>Ga0073906_1005935_pt1 | contig 10492 bp, 15 predicted proteins | sample Inofromicrocosms_FD_65485 | JGI IMG/M metagenome (GOLD analysis project Ga0073906, IMG submission 65485) | Mouse cecum microbial communities from Vienna, Austria - Inoculum for glucosamine and mucus D2O microcosms | ecosystem: Host-associated > Mammals > Digestive system > Large intestine >... | reverse complement strand
TTTTCCTTCATAAAGGTTATAACATGACTGGCCTTCATACCAAATTTCCACATCAACTTCTGAACGATGCCTTTGTTGTTGTTGATGCAACTCCGACTCATAGATTTACCTGGATACTGGAGCAATCTACCATCATATTTAGCCTGTTTGCACTCATAGAAATCCACTCGTTCCGCACCGAAATATTGACGATATATTTTTTCATCGGCTGTAGCTGACACGACAATGTACTTCATATTTTCAAAGAATATTGCGGGCTTAATGAAACAGAACATATCCTCTTTCAGGTTCTTATCTTCTGGATTTTTCGACTTCTCACGGAACATGATCTTCTCGGCCTGACAGAATGATGCCACATCAAATGGAATATCGTCATCGCTGCCTATATCATCTGGATCAAATCCTTCCACGCTAATAAGGGATTGTGTTTTTGCGCGTTTCAGTAGCTTGTCTATCTTCTGTGCCAGAAGAACATTTGCAGTTTCTTTCCGCAATTTCTTTAGCTCTGAAACGGTAATTGCTTCTTGATTAGAAATAATGCTTTTGAACAGAATGTCTTCATCAATAATACACACAAAATTGCTGAGTCTCTTTCTGTCCATATTCATCAAGTAACGATGTGTGGTTATGATACTTCCAGTGAAATGCTTTAGTTTCTCACGCTTTTCCATGTATTCCCGCAAGCAAGGAATGTCCTCATTCTTTAATACCTGCTGGATATATGGATGCACCTCACTGTGCCGTCCAGTTTTGCGCAGCCGCCGAATATAATTCCACACCTTGCGAGGTAGTTCATCTGCAATCTGATCTAAGGAAGGGGTCTTTAGAACCTCTAATTCATCATCTACTGCTCTATCACCAACTTCATCTTTCAGCAGATTTGTTGGTGTAGAAACTAAAAAACAACTATCTGGGTTTTCGCTCATGATCTTCAAGTAGCTGTACGACTTACCACTACCAACCCCCGCTTTGATGACGTGAACTTTTGTATCCTCCGCATGATACGCACGAAGTATGGCATTATACACATCATCCTGCATCTCTTCCAAAGAACAGAACCCCTCTTGGTATCCAGTAATCTTCTCTATCAGATTACGTTTTGGCTTTGCCGTAGTCAAAATGTTCTTCCCATGTTTACACTTGTCAGCATAAGGGCAGAACTTGTCACAGTCCTGTGGTTTATATTTTGAATCTGCGTTATACTCGATAGCGTGACTCCATCTACTTCTACGTTCCCTGTCATAGAACTCTGGGTGTTCTTCTTGTATCTTGCGGAAAATTTGAGGACCATTTTCTACTTGTATTAGACTAAGTGACAATCCGAACAATTCATCATGAACCATATCTCTTGTTCCATCTCTGAACTCTCTGAACAAACGACAGGACTGAGCGATCTTCTTCATGTCACTGGATCTGTATTTCTTATGATTTTTTACAATCTTTTTGTCGGTAGGACTGTTTGATGCAGTCCTACCGACAGAAGGATTACTGGTGCTTCCTTTTAATCCAATAATATATGATTTTGGGGATTTCTCGCCATCTCCTTTTATACTAGAACGCATTATAATAGCACTTGGCGAGATTTCCCCATTTTGAGAAGTTTGGGTTGCACCAGAGGATTCTGTCGGATCATAGGATATAGTAACATCAAGCAAACCACTTTCGTTTAAGGAGATACCTGTTTGGGAGGAAAAATGTGCTAGTCTCTCCTTATAATGTTTAGGTGTGGATTCCTTCAGATAACGGGTCATGCTTCTGAACACAGATTCAACGTCAATCGTAGATAACCTTTCATCAAAATAAGTAAGTTCTTTTCCGCCAAAGTACATTTTGGAGACATCCTTGTAGCATAAAGGATCAGCTTCTGGAAATATCTTTCCAAGAGCAAGTTGAACTGCTTCTGCAACTATTCTGTGCCCCATAGGGGCATTATTAAGGAATACTATACGAAACTTATTGTGATTTTTACTTGTAAGAGTATCGTAGGCAAACACAGGACGCAGGCCATACCTCTCAGCTCTAGCCCTTGCATCCTCCAAAGTGATTGTAGTATCTGGTGTTTTACTGTCGAAGTCTAAAGCAATAAACTGTTGCTGCTCAAAATGAGCCTGATTTCGTATACCATCTTTGAAGGTGGCTGGACAAAAGGTTTGCCCGTCAATGCTTATTTTTTCAGCCAAAGCACGGATGTCTTTTGGTGTAGGATTTATTTCCTCAACAAAACCACCAATTCGATTGCTGATTTGAGCTGCTTTTGCATTTGAAGGTTTGGCCCAGCAGCTTTCGCTATCAAGAGACACCTTGATTTTTTCCATGGTTTTCAACTCCTTTTGGGATTTTTTATTTCCATGTAGGAGTGAAATAAAAAATAAATAAATCAAAAATTTATTGTAAAAAAGGGGAGACAAAGCGGTCTGTCTCCCTAATAGTTGTTGTTGTGTTAGATCAAATTGTTATCTCGGCACATGGTTACTGGAAACCTGCTTGATTTTCCGATAAAAGCTGCTCTTGCTTACTTTCAATATCTTCATGGCCTCAACTGCTGTAATTTCACCTTTGCGCCATTGGGCAACCACCCTATCGAAGTCAGGTGATTGCTTGGCCTTCCTTCCAGTATACTTCCCCTGCTCCTTGGCAATGGCGATTCCCTCCCGCTGGCGCTGCAAAATATACTCCCGTTCCAACTCTGCTACGGCTCCGAAAATGGTCAACATGAATTTCCCAGTGGGGGTAGTGGTATCAATGGCCTCTTTCTTTGAAACGAACTCAACGCCCTTGGCCGTCAACCGCTCTACCAAATCCAGCAGATCACGGGTGTTCCTGGCAAACCGACTGATGCTCTCCACGATCACGGTATCACCCCGGCGCACATATTCCATCATCCGTTGCAGCTCGGGCCTGTTGGTATTCTTACCGCTCATGCGGTCGATGTAAATTTCATCGACGCCCAGCGATTCCATCAAGACTTCTTGCCGGATGGTGTTCTGTTCCTGGGTACTCACTCTAATGTAGCCTATATTCATTTGAGCACCGCCTTTTACTCAAAATCCATTCCAAACAGATCTTCCTTGGTACATAAAGCACTCTGCATCGTTGCAATCTGTCGGCGTCAAATCTTCAATCCGCTTTCTGCTTCGAGAAATGAAAAGGTCAGAATCCATTGGAGGCTTGGGGGTCTTATCTCTCAGCAGGTGATCCACGGCCACGATCTCTTGGTAGGTCTTAGGCTCATTATTGCGGATGTACTGGAAGAAGTAGTTCCGATGAAACGGGCAGAACGCACACGCACTGGCCTTGGTGTCCAGCCCCCAGACCTCCAAAATATATCTGTAGTTATCTGCTCTCGTCAAACCCATCTCCACCAGAGGAAACTTGTTTACAAACAGCTTATGAGGATTCTCATGACAGCGCCGTGATTCTTCCGCGCTGAACCCCATGTGCATTTCATGAGCCTTCACATCTGCGGGCCGGAGCCATTGCCCCTTCTTATAACCTAGCAGCTCCCAACGGACATACTTTGTGATCTCATTTACCTTGTAATCCAGTGTGCAGTTCCGGGGCATCCGTGACTTATGACCATCTTCTTTCAATGTCCACCAAGGGATACTGATAGTTCTCCGCTCCCCAAAGTTTTGTGTAAAATCCTGATACAGCGGAGTATCTAAAACATGAAAGAAAATCCCGGCGTTCTCACACGCACGCCGAGTAAACTCCATCTGTTCTTTGACCCAAGGAGGCTCCAGCCCCAAGTCACAGAAAATTACTGCGTCATAGATCGGAACCAGCGGATACGGTTTCTTCTTTTTACATACAGCATTTTCACAGCTCATAAGTGCCAATGCGGTAGACTGCATCCCGGCTCCAAAGGATAGTATCTTCATGTCTAGTCTCCTCAGAAAATAAATTAGCGAAAAAGTCCCGATAGGGTCGGCTTCAAGTCTGGAACGTGCCAAAACTCGAAAACCAACTCCAACGGGACATTTTTTCGTAGTGCCGTTTGGGTAAACCCTAACGGAACGCTATATGAAATCGGACGCACTCATTCCGGGGGCATCCCACGGATGGGCGGGACTGTAATCGCCACCTGTGCTGGATGGAGCCGTAAGATTATCGGCATCTTCACTTGCGGCATTTTTGTACTGCTCCATATCCAGCCCAAAGTATTCAGCCTCGGTGTCCGACAGTTCGGCAATATCAGTGCCAGAGCCTTGACCAGCTTATTGCCGGGCCGCTCTCCCAGGATCAGATAGTCAGTCCTCTTGCTTACCTTGGATACAGGCTTGGCCCCCAGTTCCACCAATCGGGCCTTGATAGCAGCACGGGTGTAGTTCTCCAGCTTACCCGTGACAGCTACTGACTTTCCGATGAAAGGGTTATCAGGATTCATGTTCCCACCTCTCAATCAACTTCCAGCGGCAGGCAAACGATACGGCCATCCATACCCCAAAACATTTCCGGAGTGCAGAACCGTTCCTGATACTGCTCGATCTGCTCCGGTGTCAAGTCGGTAAAATGGTCACTGTCCGCTGGAGCACCGCAGAGGAAGAACGTGCCGAATACAATATCGTATAACTTTTCATCCTCACCACGCAGGCCACGGTTCGCCGGGAGATTCATCAGTCGGCCCTCGTCATTGCAGACCAGCGCAATAGGATCATCGAAAGGATAAATAGGCTGAATATAGCCCCCTACGATTTCCTGCATGGCTTTCAAAGAATCGTCGATCTCCCGTACTTCCGGTCTGCGCTCCGGTTTAACTACTAACACACGCATAGCAGCACTCCCTTCCTTCATGTGTCTTGTTCAAATTGGTAAAAGTCCTCGTCACAGGTAAAGCACTGGAACATGTAACCGGGTGACAGGCTCCTGAACAACGGACTGCCACATTTACAGCAAGTGCCGCAGCTCTCCATGATGGTCATGTGCCGTAGTTCTTCCGGCCCAACGCCAGCGACGGTCAGGGACGACAGGGCTTGTTCCTCGCTGTCGAACATACGCACATCGCCGTTATCATCCAGCAGAACTTCCAGTTCGGGGTTGATGGTGATACCGTCTACCGGACGGGTGACAACGTATTTCATGCTCCCACCTCAAACTTCCCACGCAGCCATCGGACAGCCTGACGCTTCCGGGAAAATTCCTCCGTCCATGCGTCTCCTGTGGTGTTGTCTACCGCCACCCACTTACGGCCTTCCTTCGCCAGAAAAAGGTCACAGGGGGTACGACGTTCTATGACCTGCCCAAGAATCTCTGAACTGACACGCTGGATTTTAGGCTTTCCTTTCATCTTCACCTTCTCCAATGGCTTTGCTTCGGTTCTGACACATCAGGTAGTTTTCGGTTGGCGTCCAGTCGGAAACTACGATCTCCATGTGCTTATCACACAGGAAGTCACCTTCACCGATGTACTGGCAGCAGTCGCAAACACCAGGATCACAGAACTTCTTGAAGGTAGACCTGTCATGTGCTTTTCTACGTTTTCTACTCATGGCTCGCTCCTTTGGGAACAGCAGCGAACTCCATGCTATACATATCCAGAGATTTCCCCAAAATAACGTGATCGCCTTCGTAGTAAGTCGGCTCACAGAATCCAGCAGCACGGGCCTCCATCTCATTTTCAAAGACAGCGGCGATCCGAACTGTGCAGAAACGGGGCGTATAAACAGAATCGCCAATTTTCATTTCTGGTTTCCATCCTTCCTGTTAAGATGCCGCTCCAACAGGGTACAGTAGCCATATACCCTGTCAATAGACAGCTCCACCCACTCGCCGCAGGCTGTCTGATCTCCACTCACAAGCTCCAGCCTGATTTTCCCGTTGTCCTCACTTTCACGAACCCGGATACAGGTATCACCGAAGAAATAGCAAACTGTCCCATCGTCCTGTTCCATCCGGGTCAAGTTGGAGATGGCCGCAGTATCCCGCATCTGCTCTAAAATATAGCAGTCCTCGACCTTCCAGCCGCCAGGGTCCCGTTCCTCGGCCATATAGTAATCCAGTCGGACACCCTGATCGCTGGTCTTGTCCAGACAATAGCCGAAGATGGAATAGCCGCCCATGTTGGGCCAGAATGCCTTGTTGTCGCTGCTGACACAGTAGGTACGGCTCAACAACGGATACTGAGTAGTAAAACTATCCTCCGTGAAGATGATGTGCGCTGTCAGGTCATCTCTTGGAGAAGTGCGTTTTAACTCCCGGAAAATTTGTTTCAGTTCAGCGTAGTCCATATAGCTACCCCTTTCACGAAAAGTCCGCTTCACTCAAGCAGCCAATCCAGTAGGAGGCTCCGGGTGTGTGCTTGAAGTCGCAGTTTTCAATTCGCCGCTTAATCTCCGCCAGCTTTTCTTCTCGCTGCTCCGAGTGGTCATGGAAGAAAGCCCTGGCCTCCTGCCGCCCCTGTTCAAATTTGTTGTAGTCAAAAGTTTCGTTCATCATGTGCCGGAGTGCTACCGCAGACATTTTTACGGTTTCAAACAAGTCTAATTCCCCCTTTTGAAAAAGCAAATGACCCGGAATCTCAGCACAGAGCAGGGACACCGGGCCATCATAGCGTGTTTTATCTTAGCTGGCCTCGGCCAAATCGGGAACCAACTGAGCGGCGTTCACGATTTCCATGAACTGCTGACCGAACATCTTCGCCTGTGCAGCTTCCTCCGGGCTGAGCTTGCTGACGGTCTGGAAATTGAACAGGGCGTAGGGTTTGCCCTGTTTGCTGGTGGCCTTCTCCAAGGTGATCTTCGTGACCACACTGGAAATCGGCGTCAGGGTACTCAGCAGACGGGTAGAGTATTTCAGAAACCGGGGCTTGCTGGTAACAGGGACACGCACCAGCAGGGGGATGATGCTGTTGGGCCGCAGCAGGAACAACAGCACCGATTCCTTACACGCCTTGGCGTTGCTGTCCCCATCCTTGGAGCCAAAGTCGTTGTAGGGGCACATGGCACAGGATTTACCATCGTGGGAAATGATGCTGTTCTGGCTCATGCAGACAGGCGGCGTGCCCTCCACCGGATCGGGGGTATCCCAATAGGCCCTCGGCGTAGTGTAGTCCAGCACAATGCCCGTCAGCTCCATAGCAGCCTCGTTCCCGGCCAACCCCGGAACCTCAAACACAGTGGAGCCGCCGGAGGGCGACTTCACGATGTCAAAGAGATCCAGCGTCAACGGCTGGCTCTTCAAGTTGGCCCGGATGATGTCCAGGGCGTTGTTCGTCAGGGCCAGATAGGTGGATTCCACCGGGGCCGGAGCGGTTTCCGGCGCAGAGGTAATAGTGATGTTCTGATTTTCGGTGGGCTGCTGCAACTCCTGCACCTTGCCGATCATACGGCCTTTCAGTTTCGTGTTGTCCATAATGAACCTCCCAAAATTAACTCGCCGCCTTGATGGTGAAGCGGCGGTAGGATGACTTGTTGGCGTATTTCTTGTAGAGAGTGGGATGCTCGGCCTTCAAGGTCTTGCTGTCAAGACGCTCCTGGGATACGCTTTTCCAGGTCACGATTCTGTCCCCCGCTGTCCCGATTTCGTTCTCTCCCATCATCTCCTTCAGCAGATTTTCAGCTCTCTGCTTTTTCTCGGTGACAACCTCCAACTGTTCACAGGCTTCATCATACTGGACCAGCAGATCGGCGGCGGTGTCGGGCAACGTGATGTGGGACTTGGGGATACTGTCATGGAATCGGTCAGCAAGGAACTTGGCACAGGCATCGGAGCCATCCAGCGGCGGGGGAGTACAGTCCTGCACATGGTTCCAGAAGGCCGTTTCCAGCTCAACGAGCATAGAAATCAGCTCTTCGTCACGCTCCACAAACCGCCATTTGAAGGTGTTGCCGCCAATGAGAACGGCAATGTAGGTCCCGGCGTAGCCAGTGACGGCCATGTAATGCTGTACCTGAAGCATATACTCGTCGGGGATGGTGTCCTCCCACTCGCCAGCCTTGTAAGCCGAAGCGGTCTTGGCCTCGAAGATACAGGTGCCAACGTCAGGAACTTCACAGATGCCGTCCAGGTTCGCCAGCATGAAGGGGTATTCCTCGCTTTGCAGCAGCTCCTTCACCTGCTTGACCTCGATCCCGGTGCGCCTGGTGAACTCGGCCCGAACGAAGGGCTCAAGCTGCGTCCCCCAATAGGCCGCTTCTCCGGCCTCCTGGTCCGGGAGTTGCCCCGTCTTATTCATCCACAGCTCCACAGGGGACTTGTAGCGGCTGATCCCGCAGACCACAGAAGCATCCGAACCGCCGATGCCCTGCCTCCGGTATTCCAGCCAGTCGGCATAGGGCATATTTTCAGTGGATACCAATACTCTTGCTGGCATATCATGACCTCACTTTCACTGAAATAAAATAAGGAGCGCACAGCCATATAGCTGTACGCCCCTGTTTGATACAACACATCATGCCGCCGCCAGCACCATCTTGTACGCCTTGTCGATCATGGGATTGCCCTCGACGGTGCGAAGGAACAGGTTCTCGTTGTAGTTCTTGGTCTTGCGGATGGGATCAGCGTGGGTGGCGAAGTCGCTGATGGCGTTGACGAAGCGGTAGCCGTTCTTTCCCACATGGGACAGGTCGGGGGCCTCCCAATAGCGCCGCTTCATATCCTCCAACAGCCGCAGATTGTTCTTGCGCTGGACATCTGGCATATCAAGGGTGACGGGGAAGAACTCGGCCATGAACTCCATAACCTTCTTGTCGGTGAGCTTGATCTTGGACAGGGCGTCGATGCCCCGGCCCAGCTCGCCCATGTACTTCTCAGCCAGCCCCAAGGTCTCCTCGGCCTCGTGGACACGGAGCATGACGTTCTCGGTGTGCTTAGTGGTCCAAATGCGCTTTGCGGTATCCAAAGCCAGGTTAAGTGTGTTGGCACACACAACCCGAATAGGCGTCATGGCAACCTTGATACCAGAGCTGCCATCGTGGGAGTTCATCACTACCAGATAGGGAGCGATCTCGTCCCCGGCGATGATGTAGCGGTGGGGCATCCGGGCCAGCATCCAGACCTTGCGGCCGCCCTGCAAGGCCCCGGCAGTCTCATAGGTCACACCGGCCCCCAGCAGATCATCGGTGAACTGGAAAGCGTCCTCATTCTGGACGACCTTGTAGCGGTCAGAGACGATACCCAGGGCGGCGCTGTCGGTGTTGCGGAGATTGACCTTATAACCAGGGATCAGGGAGCCGTCCTGTGTGTAGACGTTCTTCTGAATGACCTCCCAATCCAGGCCAGCAAGAACCAGGGCGTCAATCGACATGGGGGCCTCCTGTACCTCCGTACCAAGGCCATGCCAGGGCTTTTCACGGACATAGAACATGGTTTCAACGTTTGCGGGCATGATTTTTACCTCCTAAATTAGATTTGAATATGTGAATGATTTTTGCGCTGAAATAGATAAACAGAGGACTTCCCATGCGGGAAGCCCCCTGTTTACGCTGGTTGCTTGGTTTAAGCTGCTTCGGGCGGATCGTCCATTTCGCTGATAGCCTTTGCCATTGCAAGCAAGGCGGTAAGCACCACCAGCACCACTTCAAGGGTTCTACGATAGGACAATATTGAACACCCCCATTTCCTTTTTGATTACAGAGATAGAATATATTGCTGAAATGTGGTGTCATACGATAGCTTTATGGCCACCTTTCTCGTTTTGGTCCACATTTTGCAGTTTCCTTATCTGACCCTGGCGTGTGCAACGGTTCGTTTGGCAATCTATCAAACGCCCTGTGTCCAATTTTTCACTTTCCTCAGAGACGCTTCAATAAATTCTTCGTTCTGTTCACCTGCCTTTTGTGTATTTCCCGGACGGTTCTTTTTTGAATTGCTCATAGGTCTTGTACCCATTCTCCTTACACTGAGGGCACGGGTTGACTACTGTATGCACCAGTCCCAGCTTATAAGGGCAGCGGGGACAAGGCGGCTTCATCGTGTAAAGTATCGCTTTCATTTTCACCTTTTTACGCTTCCTTTTTGTTTGAGTACATTATCGCTCTCTTTTCGTCGATAAATACGACAGGAGGGCGACCGCAGCCGCCCTCCCGCTGTCAATCAGTGATTAGTTTCCAACTTTGGTATATACATGGCTGCTGTCTGAGAGGAATACGGTGAGCGCATTTCCTGATACAGAATAGTCAAAGAATGAGCTATCCAGCAGGATATAGTTCAATGCGCTGGAACCATCATCCACTGTATAAGTGTTCCAAGTAAATGAATATTTTCCATTGTACATTCCGGTGCCATCCGAATTAAACTGGAATGACCAAATGCTGTTTTCCACACTGACCCACTTCCCGGTAATTCCGTCGCCGTTTTCACCTGAAGCACGTTCATACCTATGCCTGCTATTGCTCGAAAAGGTAATGTACTCCATTTCAGACCCACTAGATGGACCTGCAATCTTATAAGTGACATCTTCATCGAAATATGCAGAACAAGTAACCCTGCCATTATCAGCTTCCCAATAGACCCGATCCGGCGTGTCTCCCACTAAGCTCCAACAATTAAAGTC
>Ga0073906_1005934_pt1 | contig 10493 bp, 12 predicted proteins | sample Inofromicrocosms_FD_65485 | JGI IMG/M metagenome (GOLD analysis project Ga0073906, IMG submission 65485) | Mouse cecum microbial communities from Vienna, Austria - Inoculum for glucosamine and mucus D2O microcosms | ecosystem: Host-associated > Mammals > Digestive system > Large intestine >... | reverse complement strand
TTAACGAAACCATCATAAAATGGAGACATGACAAAATTGCTAACGACATGTTTACGAAATGTTTAAGATTTCTAAATCCCTTATGCGCCTTATTCCCCCGCCTCCATGTAGTACAATACGCCCAGCGTCCCCGGCCCGCAATGGCTCGAAATCACGCCGCCGGCCCGCGTCTCCAGGATTTCCTCAAACCGCCCGAGGGACTCCAAATACGTTCTCACCTCGTCCACGATTTCCCTATCCACGCCCGAATGCGTGATAAATACCCGCCGCCCATCCGCCGCACGCAACTCTTCTTCCAAATCTTTCACGTAATTTCTCAGCGCATGGCCCAAACGTCCCCGGTATTTCTTGCCCACTTCCATCTTGCCGTCAATGACCTTGATACAAGGATGAAGTTTCAACGTGTTGGCCAACAAGGCCGTGGCCCCGCTGCAGCGCCCTCCCCGCGCAAGATAGGTCAGCGTGTCAACGACGAAGCTCGCACGAACCAGCGGCCTCGCGTCCTCGATTTCCTTCACGATTTCTTCCGCCGTCTTTCCTTGCCCCGCCAGTTCCGCCGCGCGGATGACCTGAAGCCCGATGCCAGTGGACAAATTCTGCGAATCTATCACGAACAGCCGTCCCGTCTCAAACTCCTCGCCGACCAGACGGGCCACGTTGCACGTCGAACTCATGTCCTCGGAAATGCCAAAGAAAATGACATCCTCTCCCGCCATCATGAACGGGGCTATGATTTCCTGCAATTTTTCAAACGGCACCGCCGCCGTCTTCGGGGTCTTCTTATGCTCGTCGGCCCACGCGAAAATCTGTGCCGGGCCCAGCTCCTCGCGGTCCAAATAGCTCTCGTCATCCAAAACGATGCACAACGGCGCCAGCGTGATGCCATATCGCTCCAGCAACTCATCCGACAAGTCACACGTGCTGTCCGAGACAATCCTTACCTTTTTTCCTTCCATTTTTACGTTCCTCCATTCCCTATACTTGGCTCTCTGCCATATTGTAATCACTAACCATGAACCTGCCGACGATTCTGGCATATTCCTCCGCGCTACATTTCTTCTCCGCGCCCATTTTCATCCAGTTCTGCAACGCGTTGAGAATTCCGGCGCAATGATAAGAAACGAAACATCCCGCCTCGACGGGCGTACGCCAGAACCTATCCGCCACGGGGTTCTCCATCACCCTCTCCAAAATGTCCCGCAGCGCGATTTCCAGATAGCGGTTGTTGCCCCCCTCAAAAAAATTCTTGTAAATGTCGCCATTCTCATCCACGTGCTTTATCAGTGCCAGCATGACCTTCTCGCCGATTGAATGCATGGAAAATGTTTCTGCCGCATCGCCCACGTAATCTTCCAATCCCAATTCCATCAGCTTTTCCCACTCATAATCCGTCACCAGCGCGTACACGTCATGGTAATGCGCATAAAAAGTCGGCCGCGACACCCGGGTTTTTTCACAAATTTCCCGCACCGTGATTTTACTCAAAGGCTTATGTTTCATCAATGCATGTAAGGATTCCTTCAACATCTTCTTCGTGACCCGGCCACGTATGTCCTCGTTCATCTTTTCACCTCCCGTCGCGGCTGACTTTTATTTATGGTGATGTCGCCGTCATGCGACATGTCCGTTTCGTTTTAAAAAACCGTCGGAAAGTACGCTTCACCGCCAGCTTTACATTTTTAACGACTTGTAAAGTTATCTAACATATTTTTGATTTTATCACTTGTCCGTCCGCTTGTAAAGTATTAATATACGAATGTATTCAAAATAATTCGTCCTTTCGGCATGGTTCTAAGGCCGCCTGCCAGCCTGCCATGAATCGGATGCCGAGACGGACGACTTCACGCGAAAGGAGCAACCTATGGATTTTTCAAGCGTAAAGGGCAAGGTCGTGATCGTCACTGGCGCGACACGGGGAATCGGCGAGGCCATCGCCAAAATTTTCGGGGAACACGGCATGAAGGTCGCGTGCGCCGCCAGAAGCGAAAAGCAAGGCGAGGCCGTTGCCAGGTCAATCGTGGAAAACGGGGGCGAAGCAATCTTCATAAAGACCGACTGCGGCAAGAAGGAAAACATAAAGGCCTTGGTCGCCAAGACGGTGGAAGCTTTCGGCCGCCTCGACGGCATCGTGAACAATGCCGGCATCGGAATGGGAGGCATCCCGTTGCACGAATACGACGACGAGGACTACGACAAAATTTTTGACATCAACAGCAAAGGCATCTTCATCGGCATGAAATATGCCGCGGAGGCCATTTTCAAATCCCGCTCCGAGGGCGGCTTCATCATCAACATCGCTTCCATCGCGGGCATCATGCCCCAGCGGGGACAAGCGCTTTATACGGCCACGAAGCACGGCGTCGTGGGCATGACGAAATCGGCCGCCCTGGATTATGCACCGTACAACATCACGGTCAACGCCATCTGCCCGGGCTACACGAAAACCACCATTTTCGGTGACGCGCCGGACGCGGCCCTTGACATGTTCGCGAAAGACTGCCCGGCGGGACGCATGGGAAATTCGGAGGAATGCGCCTACCTGGCACTGTTCCTGGCCAGCGGCATGGCACGCTACATAACGGGCGCGGCCATTCCGGTTGACGGTGCCCTAAGTGCCGGACACCAAAACGTAAGCTCGTGGCGGCATCCGGAAATATTGACCGGAGCCTCCCTTAACTCCGGCAGCACGATTGCCGCGCTGATGGAAAACGACACGAGCCGGGCCATCGTGGACAAATACCTTCCGGGGTTCTCCGCGAACGAGCAGGCCAAGCAAGCCTATGGCATGACATTCGGGGCAATCGCGCCCATGTTCGGTTTGCCCGCAGAAACCGTGAAAAAAATGCTCGACGAACTGGATAACATGTAGACCCACATGTAAACGCTGACACACCAAGACGGCGATTGTGTTTTACTCTTCCACAATCGCCGTCTTGCTCTTGCATGTAAACAGATAACAGCAACCGACATTTATTCACGTCCCACTTATTTTTGAAAAAGTGAATATCACGATTCCCAATACCACCAGCACCACGCCCGTCGCCCGGTTTAGCGTCTTCGGGGTCGCCTTGTTGGCAAAGCGGGCCGCAATCCGCGCCCACAAAAGCGTGAAAATTACGCACAGTATAAATACCGGCCAGTCCGGCGCGCCGCCAATGGCAAAATGGGATGCCGCCCCGGTAAACGCCGTGAACGCCATGATGAACACGCTCGTCCCCACCGCCGTCTTCAACTCGTAGCCGAGAACCGAAGTCAGAATCAAAAGCATCATCATGCCGCCACCCGCGCCAACGAACCCGCAGATAAACCCAATCATGATTCCACATACAATCGACTGGATGACGCGCTTTTTCGGATTTACCGCCTGCATCGCCTCCTTCGTCGTCATCACCGGCCTGACGATGAACTTGATTCCCAGAATAAATGTCATGAATACGGAAAACCCTCCCATCGTCTGCGACGGAACCAGGCTCGAGACATAGCTCCCAATCACGGTAAAGACAAGGACGCTGGCCATCATCACCAGGCCGTTTTTCACGTCCAGGTTTTTATTCTTTCCATACGTATAGGCTGAGACCGCACTCGCCAGCACGTCCGAGGACAGCGCGATGCCCACCGCCGCATACGGCTCCATCCCCAAAAACGTAATCAGCATCGGTGAAATCACCGCCGCCGCGCTCATCCCGGCAAATCCGGTGCCGAGCCCCGCGCCCATCCCGGCAAAAAACGTTACCAAAACCATCACCAAAATTTCCATTTTAAACAACCTCCTTTTCGCACACCCGCGTCGCGTCTTTCACGCATCGGACGTTTATTCCTCGTCCAACATGCTCTCCACATTTTTACAAATCGCCGCCATCACTTCCCGCTGCTGGCGCAGTGCCTCCTCGCCAATCCCCTTCGTCATGCGTAGGAAAAACTGTCTCTGCGCCTTTCGTCCCTGCCCGGCGACAAAATCCACCTTCTCCGTGCACAAAAGCCGTACCTTGCGGCGGTCTCCCGGCACGCCCTCGCGCACCAGATACCCTTCTTGCACCAGCTTCTCCACATGGAAGGACACGAGGTTCGGCTTCAGGCGCCGTAACCTGACGATGTCCCCCGCCGTCTGGTACTGCGGGTTGTTCGCCAAAAACATCAAAATGTCAAACGCCGTCTGGTTCAAGCCCAGTTCCCGGCACACGGGCCTGCACAATTTCTCATAGGCCGCCATGGAATTTTCGGCCAGTTCCAAAATATTGGAAAACTCATGAATCTCCATTCATTTCCCTCCCATTTTTGTCCGTTTTTGAATAATTCAATTTTGAAATTTTATAAATTGTACTACTTGTTTTACAAAAAGTCAACAAAAAATTCACCCTATAAAGAATTCCGCCCGAACGAAATGGGACGCATATTTTCTACCGACTGGACAAAAAACGGTACAATGAAATCATGGAAGACTTAAAAAACGGAAAAAATGTTAAAATACCATCATTTCATATTTCGTTAACATTTCTTCAACATAAAAAAAATAGTTCCATCCTATCCTAATGCGTGTAAGGAACATGCAAACACGCGTTACCCCCCGGCCTTATAAGGTCTTTGACGGTAACATGCATTCAAAAAAATACGCATTGGAAAGGATGGAACAATCATGAAAAAGAACACGGACAACACCATTTACTTATTAACCGGAGCGGCTGGATTTTTGGGGAGCCACATTTGCGACACCCTTTTAGAGCGCGGCGACGCAGTGCGCGCCCTCGTCCTGCCCGGAGACAAATCCGTAAAATATATTCCAAACGAAGTGGACATCGTGGAGGGCAATTTGTGCGACGCGGATTCACTGGAAACATTTTTCACCGTTCCCGAGGGAGTCAAGACCATCGCCATTCATTGCGCCAGCATGGTCACGACCAACGCGGAGTTTAATCAAAAACTCATCGACGTCAACGTCGGCGGCACGAAGAACATGATTGACAAATGTCTGGAACACAAAGAATGCCAGAAAATGGTCTATGTAAGTTCCACCGGGGCCATACCGGAACAGCCGAAGGGCGTGGCCATCAAGGAAGCACCCCGCTTCACCCCGGTCAACGACATCGTGCAGCGGGGCTGCTACAGCCAGTCCAAGGCCATGGCCACCCAGGAAGTATTGGATGCCTGCCAGGAACGTGGCCTAAATGCCTGCGTCGTGCACCCGAGCGGCATCCTCGGACCGAAGGACTACGCCATCGGCGAGACGACCGGCACCGTCATCAAAATCATGAACGGACAGATGCCAATCGGCATGGGCGGTTCATTCAATCTTTGTGACGTACGCGATCTGGCGGACGGTTGTGTCAAGGCCGCCGACAAGGGCCGTATCGGGGAATGCTATATTTTAGGTAACAAGGAAGTGACGCTAAAAGAAGTATGCCAGATGCTGCACGACGCCAGCGGCTGCAAGATGCCGTTCTTCTACGTACCAATCAAAATGGCTTACAAACTGGCCGCACAGATGGAGAAGAAAGCCGAAAAAACCGGCGAAAAACCGATGATGACCAATTTCGCGGTCTACAATCTTGACCGGAACAACCAGTTCGACTATTCCAAGGCGGAAAGGGAGCTTGGCTACCATACGAGGCCTTACGCCGAGACGCTCAAGGACGAAGCCGAATGGCTCGTTTCGAACGGCTATGTCAAGACGCACGCGAACCATGGCGACAATACCGCGGCGGCCGGCACGGCCGCGCAGACGGCAAATGCCGTGGCACACGCCTGACATGTTTTGATTCCAATATCATACGATTTGTTTTTCCAACCCCGGCCGGCCATCCGGCCTTTGCCAGGGGACGCAAGCAATTCATGCCGGCTGTCCGATTGCGGGACGCAAATCCCCGCAATGGGCCGTCGGCATATGGCCGCCATGAGCCGTATCACCAGGCATACCGGGGCTTGACATGGTTAAACGACGACGGTGACAAATGGCATACCTGATTGCCATCGCGTGCGGCATTTCTCATTCCTCCAGTCCCCGGCAAAGCTTTTGAATCTGCTCCCCGTACTTTTCCTTTCCCTTTTTTAAAAGGAACTGGTTCACGGGAAATGCCAATGACAAAATTACCATCCCAAGCACCCCGACGACAATTCCCGCCGCCATCTGGTTCATGGCAAGGATCATACTCATCCCCAGTCCCAATACCAGCGTGCCGCCCCCCCCCAATGTCAGGGACACGACAAGCGCCGGCCTTTTTGCCTTTTCATCCAGCTTCCGCAATCGCTCCAGCCCGTCCTCGCCGACACGCTCTTCCTCCGTGGTTTCCCCTTGCGGCCGGTACTGGCTGCGAATGCGCTCAATCTCCTGGAGGCGCATTTTGTGCTCGTTCGCGCTATAGCGCATCTGAAAACCGTCCGAAGTTCCCGCGCCGCGTCTTGTCTTGTCATCCATCACCGTCCGCCTCCTTTTCCGCGCCTTCCTTTTCTGTCAGGCTTTTCGGAATCTTCACCGTGAAATTCGTCCCTTCTCCGACCTGGCTGTCCACCCAGATTTCCCCGCCCACGATATCAATGACCCGCTTCACCATAGCCAGGCCGAGGCCGTTTCCCTCCTTCGCGTGGGAAGTCTCCCCCTGGTAAAACTTGTCAAACATGTGTTTCCCGGTTGCCGCGTCCATACCGCAGCCGCCGTCTATCACTGATGCCACGGCCATCTCCCCCTCGTCCTTTAACACGAGCCGCAGGCTTCCCCCCTTTGGGGTAAATTTGATGGCGTTGGAAACCAGGTTGCTCCACACGATTTCCAACAACCCCGCGTCCCCTTCCAGCATGACGTCGTCCACGTCAACGTCAATCTCCAAATCCTTGTCGCTCCACGCCCCCTCGAACGACAAAAAGACGTTTCGAAACTGCTCGCCGACATTAAACCGTTCCCGCTCCGGGTAAATGTTCTGCTTCTCCAGCTTGTTCAACTTCAACATGTTCACGACGAGGCCGTTCAAACGTCTGGACGCGTTCACCAGCGTTTCCAGGTACTCCCTTCGTTCCCCGTCCGTCAAGTCCGCATTTTGCAGCAAGCCGGCGTGGTTTAAAATAATGGCCAGCGGCGTTTTCAGCTCATGCGTCACATTGGCCACGAAATCCGTCTTCAACGTCTCCGTGTTCGCCAGTTCCTTCGACAACTCGTTAATGCTGTCGATAATGTCGTCGAACTCGTTAATCCGCGACGTATAGGGCGGCTCAATCTGGTAGCCGTACTCCCCTTGTGAAATGTGGGCGAGCCCGTCCAAAATGCGCCTTAACGGAGCTTCGATCGTAAACCTGCGGCGCATCCCGTCAATGACGCAAACCAGGGCGCTGACGAACATCACGTTGGCCGCCACCGCCACCACCGCCCACCAATCATGTCGAAAATCACCCACTACCCGCGCAATCGCCCGATATAACAAAAGATTGACCACGCTGATGAAGCACACGCACAAGAAAAATATAAAGTAACTGCTAAATGACATGATATTGTTCAGCTTCATCATGTACGCACCCTTCTTCCCCCGCCTTCCCGCCTCTTCTGTCCCGCTTTGCCCCGGCCTTCCCTCCGTTTTCACGTCCATATTCTAATCCAAGCCTCCTTCATCCTTCCTCGTGCACGATGGCCTTGTATCCAAGCCCGTGCACGGTCACGATTTCAAACGCGTCACAATTCTTAAACTTGCCGCGCAGCTTGGTGATGTACACGTCCACGGTCCGCGGGTCGGACTCGGTGTCATACCCCCAGAACTCGTCCATCAAGGCGATTCTCGTGAACGTCTTTTTCGGATAAGACAATAACTTGTGCAACACATGGAACTCCCGCACGGTCATCGGCACCTGCTCCCCGTCCACGTAGGCCGCCAATTCGTCCGAATCCATCACCACGTTCCCGATTGTCAATTTTCGCTCCTGCAAAATGTTGGCCCGCCTCAAAAGTGCCTGAATCCGCATCAGAAGCTCGTCAAACTCGATCGGCTTGACCATGTAATCGTCAATCCCAATCCGAAATCCCTTCTTCTTGGAAGAAATATCGTCCAAGGCCGTCATGAACAGAATCGGTATCTTTTCATCCAGCCCGCGCACCGCGTCCGCGAACTCGAACCCGTCCATTCCCGGCATCATGACGTCGGAAATAATCATGTCAATCATCTGGTCGGACATGACCTCCAACGCCTCGTTCGCGTCCATGCAGGGCACCGGGTCGTAACCGTTGTCACGCAAAAACCTGCAGACGGACTTGTTTAACTTCTCCTCGTCTTCCACCACTAAAATCTTAACCATGTCGCACCTCTTTCCAATCTAAATATGTTCCATCGAGTAGGGGGGATTTTTCCCTACCCGTCGCGCCGGGACAAGCCGCGTAAGCAGCATATACCTTTCCGTCCCGTGTGTCCAAGCATGTTCGCAGCCATAAAGTCGGCTCTGGACATTGCCCATGGAAATGAAAATCTTTTCAGTTCCTGACATCATAGCACGGAAATGTTAAAAAAACGTTAAAGCACGCCGTATTTTCACAATAATGTAAAAAATGAAAAACATCAAATATTTTCCAGCTTTGGGGACATACTAAAAACCGAACAAGAACCACCGCGAAGCCCGCGCCAGGCGACGGGTTTCCGCACGATGGTGGACCGTTATGATTCACGGCCACGATCGTAACATTGAACAATCATAAAGGAGGCAACAGACCATGGCTGATTTATCTATGCTGGACTTACAAAACCTGCGCCACTTAATCGGCGGCTACGACACGTCACACTGCAAGATGACGGAATACGCGTCCCAGGCGGAAGATCCGGAAGTCAAAAGATTCTTCCAGGAGGCGGCGGACTCCGCCATGAAAAACAAACAAGACTTGATGAAATTTTTATAGGAGGCGGCCACGATGACTGAAAAAACGATGGTATCCGATGCCCTAAACGGCGTGAACGGAGAATTGAAAATGTTCGGGGACATGATTCCCCAGACGGAAAACGCGGAACTGAAACAATGCCTGAAGCAAATGCGCACCAAGTGCGAGTCGGCACAAGAGCGCATCTACCAGATTGCCAAGGAAAAGCAATACTACACCCCGGCGCAAAAAGCCACGCAGGAGGAAATCAACCATGTGAAATCCATCCTTAGCCAGCCGAAAATGTTCTAACAAATACGTTGACGGAAAAACAAGGTGTTTCACTTGCGAATCGACATAGGGAGGCGGTGTGACTCATGTGAATCACATCGGCTCCTTGTTTGGAACTATCCATTACCCGACAGCCTCCGTTTACATAAAAGGTTCCACAAAAAATCAGGTACTAGAAATCACTCGTACAGATTGCGTATGTACGGGCTATTTCCCGTTCTTACTCCAAATACGGCCTGGACGGTGTCCCGGGATAGCTGCCCATGGACACGAGCAATCGCAGCCCCGCGTCCCGCGCGGTCAGCACGGCATTTTTTACCGCGCTGGCATCGCCGGTCACGGTCACGATGACCTCGTTCGAGTGGCTGGTCCCGCGCGTGGGGGTCATATACTTGATAATCTCCACCGGGGACGACTTCACGGCCAAATCCGCCATCACAAGCCCGATGGCGGCAGGAGATCCGCAAAAAAATCCGAACGGCCTGCCCAAGGGGGCATCAAACGCCATCTGCAACGCATGATCCGCATTTGCGGAATACGTAAACTCCAAATGTCCGGCCTCGCTGATATAAAGCTCGCCGGCATATTTTTCCGTATATTCCAAGGCAATCTCCACGGCCCTCCGCACGTCGGACACGTTGTCGCCACCGATGACGATGAAATTGCCGTGGCCGCCCCACCCCTTCGTGTCACGGGGAAGCTCGATGGAAAGCACCTCCGTGTTCGTGGACTTCACGGCCTCGTCCACCGCGTTAATCTGTCCGGCCGCGCCGGTGCGCGAACTCAAAAGCCCGAGGCTTTTACATGCACGCGGCAGGTTCATCTGCCCCAAGAGAGCCTCGCCGGCCCCTGGAATTACCAGCCCGATGGTGTCAAGAACCGTCGTCCCTACGAATTCCGCCATGGAACATTCCATGGAAATGGACTTGATGTCGTGTACGTTTATCATGATGAAATCCTTCCTATTATCCCAGATGAAAACTTAACTGTTCGTATGTTTCTTTCGTTTCTTCTTGCTCCGTTAATTCCTCCTCTAATTCGTCGTCCGACATTTCAATACAGGGCAATCCCATTTTGCCATACAATGTAATTAGATCCATCTTAAGTTCCATAACGCATTTTAGCCGTTTCAAGTAACTTTTTGTTGTAAACCGTTCGATTTGATTCGTTTCAAAACAACCGTTTTGACTACAAAATGATACAATATGCACCCCGGAAAGTCAACACTTTCCGGGGGATTTTTGCGCGTCAGCCGTATAACTTGTTTACCATCTTCTGTACCGCCACCGGGTCGTACCCGGCCGCCCGGAGCCTATTCAATCGGTCGGTACCATTTCCCCATTTGCCATTAATAACTTCGTCGGCAATCTGGTCGTTGGTTTTT
>Ga0073906_1005933_pt1 | contig 10496 bp, 8 predicted proteins | sample Inofromicrocosms_FD_65485 | JGI IMG/M metagenome (GOLD analysis project Ga0073906, IMG submission 65485) | Mouse cecum microbial communities from Vienna, Austria - Inoculum for glucosamine and mucus D2O microcosms | ecosystem: Host-associated > Mammals > Digestive system > Large intestine > Cecum... | reverse complement strand
CGAAGTTCACAATCGCAAATGCAAGCAAGGCTACCACTAAACCTACTACACCGTAGAGAATAGTGTTACGTGCTCGCGTGGTCTTTGCAGCCTCACCAGTCGACGTTACAAAGAGAATCCCGCCAATCACAATCACAATCACCGCCAGGATACTCACCACGCCAACAATCGCATTGATAATATCCACTACACGTTCCATCAATGGTTTTTCTGTCCCTGGGGCATCCTCTGGGAGATTACATTCAGCTAGGGAAGTACATGCTGCGTCTGGACGCAAACTACCTGGCGGGCACTTACACTCAGCATAAGTATCCGCAGACAAGGCAGAAACACCCATCAAACTACCAAGACAAAGAGCAACCACCATAGCTAAAGTTTTTAGCTTCATATTTTCGTACCTATTATCAATAAACTACTTAATTATTCCCGAAAATCGCCCCAAGCACGAAGTTCACAATCGCAAATGCAAGCAAGGCTACCACTAAACCTACTACACCGTAGAGAATAGTGTTACGTGCCTTGGCTACCTTTGAGGTATCACCTTGAGAAGTAGCAAAACTGATACCACCCATAATAATCATCACCACAGCAATAAATCCAACCACACCTACCACCACATTGATAATGACTGTTAGTGTCTTCATCAGATCATCCTCTTCAAACACGCCACCACCCTGATTCAAATCAGTACACCCCTTCAAGTCACCTGTCGTAGACGTAGATCCATCTGGACACAAAACAGCAGCATAAGCCGCTGGGCTCAAAGTAGCGACACCGCCCAAACCCAATACTGTCAACGCCACAGCAATTGCGCTTAGAATAACCTTTTTCATATTCTTTAATTTTCCTTTCAATTATCTATACTGTCCTTATCATACATCATTACCAAAAAAATGTCTATAGATAATACTAAGATAAACTACTAAACTTGTCCCCAGATACTCTGGCTCACAAAATACACAATAGCATAGGCCAACATCGCTATCACCAGACCTATTACACCATAGAGGATCGAATTCTTTGCTCGATTCAATTTTGCTGCGTCGCCCGTACTAATAATATATGTTATACCGCCATAAATAATCACCCCAACAGCAATTACACCTACAATACTCAAAACCACATCAATCAAATACACTGCCATCGGCATCACAGTCTTATCTTCCTCCACATTGCATCCCGCCGTCTCCTTCAGGTCATCCGGTATATTACCGTCATCACATATATTACCAATTGTAGCCATCGCAGGCAAAGTCACCAAACACCCCCCCAGCAACATCACTGCAAACATCACCAAACTCAAACAAATCCTCTTCATTTACGCCTCCAATGCTCCACCCGTAGAATTAATCACGAATGTCGTAATCGCTGCTGCTAGCAGCACAATCACCAACCCCACAATTGCATATATAATCTCTCGCATCGCTTTCTGTGTTTTGCCTGGATCACCCCGTGATATTACATACTCAATCCCACCCTTAATAATAAACACTACTGCCACAATTCCTGCTACCGTATAAGCCCAATTAAATGCATCTTGCAATTGCTGTTGCTGGAATAATGGTTGTTTCCAATCGTTCCCATTAATCCCTAGCACCACCTTCGCTGTATTTACAATCACCGTCGCCGCCATCGTTAAAATCGTACCAATCACCGCCGTAGTCAACGTCTTCTGCCCCTTGGCTGCTCTACCCGGATCACCCTGCGCCATAATATATAAGAAGCCACCGTAAATCACAAAACCTATCGCTAAATACCCCACTGCCAAAAATACATCATACAAGACATTCAGCACTACTGTCCAAATAAATGTTACTACCTCAGCCTCTTTTTCCGGCTGTTTAATTTCATCAGTTCGCTCATCCCCAGTGCACAAGTTTGCATACCATGGCTTAAACCCTAAAAACTCTGGAGCGCCACAATTAAACTCTTCTGCCGCCACTGGCGTCGGCGCCATAAAACTCACAAAACCAAAAACTGTCAATATCGTCACAAAAAAAGCCAAAATCTTCTGTTTCATATCCTTATCTTAACACTAAATTTCCAAAAATACCACCAAATCAGCCCTTTCTTCTCAGAAACTAAACATAAGCATTGATTTTATCAAAAAATCATGTTATTCACTCTTGACGATAATGCCCTCACGTGCTATAATTACAGAGTACCCAAAATATTGGGCTTGTTTGGAATGTATATAAGATGAAAAAACTGATTCTCAAAATTGTGTCAGCTATGGTGCTAGCATTTGGCATCACTTTTGCCAGTACTCTAGCTCCTACTCAAAATACATCCAACCTATTCTTGCAAACGGCCTACGCTGATGAAAATGAAGAAACCACCCCAGAAGAGAACGAAACCGAGCCTGAAGATGACTATAATCCTTGTAGTGACGAAACCGACTCTGTCGCCTGGATTCTTTGCCCTACTGTCCGCGCAATTGGCAACCTCGTTGACTCATTTTATGAATTTATTGAACAACTTCTAGTTGTTCAGCCAATTTCTACTGACGAGGATTCCGCCATCACTCAAGTTTGGCGCGTTGCCCGTGATCTCACAAATATCGCCTTCATTATATTTATGATTATTGTTATCTATTCGCAAATCACTGGCCTTGGCATTAGTAATTACGGCGTCAAGCGCGTCTTACCCCGTCTTATCATTGCTATTATTTTAGTTAACCTCAGCTTTGTCATTTGTTCTATCGCTGTCGACATTAGCAATATCGTCGGTAGCAGTATCACTGGCTATCTCGGCGGGATCCAAACTAGAATCCTCCAAAATACCGATCTTGACTATCATCTAGACGTCCTTTGGTAAGACTTCACGCAAGCGCTCACTGCTGGTGGCGCTATCCTCGGTGTCGCCATTGCTGGGTTTGCTGGCATCAAAGCCATCTTCTGGGGTGTCGTCCTAGCCTTAATTGGCGCCGTCATCTCTCTTGGTATCGGTCTATTCACTATTGCCCTACGTCAAGGTCTAATTATCATGCTTGTCATGATTTCCCCCCTCGCATTTTTGGCCTATCTCCTGCCAAATACTGAGAAGTGGTTCGCTAAGTGGAAAGACCTATTCTTCCAAATGCTCTTCTTTTACCCTATGTTTAGCTTTCTTTTTGGCGCATCCAAACTCGCTGGTTGGGCTATTATCGCCAGTGCCGAAGCTAACCTCTTTGTCGTGCTCATCGGTATGATAGTTCAAGTCTTACCTATCTTCCTCTCTTTCTCACTTTTCAAGATGTCCGGCAATATTCTTGGCAATATCAACTCCGCCTTGCACCGCGCCAGCGCCCCCATACATGGTGGCGCCGCTGGCTGGGCCGCCTCTCACCAAGAGCTTGCCCGCCAAAAATATCTCGCCAAGAGCATCATGCCTGGCGCTCACTTGCGCCGCTTCCTTGATTCTCGCAAGACTAGTCGCGAACTTGACACTGCTGCCGCCGCCGACCTACGCAAAAACCGCGCTGCCACTAGCGCCTACAATCGCGCCGCATCTTACCGTGGTCTCGATGCCGAAGGTAATGCCTTAGTAGGTGGTCGCTTCCTATTCAATGGCTACGCCAATAGCCATACTCGTCTTCACAAACGGGCCGACGTTCAGAAAACCCTTGCCGCTACTGCTCAGCAGAATTACGCCAATAACCTTTCAGAGTATGGTGACACTTTCAAAGGTCAAGCCGCTAAACGTCTTAGCGCCAGAGGCGCTGAAGCCTTCTTGGACACCACCAAACAACAATTCCGTGCCGAAAACATCGCTATGGGCGATCAGTCATATTTGCTCAATCGTTACCTCAAAGCTGCTAAAGATCGCGAACGCTCCCCATATGAATTTAACCGCCTCATTGGTGGCGCTGCCAGTAGCTTAGGCCACCTGGGTGAAGCCTCCATTGTTGGCCAGGTCATTGATCGTAGTGTCCAAATCGAAACTCGTCGCCGTCGTGAAGCCCTAGTGGTTGCCAATAAATTCGGTTATAGTAAGAGCGACTTTCGCGGTATGACATTTGATAAAGCTCGTATTAATGATGACGGTTACGAAGAAGATGAGAACGGACAAGTTATTGAAGATGCAGATTATCGTCTTCTCCCTGGAAAACGCCATCGCGAATGGGGCAAATATGTTGCCGTTCACAAAACCAGCGGTAAAGAAATCACTAAAGAAGCCTACTTGGCTCTCGACCAGGGTCAACGCGAAAATTATAAGAAAGTTCGCTACATGGAAATCAAAGATGATGAAGGTGATGTCATCCAGAAAGTCTATGACGATGACGCTGGCTATATGAAAGAACTTCTACGTCAAGATATCGCTATTGGCGATCCAATCAATATGCGCTATCTCACCGAAATCGGTCTCAAACGCCAACCATCTGAGTATACTGGTTTAGCTGCTCTATATGCTAGTCAAGATCGCACTGGCATCTTACGTCGCTATCACAGCACCATCACTGCCGCTATGCTCGAAAGTAAATACGGCGAACACAACGCTGCCGTTACCGCCATGCTTACCGCCCAGGCTAATAACGGGCACATCACCTCAGTTGGACAATATCGCATCGCCGAACTCGAAAGTCTCTGGAAAGCTGCAAAATCTGGCAAAATCCTTCAAAACGATGCCATTGTTATTAAGGGGTGGAAGCGGATCATTGATAGTCTCAGCGATAATGCTACTCCAGGCAATCGTTTTGAAGATATTTTCACTGACGCCACTCTAGAGCTCTATTCTAACGTTAACGGTATGCCACTACACGGCTATCGCAAAGGTTATAAAGAAGACGGTGAAGCCTACTGGTATAAAATCGACCGCAACGATCCAAATATCACTACTGAGGATAAACGCAATTGGCTAAAATATGCCATCATGCCAGAAGTACTACAAAAACTCATCGGCTCTATGAATCGCCGTCCTTCACCAACCGTACTTGATAGCCAAAAACCAGATGGCACCCTTGCTTTCTATGATTTGATTGAATCTGCTGCCAATGTCTGTGGCCGCAGTATCGACCCGGATGCTCCATTTGAAGAACGCTTCAAACCTAAGAATGGCAACGACATCTTGGACGCCAAAGATCCAAATTCCATTCAACGCAAACTCAACGAAGCTCGCAACGAAGTCTACGAACGGTTCGGTTATCAAACCACAAGTGCGCCACAAACTTCTAGTAGTCAACGTCAAAACAACAGAGACGGCGTACCAATGGGGAATCATAAAAAGACCTATTTTGATGACGAAAACGAACAGAGAAAATATGAAGCTTACGTGGAAATGGCTCAAGCTTTCCAAAAGTTCAACCAAGCTGTAGAACGTAGCAATGAAACCGATGATTATTTAGAAAAAGTCAATGATCCAGAAAGTATCCAAGAGCTCATTGATAATATCTTCGCTACTCACGGCGCAGCCGGCATCGAAGCCCTCGGCGGAGAAATCATGAACGCCTTCTACTCCAACGAAACGCTGGCACCTCATGCCAGAGCTGCTAGTGATATCGTCTATAATTGGATAGATGCATACACCGCGAATTCGCAAGGTACCACCGACTTGTCTCACAACCTAGAGCAAAGTTATATCAACAGCATGCAAACCGAAATCAACGACCTTCTAGACAGCATCGATTATAGATAATTGTTCCACTTTCTGCAGAAGGTGTTGACAATTCCCATTATTTCACCTATCCTAAGCCTACAGGGAGGTGAAATTTTGGTGGGCATTATTTTGCTTTTGTCTATCATACTATGATAAAATAAGATTATGGCGACTTATAAAGTACCGCAAGATGTTGAAGCCGACGATAAATTACTCGGACCATTTTCTTTTCGACAATTTGTCTACCTCATGCTTGTTGGTGGATTAATTGTAGCGGCCGTTGGTCTTTTTCAAATTTTCCCATTACTCGCTATCATTCCACTTCCAGTTGCTCTCTTTTTCCTCATCATGGCACTCCCGCTCAAAAAAGATCAACCCATGGAAACCTACCTTGCCGCTCTCCTCTCTTTCTATACTAAGCCCCGTAAACGTTTCTGGATGACCGGTCAAAGTGGCTCTACCATCCTCATTGCTGCCCCCAAAAAAGTCGAGGAAAATCGCGTGCGCGACATCACCGAAGAAGAAGCTGGACACCGTCTATCCTTCTTAGCCGCCATCGTCGATTCGGAAGGCTATGCTATCAAAAACGCCAGTTCACCCATGCGTGATGAATTCTATGCTGAAGCCTATAATGCCATCGATATGTTTGACCGTTCTGGCACCAACCGGCTTAATCATCTCATCACTAAAGAGCAGCAAGAACATCACGAAGAAGTAGTCAACCAAATGCGCGCCGCCATTCAGCAATCCGCTGCAAATGCTAGCCGCCCAACTATCCCTTCGATCATCAATAGCCAACACGTCATTCAGCCGCTCTCCCGCCCAATTAACACCAATAATACTATTGTACAACCCGACACCACCTCAAATCAGACCGCCCAAATGCGTAACCTTGCTCACAATCCCGATTTTTCCATCGAAACTATCCAACAACAAGCTGATCGTATCCGTCGCGAAAACGAAACTGAGGTCTACGTACCACTACACTAAGGAGATATATGAACCCACAAAATTATAATCAAATCCCTCAAGGTCAACCTACAGCACAAGGTTACGGCAGTACTGCTCAGGCTCGTGCCATGGCCGCCGCTCATCCTGTAGCTCAGCCCATGCAACGACCACAAATGCAAACTGCTCAAACTACTCGCCCAGGCTACAATGGCACTACACTCCCCCAAGCTGGCACCCCAGGAGTACCAGCCCAACTTGCTATGGCTCAAAATCCAGCTCTCGCTGGACAAGTACATGCCGTTCAACCAATGGTAAACCAAATTCCCGCTGCCCAACCAATAGCTAATCAACCAACAGCACAACAGCCTATCGCACCCCAACAGCCACTAGTAGCATCACAACCCGCCATGGCACCAGTCGCCCCGCAAATCGTCGAAAACCCAATTTCCACCCAAGCTACCCTTATGTTCTCTGAGCTCCGCGACAGTCTCGTTATCATGAAAGACGGTTCATTCCGCGCCGTCGTCGCTTGCCAATCCATCAACTTCGACCTCATGTCTGAAACTGAACGCGAAGGCGTAGAATACAGTTACCAAAACTTCCTTAACTCCCTCAACTTCACCGTCCAAATCCTCGTCCGCTCCCAGCGTGTTGATATTGGACCATATATCGAGCGCCTTATTCAGATGCGTCGCAACAATGACAATATGCTCCTCGGCGTTTTAATGGACGATTATATTAACTTCATTGACATCCTCGCCCAAGAAGCCAATATTATGGATAAATCATTCTTCATTGTTATCCCATATTATGCTTCCGCTGACCTTGAAGCCGCTGTCCAGCAAACCAAAAATTTCTTCAAGACATTTAGCAAAAATAAAAGTCCAAACGTTACACGCATCAATCGCGATGTTTATAATAAGGCCATCGACGAACTCAATAATCGCGTTGAAACCGTTATTTCTGGTCTCTTCCAGATTGGTATTCAGTCTGTCCGCCTCAATACTAAGGAGCTCAGTGAACTCTTCTACAACTTCAACAACCCTGACACCGCCGTTCGCGAACCATTAGTCGATTTTACCAAACTAGCAACCACCTACGTCAAAAAGGGAACAAAGGAGTAGTATATGAGTAAAGAAAAACGAGCCGCCAAACGCGCCGCCAAAATCGCCAAGGCCCAATCTACAGCTGCTGACATTGCCGCCCAATCTCAAGCCGCCGAAGACGCCGAAATCCAACGTGCCTTTGAACAGGGAATTAATACCCTCCGCGACCTTATTTCTCCGAGCTCTATCGAAATTCATTCTTCATATTTCCGTCTCGGTACTAAATATGGTCGTACAATTTATGTTTATGGCTATCCTCGTACACTTTATACTGGCTGGATTTCTAGCCTCATTAATATTGATGAAGTTCTCGATGTTTCTATGTATGTCTACCCTGTAGAAACCACTGTAGTCATGAAGAACCTTCGCAAAAAAGTCACCCAGCTCGAAGCTAGCTATAATGTCAATGCAGAAAAGGGCAAAGTTCGCGACCCTGAACTAGAAGCCGCCATCAACGACGCCGAAGAACTCCGTGATAAACTCCAAGTCGGTGCCGAGAAATTCTTCCGTTTTGGCCTCTATATCACACTCTGGGCTGATTCGCTCGACGAACTCGGCTTTGTACAACATAAAATCGAAACCTTACTTGGGCAACAAATGATTTTCTCTAAAGTTGCCAGCTCTCAACAAGAACAAGGAATGAACAGCACTATGCCTCAGTGTACCGACCAGCTCCAAATCCGCCGCAACATGAACACTGGCGCTATTTCCACAAGTTTTCCTTTCACTTCTGCCGACCTCACTCAGGAAAAGGGGATCTTGTATGGTATCAATATGCACAATAATGGCCTAGTTATCTTTGACCGCTTTAGTCTAGAAAATGCCAACCTTGTCGTCTTTGCTAAGTCTGGTGCCGGTAAATCTTTCGCAGTTAAACTCGAGGCCGTTCGTTCTATGATGATCGGCACCGAAGTCATCATCATAGACCCAGAAAATGAATATCAAAAACTCTGCGACGCCGTTGGTGGTAGTTATATTCGCCTTAGCCTCAACTCCGATGTACGTATTAACCCATTTGATTTACCTAAAGTGGTTGATAACGAAGATGCTAATGATGCCTTACGCGCTAACCTTGTTACTCTACATGGTCTTTTTCGTCTCATGCTTGGTGGCAATCAAATCGGACCCAACGGACAAGTCGTTCCAGCTCTAACTGCTAACGAGGAGGCCGATCTCGACCAAGCCCTCATTGATACTTATGCTCGTGCTGGTATCACTAGCGACCCTCTCACTCACCAATCTGTTCCCCCCACTATCATCAACCTATATGATACCCTCCTGCACATGGGCGGCACCGGTCCACAATTAGCCAATCGCCTACGTAAATATACTACTGGCACCTTTGCGGGTATCTTCTCACAACAATCTAACGTTGACATCAATAACACCATGGTTGTTTTCAACATCCGCGACCTTGAAGATGAGCTGCGCCCAGTAGCAATGTACATCATTCTGTCACATATTTGGAACGTTGTCCGTGCTCAGCAAAAACGCCGTCTCTTGATTGTAGATGAGGCTTGGCAGCTCATGAAATATGATGATTCCGCAAACTTCCTCTTTAGTCTTGCCAAACGTGCCCGTAAGTACTACCTTGGCCTCACTACTATTACTCAAGACGTGGAAGACTTTATGAGTAGCAAAATGGGACGCGCCATTGTGGCTAACTCCTCTATGCAATTATTACTCAAACAATCTGCTTCCGCTGTCGACGTCTTATCTGATGTATTCAAACTTACTGACGAAGAGCGTAAGCGCCTCGCCAACTTCCCAGTCGGTCAAGGATTGTTCTTTGCCGGCGCCAACCACGTTCATATTCAAGTTATCGCTTCCGAAACCGAAGAATCCCTAATTACTACCAGACCGGAGGATCGCGACAGATAGTAGATTGACATAAATTACTATCCCATGCGATAATATAGACAAATGGCAAGGCATGATACCAACGGGAATAGTGTTTTAGCACCCAACGATCCATACAACGATATGGAGGGCGCTAATATTCGCCCTGATTTTGGTATCACAAATAGTAGCAATAAACCCCCAAAAAGCACCGACAGTAGCAAAACCAACCAATCCAAAGATTTACTACGCAATTCCGAAAGTTCCGCCATTTCTAAAAAAGAACCAGCCTTTGAATCTTCATGGAAAAACAACGTCAGCGGCAAAAGTCTCACCAAAAACCTTACCGGAAAAGGGAAGGGTAAATTCAGCAAGAAAAAGAGCGGCATTGCTGCAATGATGGTTATCATCAGTCTCCTTGTCGGCGGCGGAGCATTTTTGGGTAGTTCGCATTCTTTGCTAGCACCAGCCATGGAATCACTTATGACCGAAGCCACCGACACACAACATGCTTCATTCGTTAGACGCGTCACACACCTAACCACATATCATGGCAGTAACTCCAAAACTTTTACTGCTATACCAGATAGTGTCCAAACCAAAACGAAACAAGGCCGTGTTGCAACTTTTTTTGACAAATCCGCCGATAAACTCTATAGAAAATTAGGTATAAGTCGTAATATTTTTAGTGGATACCAACAAACCGGCAACTCCGATGCCGATATGGAGAAGTTCCGTAATACTATGGAACCGGAGTATGATAACAACACATCAGCAGTACGCAATGCGTACGAAGAAGAGGTTGACATACTTGACGAGGATGGCAACCCTACAGGCGACAAAACTTTAGAACAAAGGAACCCTACCGATCTTGATGGACGATCTAATAGTAGCATGCCTGAAGCCGAACAAAAAGCTAAAAGTTTCCTCGAAAGTACGGCCTCTTCAGCCCAAAAAGCCGCCAAGGCTGCTAGTATTGCCAATGCCGCATGCACCGCTATGCGTGTAGGAGCTACAATTTCAGCC
>Ga0073906_1005926_pt1 | contig 10512 bp, 8 predicted proteins | sample Inofromicrocosms_FD_65485 | JGI IMG/M metagenome (GOLD analysis project Ga0073906, IMG submission 65485) | Mouse cecum microbial communities from Vienna, Austria - Inoculum for glucosamine and mucus D2O microcosms | ecosystem: Host-associated > Mammals > Digestive system > Large intestine > Cecum... | reverse complement strand
TGGTAGAGCTCATAGGCTTCTACAAACAGCTCGTCCGACTTGGAATAATCTGGCTCTGCCTTCGTATTGCCTGGAAATGCATTGGCAAGCGCCGCCATCTTCGCATTCACCTCGGGACTTAACAGATATTCTACAAACTGAAGCGCCTCTTTCTTATGCTCACAGTTCTCGGCAATACCGATCCCCCAGTTGGCCGCCTCCATACCTACCGTACCGCTGTAGCCGGACTTCACCGGAACAGTTGTATACGCAAAATCAAGCTCGGGGTTCCCGTCCTTGATCATGGTAAGATGGGAAACACCATCGATCATGAACGCAACACGGCCGTTCGTAAACTCCTCAACCATGTCGGATTCCACCATTGAATAAGAACCGGCCGCGATCAGGTCTTTATCAAACAGTTCTTTTACAAAGTCAACAACCTCTTCCAATTCCTTATTACCTGACAGATTCGGTTTCCCGCTCTCAAGCATGGAATCTCCGGATGCCCACAGCCATGTCATGACCTGATTCTGGATCCCGTTCGGGGATTCTGTAGACAACGGAATTGCAAATCCGGCAATACTGCTGTCATACGCCTTTATTGCTTCACACGCTTTCACGAAATCTTCTCTCGTTGCCGGAAGCTCTGTGACACCAGCGGCCTTCAGAATATCCATATTCGCATACATCGGATATGCAAAATTAACTACCGGGATCATATATGTATTCCCCTCAAACTGGATCTGGGCGGATAACTGGCTGTCGTCATAGCCGTCGTCTTCCATAAGCTCTGTCAGATTGGCAATGGAACCCTGCTTGGCGAAATCATAAACCCACGATCCGTCAAGCCCGACCACATCGGCCATCGTTCCCGCCGCCGCACCGGCCGCAACCTGTGTCTTTGTATCTGCATATGGATTGCTCAGAAGCTCTATGCCTATTCCGGACTCTTTCGTGAAATCGTCACAGATCTCCTTCAAGGTTCCCTCCGGCATCTCAGGGCCCCACCACTGTTGAAATTCTAAAGTTACAGACTTGCCGTCGTCTTCGCTTTTCGCTTCGCCGCCTTCCGATGACGGGGAACCGCCGCACGCGGCCAGAGATAACGTCATAATACTGACAATTGCTGTAGATACGACCTTTTTCATGATTGTCCTGGATTTCATAATTTTCCTCCTTAAATAAAATTTTATTTCACCATATTAAGAAAAATATTTACGCATTGTTGAATCAACGGCGCCATTTTTGTATAATTTCCCGATTAACTTTGCGTATTTTTCTTTTCCTTTATGATGTTTGTACAATTTCATTATACAAAATAATATTTCATATATCAAGTGTTTTGTGAAATAAAAAATTATTATTTCATCCCGCTAAAAAAATTACCAGAAATCCTTTTTTGGATTCTGGTAATTTTTACTCCTTCACATCTGTGAACCTGGATATATGACACAACCGATATGTCAAAAATCAGCAAAAGTCAGGCTCTGCCTCAAGACTTCCACTCTACAGGAATGTTCCTTCGTCTTCTTATCATATCCAATTCCCACAGCAAGAATCTGCCCTGTGAATCGAGGCGCTTCTCCTATCCTGCTCTGAAATCTGAGTATATAATCCTTATCTTTAATCTGCCAAATTGCCTCTTCCGGTGTATGATCCACCTTAAGCTCCAGAATAATCCCCCTTCCCATTGGCTCTATACGGATAAAAAATAAAATCAACAAATCCTTTTCCCGCTTTATCTTCCCGTTCCACCCTGTATCTGTCACGTGCCGACAGATATACAAGATTGACTACTGCCGACAATTCAGTCTCATTATTATACGCAAGAATAGGCGTTTCGGTATTATGAACATACTGCAAGATATCCGCCATCACCGCAGTATCACCTGCCAGCGTTGCTTTCAACATTTTAGCAGACTCTCTTGCCAAACGGTATACATAGCCAAAAGCTTCTTTATTCAGCAATAATTCTTCGAATTTCACCATCAGCTCTTTATTCGGAATAAACACCTCTCCATCTTCATAGGTAAGCAATCCATAAATCACCATTGCCGAATAGATCTGATCCTTTGTCACTAACTCCATAGCTGTCGCGGCATATTCCTGTATTCTTGCTTCTATGCGCTCTCCTGATACCATAAGAGCCATATCATCTCTGACCTCTTCGATATTATTCCTGACATAATAGAAGACGGAATCATACGTTCCTGAGCTGGTCCAATAGTTTGCCAGCTGATTATTGGTCAAAGCGCTGACTACTGAACGAGGATTATACAGTCGTTCTCCGCCCATCGAGTGATAGCCGTCATACCACTCGTCCAGCTCCTCCCTGGTGATACGGGGTTCTTTTGTTTCTGCTCTGTACTTTTCATAGAGCAAGTCAACCTCTGAATGCAGAAAGCCATAATACTGTCCAAACCGGATCTTCGTCGCCATATCATATTCCAAGAACATATTCAGCTCTGATCCTTCCGAATATTTTGCAATCGGCAGGATGCCTGTCATATAGGCAAACTCAACGTAACTCTTCCCCTTAAGCAATGATTTTAGAAACAGAAGATATTCCTGCTTATCTTCTTCTCCTATAAACGGCATGTGGAACAATGCATCCCACTCGTCAATCACAAAGAGAAACTTCTGCTCCTTTTCTTCGAATATCAAAGACAGAAGATCCCATACCGCCTTACTCTGGTCTAATTCCAACTCCGGATAAGCCTGTGCAAGATCCTGATAGAGCCCATCCTCAATTCTTGAAATATAACTTCTGTAATCACGACATTCTTTCGGAACCTCACTGCAATCCAGATAAATCACTTCATGTCTGTTCAAATGCTTTGTGTACCATTGGGATTTTGCAATTGCAAGATGTCCAAACACATCGTTACTTTCTCTCGCCTTTCCGAAAAACGCCCCGATCATATTAGCCATTACCGTCTTCCCAAAACGACGCGGTCTCACAATACAGAAAAAACGCTGCTCACGTCCCAACGCAGGAATCAACTCTTCTATCACTGCTGATTTATCCACAAAATATGGATCCTGTGAAATCATTTTAAATTTATCATATGAAGCAATGCTGTTTAAAAATAATCCCATAATACCGATCCGCTCCTAAGCATCTTTCCTTCATTATATAGAATCTTTCACATTGTTACAAGAAAGAGTTTCCCGTACCATCGCATTTTCTCATTTACTCATTTACTTCATTTCTCCTGCCCCGATACAGCTTTCGTCGCGCAAAACAGCACGAATCCTAAAAACAACACTGCCGCCGCCATCCATCCGGCAAGCACACCCGTCCCCCGTCCGGCAAACATATCGTAATACCCTTTCAGATAGATAACGATGATGATCAGCGGAAGGACATAAGATACATAACCCTTAAGTCCCCGCGGAAAACGAAACCCTTCTCCTGCATTCGCCTCATGGAGGAAGTTCTCCCATCCCCAACCGTTCTTTCTGGTACAGAACAACACATACCCCAGGCTTCCAAGCGGAAGCAGGTTGTTGGATACGATAAAATCCTCAAGATCCATAATATTGGTGCCTGCGCCCAGCGGCTCGAATCCGGCGAGGACATTGAACCCAAGCACACAGGGCATACTCAAGACGGAAATCAGCACCACATTCACAAGCACGCTCTTCTTTCTGGTCCAGCCCCGAAGATCAATGGCAAATGAGATAATATTCTCAAATACAGCCACGATCGTCGTAAATGCGGCAAATGTCAGGAACAAAAAGAACAACGCTCCCCAGATCCTGCCTCCCGGCATCTGGGCAAATATGTTCGGTATCGTAATAAATATCAGGCTTGGACCTGCCCCCGGCTCAATCCCAAAAGCAAAGCAGGACGGTATGATGATGAAACCGGCCATCAGCGCAACCAGGGTATCCAGCGCCGTAATACTGATTGCTTCACCCGTAAGGCTTCTTTCCTTTCCGATATAGCTTCCAAAGATCAGCATCGCGCCGATCCCGATAGAAAGTGTGAAAAATGCCTGGCTCATCGCCCCGAAGATCACATTCCCGATCCCTATCTCTTTCATCTGGGCAAAATCAGGCACCAGATAGAATCTGATCCCCGCTCCCGCTCCCTCAAGGAATACAGAGTGGACCGCCAGTACCACCATAATGACCAGAAGCGCAGACATCATAAACTTGGAAACACGCTCAATCCCTTTCTGTATCCCGAAATAGCAGACACCAAAGCCTGCAATGCATATCAATATTGTCCAGAACGCCATAACCGGCACATTTCCAAGCATATCGGAGAATCCTGCCGCCACCATATCAGAAGACAACCCCTGGAACTCTCCTCTGACACTCCGGAAGCAGTAATACATCATCCAGCCTCCGACCGTCGTATAGAACATCATAAGCAGATAACATCCGATCACTCCGATCCACTTCATCATATGCCAGCGGGTGTTCGGCAGTTCCAGCTTCTCAAATCCTGCCGCCACACTCAGACGGCTTCCTCTTCCTACCGCGAACTCGCAGATCATCACCGGAATCCCCATGATCAACAGAAATACCAGGTATATGAGGATGAATGCGGCTCCTCCAAACTCCCCGCACATATACGGAAACTTCCACACATTTCCAATCCCGATCGCACATCCGGCAGATACCAGGATGAATCCCAGACGCGAACCAAACTTTTCTCTCTTCACTTTTCTTTTATCCTCTGGAACATCTGAATTTCAGTTCTTCCCATCTGCGGTCTGCTTCCTTCTGGAATTCTTCAATCAGATATTCGTTTCCTTTCTTAAATAGATGTTTAAAACGTCCCTGAGGTCTTAAGAAGTCCTCAATCGGCAGCTTCTTCTTAGGCTCGTAATTCAGGATCCATCTGCCCTCCACTACCTCAAAAAGCGGCCAGTAACAGGTCTCCACACCCAGCCTGCATATCTCCATGATATCCGGCGTGTTATATCTCCAGCCTCTCGGACACGGCGCCATGATATTCAGGAAAGCCGCGCCCGGCGTATAGATCGCCTTCTCGGACTTCACATGGAGATCCTTGAAGTTTCCGATAAACGTTGTCTGCGCCGCGTATGGGATATCATGCGCCGCAATGATCGCCGCCAGGTCCTTACGATTCTGCGGTTTACCGTTGCTCTCGCTCCCTACCGGAGTTGTCGTCGTATCTGCATACATAGGCGTCGCGGAGGAACGCTGGATTCCGGTGTTCATATATGCGCCGTTGTCATAGCAGACATATACCATATCCGTGTTCCGCTCCATCGCTCCTGACAATGACTGGAAACCGATATCGTAAGTCCCGCCGTCCCCGCCGAACGTGATAAACTTGAATGTCTCGTCTAATTTTCCTTTTCTCTTCAGAACCCGGTACGCACCTTCTACACCGCTTAAGGTCGCTCCCGCATTCTCAAATGCATTGTGGATATAGCTGTCCTCCCACGCTGTATACGGGTAAGTAAACGTGGATACCTCCAGGCATCCTGTGGCGTTGCCGATCACGGCCTTATCTCCCTCATGAAGGCCGCGCAGTACGTTCCTTACCGCTATTGTTCCTCCGCAGCCTGCGCACATCCTGTGTCCCGGAGCCAGACGTTCCGTCTTGCTCATTGTCTCTTTGAAATTATAACTCATCTTTTGTCCCCCCTATTCTCTGATTCCCAGATAGCGGTAAGTCTCGCCCGTATCGCCATCCTCTGCTATCTGTTTCAGGGTTGCAAATACACCTTCCATATCCTCTACGCGTACATCACGTCCTCCAAGACCATAGATATAATTCACCGCCAGAGCCTTTGCTCTTGCCCGGTATAATGCCGACAGCACATCCGCGCCCAGCGGACCGCCGTGGTTCGTATACCCTTCCGCCCGGTCCATGACCGCCAAAGCCTTGACGCCTTTTAAAGCTTCTGCAACCGCCTCGGCAGGGAACGGACGGTAGAGACGGATCTTAAGAAGCCCTGCCTTCTGTCCTTGTTTCCTTAATGCATCAACCGCATCTTTGGTCGTACCCGCGGCAGAACCGATCATGACAACCGCATACTCGGCATCCTCCATGCGGTACGCCTCAAACAGACCATACTCCCTGCCGGAGATCTCCTCAAATTCCTTTGCCACCTCAAGTACTACTTTCTCCACATGCTTCATGCCTTCTGCCTGGTTACGTTTGGCTTCCATATAATAATCCGTGATGGAATACGGCCCCACTGCCATCGGACATTCGGGGTTCAGCAGGTAATTCTCCGGTTCATATTCTCCGACAAAAGATCTAACCTCGCCATCCTCCAAAAGCTCCATGTTCTCGACCGCATGGCTGGTGATAAACCCGTCCTGACAGATCATGATCGGCAGTCTCACATCCTTATGTTCGGAAATGCGGTATGCCTGTACCATGTTGTCATATGCTTCCTGGTTATTCTCTGCATAGATCTGGATCCATCCGGCATCCCTTGCACCCATGCTGTCCGAATGGTCACAGTTGATATTGATAGGACCTGACAATGCACGGTTTACCAATGCAAGCGCAAGCGGCAGACGGTTGGACGCCGCTATGTATAATTCTTCCCACATATAGGCAAGCCCGCATGAGGAGGTCGCCGTAAGGCTTCTTGCCCCTGCCGCAGACGCACCGATGGCCGCACTCATGGAGCTGTGCTCACTCTCCACCGGGATAAACTCTGTATCCACCTGTCCGTTTGCCACAAAGGACGCAAAATACTGCGGGATCTCCGTGGACGGAGTGATCGGAAAGGCCGGGAATACGTCCGGATTGATCTGTCTTAACGCGATCGCAATCGCTTCATTTCCTGATAAACGGTCTCTTTTTGCCATCTTACTTACACCCCTTCCATCGTGATCGCACCGAACGGGCATGATTTTACACAGATGCCGCATCCCTTGCAATGTCCATAGTCAAACCCGCCTCTTTTGCCGTCCTTCACCGGAATACAGCTGTCCGGGCAGACCGGCGTACACAATAAGCACTGCTTACATTTCTCTTCTATAAATACCGGCTTGTCCGTAGACCACTCGCCGGTGTTAAATTCCTTCGATGTTCCTGCCCCGGCGATCACCATGCCTTCTGTCAGATCCTTCCATGTTGCTTTTACTCCTAATCTTGTGATATCTGTTGCCATTACTGCACCTCCTCAAGCGCCATCTTAAGCGCCGCCATATTGCCGTCGATAACCTCCGGCTTGCTGGCGAACTTATGTGAAAATGATGCCCGCATCTCTCTTAAGAATGTTTCCTCATCCATGATCTCTGCCACCTTCACAATCGCAGCAAGAAGCGGTGTGTTAGGGAAATATCTGCCCATCGCGGCCATGGATACCTTATGCGCGTCAATGGTATAGACCTTTCCTTCGTATCCCTTCAGATGGGGGAGTAGCTCTTCCTTCGGGCGCGAAGTATTGATCAGGATCGCACCGTCCTTCTTCAAACCGTTGGTCACATCAACTGCCTCTAACAGTGATTCATCTACGACAACCACATACTGCGGATCATAGATGTTAGAATGTACCCGGATCTGCGTATCACTGATCCGATTATATGCCGTGATCGGCGCGCCCATTCGCTCCGGCCCGTATTCGGGAAAACCCTGAACATATTTTCCTGTCTGAAACGCCACATCCGCAAGAAGCAGCGCGGCTGTCTTGGCACCCTGGCCGCCGCGGCCGTGCCATCTGATCTCTGTAAGGTTACTCATCTTCCTTCTTCCTTTCTTAAGTATGTTTCCAAAAAACATCGGGGACAGTCCGCCGGAGGCGGTATCTCTTCCCGCCCCTGCCCCGTCTCTGAGAAAGGACTTACGGCCGGCAGGATACATCCCGGCGGCCTTCGTCCTGTATGGTAAGTTCACATTATAATTACCGAGCGGACTCTGTTTTAATTCTCATATCCCCTATTGTACTTTAAGATTCATCTTCTGTCTACAATGAATTTGCTTTTTGGAATATCTTCCACGCCTCCTTTTTCGTCTCTGCACCGCACAAGCCCCGCTTGCTATAAAAAGAATCAGATAGATACACATCATCCGTCCGTTCTTATCCCCCGTATTTACTGCGTTCGAAGGAACCGGCGTCTTGGGCTCTCTCACAAGCTTTACCGTCTGTCCCTGATCCTCAAGATCCTCATGGACCGCCGCTTCCTTCCCGCTCTCATTCAGGAAGAGCTTCTCGAATACTACCAGTTCCTTCTCCTCCATGCCCTCGCCCGGGAAGGTAAAACCGACTTCAACACTTCCCTCTGCCTCCTTCGCTGTAAATACATGCTCTGCGATCACCGGTCCGTCCTTCGATATCAACGGTTCTTTCGCGGCCTTATCCATAACCGTCCCCGCAATCCGGTACTCCATGCCCGGAATCAGATTGTGGTATTCAATCCGGTCTGTAATGGTCACTGTATCTTTGATCTCGCTCTCCTTACCGCCGTCTGCCTTGTCCGTTGCTGTCGTCCTTATAAGCGGAAAATAAATTGTCTGATCCGACGCATTAAGATCCTGGTGCTTCGCGACTGGTTCTCCGTCATATTCCAGCGTTTCAAAAAATACCACCGTCTTTCCCGCAAGCAAGCCGCCGCTAAGGGAAAATGTCATCTCGACCTCCCCTTTCGCTTTCTTGGGTGTAAATGTCTGCTTCGCGCGGACAGATTCCCCATTATCGTCCTTAACCGGCTCTCCTGTTTCCTTATCCATCAGTATCCCTTCCATAGTATATTCATATCCCGGAAGAAGATTAGTGTAAGCCGCCGTATCTGTAAGATGGATTTCTTCATCCGCCATAGACAGCTGTGTCATAGTCTCGTCATCCATTGCCGTCGTATGGATCCCGGGTATATGGATCGTCTGCGCCTCATCCTCTATATCACGGTGCACAGCTATTTTAACCTCACTGAACCACGACTTTTTCATGGATAACTCCTCGAATACGACAAAGGTATGATTCTCAAGTCCTTTGCCCGGAAAATGGAAGGTCAGCTCAACCTCGCCCTTTGCCTTCTCCGGTACAAAATCCATTTCTGCCTGTATCTTTTTCCCGTCCGCATCCAGCGCAGGCTCACCTGTCGTCTGGTCCATCAGTATCCCTTCCAGATGATACTGCTTTTGGGGAATCAGATGACGGTAAGATATTGTATCGACTACCGAGGCCTCATCTGCCGCCAAGGTCAGGTTCACGCCTGTCTTCGGATCCACGGCCTGCGTCCTGATCTCAGGAAACTTCACCGTCTGAGGCGCATCGTTGAGATCCGCATGAACTGCAATACTTTTCTTCTCAAAGAACAGCTCCTCGAACACAACCGTTACCTTCCCCGCAAGAAGGCTTCCGTCGAATTCAAATACCACGGTCACGTCGCCTTCAGCCTTCTTCGCAGTAAACTCCTTTTCGGCTGTGATCTCCTTTCCAACCGCATCCCGGATGGGTTCGCCGTCTGCCTGATCCACCAGTGTCCCTGACACGGTATACTTCTTTCCCGGAACCAGATTCTCATAATGCACCACATCTTCTATGGTCACCTGATCCTCTGCAAACGCAATCTGCTCCCCGGTCTTCTGGTCTTTGGCTGTAGTAGAGGCAGACGGAAAATAAATTGTCTGACCGGCGTCTTCTGCCTCTTTATGCTCTGCAATCACCTTTCCCTGATACAGCAATTCTTCATAGACAACCAGTGTCTCTCCTGCAAGCTTACTTCCGTCGAACCGGAATACAACCTCGGCGCTCCCGTCACTCTTCTTCGGAGTGAATACGGTCTGTGCGGTAATCTGCTTCCCATCCGCATCCACTGCCGGCTTCCCGCTCTTTTTATCCATCAATATGCCCTCAAGCACATAGGCTCTGTCCGGCACCAGGTTCTCATATTTCACCTCATCCACAAGTGTTACGTCCCTGTCCGCCCGTGACAGATGGGACATCGTATCACTGTCATGTACTTTTGTCCCGATCGCCGGAATATATATCGTCTGCTGTTCGTCGGTGATATCGTGATGAACCGCATATTCCTTATTATCCTTACTGAGCGTCTCAAATGCCACCAGCGTTTTTCCCGCAAGATTTCTTCCCGGGAACCGGAAGATAACTTCCACCGTTCCGTCGGATGTCTCTGCGGTAAATGAAGTCTGAGCCTCAATCCTGCCGCCATTCTCATCCAGAACTGCCCGCCCGGTCTCTTTGTCCATCAGGATTCCCGTCATCTTATACTTGCGTCCTGCCCGCAGATTCTCATAAGATACCGTATCTACAATCGTAATCTCTTCATCCGCCTTAGATATCTCACAATCCGTCTTACCGTCATAAGCCCTTGTACCGATCGCAGGAAAGTGTATGGTCTGTCCGGCATCATTGATATCCTTATGCTCTGCAAGCTTCTCATCTCCAAGATATAACTCCTCATATACCACGACATCCGCTCCTTCAAGCCCCGATGCGTCAAAGAAAAGCTCCACCTCCACTTCACCGTTAGAATCCTTCGGCGTAAATTCTTCCTCCCCGGTGACCGGATTCCCCTTTTCATCCGTCACCGCCTGTCCCGTTGCACGGTTCATCAAGGTCC
>Ga0073906_1005925_pt1 | contig 10512 bp, 9 predicted proteins | sample Inofromicrocosms_FD_65485 | JGI IMG/M metagenome (GOLD analysis project Ga0073906, IMG submission 65485) | Mouse cecum microbial communities from Vienna, Austria - Inoculum for glucosamine and mucus D2O microcosms | ecosystem: Host-associated > Mammals > Digestive system > Large intestine > Cecum... | reverse complement strand
CGGGTATCTCCTGACCCGGTACTATATCTTGAAAATATGTCACATCTTTTGGCGCACTGCAGGATGTTATCAGCACGGCCATGATGCCGCAGGTCATGAGCGGTCTATTTATCTTCATGTTTCTGTTATAATATACAAGTGATGCAATATTCCATCGGGCGGTTTTCGACCGCCTGTACACAATAAGCGTTGCAAAATTATAAAAATATGGGCACTCATGCAAATTATTGTTCATGTCGCGGAAATTCATTAATTTTGCATCGATGCCGGAAGGGGAGTGAACTTACTCCCTGCGGCCTGAGTATAAAATAATTAAATCAAAATATCATGGCTACAAAACCATTTCATTATCAGGAGATGTTTCCGTTGGGACCCGACACGACGGAATACCGCAAAGTGACAGGAGATTATGTACGGGTGGAGAACTGGAACGGTCACGAGATACTCGTGGTGGATCCGGAAGCGTTGACGGTAGTTGCCAACGAGGCGAGCCGCGACTGCTCTTTCCTCCTGCGCCGCGAACATAACGAGATGGTGGCCAAGATACTCCGTGACCCCGAGGCCTCCGAGAACGACAAATACGTGGCCCTGACCATGCTCCGCAATGCCGAGGTGGCTTCAAAGGGCGTACTCCCGTTCTGCCAGGACACAGGCACATCCATCTGCGCCGGCTACAAGGGTCAGCAGGTATGGACAGGTTGCGACGACGAAGAGAAAATTAGCCTCGGCGTGTACAAGACCTATACCGAGAACAATCTCCGCTATTCACAGAACGCTCCTCTCAATATGTACGACGAGGTGAATACCGGATGCAACCTCCCCGCCCAGATTGAGATTCACGCCACCGAGGGAATGGAATACAACTTCCTCTTCGTGGCCAAGGGTGGCGGCTCCGCCAACAAGACATACCTCTACCAGGAGACCAAGGCCATCCTGAACAAGAAGACCCTCGTGCCCTTCCTCATTGAGAAGATGAAGACTCTGGGCACGGCGGCATGTCCTCCCTATCACATCGCCTTCGTGATCGGCGGCACATCGGCCGAGGCCAATCTCGCTGCCGTCAAGAAAGCCAGCGTGAAGTATTACGACAATCTGCCCACCAAGGGCAACGAGTATGGCCATGCTTTCCGCGACGTGGAGCTGGAGAAGGAACTTCTGGAGGCTGCCCATTGCCTGGGACTCGGCGCCCAGTTCGGCGGCAAGTATTTCGCCCATGACATCAGGGTGATCCGTATGCCGCGCCACGGCGCAAGCTGCCCCGTGGGTATGGGCGTAAGCTGCTCCGCCGACCGTAACGTCAAGGCCAAAATCAACAAGGACGGCATATGGGTGGAGAAACTCGACACCTTCCCCGCCGAGCTCATTCCCGAGGAATACCGCAACGCCGGCGAAGGTGAGGTGGTGAAAGTAGACCTCAACCAGCCGATGGAGAAGATTCTCGAGACGCTCGACAAATATCCCGTATCGACCCGACTGAGTCTCAACGGCACCATTATCGTGGGCCGCGACATAGCGCACGCCAAGATCAAGGAGCGTCTCGATGCCGGCGAGCCGATGCCGCAGTATCTCAAAGACCATCCCATCTACTACGCCGGACCGGCCAAGAAGCCCGAAGGACTTCCCAGCGGCTCTTTCGGCCCTACCACCGCAGGACGTATGGATCCATATGTCGACCAGTTCCAGGCCGCCGGTGGTTCGATGGTGATGATCGCCAAGGGCAACAGAAGCCAGCAGGTCACCGACGCCTGCAAGAAACATGGCGGTTTCTATCTCGGATCTATCGGCGGTCCCGCTGCTATCCTCGCCCAGAACTCCATCAAGAATGTGGAGCTCCTCGAATATCCCGAGCTCGGCATGGAGGCTATCTGGAAAATCGAGGTGGAGAACTTCCCCGCATTCATACTCGTCGACAACAAGGGCAACGACTTCTTCAAGCAGATCAAGCCCCGCTGCCCGATGGCTTAACTCATCAGAGCCGGAGTGGCTTGCGCTGCTCCGGCTCGCAAATACAATAGCTGACTCCATTTCTTGTTATAAGGAATGGAGTCTTATAAAATTTATAAAGATTGGATAGAATAAGGAATTTCTGCATCATAGCGCATATCGACCATGGCAAGTCGACTCTTGCCGACAGGTTGCTGGAGCGCACATGCACCGTCGATGCCAAGGATATGGAGGCTCAGGTGCTCGACGATATGGATCTGGAGCGCGAGCGTGGCATCACCATCAAGAGCCACGCCATACAGATGGATTACGAGCAGGATGGCGTGAAATATGCCCTCAACCTCATTGACACTCCGGGACACGTGGACTTCTCATACGAAGTGTCGCGCAGCATAGCCGCCTGCGAAGGCGCTCTGCTCATTGTCGACGCATCGCAGGGAATACAGGCCCAGACAATCTCAAACCTTTACATGGCAATCGACAATGACCTGGAGATCATACCGGTAATCAACAAATGTGACCTCGAGAGCGCCAAGCCCGACGAGGTGGAGGACCAGATAGTGGACCTGCTGGGTTGCGACCGTTCGGAGATAATACGCGCCAGCGGCAAGACCGGCATGGGTGTCGACGAGATTCTGCGGGCCATTGTGGAGCGCATCCCCGCCCCGAAAGGTGACCCCGATGCTCCTCTTCAGGCTCTGATTTTCGATTCCGTGTTCAATCCTTTCCGGGGCATCATAGCCTATTTCAAGATCGTGAACGGCACTATCCGCAAGGACGACTTCGTGAAATTCGTGTCTACCGGCAAGGAATACCATGCCGACGAAGTGGGTGTGCTGAAGCTCGACATGTCGCCGCGCGGCGAGATTTCCGCCGGAAATGTGGGATATATCATCTCCGGCATCAAGACGAGCCGCGAGGTGAAGGTGGGCGATACCATCACCCATGTGCAGCGCCCCTGCGACAAGGCAATAGAGGGTTTCCAGGAGGTGAAGCCTATGGTGTTTGCCGGTGTGTACCCCATAGATACGGAGGATTTCGAGAACCTGCGTGCCTCGCTGGAGAAACTGCAGCTCAACGATGCGTCGCTCACATTCCAGCCGGAGTCGTCGGCAGCCCTCGGTTTCGGTTTCCGTTGCGGTTTCCTCGGTCTGCTTCATATGGAGATCGTGCAGGAACGTCTCGGCCGTGAGTTCGACATGGACGTGATCACCACGGTGCCCAACGTTTCCTATCTCGTGCACGACAAGAAGGGGAATGTCACCGAGGTGCACAACCCCTCCGGACTTCCGGAAGCCACGCTTATCGATTATATAGAGGAGCCATACATACGGGCCACCATCATCACGCAGGCCGACTACATAGGCCCCATCATGACGCTCTGCCTCTCAAAGCGCGGAGAGCTCGTAAAGCAGGAATACATCTCCGGCAACCGTATGGAGCTTACCTTCGACATGCCCTTGGGGGAGATAGTGATAGACTTCTACGACAAACTCAAGTCGATCAGCAAAGGGTATGCGAGCTTCGACTATCATCTCAACGGTTTCCGGGAGTCGCGGCTGGTGAAGCTCGACATACTTCTCAACGGCGAGAGCGTGGATGCCTTGTCGACGCTTACCCACGAAGCCAATTCCGTGAAGTTCGGACGGCGCATGTGCGAGAAGCTCAAGGAGCTGATACCGCGTCAGCAGTTCGACATAGCCATACAGGCGGCTATCGGAGCCAAGATCATAGCGCGCGAGACGGTGAAGGCCGTAAGAAAAGATGTCACCGCCAAATGTTATGGCGGCGACATATCTCGTAAACGCAAACTTCTGGAAAAGCAGAAGGCGGGAAAGAAGCGTATGAAACGCATCGGCTCCGTAGAGGTTCCCCAGAAGGCTTTCCTCGCCGTGCTAAAGCTCGATTAGCGGTCTGTCATACGCGAGAGCCTTACCTCGGCTTGCGGGCCGGGTCGCAGGTGAGGCCTACACCCAATTTCTTGAAGATCTTATGGTCCACTTCGCCCAACATCACCGTGGAATGGGCCTGACAACCTTTCAGCTCGGGGAGCTTCTCAAGCGCTCTCCGGGCATTTTCATTGCGGGTGCTCAGCACCGACAGCGCCACCAGCACTTCATCAGTGTGCAGCCGCGGGTTGTTGCCCTGCAGATAGACCGTCTTGGTGTGCTGTATAGGCTCAATGAGCTCCTGGGGGATAAGCTTTACGGCATGGTCTATGCCGGCGAGATGCTTTATGGCATTGAGAATGAGGGCTGCGCTGGGTCCCAGCAGGGTGCTCGACCCGGCGGAGATGATTGTGCCGTCGGCCAGCTCAATGGCCGATGAGGGGAGGCCGGTGCGCTCGGCACGCTCGCGGGCCGCTGCTATCGCCTTGCGGTAACCCGTGTCGATGCCCGCCTGCTTGAACAGCAGCTCTATCTTGTCTACCTCGGAATCGTTGCCGTCGCCTTGCGCAAGTCGGTTGAGCGCCTGGAAATAACGGAGCACTATCTCGTTTTTCGATGCGTCGCGGCATACGTCGTCGTCATCGATGCAGAAGCCTACCATGTTGACGCCCATGTCGGTGGGCGATTTGTAGGGACTCTCGCCGTAGATCCCTTCGAAGAGAGCGTTGAGCACCGGGAATATCTCAATGTCGCGGTTGTAGTTGATGGCCGTCTTGCCGTAAGCCTCCAGATGGAAGGGGTCAATCATGTTGACATCGTTGAGGTCGGCGGTGGCCGCCTCGTAGGCTATGTTCACCGGATGCTTCAGCGGCAGGTTCCACACGGGGAATGTCTCGAACTTGGCGTAACCGGCCTCTATGCCGCGCTTGTGCTCGTTGTAGAGCTGGCTGAGGCATACGGCCATCTTGCCGCTGCCGGGGCCCGGCGCCGTCACTATCACCAGCGGTCGCGTGGTCTCTATATAATCGTTCTTGCCGAAGCCTTCGTCTGAGGCTATGAGGCGCACGTTGGTGGGGTAGCCCTCTATCATGTAATGCAGATAGGTGCGTATGCCCATGCGGTCGAGCTTCTCGCGGAATGCCGCCGCGCTGCTCTGCCCGTTATAGTGGGTGATCACCACAGAGCTGACCATGAAGCCGCGTTTCTGAAACTCCTGCCTCAGGCGCAGCACATCCATGTCGTAGCTGATGCCCAGGTCGCCCCGTACCTTGTTCTTCTCGATGTCCGTGGCGCTGATCACTATCACTATCTCTATGCGGTCGCTCAGCTTGCCAAGCATCTTCAGCTTGCTGTCGGGCTCGAATCCCGGCAGTACGCGCGACGCATGATAGTCGTCAAACAGCTTGCCCCCAAGCTCGAGATACAGCTTGTTGCCGAATGTGCCTACTCTCTCCTGTATATGCTCCGACTGTATGCGGAGATATTTCTCGTTGTCGAATCCTCGTCTCATAACGGGATACAAAATTACTCATTTTTATCCTAACGCACCAAATAATATGAATGGAATTACCTTCCGTTTCCGTGAACGTTTGAGAATTAGTGTAGCTAAAAATGTTCTGTGAACTCTCGGTGCAGTTCCGATCAGTTCTGTGATTCCCAAAAAAACAATGATTTTGCGCACTTACGATAATTCCGGAGAAATTTTGTTATAATAGAGTAAGATAAAAAGAAATGTTATGAATATAGGAGACAAATTTCCCGACTACCTCGGCAAGGATGCCGAGGGGAAGGATGTGAAGCTGTCGGATTATCCCGGCATGAAGTTCATCATCTACTTTTATCCCAAGGACATGACCTCGGGGTGCACGCTGGAGGCCAAGTCGTTTCGCGATAATTACGACACGTTCCGGAAGATGGGCTATCAGATCATAGGCGTGAGCAAGGACTCGGAGAAGAGCCATGCGAAGTTCACGGAGAAGGAGAGTCTGCCCTTCCCGCTGATCGCCGACACGGATTTGCGACTCATAGAGCTCGCCGGCGTATGGGCGCAGAAGAAGATGGCCGGCCGGACATACATGGGCGTGGTGCGCACCACGTTTGTCACGGATGCCGACGGGGGGGTGACAGATGTTATCGACAAGGTAAAGACAGCCACGGCCTCCGAGCAGCTGTTTGCCTTGCTCGAGGGCCGTGGCGCCGTGAATCCGGCCTGACAGCCGGCTTTGATGGAATGCGCTCTTAGAGGCGCGCTCTATGTCTTCGTGTCAGGGAATGCGGACTTTTTTGCCGCGGGTGACGTATATGCCCGGTGTCGTGGGTTTATCCACGGGCATACCCTGCAGATTGTACCATTGCGTCGGGGCGGAGCTATCCGCCTCGACGTCGTTTATGCCGCTCGTGGCAAAGCTGCATATTTCCTTGAGAGCCAGCGTTACCTTGCCGGTAGTGGAGTCGAAGAGGGGAGCGTTGTACCAGCCGCTGAGGGTGGTACCGAAGGCATTGTACTCCATCCACCACCAGAAGAGGCCGTCGACTGCCGGGTATTTTTCGAGTAGAGCAACGAGCTGGCGGGCGAAGGATGCCTGACCGGCGTCGGAGTACGACCATTTGTTGCTGAAGTCGAAATTGGAGCCGGGTACGGCCCATTTGTAGCTGTACCCTGTCTCGACGATCATGATGTTCTTGTCGGAGAAGTTCTGCTGCAGCATGTCGAGCACTTTGGTGAGCACGCTTAGGTCGCCATGGAAGTAGGGATAGTAGCTGAGTCCTATGATGTCGTAGGGCACTCCGCGGTTTTTCATCTGAGTGTAGAAGTTGGAGAGCACCGAGGTGCTGGGAATGCGTTCGGTATGGAGGATGATTTTTGCCTCGGGGCATACCTCGTTGCAGGCTTTGATTGCCTGTTTGAGGAGCGTGGCGAAGCGGTCCCAGTTGGCGCTGCTGTTGGAGAGGGTCTTCTTAGGGTTGGAGGTTCCCACGGGACCCCACAGCATGCCGTAGGTGATCTCGTTGCCCGGCTGTATGAACGCAGGGGTCACTCCGTCGGCTTTAAGAGTCAGAAGCACCTCCTTGGTATAGTCGTAAATCTTCTGATAGAGTTGTTCGTCGGAAAGTCCCTGCCAGTCGATGGGTGTCCATTGTTTGGCGGGGTCGGCCCATGTGTCGGAATAGTGGAAGTCGAGCATCAGGTCGAAACCGTCGTCGACGATACGCTTGCAGAGCGGGCGTATGTACTCGAGGTCCTGGCAGGCGTTGGGATCATACTTTGTGTCGCCTTGGTCGTTCTGGTGCTGGGCCTTGTATTTGTCGGGGTTCACGAAGAGGCGTACGCGCATGGCGTTCATGCCTTGTTCGCGAAGCCATGGAAGCAGCTCGGCGATTGGTTTGCCGGAGCGGTCTTTATATATGGCGCCGGCCTTTTCGTACTCGGGAAGCAGCGATATGTCGCCGCCCACATAATGTTGCGATGCCTGGCAGCCCAGCGACACAGCCGCCGCCACCATCATCGTTATCAGGGTTTTCTTCATGGAATATATTCTTATATCTGTTATCTTTGATATTGCTGAGGTCGTTATCCATGACGACTTCAATTGCAAAATTACAAAAAAATATATAAAGACACAGGCGCTTCCGTGAGAAAGCGCCTGTGTTGTGATGGCTATGCTGATACAGAGCCGCGTGAAGAGACGGGAATCAGTCTTCTTCTTCGGCGATGATCTCGAAGGGCACGATAGCGGTGACTTCCTTGTGGAAGCGGATTTTTGCTTCGTGTTCGCCAATCATCTTGGCGGGTTCGAGGTCGATGATCTTGCGGTCTATTTCGTGGCCGAGTTTGAGGAGTGCCTCGGCGATCTGAGCTGCGCCTACGGAGCCATAGATATTGCCGTTGGCGGCAGCCTTGGCTGTAATCACGGGGCGAACGCCTTCGAGAGCGGCGGCGGCAGCCTGGGCTTTCTCCAGGATGGCGGCACGCTTGTGGGCCTGCTGACGCTGGTTCTCCGCCAGCACTTTAAGGGCTGCGTCCGATGCGATGATGCCCAGTCCCTGCGGTATCAGGTAGTTGCGGCCATAGCCGTCCTTTACCTCTACGATGTCATCCTTATAACCCAAGCTCGGGATGTTCTGCTTAAGAATTATTTTCATCTTTACGGTGCTTTAAAGGTTATACATTATTTCATGAGGTCTGTCACGTAGGGGAGCAGGGCGAGGTGGCGTGCACGTTTCACGGCCTGGGCCACACGGCGCTGGAACTTGAGGGAAGTACCGGTGATACGGCGGGGGAGGAGTTTGCCCTGCTCGTTGAGGAACTTCTTGAGGAACTCGGGATCCTTGTAGTCGATGTATTTGATACCGCTGCGTTTGAAGCGGCAGTATTTCTTTTTCTTGACGTCAACCGTGAGGGGAGTAAGATAGCGTATTTCGTTGTTAGCTGCCATGGTTTAAGCCTCCTTCTGTTCTGTGGCCTCGGCGGGAGCTTCGGCGGGTTTTTCTGCTGCGGATGCTGCTCTCTTGTTGCGACGCTTCTCGGCGTATTCTACGGCGTACTTGTCGAGACGGAATGTCAGGAAGCGTATCACGCGCTCGTCGCGGCGATATGCCGTCTCAAGACGCTTCACGATCGTCGGCTCGCCCTCGAACTCGAACAGTACATAGAAGCCTGTCGATTTCTTCTGGATCGGGTAGGCAAGCTTGCGCAGCCCCCACAGCTCTTCATTGACCAGCTTCGCGTCGTTCTCTTTAAGAACGTCCTTGAATTTCTCTACCGCTTCCTTCATCTGTTCGTCAGACAAAACGGGAGTTAAAATGAAAACGGTCTCGTAATGATTCATTTCGTTGGTTTGTTTGTTTTTGTTCATAGCTACGGACGGCCACTGTGTAGTCGTCCGCACTTTCCAACCGCAAAATTACAAAAAAAATTCCATTCTGCAAAATCGCGGGATATAATGTGATTAAGGAACACACTCCCTACACACTCTAAGCTGTGTTCCTTAATCAGTCTATTATATTTTTCCGGCGTGGCCGGCCTCTATTTCGTTGTTGCGGTCCACTTTCTTGCCATAGGGGAAGGTATAGGTGAGGTCGAGCATCACAGCCCGGGCCATATTGCTGTCCCATATCCAACCCGAATAATCGTAATGGGCCGAACTGTATTCTCTGAGTGACTTGCCATGCGAGAACCAGTTGTTGAACTTCACCGAAGCCTTGAACTCACCCACAGAGTAGGCGACACTTACTCCGTATCTGCAAGGGATGTGTTTTATGAACCCCTGGGTGTCGTTGATGCTTCTTTCTCCTGATGTGAAGAAACCGCGGACAGTGAAATTACGGAACGAGTATCTGGCATTGATAAAACCGGCTACATTGGTGTCGGAAAGAGGGTGTATTCCTCTGTTGACTTGATAGTGGCACTCTATGCCTCCGCCGAAAACGAGCTTCCTGTTAAGGAGGAAAAGATTGAATGAAGCGGCGGCTGTCAGGTCTTGCTCGCGGTTGTCATCGCTGAGAGTCCTTACTATGCCGTCATATCTGGGTAGCGTCTCGAATATGGACACCGGAACCTTATTGTAGTTTTTGTATATGCCGGTGACATTGAGCGAGAATATTTTTGCCGGCATATAATTGTATCCGATGCTGACCGAATTGAAGATGCCGCCATGGAGCAGAGGGTTGCCCATGGTCCATAACAGTTCGTTTTCACGCTGTACAACATCCTTTACATCGTCGGTGCCGGGGATGCCGGAAGTCAGATTCCAGGTGGCGTACAATGAGCTTTTGGGGTTGAAAGTATATCCTACCCTGACATATCCTCTGGGTGTCCATCGGGAGCTGTTGTTGATGTCATTTTGCCTGTTGAGAGTATATATGACTCCTGCGCGCGCCATTACGCTGAGGCCGAAGTTCCACCGTTGGTTGTAGGTGGCTTCCGCTCTTGTGAATGAATTGGTTACCTTGGTATTTCCGGTATAGGAACCGGTGTAATCGGTATCGAAGAAGTTATTGTTGGTATATATGTTCAGACCTATTGAATTTCTGTTATTCAGCTGTTTTGAATAGGTGGCTACTATCCAGAAGAAATTAAATGAAGTCTTGCTTCTGTTTTCAATAGGAGCCTCGCCGTTGAGGTCATAAACACGGTTGAGATGATTCCCTGAATGGCCGGCCGACCAGTCGATGGAAAGAGAATAAATCTTTGTTCTATGATACTGAGACCAAAAGGGTATTGAACGAGGTAATTCCCTTTCAGGGCCATAACCCCAATGGTATTCAAATTACCTCCGCCCCGTCTCTTTTCGGCATCTTTTCCGAGGTCTCGTCGGTCACGATGCCCGCATCGCTCCCTCCTCGACTCGAAAAATATGCTCGAAAAGAGCCGCCCCTACGGCCCCGAAATTTTAAGGAACGCGCTCTTAACCCCACCTTTACGAGCTGGGGTCGACGGCGCCAGCCGGCGCCACAGCGAGTTAGGTGGGGACCAGACTGAATATAGGCAGCTGAGTCGGAGACTCAGTACTATATCAGAGACCATAAAAACGGGTTTTTAGGGGGTGTAATGTTAAAATTTTTATGAATTGTATTTTGAAATTAAAAAAATATATGTAATTTTGCGGAACGATTCATGATTCCCGACCGACGGTCAGGAGATTTGGTTGTGGGGCAAAGCCTTTATATCAACCATCAG
>Ga0073906_1005924_pt1 | contig 10513 bp, 13 predicted proteins | sample Inofromicrocosms_FD_65485 | JGI IMG/M metagenome (GOLD analysis project Ga0073906, IMG submission 65485) | Mouse cecum microbial communities from Vienna, Austria - Inoculum for glucosamine and mucus D2O microcosms | ecosystem: Host-associated > Mammals > Digestive system > Large intestine >... | reverse complement strand
CACCAGGCGCCCGTCAGCGTCAATGCCGAGTGTGTCGGGTATTATTTCTCCTATTTGCATTACAATTTTTTGTTAGTGGCACTAAAGCGGGAACCGCCCTGCGCCGGTGGGTTTATATCTGGTTGCTTGAAAATTCAAATATAAGGAATAGGACGAGGCTGGCGAGACAGAGCGACAGCCCGGTGTAACGGAGGCCGTTGCAAATTTTGCGACGCTGCGTGCGCACGCGGTTCCGCTTGTGCCTTAGCAGGCTTGTGTGGAGTCTTATAACTCGCGCGGCAATGAGGCAGGTCCAAGCCGCGACCATTATTCCAAGGGCAATCCAAATCATAAGCGTTCAATCATTATCCTAAATATGACAACAAGATGTCGCGCCTGATGGTTCGGTCCTTTCAGGGATTCCCGCGCATATGCGGCCGAAATGTGCCGGTACGGGACACTGATTATCGGGGTTTAGTCGTGGTGGTATGGTTCTCCGCGCGAGATTGTCTGCGCGCGGTAAAGCTGCTCGACGAAGAACAGGCGCACGAGTTCGTGCGGGAAGGTCATTTTCGATAACGATAGCTTTTCGTCGGCCCTGGCGTATGCCTCGTCGGAGAAACCGTATGGGCCGCCGACAGCGAAAACCAGCCGTTTCGCCACTGTGTGCGCCCTCCGTTCCAGCATCTCGGAAAATTGCCGCGAGGTCAGTTCCGACCCGCGTTCGTCGAGCAGCACCAGGCGGTCACCCGGTTTGATAGCGCCGAGTATGAGTTTTCCCTCGGCTTCTTTCTGCCTGGCTTCCGTCATTGACCGCGAGGCCCGCGCATCAGGCAGGATCTGTATGTCGAACGGGATATAGCGGTTGACGCGTCCCGCGTAGTCGTCTATTCCGGCCGCTATGCTTGCCGTGCTTGTCTTTCCTATGACAAGGAGCGTTATTTTCATTGTCTCCGGGTTGGGTTTTCGGTAGGGTTTTCCTATCTTCGCGCAAAGATAATAAAAAACAGAAACATATCTGAATATGAAGTCACGCGAAGAACTGATCGACGATCTGCTGACCCTCGCTTTCGCCGAGGACGTGGGCGACGGCGACGCGACAACGCTTTCAACCATCCCCGCCGACGAGATGGGTGCCCAGCGGTTGATTGTCAAGGAAGAAGGCATACTTGCCGGAGTGGAAATCGCACGCATGGTGTTTGAAAAATTCGATCCCTCGCTGAGGATGACTGTGATGATTCCAGATGGCAGCCATGTCAAGCCCGGAGATATCGCGTTTGTTGTCGAGGGCCCTGTGCGCTCCCTTCTTCAGACGGAGCGCGTGATGCTCAACATAATGCAGCGCATGAGCGGCATAGCCACGGTGACCGCGCGCTACCAGGAGCGCCTGACCGGAACCAAGGCCAAGGTTATCGACACCCGTAAGACGACGCCGGGTATGCGCGTGCTCGAAAAAGAAGCCGTGAAAATCGGCGGCGGAGGCAATCACCGTATGGGGCTCTACGACATGGTGCTTATCAAGGACAACCATATCGATTTCGCCGGAGGCATTCCGCAGGCTGTCAGCGCCGCCCGCGCCTGGTGCGAGCAGAACGGGAAGGACTTGAAAATCGAGGTAGAAGTGCGCGACACCGACGAGATCAAGCAGGCGCTTGCCGAGAAAATCGACCGCATAATGCTTGACAATTTCACTCCCGAGCGAACGGCAGAGGCGGTGAAGCTCATCAACGGGCAGACCGAGGTGGAGTCGTCGGGAGGCATAACACTTGACACCATACGGCCCTATGGCGAGGCGGGGGTTGACTTTATCTCCGTTGGCGCGCTTACCCACTCTGTAAAAGGCCTCGACATGAGTTTCAAGGCAGTCAAGTCCTGACATAGGAATCAAAACCGCGTTGGAATAAACAATGACGGGACGCCGAATCGGCGTCCCGTCATTGTTTATATTTTTTGGCGCTATGGATGGGTTACGATATTAGCTCCGCAAGGCGGGTGATCGCTTTGGCTGTGGCCGCGGCGATGACTTCGGCCCGCGATCCCGGGAAATGGTGCAACTCGGTGGTAACGCCCGAAGGGGTTTTCCAGGCCATCCATACTGTGCCGACCGGCTTTTGAGGAGTCCCGCCTCCCGGGCCGGCTATGCCTGATGTGGCCACGGCGCAATCGGCGTGTAAAACGCGGCACGCGCCTTCGGCCATCTGCCGTACTGTCGGTTGAGACACGGCACCGTTAATAAGAAGGATCTCGTGTGATACTCCGAGAATGTTTTCCTTTGCTTCGTTTGAATATGATACGACGCCGCCCAGAAAAACATCCGAGGCACCGGCGACAGATGTTATCGCGGCGGATATCGCACCCCCCGTGCAGCTTTCCGCGGTGGAGAGAGTAAGTCCCAGTGAGCGCATCTGGGCAATCAGGTCTTTGGCCATATGGGGTTTCTTTGTCACAGCGTCACGCGGGCATACGGAGCTTCCGAGTAAGCGCAGAATTGTTTGTCGAGATATTTGAAATATCCGGCAATCGCCACCATGGCGGCGTTGTCGGTTGTGAACGCCCTTTCGGGGATGAACGCTTCAAGGCCGTGCGCGTAACAATATCGCTCTACCGCGTCGCGAACGCCAGAGTTTGCCGACACGCCCCCTCCTATGGCGACAGTCTTAACACCGGTCTCCCTGACTGCCAGGTCGAGTTTTTCCATCAGTATCTCTATTATTGTGCGCTGGAGCGACGCGGCGAGATCCGCTTGGTTTTTGACGATGAAATCTGGATCATTCCGGAGATTGTCGCGCAGCGTGTAAAGGAACGATGTCTTGAGACCGCTGAAGCTGTAATCGAGGCCGGGGATATGCGGTTTGGCGAATCGGAACGCTTTCGGGTCTCCCTCTGCGGCGAGCCTGTCGATGTGCGGTCCGCCTGGGTACGGCAGCCCCATCACCTTTGCGCATTTGTCGAAAGCCTCCCCCGCGGCGTCGTCGATTGTCTGCCCGAGAATCTCCATATCGTTGTAGTCTCTGACGAGCACTATCTGGGAGTTGCCTCCCGAAACGAGCAGGCATATGAACGGAAATCTGGGAACCCGGTCGTTCTCGCCGCGACGCACGAAATGGCTGAGCACATGGCCGTGCAGGTGGTTCACGTCTATGATTGGGACGCGGAGGCCGAGCGACAGTCCTTTGGCAAACGAGGTGCCGACAAGAAGAGATCCGAGCAGCCCCGGGCCGCGGGTGAACGCGATGGCCGACAAGTCGGTTTTAGTGATTCCCGCCCGGCGTATGGCGGCATCGACTACGGGGACGATGTTCTGCTGGTGCGCCCTCGAGGCGAGTTCCGGAACAACGCCTCCGTATTCCTCATGCACGCTTTGCGACGCTATCACGTTTGACAGAAGTATGCCGTCGCGGATCACGGCGGCCGAGGTGTCGTCGCACGACGATTCGATACCTATAATTGTTACGCTCATGTCATCTCATCGTTAGGTAATACAAAGTTACGAAAAACCTCTGATATGTCGCAACCGGTACGCGGGATAAATCCGGTTTAGGAATGGTAGGCCGAAGCGCGATGTTTTTTTGATTCGTGTCAACATTATGATGAGTTAGGTTGTTTTCATATCAGCGAAAAGAAATTCATCTGGCTCAATATTGTCAATATGGATTATAACTTCGAAAAATAGAAACTAATAACTAAACTATACAGATAACTATGAACACCGCGCCATTACAAGGTATCAAGGTAATCGACTTCACAGCAGTCCAGTCAGGTCCGTCATGCACACAGATGCTCGCCTGGATGGGGGCCGACGTAATAAAGATCGAGCGTCCCGGAGTGGGCGACGCCACCCGCAAGGAGCTGCAATTCGACCCCGACTGTCCGAGCTACTACTTCCTGCAACTCAACTCCGACAAGAAATCACTCACGCTGGACGCCGCCACCCCCGACGGCAAGGCGATTCTCACCAAGCTCATACAATCAGCCGACGTGTTCATCGAGAACCTGCATCCTGGCGCCATGGACAAGCTCGGTTTCAGCTGGGAAGAGGTTCATAAGCTGAATCCGAGGTGTGTCTACGGAACTATAAAGGGGTTCCCCGTGTCATCAAAATACCGCGACCTGAAAGCCTATGAGCCGGTGGCCCAGGTAACCGCAGGCGCCGCTTCGACCACCGGCTGGTGGGAAGGTCCCGACAACGTTCCTACCCAGTCGGGTGCGGCTCTTGGAGACTCAAACACAGGCATGCACCTGCTGATAGGCATACTGACGGCGCTTATCCAGCGCGAGAAGACGGGCGAGGGTTGCTTCGTGTACCAGTCGATGCACAACGCGTGCCTCAATCTCTGCCGCATAAAGACCCGCGACCAGCTCACCCTCGACCGTATCGGCTATCTGACGCAGTTCCCTCAGTATCCCGACCAGAAGTTCGGCGACTTCGTGCCCCGCAGCGGCAACCAGGAGGGTAGCGGCGTGCTCGGCTGGACCTACAAGTGCAAGAACTGGGCGACCGACCCGAACGACTATGTGTATGTTATCCTCCAGCGAGGCGCGAAGGACTTCGAGAAAGCATGCCAGGCGCTCGGCTTCGAGGACTGGCTGACCAACCCCGACTTCAACACCGCCGACGCCCGCGACCGCCACAAGCAGGAAATCTACAAGCGTGTCGAGGAGTTCACCATCACCAAAGACAAATACGAGGTGACGGAGCTTCTTTCCAAAGCGGGAGTCCCCGTGGCGCCGGTCCTCTCCACCAAGGAGATAATGAACGACGAATCACTCTATGACGGCAACACCCTCGTCAAGATTAACCAGGGCGGCAAGGTCGGCGAGTTCGTCACCGTCGGATGTCCCTTCACCCTGTCGAACTACCAGCCGACATACGGCCCCTGCCCCACCCTTGGCGGCAACACCGACGAGGTGCTGAAGGCTTACGGCTACACCGACGACCAGATCGCCGAGTTCGCGAAGAACGGCACGACAGCTCCGCTGCCAAAGAAGCAGGCGTGACGGTGTAAGGCCGACAGGGATGTTTCAACTAACTGACGTTTAAAATGTAAAATCCATAGTTTTTAGTTGTTAGGGGTTTTTAGCTGCCGGACGCGTAAGCGTCGCTTATACGGCGCTGACAACATCCGGCAACTAAAAACTTTTTTTCAATAAATCAACAACTTACACTATGCAAAATACATCAAACACCAAGGGCGCACCCGCACCCAAATTCCCCGACCAGGTGACCGGAATGTACATTCTGGCGCAGGCGCTGAAAAAGGTTGGAGTAGACACTATGTATGGTCTCGTTGGCATTCCCGTTACCGAGGCCGCCTACATCGCCCAGGGGCAGGGAATCCGCTTCGTGGGCTTCCGCCACGAACAGCAGGCCGGCATGGCGGCCGCCACCCATGGCTACCTGACCGGCAAGCCGGGCGTTTTGCTCACCGTGTCGTCTCTCGGCTTTATGAACGGGCTGACAGCGACTGCCAACGCTACGGTGAACTGTTACCCGATGATTCAGATTTCCGGATCATCGGAGCGCGAGCCCGTTGACCTCAACCAAGGGAACTACGAGGCACTCGACCAGTTCAGCGTCGCTAAGACAGTCGCGAAGGCGGCATACCGCGTAAACCGTGCCGAGGATATCCCTATCGCTGTCGTTCGCGCATACCGCACAGCGATCTCAGGTCGTCCGGGCGGCGTGTATCTCGACATAACTGCTCCGGCGCTCGGTCAGATACTCGACCACGATGTGGCTGAAAAACTGCTTTTCGAACCCGTGGATCCGCAGCCGGCCATGATTCCGTCGCCCGAATCGGTAGACCGCGCCATGTCGCTTATCGCTTCCGCAAAGAAACCGGCGTTCCTTATAGGTAAGGGCGCTGCTTTCGCCCAGGTCGAAGACCTTGTGAAGCAGCTTGTCGAGAAAACCGGGATTCCGTTCTACCCCATGTCGATGGCGAAAGGGCTACTTCCCGACAAGCATCCTCTTAGCGCCCTCGCGTGCCGTTCCACCATTATGGAGGAGGCCGATGTCGTCGTGCTGGTCGGCGCGCGCCTGAACTGGCTGCTCAGCCGCGGCCACGGCAAATGGAGCCCTGACACCAAGTTCGTCCAACTCGATATCGACCCTGTGGAAATCGACTGCAACCGGCAGATTGCCGCGCCGGTCGTAGGTGACCTTCGCAGCTCGCTCGAAGCGATGCTTGCCAAGTTACCTGGTTACAAGATGTCGCTGGATTCCGCCTGGGTTCCCGGCATACAGGCTCAGACAAAGGAGAAGAACGCCAAATTCGCCGAGCGCCTGGCGGTAAAGACCGTTCCGATGACGCATTGGAGCGCGCTCGGAGCGGCTAAGGGTGTGATTGAAGCCAATCCCGATGTGATTCTTGTCAACGAGGGGGCCAACACGCTCGACGACACCCGCGACTCAATCGATATGTCGCTTCCCCGCCACCGCGTTGACTGCGCCACATGGGCGATAATGGGTATGGGCATGGGGTCCGCCGTCGGCGCCGCTGTCGCCACGGGGAAGAGCGTTGTGGCAATCGAGGGCGATTCGGCTTTCGGATTCTCGGGAATGGATTTCTCGACAATCTGCCGGTTCAAACTGCCCGTGACTGTCTGCATTTTCAACAACGGCGGCATATACAACGGCATAGGCGAACCGCTCGACAAGACTACCGATCCCGCGCCCACGACCCTCGACATCCACGCCCGCTACGACAAACTCGCGGAGGCGTTCGGCGGCAAGGGCTACTATGTGACAACCCCCGACGAATTCGCCGCGGCTCTCAAAGAGGCTATCGAGTCGAAGGCTCCGGCACTCATCGACGTGCAGCTCGCCGCCGACGCCGGCAAGGAGAGCGGCCATATCGGCTTCCTCAATCCGGCAAGCCTTATACCCGTGACAGTCTGACCGATAATTCAACTATTTATTAACCAGTCAGGCGGAACCCCGGGTTCCGCCTGACAATAAATCCCCGATGTTATGAATAACATATCTCACATCCTCATCTACGCGATTGTGCCTATAATCGTGGTGATGCTTGCCGGCTACATTTCCGGCAAAAAGGGGATATTCACCGGCGCGAATGCCAAGTCGTTCAACAAGGTTGTGCTTGACTACGCCCTTCCCGCCGCGTTGTTTGTCTCAATCGTCGACGCCGACCGGGAGATGCTTGTCAGAGACATCAAACTGTCGTTGATTTCGTTGGTGGGTATCATGGTGTGCTTCATGATCGTGTATTTCATCTACACCTATTGCTTCAAGAAAAACACTGCCGCTGACGGAGCTATCATGGCGTTGGTGTGTGGTTCGCCGACTATCGGATTCCTGGGCTTCGCCGTCCTGGAGCCTATCTTCGGCACTACTCCGTATGTCGCACTCGTCGTGGCAATCGTGGGTATCGTGGTGAACGCTGTCGGTATCCCGGTGGGTCTGTCGCTGCTAAATTCAGCCAACGAGAAGCTGAAACCACTGCCTGCCGGAACCAAGAAGCCGAGCGCGTGGAAACCTGTGATTCACGCCTTGGAGCAACCTGTCGCATGGGCTCCTATCCTCGCCGTGATCTGGGTGATATGCGGAATACCCTGGCCGAAATGGGCGAGTCCCTCGTTTGACCTTATCAAGGGGGCGAACGCTTCGATGGCAGTGTTCGCAGCGGGTATCACCCTGTCGGCTGTGAAAGTCAAAATCGACTGGCAGGGTGTGCTTGGGTGTATCCTCAAACTTGTCATGATGCCGGCACTGCTCCTTATCGCCGGCCTGATTTTCAAGATGGATCCGATGAATCTTAAAATGCTCGTCGTGGCCGGCGCGCTGCCTCCCGCGTTCTCGGGCATCATAATAGCCAGCCAGTATGACACCTATGTCGCTGAGTCAACCTCGTCGCTGGCTCTGAACGTAGTACTGTTCGTGGCTTTCTGCCCGCTGTGGTTATGGATCACGGATGTATGCTGCGCACATTTCCTTTAAGCCTTAACACGCGTTAGTTCTTTTTCGGGTTTTATCGCAAACCAGCCGGCTTCCGGCAGCGTTTAACCATCGAGAACCTGAAACACGGGATTGCCTGGAACATTCTGACAAGTGGTGTTTCAGGCAATCTCTGAAAAAAGCGAACAACTAAACTCTAATGATTATGACCTGCAACAAGAACACCAACATCGCCCAGGCTGCGGCCGCGGTTTCAAAAAACGCCGCCAAAGTTAGCGCCACAGCCGCCCGAGTTGCCGCCGAAGAGGAGGCAAAGGGGTTGAAAGAACAGGCTGCCGATAAAATCGGCGACATCAAGGAAGCCGCCGCAGAAAAAATCTCTGATTTGAAAGAGGCCGCTGCCGACAAGATCAACGATTTGAAAGAAGCGGCGTCCTCCAAGGGCGGAGTGCTCGGCAATGTCAAGGAATTCGCGGCCAACGCCCTCGACAAAGGTGCCGACGTGGCCAAGAATCTCGCCGACAAACTCCATTCCTGACAGGTAAACAGCCTCTAAGTCTGACGCCCCTGCTTCCCATTGACGGAAAGCGGGGGCGTTCTTTGGCCTCAACCAGCTCGTGCAAGTGGGTAATCGTCCCGTTGAGTGGTGCTGTTATCCGGCGATACAGTGAGACAATATATGTCCTCTTGATTGCATGTCATCTAAATAATTTGATGACTGAATAATTGCCAACCTATTCAGCTGAGAAAATAATAGGCCGGAAAACTTTACTATATTTCACATCTATGTGAAATATTTGTCGTATCTTTGCGTTGTAATAATAAAAGTAACCGGAAGATTATGAGCGAAGTTGAATTGGTGCTCGTCAACGACACCGACAAATGTACCATATATACAATTCAGTTTGCCTCTGAATCGGAAACCGAGTACGAGCGATTCTACTCCAAATTCATTGCCGATGCCAAGCTGAATCAAGACTTGTTGCGCATCGTGCAACTTGTGGATAAGATTGCCGACGAGGGAGCGTTGGAACGATTCTTCCGCCCGGAGGGAAAGATGCGCGATTCTGTCGTTGCACTTCCGCTGCTTCGCTCAAAACTCAGGCTTTATTGTCTGCGCCTTTCCGACCAAATCCTTATTCTCGGCAATGGCGGAATAAAGAACTCGCGCACATATGAGGAGGACGATTCTCTACGCGGCTATGTCCTTACTCTCCAAAAATTTGAGGAACTTCTCAAAGAGGGGCAACGTGACGGAACGGTGACAATAACCGCAAAAACAATCAACACCGACAAAACTTTTGAGCTATGAGGGATATGAGAAACCGATATCGCGAAATGGTGGCACAAGTGCCACAGCCGATAAAAGATGAAATCGACCTGTCCTTTGCCATTTCCAACAGGATAGACGCGCTGATGAAAGAGCGCGGCCTCTCAAAAAAACAGTTTGCCGATGCTCTCGGCAAACGCCCCGGAGAAGTGACGCGCTGGCTCAGCGGACAGCATAATTTCACCATCGCCACCCTTGCGATGCTATCCTCCTTTTTCGGCAAATCTATAATCACCGTGTAATTTAATTATGGCAAATTCAGACCTTAAAGCTGCGAAAAGCGGCAAGAACGATGAGTTTTACACCCAATATCACGACATCGAAATTGAGATGAATGCCTATCTTGATTTTAACCCAGACGTGTTCCGGGGCAAGACCATTTTGATCCCATGCGATGATCCCGAATGGAGCAATTTCACTCGGTTTTTTGCGGCGAAGTTCGATGAATTGGGATTAAAGAAACTCATATCCACAAGCTATGCCCCCGAAAGCAAAAAATTCGTGATTGGAGGTTTATTCTCTTTTCTTGAACATAATTCGCCACAGTTTGACGCGGATAAATCCAAGACACACGGCAAAATCTTTGTCCTTGACCGCGATGTGACAGGTGACGGCAAAATCAACATAGACGACCTACAATGGGATTATCTGCAAGGTGACGGCGATTTCCGTAGCGATGAAGTCACAGCTTTGCGTGATGAAGCTGACATCATCATCACCAATCCCCCGTTCTCCCTTTTCCGGGAGTTCCTCGCGTGGGTCGTGGAAGCCGATAAGAAGTTTATAATCATTGGAAATATGAATGCTGTTACATATAAGGAAACATTTCCATTGATTATGCAAAACAAAATCCCGGCTGTTGCGCCGATTGAAGATACCACCCATCGTGTTCCACGATCTGCGCCATACCTTTGCCACCCGCTGTATTGAGAGCGGCTGCGACTACAAGACCGTCAGTGTCATACTCGGCCACTCCAACGTGGCCACGACCCTCAATCTTTACGTTCATCCCAACCTCGACCAAAAGAAACGCTGCCTTGACCGTATGAACAAGTTCTTGCGACTTGAAAACATTCCCGACAGAGTTTTCCAATAGTGAACAGTACAGGTAAAAACAGGCAAATGGACGCAGTTAAACATGGCTAATACCACAAAAATATCCCAACTCCATTTGCCTCCACTTTTCACCAACTACTTATAAAGTACGCCGTTAGTATCTAACAGTTTGCAAATAATGCTGATAATCAATAAATTTGCTCAATTTAGAAATAATTGCTAATTTTGCG
>Ga0073906_1005920_pt1 | contig 10517 bp, 13 predicted proteins | sample Inofromicrocosms_FD_65485 | JGI IMG/M metagenome (GOLD analysis project Ga0073906, IMG submission 65485) | Mouse cecum microbial communities from Vienna, Austria - Inoculum for glucosamine and mucus D2O microcosms | ecosystem: Host-associated > Mammals > Digestive system > Large intestine >... | reverse complement strand
ATTAGCCCACGTTCTAGCGCACGTCGCTGGTCGGTTTCGCGACCAAATTTGCGACCTTTATATCCATGACGGTGCATTAGAGTAACTCCGTTAACTTTGCTTTAACTTCGTCCAATGCTTTGCTACCGAAGCCTTTAAGATCTTTAAGATCAACTTCAGAGAGTGATACTAAGTCATGGACGGTTTTGATATCATTATTAATGAGTGCGTTGGTAGTCCTTGCAGAAAGACCAAGCTCCTCGATCGGTAGTGCTAGACCAGAATCATCAGATTCGGCTTCGACGCCTGGAGCTGGAGCAGTTTCAACTGTGGTGCTACCAGCTAGAGCAGTATACTGATTGATAAGAATCGCTGCAGCTTCCTCGAAAGCTTCTTTTGGCGTAATGGTACCATCGGTATCCACTGTCAAAGTGAGCTGCTGATAGTTCATATCTTGACCGACGCGAGTATTTTCAACCTTGTAGCGTACTCTGAGTACTGGTGTAAATACTGCATCTAGGGCGATCATATCACTATGAATGCGATCGTCGCTAGACTTCTCGATGGAAAGATAACCACGACCAGTCTCGACAACCATACGCATCTTCAAAGTGAAGTCTGGATCATCAATGTGGCAGATAACCTGCTCAGGATTACCAACTTCTACATCAGCTGGAAGCTTGATGGCGCCAGCAGTAACCTTACCCTCTTCACCAGCTTCTTTACCTTTGATCTCGAAATTAATCTCGACTGGTTCGTCTGAGTGAGACTTGAAGCGAATATTCTTAAGATTGAGCATAATGTCAATCAAGTCTTCTCGAACACCCTCGATAGCGGTATATTCGTGAGAAGCACCTTCAATACTAAAAGAGGTAATTGCAGCACCCTTGATGCTTGAGAGCAGAACTCGACGGAGCGAATTGCCCATAGTATTTCCATAGCCATAGAAAAGTGGGCGAATCACGAACTCGGCACTATTGTCACTCAATTGGTTGACTTCGGCTAAGTTTGCTTCGTGAATAACTTTTGTAGTCATTTATTATTCTCCTTAACGTGAGTAGTACTCAACGATTAGCTGTTCGTTAATACCAGCCTCAGCTTCTTCGCGCTTTGGCAATGCGGTAATTTCAATCTTCATTTTCTTCGGATCGGATTTTAGCCAACTAAGAGGAGTAGTGGATGCGCTGCTTACAATATTCTCTAGATTTTTGAAATACTCAGATTTCTGAGATTTTGGACGTACCTCAAGCACATCACCTGGTTGTAAGCGGATAGATGGAATGTCGACGCGCTTACCATTGAGAGTGAAGTGACCATGAGAAACCAGCTGACGAGCTTGGCGACGGGTAGTAGCAAAGCCAGCGCGATAAACGGCGTTATCGGCGCGACGCTCAAGATATTGCAAGAGATTTTCACCTGCTAGACCATCTGCACGAGCAGCTTCTTTCATTAATTTTGCAAATTGCTTTTCGAGCAACCCATAAAGTCGGCGGACCTTCTGCTTTTCGCGAAGCTGTGTTAAATACAAGCTTCCGCCACGAATGCGCATATCAGCATGCTCGCCAGGAATTCCGGACTTTTTAGCCATGACTTTGTGTGCTTTTGGTGCTAGCGCATATCCCTCACGGCGACTTTGTTTAACAATTGGAGAAATATCTCGTGCCATTACGGTTTCCTCTCTCCCTTAGGACGCACGCCACCGTGCGCAATTGGGGTAACATCAGTAATACTATCAATCTTGATACCAACGGTGGAAACGGCACGGATAGCACTATCCCTACCTAGACCAATGCCGCTTACATAGACGTCAACGCTATTTAGACCATGCTCGCGTTTTGCAGTTTCAAGAGCTTTCTCCGCGGCAACTTGGGCTGCATAAGCGGTGCCTTTTTTGCTACCACGAAAACCGTTTGCGCCAGCTGAAGATGCAGCTAGGGCACCACCATTCTTATCGGTGACGGTCACAATAGTATTATTGAAAGTAGCTTGCACGTGAACTTGACCAGAAGTAACAACGCGCTTGCCTTTCTTTCCTTTAACTTTGGCGGTCTTTGCAGCTTCAGGAGCTACAGTTTCCACCATTTTCTTTTCTTCTTCTGCCATTTTTAACTCCTAAAATTAAGTCTTACTTGCTGCTTTTGGTTGTGCGCCACCTACAGCAATTGCTTTACCTTTACGAGTACGTGCATTCGTACGGGTGCGCTGACCATTAACTGGCAAGCCAGCTTTATGGCGGACACCTTTGTAGGAGTTAATGTCTTTAAGACGTTTGATATTATTTGTTACGAGGCGTTTCAAATCGCCCTCTACAGCATACTTATTGCTGATGAGGTCGTTGATTTTTTGAATGTCAGCCTCGGTGAGATCTTTCACCCGAGTGGTAGGCTCAATTTTAGCCTCCGCAAGGATGGCTTTACTCGTGGTCTGACCAATACCATAAACGTATGTCAAAGCAATCCAAATTTGCTTTTCGTTTGGGATGGTCACACTAGCAATTCTTGCCATGCTTAACCCTGCCTTTGCTTATTCTTAGGTTTTTTCTTATTGATGACATGTAGGACGCCTTTACGACGCACAAAAATATCATCAGGGGAGATTTTTTTAACACTAGCACGTACTTTCACAGTGTCAAAATCCTTTCCGTTAAGTGTTGCAATCTTGCATATAATATATTAAATACGCAAACAAAAACTTTTGTTACGACTTATGGCAAAAGTATTTGCATAATTGCAACGTTTTAATATTCTATTGCAAGCGGAAGCTGATTCTGCCCTTAGTTAGATCGTAAGGGGTTAATTCAACTTCAACTCGGTCTCCCGGCACTAAGCGGATGTAGTTTTTACGCATACGTCCACTCATGTGTGCAATGATATTATGACTGTTCTCAAGCTCCACCCGGAATTGGGTGTTTGGCAACGCCTCAACAACCTTGCCAGTGAGTTTAATTACTTCCTTTTGGCTATTGCTTGACGCTTTAGCCTTGGTAGCTTCTTTTTGACTAGCCATAAATTACATCTTTCATTTTATCACGAATATCTCTAAAAGTAAATAGTTTTTCTAATGTTATTTTTACTTTTATTGCATGATAGCTCGCACGAATAATCTTTGAGAATAGGTTTGTTGTCGATCCCACCATTCGCCAGTACAAGTGATCAATGATAGAGTATTGCCGGTACTATTAAGTGGAGTGAAAGCGGTAGACATATATCGGTCAGCCTCTTCGCCCAAAGCTTTAGTGACACTTTCAGTGACTTTGTAAGTAAACTTGCGACCATCACCCATCTCAACGATGATGGTTTCTCCAACTGGTAGCTTTGGTAGGGTTTTGAAGATACCATTACCTAGATCACCACCGTGTGCATTAAGAATCGATACGCCTTTTTGACCTGGGAGCACCGAGCCAGTGCCTGTATACCAACCCACGTCGTAGATATTATATGGTGTAGCCATTTGTCCTTGACCTTTTAGCCCGATCTCAACAATACGCGCGTTGCGAATACCCAAATATGGAATCGTCAGGTAGCGTGGTTTATCAGGTGCAACGATATATTCAACAATCTGCTGTTCGGTTGGCTCGGTATTATCAACGTCCTCGGAGTTGCCCTCGTTCACTTCAATGACGGCGACGTCTCGCTCAGTACCCTCTTTGGCGGACAGATAATTATGCTCCCAGAAAGCCACGCGTGCAAAGAAGACCGTGAGCATAGTAGCGACAAGCCCAAGAACGAGATAGGTTGGTCGAATGTGTAACTTTCGGAAGAAAGGCAACTTCATTTTCTTGATTTTGGCTTCCGTGACTTTCTCCGGCTTTGTGGCTTTGGTTTTATCGACTGGATTGTTTAATTTGTTATTAGTATTCACCTTTTCCGCACCCTTTAATTTAGTTAATTTAGTTTGTTTACTACTTATATTCATCGTATGTTACCATTAGTGCTCGTGAGTTGAGCTGGCGCAAGTTCTCCAAAGAGACAGTCACCACGATCAATAAACCAGTACCAGAAATAGATAATCCGATCGGCGTACCAGTGAGAATAATGAAAATGTAATCAGTTAAGAACGGCAACATTGCAATAAAGCCAAGTGCTAGAGCGCCGAATAGATTTAGGCGACTAAGAGTCTTACCTAAGTATTCAGCAGTTTGCTTGCCTGGACGTACACCCTCGATAAATCCACCTTGCTTCTGTAGATTATCAGCAATTTCGCTGGTATTGAAGATAATGCTGGTGTAAAAATAAGTAAAGAAGACCACGAGAATGAAATACAGAGCTGGATACAAGAACCATTGCGCGGTAATTCCATCTGGGTAATAAGCACTAAAGTTAGAAGCTGATGGTGCTGTAAAGAGCGTAATAAGAGTATTACCAAATGTACCATCAGGATTGATAGTTTGAATGATTTGACCAATCAATGCTGGTAGGGATAAGAATGCGGTTGCAAAGATAACTGGGACGACACCAGCAGCAATAAGCTTCAGTGGCAGAATGGATTTAATACCGCCGTAAGCACTGTTGCCATGTACGCGCTTTGCATAATTCACCGTGATAACACGCTGAGCTTCGTTGAGCTTAACTAAGAAGTAGATAACGATCAGTAGCGCAATCGCAAATCCAATCACTACCCAGAAGATAACTGGATTCACTGGTAGATTAAACCAGCCGAACAATGACAATGATCCAGCAGATGTATCAAATAGTGCTGACCAGAGGCTGGCCAAAGTCGATGGGAGCTGTGAAATAATGCTAGCAAAGATAATGATAGATACGCCATTACCAATACCCTGCTCTGTAATGAGTTCGCCAAACCACATCAGGATCATTGAGCCTGCCACCATAGCAGTAACTGACAACATCCAGTCGGCGGTAGTTGGCGTGTAAGCCAAAGAAGTATTAGCTGCAATAACGGACTGATAAAGGATAAAGATGTAAGCAATGGACTGGATGATCGCTAGTGGGACGGCTAACACGCGAGTCCACTGATTGATCTTGCGGCGACCAGTTTCACCATCTTGAGAGAGCTCTTCTAGGCGTGGAATGGCTTTTGTAATGAGCTGCACGACAATCGAGGCCGTAATGTATGGCGAAATACCAACCAGTAGGATTGAGAATGTAGTCAAACCGCCACCGGAAACAAGATTAAGAAAATTACCAAAATCTGACTTCTGGATCAAAGTCTGTACGGCTTCCTGAAACGTAGTCGGCTCGCCCAGTGGTACTGGGATGTGCGCTAAGAATCGATAAACGATGAGTAGTCCAAATACAATTAGGACGCGCTTCAACATATCTTTATTTTTCAGTGACTTAAATATATTCTTGAAATTCATATTCCCTACTCTTCCTCAGTTCATTGTACCACAAAAAATAGCTCTACGGAAGAGCTATTTTTCGCTTTTGAAGAGTTTACTCTTCGGTCTTGGTTGCGATACGCTGTGGTACGGCGACCTTCTTGAAGCTACCGCCAGCCTTTTTGATGGCTTCTACGGCAGTTTTGCTAGCAAACTGAGTTTCTAGGCTAAGGTTTGCAGTCAATTCTCCGCGAGAAATAACTTTCACCTTAACGTATGGACTTGAGATCAAGCCCTTGTCGGCAAGTGTGAAATTATCAACTTTGCCAGACAATTCGTTTAGCCGATCAGTATAGACTACGGTTGCTTTGTCATGCAAGCTCTTGAAACCTTTAAGCTTTGGAATAGCTTGCATAATGGCACGTTGGCCACCCATGAACCCCGCAGGCATCTTGCGATGACCAGTGCGGGCTTTCTGACCTTTAGTACCACGACCGGCGGTCTTACCCTTACCGGCAGCAATACCACGACCAAAACGAGTTGGACGAGTATTGCGATTAACTTCCAAATCGTTGTACTTCATTATTTATCCTCCTTTTTGGTGGCGGATTTCTTTGTAGCTGGCTTCTTGGCAACTTTGTCAGACTTAGCTTCGGTCTGTTTGCCTTGGTTGACAACCCACTGATCGCGTGGAGTTTGCTCTTTTAAACCATCAATGACTGCATAAGCAATGTTGACCTTGTTGGTGCTACCAAGAGACTTGGAGATCAAGTTCTTGATGCCAGTTAGACCAATGATGCTACGGACGACACCACCAGCGATGATACCAGTACCAGGAGCGGCTGGCTTCATCAAAATATCTGCGCCAGTTGAACGAGTTTCTACTTCGTGACAAATAGTTTCGCCATCCATATTGAACTCGATCATAGATTTTTTAGCCTTAGCAGTGGCTTTTTGGACGGCACTGGTGACATCGCCACCTTTAGCGACGCCGATACCGACCTTATTTTTATGATTACCCATCACGACAAGCGCCTTGAAACGCATTCTACGACCACCCTTTACAGTCCTTGATACGCGATCAATATTGATAGTGACGGTATCAAATTCTTTTGGTGTATTGTCAGCATTACGATTGCGATCGCGACGATTGTTACGACGTGGCATTGTGCGACCATTAATATCTTTCTGAACTCTATTCGAAGCAACTTTGTCGCTCATTTTGAGGGTACCAGATTTATTAACGACCTGTGCAGTCTTATCAGAATCTGCCATTAGAACTCCAATCCTTCCTTGCGAGCAGCTTCCGCTAGGGCGGACATTCTGCCAGCATATAATTTTGCGCCCCGGTCGAATACGACGGTTTTAATATTGGCCTTTTTCGCCTTTTTGGCGATCTCTTCGCCGATCTTAGTAGCTAGCTCAGCTTTGCTACCAGTGATCTTGCTACCAACAGTGGTAGCGTAAGCTAATGTAGTACCGTTATCATCATTGATAATCTGTGCGGTGATGTGCTTATTGCTAATATGCGCACTTAAGCGAGGACGCTCGGCGGTACCATGAATTTTTGCACGAGTGCGTTTTGCACGAAATACACTATTCATTATTTCTTACCAGCCTTTCCTGCCTTGCGAATAATAACTTCGTCGACATATTTAATACCTTTACCCTTGTAAGGCTCAGGCTTCTTTAGCGCGCGGATTTCTGCAGCAACTTGACCAACTTTTTGTTTGTCAATGCCAGAAACAGTGATGGTCATTTTGTCAGTCTTCAATTCGACACCATCTGGTGCGGTATATTTGACTGGGTGAGAAAAACCAAGTGCCATTTCAATGCTCTTGCCGCTACCACTTAGCCTAAAACCGACACCGTTAATCTCGAGTTTCTTCTCGAAACCTTTGGTGACGCCTTGCACAGCATTGTTGAGCAATGCGCGCTGAAGACCGTGCCAAGCACGGGATTTTGGCTCGTCATCAACGCGAGTAACGGTCAAAATACTACCGTCAACTACAACGTTGACATTTTCCTGAAGCGGAACTGTGAGTGAACCTTTCGGCCCAGCGACAGTAATATCTTTGTCGCCGACCGTGATTGTCACTCCCGCCGGAATATTGATGGGTTGTTTTCCGATACGACTCATATTTCCCTTTCTTAAACTAATATTCCCTTAATTTTATCACGAATTACTGGGAAATGCAAGAAGTTTAGAGGTAGAAGTACTAAATGAAGAACCGCATCTAATAAAAAGCCCAAAGGCTTTCTGGGGGCAAAGAGAAAAGCCCCGCTAGTGGGCGGGGCTTCAAAAGTGCTAAAGGGATGACTGAGGATGTTTAGAGCGCGTGCTTCAGCGCTTCAGTGTGCCTAGGGCTCGGATACGGTCAAGCTCATTGTCGAGCCGACAGAGATAGGCTGTAGTATGGAAAGCATCTTCGATGCCCGTAATGACGCCGGTGTCAACGGAGCTCAGGGGGCCTGTACAGACGACCACGATTTTGCCCACAAACTCCGGAATCTCCGGGATGGTGGCATCCAGAATATTATGATAAGTGTCGGTGATAATGATGATGCGGTCGTAGTATGAAACATCACTTAGGTTGCCCAGCGGGGTATAAAGGTCAGTGCCACACCTATCAACCTCGGCATCCAGATAATCTTCTGCAGAGATGATTTGGTAGTTCCAGCCAAAAGCAATGATTTCATCGGCCTTGTTGACTTTCTCGATATAAGCGCCATAGCTCGCAATGTCGGCTACATATTCAGTAACTGAGTTTGAAGCGTCCATCAGTAGGGCGACCTTTTTGCCATCCTCGACGTAGTCCTCGATCGCGTAGGCGATCTCGCGGGTCGAAACAAATGGATCGTCTGTAGTCAGGTCACCAGTATCCGGTCGCTTTTGACCCAGGATAATATTATCTTCAAGGGCATTGCCAGGGTCGGGCAGGTTTGAGTCGATCAAATCAGGCTCAAGCTGACCGTCAATATCGTCTACATCGGTGATGATCACGCCATTCTTGAAAGCGGCGTTAGTCTTATCATCACCCAGAATGCCGTTAGCAACGGCGATTGAGCGTGCTGGCACCCATCCGAGAGGCTTTTCGCCCTCAGGATCGCGGAAAATTACCACTTGGGTATTGTCCCAATGTAAGACGCTACCGTCGATGTTGTTCGCCCAGTAGTCCTTGACGGGTGTATAAGGTGGATTGTAGGCGCGATATTCAAGCAATTGGCCGGAGTCATCAAGTCTTGCGAAACCGCCTACATAGAGGTCGGTACCCATGGGAGTATAGCGGTTACCGATGACGCCGTAAGCGCCACTGCCGCCGCCGTCGGCTGATGCGTAATATTTCGTGCCTTCGGGGATGACGACCCTCGCGCCGTAACATAGCGTAGAGTCCAGAGTTGTGTCGCTGGGAGGGGTGACGTAGACGGGCTGAGTGTCGGGTTGTGCGTCGGTGGCCAAGGCAGTGCCAGAGCCGCATACAAATGCTGCTAGGCAAAGGATACATGCTGCAAGATACTTCTTCATTTTGTCCATTTCCCTTTCTGTTAAATTTCTGATCTAAGGATTCTAAAATTTTCCTAGATCTTATGCAATGATTGTAGCATATATCTTTAACTTTGGCAACTAGAATACAGAAACAGGGGTAATCAGTATAATGAATCGTGGCACTGGGAAGAATATAAACAAAAACTCTTGACAAAAATAAGCATGTGTGCTATGCTAAGAGTGGTACAGATACAACTGTACCATAGAGCAAAGTAGGATTTACCTGTGTGCACAGATATTTTTGTTTCCCAAAAATACCCACAGTCTTTAGTAGCTCTCGTACCTTGATAATGTTTACTTAGCTACAAAGATTATCGCATGAGTATTATTCTGGATAGATTAAGCATAATACTCATGTGGCAATATGCTGCGTGAAATCATATTTTAATGGGGGTAAAAATTATGAGTACTTCTACGAGGTCTATGCGCAACAACGTCATGCGGAGACTACCCAAGCAGGCGAGGCAATTGGTGGAGGTTGCCTTGAGCAACTATCCCTCCCTGCTGGAGGACATCAATAGGATCGTACAGACGCACTCTTGCCGGGTTGAGCGGGCAGCCGAGCTGATCGACCACCTAATGGCCCTGATCTACGCCGAAGTGGTCCACACCGATCCTGGAGCGGTTGCTGCTGGTTCTTACCAGTACGCAATGCTGCGGATGGTGGCGTTCAACGCTGCGCCCATTGATGAGGGCAAGAAGGATCTCACAGTCTTTCAGATCGAGCGGTTGCGGACGACCACCGATGGCTACGAGATCATGGGGCCGGATGGTTGGAGCTTTTGGGTAGATCTGGCGCCGGATGGCTACGAGCCGCAGATCGGCTCAGAGGTCATGCGGCACACGATTGGCATTAGTCACATCCTGAGTATTGTGATCGACGGCCACATCTTCCGCTATAAAACGTTGACGCAAGACCGCGCTGAGCATGATGCAAAGATTGCGCGGCTTCCGGAAATTTTCCAGCAGCGGATCCATCGGTTCCAGCGGGCTCCGTTCTTCCGGGAAGACCTGGAGGGCTACGAGATCTTCGTTGCAGAGCAGGCGGTAATGTTGGCCGGACGCTGGAAGACACCGGAGAAGCTCCAGCGCTGGAGTCAGCTTAACTATAACCATAAGGTGAAGCTTGTCCCGGAGCTGGAAGAGGCTGGCCATAGCGGCAATAGCTTTTACTTCTCGACGGTGCTGGCCTGGGTCTACCTGTCTGAGCCGAACCGGCTCCTCGACTTGCCCGGTGCACTGTCGCCGCTTGTGGGGTCTAACGCCTACTTTCCGCCTGAAGAGCGCAAAGCCAGCTAAGTATATCACGCACCCCCAGCTTCGGTTGGGGGTTTCTTTTACAATGACACAAATCTCCTAACCGCCCTGTCATGGGGCGGCTTTAGCTTGACTGGAGGATGCAAACATAGATAATATGCTTGACTTTTTGAACAAAGTGTGCTATAATGGAAGTATAGACCCTGCCCCAAGGAGTTGGGGCGAATATCAATTCAGATATTAGGTAGTACATTTAAAAGGAGGCAGAAAAATGGGATTCTTTCCGGAACTTATTGCAGGGCTCTTCGGTGTGGTGAATCAGCAGACGGCAAGCTGTCGTGTTGAAGTTCACCAGACCACGCACGAAACGGCTCAGCGAGCGACTTCTAACACCCAGCAGGCTAAAAAACCGCCGGTAACTCCGGCCCAGCCGACCCTGATCAAGGAGCCGGA
>Ga0073906_1005914_pt1 | contig 10532 bp, 7 predicted proteins | sample Inofromicrocosms_FD_65485 | JGI IMG/M metagenome (GOLD analysis project Ga0073906, IMG submission 65485) | Mouse cecum microbial communities from Vienna, Austria - Inoculum for glucosamine and mucus D2O microcosms | ecosystem: Host-associated > Mammals > Digestive system > Large intestine > Cecum... | reverse complement strand
GGTCCCCCGCCACCCGGACCAGCCGGTTGCCCGGGGTGCGGGCGGTCAGGCCATACCGGGCGTCGTCGGACAGACCGTCGATGAGGCAGCGCAGGGTTTTGCCTGTATAAGCGGCGTGCTTCTCCTCGGAGATGGCGTCCTGGAGGGCGGTGAGGCGGTTGAAATTGGCCAGCTTCTCCTCGCGGGACATGGGGTCGTCCATGGAGGCGGCGGGGGTGCCATGGCGGGGGGAGTAGATGAAGGTGAACAGGGCGTCGAAGCGGACCTCCTCCAGCACCTTGAGGGTGTCCTCAAATTCCTCCGCCGTCTCCCCGGGGAAGCCCACAATGATGTCGGAGGTGAGGACGATGTCGGGGATCAGGGCCTTGAGGGCTTTGATCTTTTCCAGATACTCCGCCCGGGTGTGGCGGCGGTTCATCACCTTCAGGACCCGGTCGTTCCCCGCTTGGAAGGGCAGGTGGAGCACCGGGGCCACCTTTTCGCACCGGGCCATGGTCTCAAAGAGTTTTTGGGTGGCGTCCTTAGGGTGGGAGGTCATAAACCGGATGAGGAAGTCGCCGGGGATGGCGTTGACCTGCTCCAGCAGGGCGGAAAAGTTCATGGGCTTCTCCAGGTCCTTGCCATAGGAGTTCACGTTCTGGCCCAGCAGGGTGATGTCCTTATACCCCTCCTCCACCAGCTGGCGGACCTCGGCCAGGATGTCCTCCGGCCTGCGGGACCGCTCCCGGCCCCGGACGTAGGGGACGATGCAGTAGGCGCAGAAGTTGTTGCAGCCGTACATGATGGACACCCAGGCCCTGATGCTGTCCTGACGCACCACCGGGATGCCCTCAGCGATGGAACCGGCCTCGTCTTCCACGGAGAAGGTCCTTCCCCGCTGGGTGAGGAGCGCGTGGACCATCTCGGGAAATTTCCACAGGGCGTGGGGGCCGAAGACCAGGTCCACATGGCGGTAGGATTCCCGCAGCTTTTTGGCCGCGTGGGGCTGCTGCACCATGCACCCGCACAGACAGATGAGCTGCTCCGGGTGCCGCCGCTTCACGTGGACCAGTGCGCCCACGTTGCCGAACACCCGCTGCTCTGCGTGCTCCCGGATGGCGCAGGTGTTGATGACGATGATCCGGGCCCGCTCCTCGTCATCGGTGAAGCCGAAGCCCATCTGCTTCAGATAGCCCCGGATGCGCTCGGAGTCGGCCTCATTCTGCTGGCAACCGTAGGTGTCCACAAAGGCCAGACGGGTTTCCTCCGGCCACTGGGCCGCCAGCTGGGCCACCGCCCGGCAGTGGGCCAGCTGAGCCTGGACCTCGGCGGAGGAAATAACAGTGGTGCGATCCATAAAAAACCTCCTGCGGAAAAAGCTTGATAACAATGTATTATACTATTTTCCACCGAAAAACACAAGTGGCTGTGAAAGGGAAAAAGGGAGGGATCACCCAGGTGACGGCGCGGCTGGAGCAGGGAGCTTTGGGCCTGGCCGGCGGGGAGCTGTCCTTCCAGGGGGGTGTCATATCCGTCCTGCGCTCCTCATAGACTGGGTACAACAACAGCTTACGCAGGATAAGGAGTGATACCATGGGGAACAGGATGGGACGTGCCCTGCGCCGGGGTACGGCGCTGGGGCTGGTACTGGCGGCGGCTTGGGGGGTGAGCCTGACGGCGGATCTGAGGGGCGTCAACAGCAGGCTGGCCGCCCTGGGGGAGGAACCCGCCCTGGCGGCCGCCCTGATGGAGGCCCAGCTGGGGGAGCTGCCCGGCCGGGAGAAGGGACTGACCGGCTGGGGCCGCCTGCTGCTGCGCAGCTCCCCGCTGCTGGCGGCGGGGGAGGAGCCGGTGCTGGACCTCCGGGCCGGACAGGAGGAGACGGAGCCTCCGGAACCCCCCGATGAGCTGGACAGCGGCGGCGAGGACGAGGAGCTGCCCGATCTGGAGCCCGCTCAGAACGGCGAACGGATCGTGGAGATGACCGGCCAGGGCAAGGAGGGCAGCCTGTACCTCCGCGACGGCGGGGTGTACGTCTACAACCGCACCGGCCAGGAGCTGGACTCCTCCCTGCTGGGTGAGGGGTCGGTGGACGTCCCCCTGGGGGAGGGGCCGCAGATCCTGATCGTTCACACCCACGGCAGCGAGGCCTACTCCATGAGCGACGGGGACGTCTATGAGGAGAGCGATCCCTACCGCACCACCGACTGCACCCACAACATCGTCCGGGTGGGGGAGGAGATGGCCACCGTCTTCCGGGCCTACGGCTTCCAGGTGATCCACGACACCACCCTGTGCGACTACCCCGCCTACAACGGGGCCTATGACCGATCCAAGGCGGTGGTGGAGCAGTGGCTGGAGCAGTACCCCACCATCAAGGTGGTGCTGGACGTCCACCGGGATGCTTTGGTGGGCAGCGACGGGGAGATCTACAAGATGGTGTCCACCGAGGCGGGGCAGAAGGTGGCCCAGGTGATGATGGTGCTGGGGACCGATACCAAGGCCGCACACCCCCGCTGGAAGGACAACATGGCCTTTGCCCTGGTCCTCCAGCGCAATCTGGTCAGGGGGTATGCCAGTCTGGTCCGGCCAACGGTGCTGCGCACCAGCCGGTACAACCAGCAGCTGTGCCCCGGCTCCATCCTGGTGGAGGTAGGGGGCCACGGCAACACCCTCAGCGAGGCCATCGCCGGGGGACGGCTGTGGGCGGACAACGTGGCCCGGACTCTGCTGGAGATGAAGGGATGACAAACCCGCCGGGAATCCCCGGCGGGACATTTTTTATTCCTCGACAAGTTTCCGCAAAAAAATGGACAGGCCCCCGCTATACTGGAAGAAATTGGAATGGAGGGGAACGATATGGGAGACTGGCACAGCCGCTCGGCGGCCCAGGTGATGAACGAGGTGAACAGCCGGTCCCAGGGCCTCACCGAGCGGGAGGCCGCCCAGCGCCTGGGAACGTACGGCCCGAACCAGCTGGCCCAGCCCCAGCCGCCCAGCCTGCTGATCCGCATCCTGGGCCAGCTGAAGGACCCTATGATCCTGGTGCTGCTGGCGGCGGCCGCCCTGTCCCTGCTGGCCAGCGGCGGGGAAGACTGGCTGGACGGGGTGATTATCCTGGTCATCGTGGTGGTCAACGGCATCATCTCCATCACCCAGGAGGACCACGCCCAGCAGGCGCTGGAGGAACTGCGGCGTATGTCCTCCCCCCAGGCCAGCGTGCTGCGGGAGGGGGTGCCCCACCGGGTGGCGGCCTCGGCGCTGGTGCCGGGGGACGTCATCCTCCTGGAGGCCGGAGACCAGGTCCCGGCGGACGCCCGCATTTTAGAATGCAGCCGGCTGCAGGCAGACGAGTCCGCCATGACGGGGGAGTCTGTGCCGGTGGAAAAGCAGGCTGTGGACCGCCTTCCGGCGGACACCGCCCTGGGGGACCGGAGCAATATGCTCATCTCGGGCACACTGATCACCGCTGGACGGGGGACCGCAGTGGTGGTGGCCACCGGCATGGAGACCCAGATGGGTCAGATCGCCGGGCTGCTGCTGGAGAGCGGCGAGGGGGACACCCCCCTCCAGAAGCGGATGGGGGAAATTTCCAGATCCCTGTCCTTTCTGTGCCTGTCCGTGTGCGCGGTGATGTTTGGCGTGGGCTTGTTCCAGGGGAAGGGCCTGCTGGATATGTTCCTCACAGCCGTCTCCCTGGCGGTGGCGGCCATTCCGGAGGGTCTGCCCGCCATCGTCACCATCGTACTGGCCCTGGGAGTTCAGCGGCTGGCGGACCGGAACGCCATTGTGAAAAAGCTTCCCGCTGTGGAGACGCTGGGCTGTGCCGGGGTGATCTGCTCCGACAAGACAGGCACCCTCACCCAGAACCGGATGACGGTCCAGCAGGTGTGGCTCACCCCCGGCGCCCGGCGGCGGGACGCCATGCTGGCGGGAGCCCTCTGCTCCGACGCCCGGCTGGCCTGGAAGGCCGGGGCGCCCACCGCCTCCGGCGATCCCACCGAGGGGGCGCTGGTGGTGGCCGCCGCGCGGGACGGGGTGGACCAGGCCCGGGAACTGGAGCACTGGCCCCGGGTGGGGGATATCCCCTTCGACTCCAGCCGCAAGCTGATGACCACCATCCACATCGATCCGGAGGGCGGCTGGGTGGCGCTGGTGAAGGGGGCCCCCGATGTCCTGCTGGACCGGTGTGTTAGCACCCCCAAGGGTCCCATGACGCCGCAGGACCGGGCCAGGGCGCTGGCTGCCAACGAGGAGATGGCGGGCAAGGCCCTGCGGGTGATCGCCGTAGCCCGGAAGAAGCTGCGCAGCCTGCCCCAGGAGCTGGAGCCCCGGATGGTGGAGAGCGGACTGACCTTTCTGGGGCTGTTTGGGTTGATGGACCCGCCCCGGCCCGAGGTGAAGGCGGCGGTGGCCAAGTGCCATCTGGCGGGGGTGCGTCCGGTGATGATCACTGGCGACCACCGGGCTACCGCCATCGCGGTGGCCAAGGAGCTGAGGATCGCCCAGCCGGGGGACTGGTCGGTGACCGGCGCGGAGCTGGATTTCATGCCCCAGGATCTGCTGGAGCAGGACATTGAAAAGTTTGCCGTATTTGCCCGAGTCTCCCCGGAGCACAAGATGCGCATCGTCCAGGCCTGGCAGAAGCGGGGACAGGTAGTGGCCATGACGGGAGACGGCGTCAACGACGCCCCCGCCCTGAAGGCCGCCGACATCGGCTGCGCCATGGGCAAAACGGGCACCGACGTGGCCAAGGGAGCGGCGGACATGATCCTCACCGACGACAACTTCTCCACCATCGTCGCCGCCATTGAGGAGGGCCGGGGGATCTACTCCAACATCCGAAAGGCCATCCATTACCTGCTCTCCTGCAACATTGGAGAAATTTTTACCATCTTCGCCGCCACCCTGCTGGGCTTTGGACAGATGCCTCTGGTCCCGGTGCAGCTGCTGTGGCTCAACCTGGTCACCGATTCCCTCCCCGCCCTGGCCCTGGGGGTGGAGCCAGTGGAGGAGGGGGTAATGGAGGAGGAGCCCCGCTCCGCCAGCGCCGGGCTGTTTGACAAAAAATTCTCCCTCCGCCTGGCCTGGCAGGGGCTGATGGTGGGCGGGCTCACCCTGGCGGCCTACTTTTTGGGCTTCACCCGGCTGGCCGCCCCAGGTATGGAGGGGGCGGCGGCCAACACCATGGCCTTCGCCACCCTGACCCTGTGTCAGCTGTTCCACGCCTTCAACGTCCGCAGCGAGGACCGCTCCCTGTTTGATCAGGGGATGCTGTCCAACCCGGCGATGAACCGGGCCTTTCTGGCGGGACTGGCCATGCAGCTGTCTGTGCTGCTCATCCCGCCTCTTCAGGGGGTATTCTCCGTCACCCCCATGACCCCCGCCCAGTGGTGTACCGTTCTGGCCCTGGCCGCCGCGCCGGTTCCCATCTGCGAGTGGGCCAAGGCCGCCGGCCGCAGACGGGCGGAGGAGCCGGAAAAGAGACCGGCCATAAAATAGCTGGAGCACAGCCCCACCGGCAAGCGCCTGGTGGGGCTGTTGTGATTCAGGGGAAGAAAACCGCCTCCCGCTCCCGGGAGGCAGTTTGCTTATTCCATAAAAAACACCGAACCTGACCGGGGCGGGAGGAGAAGGAGATAGGAGTCGTCGTCCTCCGACCGAAGGAACCCGGCCTGTCCCAAAACGAGGCGGGGCCTGCCCTCGTCCAGGGGGAAGAGCTGCTCCGTGTCGCCGGCGTTGAAGACGCACAGCAGCCGCTCCTCCCGGCTCTCCCGGAGGAAGGCCAGCAGCGGACCCTTGCCGCAGACGTACCGGATGGAGCCCCGGCGCAGGGCCGGGTGCTGGCCGCGCAGCCAGCCCAGGGCGCGGTACCACTCCAGAAGGTCGGTATCCTCGTGGCCCCAGGGGTAGGTCTGGCGGTTGAAGGGGTCCTCAAAGCCCTCCATGCCCGCCTCGTCTCCGTAATATATCGTGGGGGAGCCGGGAAAGCAGAACATCAGCAGGGCGGCGGCCTTCAGCAGCGCCCGGCCCCGGCAGCGCTGCCGGGCGGACAGCCGGAACTGAGCCCGCCACTCCCGGGACTGGTCCCGGTACTCGCCCCCTGCCCCCAGGAGGGTGATCAGCCGGGGGGTGTCGTGGGTGTCCAGGGAGTTCATGGCGGAATAGAAGGCGAAGGGGGGATAGTTTTCCCGGATGGCCTCCATCACCTTGACGAAGCCTTCGCCCCCGCCCCCCTGGAAGAAGGAGAGGATGGCGGAGCGGAGGGGATAGTTCATCAGCCCGTCGCAGTGCCCGCCCAGAATGTGCTTGCGGCGAACTCCGTAGGCCACCTTGGTGGAGCCGTCCTCCCACACCTCGCCAATGACCACCGCCTCCGGCTTTTCCGCCCGGGCGGCCTCGTGGATGCCGTGGACAAAGTCGTCCGGCAGCTCGTCGGCCACATCCAGCCGCCAGCCGTCCGCCCCGGCCCGGAGCCAGCGGCGGACCACGCTGTTCTCGCTGCCGAAGATGAAGTCCCGGTAGCTGGGATCATTTTCGTTTACGGCGGGCAGGGAGTAGATGCCCCACCAGCTGTCGTACTTCTGAGGCCACTGGGTGAAGCTGAACCAGGGGCGGTAGGGGGAGTCCCAGCTCTGGCAGGCCCCCGTCTCGGGGTAAAAGCCGTCCCCGTTGAAGTAGCGGCTGACAAAGCCGGTGTGGTTGAACACGCCGTCCAGCATCACCCGCATGCCCCGGCGGTGGGCCTCGCCGCACAGGCGGGAGAAGTCATCGTTGGTGCCCAGCATGGGGTCCACCTGGCTGTAGTCGGCGGTGCCGTAACGGTGGTTCTCCGCCGCCTCGAAGATGGGGTTGAAGTAGAGGGTGTTCACCCCCAGGCTTTTCAGGTAGTCCAGCTTGTCGATGATCCCCTGAAAGTCCCCGCCGAAGAAGTCCCGGTTGCGCACCTCGCCCCGGTCGTCGGGGCGGTACTCGGGGAACTCCTCCCAGCTCTGGTGGACCCAGCGGCCCCCCACCAGCCCCTCCGGATCGGGGACCTGGCTGCGGCAGAAACGGTCGGGGAAGATCTGATAGGTCACCCCCTCGCCAAACCAGGAGGGGACTTCCTCCGTCCCGTCATAGACCGTGAGCTGATAGGGGCCCAGGTCCTGGGTCCCGCCGTTCAGCTTGACCAGACGGAAGGAGTACCAGACCAGTCCCACATAGCCGGTGGTATCCAGCTCGGCGGAAAACAGATCCTGGCCCAGGTCGTGGCCCTGCCAGGGCATTTTCAGGATGACGGTTTCGTCGTACCGGCTCTCGAACCGGGCCGTCAGACTGGCGTGGGAGAAGGTCTCCGTCCGGGGCGGACGGAGGGTGAACTGCACCTGCGTTCCCGAGGCCACTGCGCCGTAAGGGGTTTTGTAACGGGGATCTCGGGAATCGTAGGTTGGCAAATATGGCATTGGTATCACTCCGCGTTCAGGGTAGGGATCAGTGGTAATGGTAGCTCCCGCCGCCGATGAACTCCCGCAGGAGGGAATCCCTGGCCACCAGGGCGGGGTCGATGGCCTCAAAGTGGTCAAAAGCGGCCACCAGGTCCAGCAGCTCGCGGTGGCGCTCGTTGTCCTCGGGGAGGTTTTTCAGGAGGGGAACGGCGTAGTTCTTCATCACCGGCACCTCATAGGGCAGGGAGGAGTCGAACACGATGTCGGCCCTGCTCTTGAAGGGGGAGATGTACAGCTTTTCTCCCCGGCGGACGTTGGCCCACATGTCCAGGGTCTGGGCCACCTCCTGGCCCCGGAAGCTGTAGTCCCGGACGGCCCGGCGGGTCAGCCGCATCCAGGTGCCCTTGAAGCGGAGGACCGCGCCCTCGTTCACATTGGAGCGGGCGGAGATGTACAGCTTGGCGGCCTCGGGATGGCGGCCGGTGATCTCGTCGTTCAAGGCGTGGATGCCCTCAAAGATGGCGATCTCGTTTTTTTCCAGCTTCAGGGGGGTGCCCAGGCTGTCGTTGCGCATCTGGCGGGCAAACTCGAACTTGGGGATGAGGATCTCCTCCCCCCGAGACAGGGCGGTGAAGTGCTGATCCAGCAGCTCGGTGTCCAGGCACCGGGGGGACTCGTAATCGATGGCGCCCTCCGGAGTGCGGGGGGCGGTCTTGGGGTTTACGGTGAGAAAGTAGTTGTCCATGGTTACCGCCCTGGAGTGTACCCCCCGGCGCTGGAGCTCCTCGGCGATCTTCATGGCGGTGGTGGTCTTGCCCGAGCCGGAGGGGCCGGACAGCAGCACGATGGGGCTGCGCTCCAGGTTGGACAGGATTCTGTCCGCCGCCAGAGACACCCGCTGGGCGTAGTTTTCGTCGCACTCGGCCAAAAATTCCGTCACGTCACTCCTGACGCGCTTGTTGATCTCCTGCAGCTGGTAGGCCATAGTATCCACTCCTCTAGTCTAGCGATAAAACGTCCGGATCTCCTTTTTCTGCGAAAAAACCTTGTCCAGGCTGGACAGATAATCCTGGGGGTACTTGGGATTGGTGAGGCGGAGGATCTCTCCGCCCCGGACGAGCTTGGTCACTCCGCCTGCCCCCAGGGAGACGACGGTGTGCAGCTCCTCCATCATGATGACGTTGTACAGGCTCTCGGCGCCTGGCTTGGCCCAGCCCACGTTCTCCAGCGAGCCCGACATGTACTTCTGCCGGTATAAATAATATGGGATATAACCGTGCGTTATGAGCGCCTGCCGGGACCAGTCCAGCATTTCGGCCACCTCCTCCCCGCTGGGAAGGGAGCCCCCCTCCTCCATCAGCCGGGAGCCCTTTTTCAGCGCCAGGGTGTGGACCGTAATGTTTTGGGGGTCCAGGGCAAGCACTCCGTTCAGAGAACTGCGGAAGCCGTCGAAGGAGTCCTGCGGCAGTCCAGCGATCAGGTCCATGTTGATGCAGGGGAACCCGATCCGGCGGGCCAGCTCATAGGCGGTTTGGATGTCCCCGGCGGAGTGCTTCCGGCCGATGGCCTCCAATACGTGGTCCTCCAGCGTCTGGGGGTTGATGGAGATGCGGTCCACGCCATGGGCATGGAGGGTCCGCAACGCCTCCTCGGTGATGGTGTCGGGCCGCCCCGCCTCCACGGTGTACTCGGTACAGCCGTCCAGGGGGAGACATTCTTGGCACTTGGACAGCAGCCGGTCCATCTGGCCCGCGGACAGGGTGGTGGGGGTGCCGCCCCCCATGTAGAAGGAGCGGATGGTCAGCCCCGCATCCTGGAGAACCTGGCCGGTCTCCTCCACCTCCCGGAGCAGCCCCTCCAGATAGGGCTCCACCAGATGCAGGGTTTTCCCCACGTCGGCGGAGACAAAGGAGCAGTAGACGCACCGGCTGGGACAGAAGGGGATACCGATATACAGCGACACCTGGCCGGGCGTCAGAGACCGCTGTACCTCCACGCTGGCTTTGGCGCAGTCCACCGCCAGCCTGGCCCGCTGGGGGGAGACAAAATACTCCTTCTTCAGCTCCGCCTCCGCCTGTTCCGGCGTCTTCCCGGCCAGGAGCGCGCGGGTGGGCAGCTTCACGGGCCGCACCCCGGTCAGCGCCCCCCAGGGGGGATGCACCCCCAGCAAGGCGGCACCCGCCTTGTAGAAGGCCAGCTTCAGGGCGTGCTGGACGGTGTGGTAGACCTCTTCCGGGGGCCGGTCCAGCTCCTCGGAGGGGAAACGGCTCACACCATTATAATATCCCCGGGGACGGAAAACCAGAACACTGATGTTGGTCAGCTTCTTCCCCCGGTGGAGAGTGAACACCGCCGCGTTGGCCTCGCCGCTCAGGTCCCGGGGCAGGGGGCCCTCCGGGTACTCGGGTTTCTCCCCCGGAAAGAGGGTGAGCATCATCTGCTCGGCGGCGTAGTGATACCGCTCCGGGGACCAGGGGAAGTTGGAGGTCTCAAAGTATAGCTTCATGGCTGACGCTCCCTTGTCTCGCTGCGGCCCACCAGATAGTCCAGGCTGACGTCAAAGAAGTCGGCCAGGGCCAGCAGATGATCGTATTCGGGATGGCGGCTACCCGCCTCGTAATATTGATATGCCCGCAGGCTCTGACTGAACTGTTCGGCCATTTCCACCTGTTTCAGGCCCTTCTCTTTTCGCAGGAGTTTCAGCCGTTCTCCTATATTTGCCATAAAATCCCCCCTGATATGAACATAACTTGCAAACACAATGGAGACGAACATAAATTGCGAATAGAGACAACGCCATGAATCAGACTATACTACAAACTTTATATCTTGACAACCTGGAAATTCCCGCTGAAATCGCGAAATTCTGCACTGCGATCCCGGAAGACGTCCAGGCGGAGCAGGAATATAACAGGGCAACAGCGGGGTGATTCACTTCAGCTCCATGCCCTGTTTCAGGTAGGGGTTGATTTTCCGCTCGGTGTCCAGGTCGGAGGTGTCCCCGTGGCCGGGGAGGACGTGGAAATTGCCCTCCAGCTTACCCAGGCGGCCCAGGGAGACCAGGATCTCCTCCCAGCTGCCCCCCCGCAGGTCGGTGCGGCCGCAGTCCCCGGCAAAGAGGGTGTC
>Ga0073906_1005913_pt1 | contig 10535 bp, 5 predicted proteins | sample Inofromicrocosms_FD_65485 | JGI IMG/M metagenome (GOLD analysis project Ga0073906, IMG submission 65485) | Mouse cecum microbial communities from Vienna, Austria - Inoculum for glucosamine and mucus D2O microcosms | ecosystem: Host-associated > Mammals > Digestive system > Large intestine > Cecum... | reverse complement strand
TGATGACCAGCTTGTCGGTCTGAAACTTCTCTGTTACAAAATTGGCTGGATTTAATTTTGCCTCCGGGGCGTCGTCAAATTCCAGTATGGGAAATTCATTTTTTGTAAGCATGATATCCTTTCTCCTATTTGATGTCCTATTTGATGTCCAGCTCCGCCGCCACGTCGTTGAGGTTGATGGCAAGCATCTTGCTGACCCCCTTCTCCTGCATGGTGACGCCGTAGAGGACGTCCGCCTCCTCCATGGTGCCCCGGCGGTGGGTGATGACGATGAACTGGGTCTTGTCGGCCATGGAGCGCATGTACCGGGCGAAGCGGACCACGTTGGCCTCGTCCAGAGCGGCCTCGATCTCGTCCATGACGCAGAACGGCGTGGGCCGCACCTTCAAAATGGCGAAGTAGAGGGCGATGGCCACGAATGCCTTCTCCCCTCCGGAGAGGAGGGACAGCGTGCGCAGGGTCTTCCCCGGGGGCTGGACCTTGATCTCGATGCCGCACCCTAAGATATCCGACCGGTCCTCCAGCTCCAGCGCGGCCTGTCCGCCGCCGAATAGGTCCTGGAAGGTCTCCTGGAAGGCGGCGGCGATGCGCTGGAACTGGGCGTCGAAGATGGCGGTCATCTCTTTTGTGATCTCCTGGATGATGCCCTCCAGCTCCCGCTTGGCCTGCTGGACGTCGCTGCGCTGGTCCGTAAGGTAGGTGTAGCGGCTGTTGACCCGCTGGAACTCGTCGATCGCCCCCACGTTCACGCTGCCCAGGCCGCTGATCTCCCGCTTGAGCTCCCCGATACGCCGGGTGCTCTTGGCCGTGGACTCCAGGGGGATGCGCAGCTCCATGGCGGCGGAGTGGCTGAGCTCGTAGGTCTCCCAGAGCTTGTCGAGGAGCTGTTTCTCCTCCATGTTCCCGGCGCTGAGGCGCTGTTCCAGCCGCGCGGCCTCCCGCTCGGCTTCCAGCACCGCCTCGTTGCACTCCTTGAGCCTGGTCCCCATGGCGGTGCGCTCCTGCTCCAGGCGGAGCTTGCCCTCCTGGAGCTGACGCAGGCGGTCCTGACAGGACGCGGCCTGTAACCGCAGGGACGCGGCCTCCTCGGTCCGGCGGGCAATCTCCCGCTCCGTGTCCGCGATGGTGGTCCGGTGCTCCTCCAGACGGCGCAGGCGGCTCTCCCGGTCCCCGGCCATGTCCCGGGCGACCTGCTCCAGGTCCCCCAGGGCCTTTTCTGTGGCCTCCCGCTGGGCGGCGACGCCCGCCTGGTCCGCCTTCAGCCGGGATACCTCCTCGCTGAGTTTTCCGGTCCGCTCCAGAAGGTCCGACTGACCGGCCAGTTTCTCCCGGGCGGCCTGTTCCAGACGGGCGGCCTCCGCCTCCCGCTCTCCGGCGAGGGCGCGGGCCTCCTCCATCTGCTCCCGGCTTGCCCGGGCCCGCTGGGACAGGGCGTCCCGCTCCCCGGCGAGATTCTCCAGGGTCAGCCGGGCGCTCTCCAGTACCGCCTCACAGCGGCTGAGCTGTCCCTGCCCCCGGAGCACCGCGTCCTCGGCGGCGCGGCGCTGGTCCTGGGCCACCTGCAATTCGTACCGGGCGGCGTTCAGCGCCCGGGAGGCCTCCTCCTGCCCCCGCTTTGCGGAGGCGAGCTCCTCTTTGAGCTCCTCCCTCCGCCTGCCCAGAGCCTCCAGCTCGTTGGCCCGGGAGAGGATGCCCGCACTGCGGGACATACTGCCGCCGGTCATGGAGCCGCCCCGGTTGATGATCTGCCCGTCCAGGGTGACAATACGGAAGCGGTTCTGGTGCCTGCGGGCCATGGCGATGCCGCAGTCCAAGTCCTCCACCACAACGGTGCGGCCCAGGAGGCTGCGGAAGATCTGGTCATAGCGCCGGTCGTAGGTGATGAGGGCCGAGGCGATGCCTACAAACCCGGGCTCGTCCTCCACCCCCTGCTCCCGCAGTTCCTCTCCCCGGATGGCCGTCAGGGGCAGGAAGGTGGCCCGGCCCCCGTTCCTCTGCTTGAGGAGGGAGATGGCGGCTTTGGCATCCTCCTCCCGGTCCACCACGATGTTCTGCATCCCGGCCCCCAGGGCGGTCTCCAGGGCCACGGCACAGCGGCTGGGGACCTTCATGAGGTTGGCCGCAGGGCCGTGGATGCCCCGCAGGGTCCCCTTCCCGGCGCACTGCATCACAAGGCGCACCGCCTGGTTGAACCCCTCGTACTCCCGCTCCATCTCCGTCAGGAGCCGGATACGGGAGGAGAGGTTGTTCTCCTCCATCGTCAGCGCTTGCAGGAGGCGGGCGGCGTCCTCCGCCTTTTTCTCCCGGCCCGCCATGCGCAGCGTGTGGCCCTGGATGACGTTGCCAACGCTCCGTGCCTCCTCCTCCGCCTCTGCGAGGGCACTGCGGGCGGCAGAGACCTCCTCCCCGGCGCTCTCCTGCTGGGCCCCGGCGGCGGCAAACTCCCGGGCGAGGGCCCGCTGACGCTCCTCCATCTGCTCCAGCCCCGCCGCGAGGGCGGCTAAGCGCTCCCGGGCGTCTGCGGCGGCGGCGGCGGCAAGGGCCTCCTGGGCTTGAAGGGCCTGCGCTGCTGCGGCGGCGCTCCCGGCGCTCTCCGAGGCTGCGCGGGCCTCCTCCAGAAGGGCCTCCAGTTCCTCCTCCAGCCGGGCGCTCCGGGCGGTCAGCTCCTCCACCAGGGCCCGCTGACGGTCCATCTGTTCAGAGATGGATTGGCTCCGGCTGTCCTGGTCCGCCATCTCCTGTTCCAGGAGGGCGATGGACTCCCGGCTGTGCCGCACTGTGGACTCCAGCACTGCGGCGGCGCTCTCCCGGTCTGATGCCTGGGCCTCCAGAGCGGAGGCCTGGGCGCGGACGGTCTCCTGCTCCAGGTCGCTCTCCTGCATCCGCTGGGAGAAGCGCTCGTTCTCCTGGTAGAGGGCCTCCAGCTGCGCGGCGGCGTCCTCCTGCCGTTCCTTGGCGGCGATGCAGGCAGCCTGGAAGCGAAGGGCCGCGGCGCGCAGCTCCTCCAGCTTCTCCAGCCACACGGAGATCTCCAGCGTCCGAAGCTCATCCCGAAGGAGCAGGTACTTCTTAGCCTCCTCCGCCTGCTCCCGCAGGGGGACCACCTGGAGCTCCAATTCGCTGATCTTGTCGCCGATGCGGGTCAGGTTCTCCTCCGTGCGCTCCAGGCGGCGCTGGGCCTCCTCCTTGCGGTGGCGGAAGCGGGAGATGCCCGCGGCCTCCTCGAAAATCTCCCGGCGGTCGGCACTGCGCAGGGACAATATCTCGTCGATGCGGCCCTGTCCGATGATGGAGTAGCCCTCCCGGCCAAGACCGGTGTCCATGAAGAGCTCATTGATGTCCCGCAGGCGGACGGACTGCTTATTGATATAGTATTCGCTCTCCCCGCTCCGGTAGTAGCGGCGGGTGACCATGACCTCGCTGCTGTCCAGGCTGGGGAACATTCCCCCGCTGTTGTCCAGTACCAGCGTCACCTGGGCGAAGCCCACACTGCCCCGCTGCTGGGTGCCGCCGAAGATGACGTCCTCCATCCGGCTCCCCCGGAGGCTGCGCACGGACTGCTCCCCCATGACCCAGCAGATGGCGTCGGAGATATTGCTCTTCCCCGAGCCGTTGGGGCCGACGATGGCGGTGATGTCCTCGCCAAAGCGCAGTATGGTCTTGTCGGGGAAGGACTTGAAGCCCTGGATCTCCAATGCTTTGAGGTACATGTGCCCACCTGCCTGTCGTGACAGCCCGCCGCGGACTGCTCTGTTTTCAGCGCCCCTCCCTGCCACGGCAGGGGCACGATATAGCATTTTATTATAGCACATGGCGCTGGAAATTTCAACATAGTATCTAAAGTTCGTTGCATGGGATTCCAGGCACATCCGAAACAGACCGGCACACCCCGATCAACATCCAATTTTACGCACGGAAATCAATTTTTCAAGGATGAACGAAACCATTTTTATGGGGATTCAGTTGACATTTTGCTATCTATCCTGGTATAATCGCACTATTATACCAGAGGGGAGATGCAAGAGCGATGGGAGAGCGCAGGAGGCTTTGCAGGGCTGCTATAAATGAACATGCGTGGATATGCAATTTTGATGAGAATATCTCTCCAGTCAATCTGAAGGACTGCTTGATTGTAGATATCAGTGAGGCGGGCGCATGTATCCAGTGTTCTGCCTGCTATGAGAGAGGCCAGCCGCTCGCGTTTATTCCGCAGGATCTTATCGACAGCGGCCTTCGTCCGGTGGTTGGCATCGTGATGTGGAGCAGGCAGTGCTCTGAAACGGACTACCGGCATGGCATCGAGTTTCTCGGCTTGAATACCCATATGGTCTGCAAGATTCGGGAGCAGGTGAGCCAGTTATCGGATGATAACAGCAACAAATCAGCCGAAACGTAGCTGTTTTCCGCAAAATCTCAGTTTATCGAGGCAAAAGGACACCGGAGATTCTCCGATGTCCTTTCGTTATGATCCAAGAAAAATTTTCCTTACCCCATTGCGCCATTCTCCGGCGCGGGGTATAATGGATGCGGTTTCAATTCCCGTCAAGTTCCACAAAACCGCCGCCTCACAGGCGGGCAAGGTTTGCGCAAAAATTCTCTTTTGGTCCCTTTTCCCGGAAAGAAAAGGGCTGTATGCAGAAAAAATGGAGGACGATCTTATGGGCATTTCATTCAACGCACAGGAGCGGGTGTTCCGGCTGGAGACCCCCGGCTCCGCGTATCTCATCGCGCTCATCGACGAGGCGGGCTTTCTGGCCCACGCCTACTACGGCCGGAGCATCCCGGACGACAACATGCAGTATCTGACACGCTCCCTCTCGGACCAGCCGTTCCGGGAGATGGGGCGTCAGCTGGACTACCTGAACAATCTCCCCATGGAGTACCCCTGCCGGGGGACGGGGGACTTCCGAGAGGCGTGTCTCGCAGTGGAGACGGATGAGGGATACCGGACGGCGAACCTGACCTACGTCTCCCACAAGATCTACGGCGGCAAGCCCCCGCTGGAGGGTCTGCCCGCCACCTGCGGCGGGGCGGAGGACTGCGAGACGTTGGAGCTCCTCTGCGAGGACAAGGCCCTGGGCCTGCATGTGACCCTGCTCTACACAGCTTTTACAAGGCTGGACGCCATCACCCGCTCCGCCCGCATCGAGAACGCCGGGACCAGCGGCCTCTCCCTCACCGCCGCACTCTCGGCCTGCCTGGACATGGAGGACCAGGGGTTCGACCTCATCACCCTCCACGGCGGCTGGGGGTGCGAGCGGATGATCTGCCGGGAGGCGCTCCGCTGGGGGGAACAGGGCGTCCGCTCCACGCGGGGCATCTCGTCCCACCAGGAGAACCCGTTCATCGCCCTAGCCCAGCATACCGCCACCCAGGACCAGGGACAGGTGTACGCCATGAACTTCGTCTACTCCGGCAACTTCCTCGCCCAGGTGGAATCCAGCCACGAGGGACAGCTCCGGGCGGTGATGGGCATCGCGCCGGAGGAATTCCGCTGGTACCTCTCCCCCGGCGGGGCGTTCCAGACGCCGGAGGCGGTGCTGGTCTACTCCCATGAGGGCCTGGGGGCCATGACCCGGACCTTCCACGACCTCTACCGGAAGCATCTGGTCCGGGGCCCCTGGCGGGACAAGCCCCGCCCCAGCCTGGTCAACAACTGGGAGGCCACCTATTTTGACTTTGACACGGAAAAGCTCCTGGACATCGCCCGCACCGCCGCGAAGAGCGGCGTGGAAATGCTGGTGCTGGACGACGGCTGGTTCGGCGGCCGGAAGGACGACCACTCCAGCCTCGGCGACTGGGTGGTGAACGAGGAGAAGCTCCCGGGGGGCCTCAAGCGCCTGGCCGATGAGGTGAACGCCCTGGGGATGAAGCTGGGGCTGTGGATGGAGCCGGAGATGGTCTCGCCGGATTCGGACCTCTACCGCGCCCACCCGGATTATGCCCTGCAGATCCCGAGCCGGGACCCTATTTTGAGCCGCTGGCAGCTGGTGCTGGACTTCTCCCGCAAGGAGGTCCGGGACTGTGTCTATGACCAGCTCCACAAGGTCCTCTCCTCCGCCAACATCGAGTACGTCAAGTGGGACATGAACCGGGAGCTGAGCGATGTCTGGTCCAGCGCCCTCCCCGCCGGACGGCAGGGGGAGCTTCGCCACCGCTATGTGCTGGGCGTCTACGAGCTGCAAGAGCGGCTGCTGCGGGATTTCCCCGGTCTGCTGCTGGAGAACTGCGCCAGCGGCGGGAGCCGCTTTGATCCGGGGATGCTCTACTACAGCCCCCAGATCTGGACCAGCGACAATATGGATGTGGTGGAGCGCCTGCGCATCCAGGAGGGCACGGCCATGGTCTACCCCCTCTCCACCATCAGCGCCCACGTCCCCGCCTGCCCCAGCCACACCAACGGACGCACCACGCCCTTCGAGACAAGGGGGCAGGTTGCTCTGCCGGGATGCTTTGGCTATGAGCTGGACCTGACGAAGCTGACGGAGGAGGAGCTGTCCATGATCCCCGGACAGCTGGAGGATTACAAAAAATACGGCCCCGTGTTCCACGACGGGGACTATTACCGCCTCGCCTCCTACCGCGAAAACGGCGAATACGACGCGTTTCTCTCCGTGACAAAGGACAAGGGCCTCGCGGTGGTGAACTATGTCCAGGTCCTCTCCCGTGTGCCCCGCAAGCCGCCGGTCCTCCACCTGCGCGGGCTGGATGAGGGCAGGCGCTACCGCTTTACGGAGACCGGCGAGGAGCGCTCCGGCGCGGCGTGGATGTACGGCGGACTGCTCCTGCCGCGGATGATGGGCGACTTCCACGGCAAGCTCTTCGTATTGGAAGAGGTGCGTCCATGAGCGTCCCGAGGCCGGAATACCCACGCCCCCAGTTCGTGCGGGAGGCTTGGCTGAACCTCAACGGCCCGTGGGATTTCTCCTTTGACGAGCCCGGCTTCGACCGGACCATTACGGTGCCCTTCGCCTATCAGGCGGCGCTCTCCGGCATCGGCACGGACGAGCGGCACGACCGGGTATGGTACCGCCGCGCCTTCGCCCTGCCGGAGGACTGGGCGGGAAAACGGGTCCTGCTCCACTTCGGCGCGGTGGACTACACCTGCAAGGTGTGGGTCAACGGCGCGCTTGCGGGAGGCCACACCGGCGGACACGCCGGGTTCTCCCTGGATGTCACCGAGGCCCTCCGGCCCGGCGAAAACGTCCTCACCGTCCTGGCGGAGGACGACCACGCCGACCGGGAGATGCCCCGGGGCAAGCAGTACTGGGGCGAGAAGCCCAGGAGCATCTTCTACACCCCCACCAGCGGCATCTGGCAGACGGTCTGGCTGGAGCCCGTCTCGGAGGACCGGCTCCTCAGCGTCCGGGTGACGCCGGACCTTGCCGGACGGCAGGTGTTTTTCGACTATGAGCTGAGCCGTCCCGGCCTGGTGCTGACAGCGGCGGCGGCGTGCCCGGATGGAGCGGCCGTCTCCGTCCGGTCGGACGGGGAGGCCCGGGGCCGGCTGGTCCTCTCCCTGGACCGGGATGGGCTGGACGGCGGCGCCTTTGCGGACCAATACGCCTGGAGCCCGGAGCACCCGGCGCTTTTTCGGACCGTCTACGAGGTCCGGGCTGAGGCGGAGGTGACGGACCGCGTCAGCGGGTATTTCGGCCTGCGGAGCATTGCCGTTGCGGACGGAAAAATCCTCCTCAATGGCAGGCCGTACTATCAAAAGCTGCTCCTGGACCAGGGCTATTGGCCCGACGGCCTGCTCACCGCGCCAACGGATGCGGCTTTCGTCACGGACATCGAGGCCTGCAAGGCCATGGGCTTCAACGGCGTGCGCAAGCACCAGAAGGTGGAGGACCCCCGCTTCCTCTACCACGCGGACCGGCTGGGACTGCTGGTCTGGGGCGAGATGGCCAACGCATATGTGTTCTCCGGCCGGTACGTGCGGCGGTTCACGGCGGAGTGGATGGAGGTCCTGGAGCGGGACTACAACCACCCCTGCATCGTGGCCTGGACGCCCCTCAATGAATCCTGGGGCGTCAATGAGATCAGCAGCGACCCCCGGCAGCTCCACCACTGCAAGGCCCTGGTGGAGCTGACCAAGAGCCTGGACGCCACGCGGCTGGTGATGAGCAACGACGGCTGGGAGCAGACCATCCCGGATGTGCTGGGCATCCACGACTATGAGGCAAAGGCGGATATTCTGCGGCAGCGGTACGCCTCTCTGGAGAGCATCCTGGCCTTCCGGCCTGCGGATCGGGCGGTCTTTGCGCCCGGGTGCCGCTACGCGGGACAGCCGGTGATGGTCACGGAGTGCGGGGGCATCTCCTTCCGGTCCCAGGGCGACGCCTGGGGGTACACCGACACCAAAACGCCGGAGGAGTTTCTGGAGACCTACCGGCAGGTGGTCGCCTCCCTGCTGTCGTCGGAGCTGGTGCAGGGATTTTGCTACACCCAGCTGACCGATGTCCAGCAAGAGCAGAACGGGCTTCTGACCTTTGACCGGAGGCCGAAATTCGATTTTGCGGCCATCCGGGAGATCAACGAGGGATAGACTCCGCCCCGCCGGGGCGGAGAGGGATACAAAAAGGCGGCGCAGTTTCGACTGCGCCGCCTTGCGTACTATAGGGAGATCAGGCGTCGAACACGCCCAGGATCACGATGCCGATGACCACCAGGAGCACCATGGTGTAGTGCTTCCAGGAGAGCTTCTCCTTCAGGAAGACGCGGCTCCAGAGCACGGAGGCCGCGCAGTAGGCGGAGATGATGGGCGCCGCCAGGGCCACATGGGCCTGGTCCGCGATGGCGTAGATGTAGGCGAACTGCCCCGCCGTCTCGAAGATGGCGCCGGTGTACTTGGGGAGCTCCGCTCTGGGGAGCAGGCGGTCCTTCTTGACGATGAGCACGTAGATGAGGCAGAACACCGCCGCGCACAGGAACGTCAGCTCATAGGCCACGTTGGCGCTGTCCTCGTCCAGGCGCTCGAGTACCCGGCTGTCGGCGAAGGTGCCCAGGGCGTCCAGCAGGCAGTAGGCCACCGGCAGGGCCAGGGCAAGAAAGCTCTTGGAGTATTTGTAGTTGGAGGCCTCCTGCCGGGCGGCGCGAAGGTCCTCGTCCTCCCGCGCCTCCACCACGCCCAGGCCGATGACACCCGCGCATACCAGGGCCACCGCCGCCAGCTGGGCGGGATGGACACTGCCGATGCCGTCGGTGGCAAGGCACAAGAGCGCCACCAGCGCGCCGGAGGAGTTGCAGATGGGCGAGGAGATGCTCAGCTCGATATACCGCAGGCCGATGTAGCCCAGGGCCATGGAGAAAATGTAGAGCAGGGACACCGGGAGGTAGGTGAGGATGATGGACAAACTGATCTCCGTGCCGCTCACAAAGACCTCGTAGGCCGCGTGGAGCCCCATGACCACGCCTACGGCGATGACCATCTTCAGATGGCTGTATTTGTCCTTGGGGTCCCGGCAGCCGATCTTTGAGAACAGATCACTGCCGCTCCAGCACAGGAGGGTGATGAGTGCAAGCCAAAACCACATGGGTCGGTCTCTCCTTTTCTTGTTTGATGGTTGGGGATGGGGTCAAACAAGCCGGAGGCGGCCTTTTCCGGTAGTATCGGTTGGGGTGGATATGGGTCATAGAGTGCAGAGTCCCTTGTCCAGAAGCCTCTGTGCGGCGAGGAGGATGCCGCTCTTGGCGTGCTGCCAGGTGAGGCCCCCCTGGAAGTACACGGCGTAGGGGGGGCGAATGGGGCCGTCGGCGCTCAGCTCGATACTGCTCCCCTGGACGAAGGTCCCGGCGGCCATGATGACCTGACTGTCATAGCCGGGCATGTCCCCGGGCACCGGCGTGGCAAAGCTGTCCACCGGGGCGGCGGACTGGATGCCGGAGCAGAAGGCCTCCATGCCTTCCGCGGAGCGGAGCTCCACGGCCTGGATGATGTCGCTGCGCGCCTCCCCGGCGGATGGGACACAGCGGAAGCCCAGTCCCTCGAAGAGGTTTGAGGCGAACACGGCCCCCTTCAGCGCCGAGGCCGTCACCGTGGGGGCGAGGAAGAACCCCTGGAACAGGGCGGGCAGAAGCCCCAGATTGGCCCCTACCTCCTGCCCCAGCCCCGGCGCGGAGAGCCGGTAGGCGCACCGGTCCACACACTCCTTCGTGCCGCAGATATAGCCGCCGATGGGGGCGAGGCCGCCGCCGGGGTTCTTGATGAGGCTCCCCACCGCCATGTCCGCTCCCACGTCTGTGGGCTCGATGACGTCCACGAACTCGCCGTAGCAGTTGTCCACCATCACCTTCACGCCGGGTTTGCAGGATTTGCAGAAATCGATCAGTTCCCCGATCTGCCGGACCGTAAAGGAGGGCCGGGTGGCGTAGCCCTTGCTGCGCTGGATGGTGATGAGCTTCGTGCGCTCGTTGATGGCGGCGCGGATGCCCTCGTAGTCAAAGCCGCCGTCCGGCAGGAGGTCCACCTGCCGGTAGCTCACGCCGTACTCCGCCAGGGAGCAGGGGCTGGGCCGGATGCCGATGACCTCCTG
>Ga0073906_1005908_pt1 | contig 10541 bp, 5 predicted proteins | sample Inofromicrocosms_FD_65485 | JGI IMG/M metagenome (GOLD analysis project Ga0073906, IMG submission 65485) | Mouse cecum microbial communities from Vienna, Austria - Inoculum for glucosamine and mucus D2O microcosms | ecosystem: Host-associated > Mammals > Digestive system > Large intestine > Cecum... | reverse complement strand
ACTGATTTTCACCATTCAGGACAAAAACCGCCTGTTCTCTCCTTGTCTACTGATTATTAATGAAATTAACAGGATTTCATTACCTGCGAAGTAACGGAAAAAATCATATAATCAACAGCTATGTGAAAGGGAATGAAAATGAGAGATTATTCACTTTTTTATTTTTTTAAATTTATAAATTTAAAGTTTTCAATTATGAACAAAAAGTTTCTAAGTGTGATCCTGTTCAGCGCCTTAATGGTGGGCACTGCAGGAACGTTCACGTCTTGTAAGGACTATGATGACGACATCAAGGACTTGCAGGGACAAGTTGACGGCTTGGCTGGAGACGTTAAAAAGCTACAAGGCGATTTGACGACTTTAGGTACTACAGTCGACAACTTAACTTACGTGAAGGATGCAAAAATTGAGAACGGCAAACTAGTTGTCGTTGACAAAAATGGTAATCCACATTCGTATGACATTCCGGCAGGTGTAACCTATACATTGTCTGTTTCTAAGGATGGGGACGAAGTTACAATCTCTTTGAAGGGCAGTGACGGTAGCACGTCAGATGTAAAAATTGATATGCCTAAAGGGTTTGATGCTACTCTGCTCTCCATAGATAAGGATGGCAATATATTGTACGATGATGAAAAAACTGGTGGAAAGATTGACTTGCCCACAGTTCCTACTCTTACTATGGAGATTTTGGACGAAGACGGTGTCAAATTGGGTTATATTATAAAATATGGTAGCGCTACTCCTATCAATCTGCGAATTTCAGATGTGTTGCCTATCACAAGCTTCGAATATATTCCAGAATCTATTCTGCAAGGTTGGGGTGAACGCGTAATTGTATTCCACAAGGATAGCTATAAACCGGTAGAAATTAAAAATGATGCAATTGTTGCACTTGCAAAAACAAATTATTTGCCGAATCAAGCAGCACCTCAATTCCATGTAAATCCTTCTTCTGCTACACAAGAACAAATTACTAAAACAGATGTACTAGATAAGACCGTTACAATGACCAAAGGTGTGAACGCGGGTCTTGTTACTTGGAAAAACACTGTTATTGAAGGAGGATTGGCTACTGTGACTTTGGAAGCCAACCCGAATTTGTTTGCTAATTCTAGTTTGACTGAAGATAATGAAAAACCCGAACTGAACGAAATAGCTCTTCAGTTTACAACCAAAGCGGGAAACAAGGTTACTACAGAATATGTAGGTGTTGTAAACCGTACAGAGGAATTGAAACTTGTTTTAGCTGATAAAGAGGTAACTAGTGAAAATGCAAAGGATGATAAGTGCCATTTTGCAACGAATTTAGCTGCTGCCGAAGAACAAAAAGCAAAGATTGGAGTAGACAATAAGCCTGCTGCTGACAACAATCATTTGGTACAAAATGTTGTTTATGATGATGCGGTTTCTGAGCAAGGTATTGATTTGAAGACTTTGGTTACAACTTGTAATATTGCCGGTTCTCAACATAAATTCTTCAATTATGCCAATTATGCCGATACATATGAACTGACATTTGAGGCAGTGGAATATAAGGTGAACAATACTCCGCAAGAAAATTATATGACTTTGGAAGATGGTATTTTCCATGCAAAGAATTATGGCGGTGTAGACAAGAGCGCTATCGGTAAGTCTCCTATTGTATTGGCTAAGTTGACAGACAAAACTAACAACAACGAGTTGGTTGCAGCTGCATGGATTAAACTGCTGATTGTTGCAGGTGAAGTTTCTACTGATATTGAGGATGATTATGTAGCAGAAAAGAAAGTGGAAACAAATCTGGGATGCAACAGTGGTGCAGGTTGGACGTACGAGACTGAAGACGAGTTCATGAGTGCACAGGTTTATAACTTCAAGAACAATGCTGACTTGGAAGCACTGAGCAAACAACAATGGCATCATATCTATGCATTCGATGAAGATGCCACCACCGAATATGCCGAAAATCAGGTAGGTGACTGGACGATAACTGCAACTGAGTACGATGAGAATAATGAAGCTAACCAAGTGGTAAAATTCGTGCTTAAAACAACTCCGTTTGAAGTGAAGTCTTATGTGGGCTATGCCGTATTTACTAAAACAACAGAAGACACTAAATTGGATGCTGTTGCCAACAGCCGTACATATCCTGAAAATGTGGTTATCAAGTATGTTGTTGAAGTGAAAAATATCGACTTTACTGCTAATACTCCACAAGGCTCTACCGCAGGCGCTAAGATTGCAGAATACTGGTCAACATTCAAGGGAAAATCGGCTATTGACATTTACTGTGCAACTCCGGATGATGCAGGAACAACAACGAAGGCTGTTATTGAACAAGACTTGTTGAGCAATTTCTATGGACGTACTGTAGCTCTGAAATATAACAAGGAGGATGCAGAAGAAAAATATCCATCATTTGCTCATGAAAATATGACTGTTAAGTTTGTATTCTCTGCAGAAAACAACAAGCGTATCGTAAAGGGGAATGACGGCAAGAATTATGAATTGTTTGTAAATGCCGACGGCACTCAAATTCATGCTCTTGAAGTATTGGAAGGTGATTTCACAGCTATCGCTTCTGATGAAAATGTAATTGCAACTCTCAGCGAAAATGAAACTGATGACAATGGTACTGCTACTGAAACATCGGATGATGTGACTATTGCCGAAAATATTAAGATTTCCTACCAGAGCAATGACGTTGCCAAGGCTGTACTTAACTGGGCTGCACGTGATACAGATGAAATGTTGTATGCTACTATTGATATGAAGTATTACAATGGCTGTGACCAGTATGTTCCTGTAACCGATGGTACATTCAATGCCAAATTTATCCGTCCGGTTAATATTTCCGGAAATGAAGGCAAATACTTCGAGGATGGTAACAATGAAGGTAAGAGCGTATTGAACTTAGGAGACTTGGTTGTATTGAAAGATTGGCGTCTGGATGCAAGCAGTGGTTTGAATGAGTTCTCTAAGCACTTGAATTACTACAAGTACTACAACGTAACAGCTATCAAGTTAGCTGAAGACAAAGACATCCTGACTAATTTGAATAACAGTGAAACATTTGTTCCTATCGAAGAAGTATTTGGTAAAACTGGTGCAGAAACGTTGTTGACATTTGAGTCTAAACCACAAACATACGAGAATGTTCCTACAGAAGTTCCAAACTTTGGTACTGTGACCTACAACAATAAGGATGTGAAAGTTCACTCTTCTTTCTACCTGCGTATTCCTATTGAAGTTGTTTACGTATGGGGTAGTGTGATAGAAGAAATCGATGTAGAAGTTAAGCCTACTCTCTAACATAGAGAAAACTGTACTTCTAGAAGTACTCTAAATTGAAAAGGGGATATGTTGATAATCAGCATATCCCCTTTTTACACTTCTGAAATTTGCCCCTTCATTTTCATTCGGCTATCCTATTCTCAGCATAAAAAATGCCCCCGTTCATTTCATTCTCCCTCCACTTTCCACTATCTTTGTCCCCACGATGAAAAAGTTTGCCGACGTCATATTGCCTTTGCCTTTGTACAGCTACTTCACCTACTCCCTGCCCGACGAATGGGTGGATGAAGTGCAGACCGGTTGCCGGGTGGTAGTGCCATTCGGACGGAAGAAATACTATACAGCCATCGTGCGCAACGTGCACTATTGTGCCCCCACCGAATACGAAGTAAAGGAAGTGTCCGCTTTGCTGGATGCCCGCCCGATACTGCTTCCGCGGCAGTTCAAGTTCTGGGAATGGCTCTCCGATTACTATCTCTGCACGCAAGGAGACGTCTACAAAGCTGCCTTACCCTCTGGCTTGAAGCTGGAAAGCGAAACAATCGTAGAGTACAACCCCGATTTCGAATCCGATGTCCGCCTGCCGGAGAAGGAACAGAAGATACTGGATATGCTCTCTGCCGACCCGGAGCAATGCGTGACGAAACTGGAGAAGGAGACCGGCATCAAGAACATACTTTCTGTCATCAAGTCACTGCTCGACAAAGAGGCCATCTTCGTAAAGGAAGAATTGCGCCGTACCTATAAGCCTAAGACCGAAACCCGTGTACGCCTCACCGCCGCCGCCCGCAACGAACACCGCCTGCACATCTTCTTCGACGAGTTGCAGCGCCGTGCCCCCAAGCAACTGGACCTGCTGATGAAATATCTGGAACTCTCCGGCTACCTCAGCGGACGAGATATAAAAGAAGTCTCCAAAGCCGAACTGCTGCAACGCACCTCTGCCACCCCTGCCGTATTCAACGGTCTTGTGGACCGTGGTGTATTCGAAGTCTACCAGCAGGAAATAGGTCGCATAGACAAAGCACTCCTCAAAGAAGTCATCCCCGTCAACCCGCTGAACGAGCACCAGCAACGCGCTTATCACTCCATCTTAGAGAATTTCCAAAGCAAGAATGTCTGCCTGCTGCATGGCATCACGGCAAGCGGCAAGACAGAAGTCTACATTCACTTGATAGAGGAAACCATCCGGCAAGGAAAGCAAGTGCTCTATCTCCTGCCCGAAATAGCCCTCACTGCACAAATCACAGAGCGCCTGCAACGCGTATTCGGCTCCCGACTGGGCATCTATCACTCCAAGTTCCCCGATGCCGAACGGGTGGAAATCTGGCAGAAGCAGCTGTCGGAAGCAGACTATGACATTATTCTCGGCGTCCGCTCCTCCGTTTTCCTTCCTTTCCGCAACCTCGGTCTTGTGATTGTGGACGAGGAGCACGAAAACACTTACAAGCAGCAAGACCCCGCCCCCCGCTATCATGCCCGCAATGCAGCCATTGTACTCGCCTCCATGTACGGCGCCAAAACTCTGTTGGGTACGGCAACCCCTTCTGTAGAGACTTGGCACAATGCCACATCCGGCAAGTATGGCCTTGTGGAACTGAAAGAACGCTATAAAGAGATACAACTGCCGGAGATTATCCCCGTAGACATCAAGGAGCTGCACCGCAAGAAGAAGATGAACGGTCCGTTCTCCCCACTGCTCCTACAATATATCCGCGAGGCGCTGGAACAAAAAGAGCAAGTCATCCTCTTTCAGAACCGCCGCGGCTTCGCCCCCATGATAGAGTGCAACACCTGCGGCTGGGTACCCAAGTGCAAGAACTGCGACGTCAGCCTCACCTACCATAAGGGGCTGAACCAACTGACCTGCCACTACTGTGGCTACACCTACCAACTGCCCCGCATCTGCCCCGCCTGCGAGGGCACTGACCTGCGCAACCGCGGCTTCGGCACGGAAAAAATAGAAGATGACATCAAAGCCCTCTTCCCCGACGCCCGCGTAGCCCGTATGGACTTGGACACCACCCGCACCCGTACCGCCTACGAGCGCATCATCTCCGATTTCCAGCAAGGCAAGACGGACATCCTGATAGGCACGCAAATGGTGTCCAAGGGTCTGGACTTCGACCACGTCAGCATTGTGGGCATACTCAATGCCGACACCATGCTGAACTATCCCGACTTCCGCGCCTACGAGCGCGCCTTCCAGCTGATGGCGCAGGTTGCCGGACGCGCCGGACGGAAGAACAAGCGCGGCAGGGTGGTGCTACAAACCAAAAGCATCGACCATCCCATCATCCCGCAAGTCATTGCCAACGACTACGAAGCCATGGTAGGCGGGCAGCTTGCCGAACGCCAGATGTTCCACTACCCGCCCTACTACCGCCTGGTGTATGTCTACCTGAAGAACCGGAACGAGACCCTGCTCGACCTCATGGCACAGACTATGGCCGCCAAGCTCCGCACCGTCTTTGGCAACCGGGTACTGGGACCGGACAAGCCGCCCGTAGCACGCGTACAGACCCTGTTCATCCGAAAGATTGTCTTGAAGATAGAAACCAATGCCCCAATGGCACGTGCTCGCGAGCTGCTCGTCCAGGTGCAAAAGGAGATGGTGGCGGAAGACCGCTTCAAGTCGTTGATAGTGTATTATGATGTAGACCCGATGTAAATAACTCGTAACTAAAGAAATATGAAGAAGATACTTTTCGTTTGCCTCGGCAACATTTGCCGTTCCTCCTCGGCAGAGGGAGTCATGAAACATCTGGTAGAAGAAGCCGGACGTGCGGATGAGTTTTTAATCGATTCTGCAGGCATTCTGTCCTATCACCAGGGCGAACTGCCGGACAGCCGGATGCGTGCCCATGCCGCCCGCCGTGGATACAATCTGACGCATCTTTCGCGACCCGTACGTACCGAGGATTTTTACAACTTCGACCTGATTATCGGTATGGACGACCGCAACATCGACGACCTGAAAGATCGTGCCCCTTCAACCGCCGAATGGAGCAAGATACACCGCATGACGGAATACTGTACAAAGTTTACCCATGCTGACCATGTACCGGACCCCTATTACGGCGGTTCCGAAGGTTTTGAGTATGTGCTGGACATTCTGGAGGATGCTTGTGCGGGGTTGCTGCAGAGCATTTAATCCAGCGGCATCACGTGGTACAGCGTCCCTTGCCGTGACTTCCAGTCGGAACCTGGGGCGGTTCAATGATCCGTATCAGGCATTATAGGAGAGTGCTGTTAATGCGATGTGTCATCGTGATTATTGGGTTTACACGCAAATATAAGGAGAATATCACGATAATCAGATTACGATTATTATTGGAAACATGTGGCTGACTGTCATATGAAGTGGCTATTCTTTTCCCCATTCAAAGAATAGAAGAATAGCAATAGCCATTTTTTGTCTTAATCTTGATATTCAATTTCTTCGCCAAAAGCTTGACGTTTCATATTATGTTCATTGCGATAGAGTTTACCATTATGCAGATAATAATAATTAAAGTAACCGGCAAACTCAATAGTGGCATACTTTAGTGTATCTCCTTGATTATAGGCTCTCCATGTACCCTCATACGAGCTGGAATCATCATATTGAATCAGAGTGGAGGAGTCTGCTCGAAGGTCGAATAGGATACCGGTTTCAGTGATGAATTTACCCGGAAAAGGATGTGTAGCTGCTGACTTCTTACATGAGAAAAAGCAGATGAGTGGAATTGACACGATTAAAATGAATAGTATTTTCTTCATATCTGATATTTATAAATGAAAGATTGAAAAAAGGACGCCCTGCAAGAGGACGTCCTTTTTATTAAATTATATCAAGAATCTCTTCTCAATTATTTAGTCGGTGTACCGACAGCCTTCTTAACGATGACTTTCAGGTCATTCTTGCTCAATACACCCCACTTGTAGTTGACATTTACAGTCAGGAACATGTTGTAGTCAACGTTAACAGGAGTACCGTTATTGTTGAAGTATGCCAAGTGAGTCGGGTCAGCCTTAGTCTCTGTAGCAGTAGACTTCGGTGATGTTTCAACCCAGTTCATCATCTTCAACGAAGCGTTGGTCGGCAACTTACCATCAGTAACACCATCCTTGTGTTCGTAAGTGTTGGTAGTATCGTTCCATGTCAAGCTTGTAGTAGTCTTTTCAGTCAAGAACTTAACTTCACGTACAGCATAGTAGTCATACAATGCATGTGCATAAGCACCTCTATCTCCCTTAACGTTTTCAGCAGCCACCGGATAGTTGTTCCAATCAGTGAATGTGAAGTTCTCAGCTACGCTCAAGAAGCTACCGTCAACTTCAGCATCAATAAAGTTATCGCTGATAGAGCCGTCGATAGTCAACGGGTTGATGAAGTGTACTTCAAATTCTTGAACCGGAATAACGTTGAATTCGTTGTATGCAACAACCAACTTCACGGGAACTTCCTTGCCAATCAGTTTAAGAGCGGCCGGAGTACCGTTCAAGTTGTCTTTCTCATGCAGACGGATGATACTTGAACATTCGTTGTTACCACTCATCAGAGTTTCGTCATAGTTCCAAGGCAAGTTCTTCTTGTTTTCTGCAGCATCAGCGCCCATCAGGTTGTTGATTGTAGCAGCAAGATTATCAACTTGAACATAATCGTAGATACCGGCATCATTCATACCGATGTTCTTGTTCTCACCCTTTTCAGTATCAACCGGAGTAGTACCTGCCTGAGCAGAAGACCACAACTGTGTTCCATCTTTGCTTACAGAGAAGCCCTTCAAGTAGTCATAGTTGGCCAGTTTATCCTTGTCGAAGATGAACTTAACTTCTGCACATCCGCGGATATATTGGATGAATTGAGCCAAGTTAGCCGGTTTCTCTTTAGTCGTAGCGTTAACGAAACCATTAACCAAGTCAGCTTCGATGTGGCTATAGTCGGCCAATTGACAACCGTCGGCAGTGCCCGGATATACGTGCGGATCTTTTTGTGTTCCACCGTCATTTGCAGTAGCGTAAACAATCGGGTTCACATTGAAGATGCCTTCACCCACACCATTCTTCCAGTATGTACCTTGATATGCAAAGTTCTGAGTAGGAGCGATAATGGTCTGCTTGAATGTCTGCTTAATGTCACCATTCAAACCTGCGTTATCAATGTATTTAACGTCGATTTCGAATGTAGAAGCATAAGTCTTAGTAGATGCATTGTAAGCCAATGTACCAACAGTCTTCGGATTCATAGCCCAAACCAAGTTGAAAGACGTATTGTCTTCAGCATCCTGCAACAGAGCAAATACGAGATCTTTCTTATTGTCAATCATCTCAGCACCGTCTTTGCCAACTTTGTCAGAGCCTTCAATCCAGTCTGTAGCAACTTTAGAAATAGCCAATTTAGACAAATCTACCTTCTTGCCGTCTTTTCTCAGTTCAATAATCTCCATCTCTTTATAGATGCTGTGGAACTGAGTCTTACTCATACTCTGACCACCGTCGAACTTAACCATATGATAGATTTTCTCGTTCATTTCCTTAGAGAACAACTGCTGGAACATATCCTTGCAAGTTACAGTGTCGTTCGGGAATGTGATAGCAGCGATAGTCTGGTCTTTTTCACCGGTCCAACGAATCTTAATGTAACGTACAGCAATCATGTTGCCATTATTCTTGTCCCACAATTCAGCACGAACGATAGGTTCGCGACCGATGGAAGTCTTGGAATATTCTGTATCTCCCAACTCTACGTCGTAAACTTCAGACTTCAGCGTGTAGCCGTCAGACAAGATGCGGCCGAATGCCTGTTCGTCAGTCTTGCGGTCACCTTGCAGATACTTAGCTTTTGCCAAAGCAAAACGGAACTCCAGGCCATAGTCAGCGTATTCCTTCAATTCTTTGTGAGAAGCATGCTTGTTCTCAGCACGAGTGTAGCATACAGTAACCAAATCTCTCAAGTCCAGCGGTTTGTCGTATGGTTGCTTAACATCAACCAATTGTTCGTTGCCTGATTTATACAAGCAGAGAGAGTCATGATAGTGAACGTATTTACCATCCTGCATTTCGTCTGCGAAGTCAGCAGTGAGAGTCTTTGAGAAGTCAATCTTCTTGTTAGCCAAATAAGGATATACAGTAGACTCTTCGATACGGCTGTATTCGGAATTTACATATACATCTTTGCCGGCTTCTTTCTCAGCATCTGTCAGATTCTTGTCAGCAATAGGAGCCTTCAGAGAAGCCATCCAGAATTTTTCAGTTCCATCTTCATGAGCGCTACCGATTGTGCCGATGCTCTTGCCTACGTATTCTGCATTCTTCTTGTAAAAAACAGTCATAACACCGTCTTTTACGTCATAGTCTACAATTTCAATAGGCTTGTTCTGAGCAAGTTCAGGAGCACTCTTCGTTACATTCTGAGACATGAAACATTCAAACAACGGTTTCTTGACATCTTCTTTCATTACACCGATGCTCGGGCTAATTTTGTAGCTTACCTCATTCTTTTCGGTAGAAATGCTGAGTGCTTTTGCGCCTTTCACAGCAGTGTGGTCCAGAACCGGACGATTTGTGTGTTTAGACGGATTTGCAGCGTGATCAGCGTAATTCTTAGTTGCAAAGACCTGCGGTGTATACGTCAATGTCAGCAGTTCAATTGAAGGAATGCCGTTGATGTGCGTAGTCGGAATCAGCGTAAGGCTAGTCAATCGGTGACCAATCAAAGCCATAACTTTAACACTCAAAGTTTCGACCTCCGTAGCCAATTTCTTCAAATCAGCTTCAGAAATAAACTCACTTGCCAGACTTTCCTTCAGTTCTTTGATTTTAGCGTCAACAGTTGCCAAAGAAGCCAACTTGTCAATTTGGTCTTGCAGTTCTTTCTTCAGAGCTTTCAAGTCGTCATCAGAAACACCACCTTCTGCCGAACCGGCCTTGTCCAGAGCTTCCTGAGCTTTGGCCTTGGCTTCGTTAGCAGCGTTTTTGGCTTCATCTACAGCTGCCTGCAAAGTAGCAACTTTTGCATTCAGGTCATCAATCGAAGCTTTCTTGTCCAGTTGTTCCTGTAAGTTCTTGATGTCGTCATCATAGTCCTTACAAGACGTGAACGTTCCTGTCGCACCTATCATCAAGGCACTGAACAGGGTCACACTTAGAAACTTTTTGTTCATAATTGAAAAACTTTAAATTTATAAATTTAAAAAAATAAAAAGTGAATAATTTCTCATTTCCGGCATTCCTTTTCCCACAATGCTTTTTGTTAAAAAATTCCGTTACTTCGCAGGTAA
>Ga0073906_1005907_pt1 | contig 10543 bp, 8 predicted proteins | sample Inofromicrocosms_FD_65485 | JGI IMG/M metagenome (GOLD analysis project Ga0073906, IMG submission 65485) | Mouse cecum microbial communities from Vienna, Austria - Inoculum for glucosamine and mucus D2O microcosms | ecosystem: Host-associated > Mammals > Digestive system > Large intestine > Cecum... | reverse complement strand
CAGGTCATAAATCTGTGCGTCACACATCAGTGTCATGACGCGCGGCCCGACCTTGGCTTTTACGACCGGAACCTTGGACCACCTTAGGTACTTTGGCGTGTTTTCCAATACCACGGCCGGAAAACCGGCATTCTTGATCCGTAGCTTTTTCTTGTCAATAATCAGCATGTTCAATGTTTGGGCAACGGCGTCCAGCTGTTCCTTCTGCTCGGCCTGTTTCTTCTCGGCACGTTTGCCCAGAAAGTATAGGACGACGAGCGCGGCAACCAGAATGACCAGTATGATTAATAGCACCATCCATAGTTTCATGTCAACCCCTCCTTTTTGGCGAATAATAACTTATTTTCCTAGTTTATCATTCTTTTAGACGAAGTGCAACAGAAAAAGCTTTTTTTTAGCGGCGAAATGTGGTATTGTAGAAAGGTATGGAAAAATTAGAGTGCAGATGAAAGGAATAGGTTATAGAAATGAAGAAAAAATGGATGACGGGACTTATATGTGCGGTATTGGCGGCATCGCTGGTCGGATGCGGCGGCAAACCGTCCAACGAGTATATCACGATTGAAAAGTATGAAGGGCTGGAAGTCGAGAAGGCCGAGCCGCCGGAGGTGACGGACGACATGGTCGAGTCGTATGTCGACAAGGCGTTAAGCTATTATCAGGATCGGGTGGAGGTGACGGACCGTCCCGCGCAGGAGGGTGACACGGTGAACATGGACTATTCCGGCAGCTTTGACGGGGAGGCGTTTCCCGGCGGGACGGATACGGGTTCCGAGTTGGTGCTCGGTTCCGGACGGTTTATCGGGGCGACGGAGGAGTACGCGGGATTTGAAGAGCAGATTGTCGGGCATGGTGTCGGTGAAGAGTTCGACATTACGGTGCAGTTTCCGGATCCGTACAAAAGCAACCCGGATTATGCGGGTAGGGTGGCGGTGTTCCATGTCAAGCTGAACGGCATTTACCAGATGGTCATGCCGGAGCTTACGGATGACTGGGTCAAGGAAAACGGTAACGGCGCGCAGACGGTGGACGAGTATCGTGAAGAAGTCCGCGCGGGGCTTGCGGAGGACGCGAAATACGAGGCGCACCAGAACACCGTCAACGCCGTTTTCAACGCGCTGCTGCCCAATATTAACGTGAAATCCTACCCCGAGGGGGAAGTTGAGAAACAAGTGGAGGTGTTGAAAAACCAATACTCGGCCTATGCGCAGGTCTATGGGGTGGATTTGGACACGTTCATAGAGAACTATACGGACATTTCGAAGGAAGAGTTTATCAAACAGATGCAGACGGCGGCGGAAAATTATGTCAAGATCCAGCTTGCCTGTGAGCTGATTGCCGAGGAGCAAAAGCTGGAAAGCGATGGGGACGAGTATGAGAAAGACGTGGCGGAGCTTGCCAAGACCGTTGGTTATGATGACGTGGAGTTGTTCAAGCAGTCCTATGACGAGGAAATGATCAAGCGCACGGTCATGCAGGAGAAGGTGGCGGCGTATTTGCTGGAAAACAGCGTGGAACCGGGGGCGGAAGACGGAGGGAAGGACTGATGGAGAAATGACCGCGCCGCATTGGGAAGCCGCGTGCTGGAAAGAGCGGCGTGCCGGCGCCGAATTGTGGGGGTGCAGGCCGGTAAGGGAGGCGTGCCGGGGACGGCTTGCCAGAAATTGTGCGTGTCAGGGAAGGAACCGCGCACGTCAAGAATGGATGGAATGAGGAGGTTGAAAGGGATGAAGCTGGAAAATGAATCATTGCTCGTGGAAATCGCGGAACTGGGCGCGGAAGTGACCCGTATTTATGACAAGGAGACGGACACGGAGATTCTTTGGGAGGGAAACCCGACATATTGGAAGCGGCATTCCCCCATACTTTTCCCTAACGTGGGAAAGACGTACCAAAACACGGTTCGGATTGACGGAAGGCAGTATGCGACGTCCCAGCACGGGTTTGCCCGCGACAGCGTCTTCGACCTTGCTGGCGCGAACGGGGTAAGCGCGTCGTTCGTGTTGCGCGCGTCCGAGGAAAGTAAAAAGGCGTATCCCTATGAATTTGAACTGGCCGTCACGTACCGCCTCTGCAAGAAGGAACTGGAAGTGGAGTGGCAGGTGAAGAGTTTGGGCGGGGAGCGGACATATTTTACCATCGGTGCTCACCCGGCCTTCCGCTTTGCCAAGGCGGAGGAGACGAAGGACGATTATTGCCTGCGTTTTCCGGGCAAGGAGCAGCTTGATTATATTTTGCTCGATGCTGCCAGCGGGACGGGAGTCGCCGACGTGGTTTACCCGCTTTTGCTTGAAGAAGGGACGTGTCCGCTTAGTGAGGAAATGTTCGCCCGGGACGCGCTGGTGTTTGACGGCGGCCAGATCGGGGAAGCGTGGCTTTGCCACAAGGACAAAAGCCCTTATGTCGGGGTGCGCTGTGCGGAATTTGAAAATTTTGGCATCTGGTCGGTGAAGGACGCGCCGTTCGTCTGCCTGGAGCCTTGGGCGGGGCGTTGCGACGACAAAGGGTTTGACGGCGACATTTCGCAAAAGCCGGGAATCCACTCCGTGGAAGGCGGGGATGTCTTTTCCCGCAAATATACCATCGTGGTGGCGTGACGGCGGAGGCGCTCACCGTGGTGCTTTTTGTAGTACTTATCACAGTGCCCGTAGAAATGCTTTAATCGTTCACGTCGTAAAGAAAGGAATGGGAAAATTATGTTATCACAAGTGGGCATCATCATCGCGATTGCAGCGTACCTTGCGTTGATGATTTGTATCGGTTATTATTTCAACAAGAAGGGGGGCAGTGGTTCGGCCAGCGAGTTTTACCTTGGCGGCAGGAAGCTGGGGCCGTTGGTGGCGGCGATGAGCGCGGAGGCCTCCGACATGAGCAGCTGGCTTTTGATGGGGCTGCCGGGCGTGGCTTACTTAAGCGGCATCGCGGACGCGGGCTGGACGGCGATTGGCTTGGGAGTGGGAACGTACTTTAATTGGCTGATCGTGGCGAAGCGTCTGCGGCGTTATTCCATCAAATGTAACGCGATTACGATTCCGAACTTTTTTTCCAGGCGTTACCATGACGAGAAAAATGTTTTGATGTGCATTGCGGCGGTGGTTATTTTGATTTTCTTCATCCCTTATACCGCGTCCGGCTTCAAGGCGATTGGAACACTGTTTAACAGCTTGTTTGGGGTGGATTACCACGTGGCAATGATTGTCGGCGCGCTTGTCATCGTCGGCTATACGGTTCTGGGCGGTTTTTTGGCGGTGTCCACGACGGACTTGGCACAGAGCATCGTCATGACCGTCGCGCTTGTCATCATCGTGTTTTTCGGGGCGCACATGGCGGGCGGCTGGGGCGCGGTGATGGACAACGCGGAATCATTGAGCGGCTATCTGTCCATGACCGCCATGCATGACATGGCGAGCGGCGGCTCCACCCCATATGGGTTCATCACCATCCTCTCCGCGTTGGCGTGGGGGCTCGGGTATTTCGGCATGCCGCACATTTCGCTGCGCTTCATGGCGATGGAGGACGAGACGAAAATCAAGACGTCCCGCCGCATCGCCAGCGTATGGGTTGTGATTTCCATGTTCGTTGCAATCCTGATAGGAATCATCGGCTATGGCGCGTCCGTGGCGGGGGCGATTCCGACGTTTGACAACAGTTCCGAGTCCGAGACGGTCGTGATCCAGTTCGCGAACCTCTTGTCGAAAAATGGGGTTTTGGCGGCGCTGGTGGCGGGACTGGTGTTGGCCGGAATTTTGGCGTGCACGATGTCCACGGCAGATTCGCAGCTTCTGACGGCGGCATCCGGCGTTTCGCAGAACTTGCTGCAAGACGTGTTCAAGGTGAAAATGGACACGAAGCAATCCATGCGGGCGGCGAGGCTGACGGTGCTGTCCATCGCCCTGGTGGCCGTTGCCATGGCGTGGAACCCGAACAGTTCCGTGTTTACCATCGTGTCGTTTGCATGGGCGGGATTCGGCGCGGCGTTTGGGCCGGTGATGCTCTTCTCGCTCTTCTGGAAGCGCACGAATTTTCCCGGTGCGCTGGCCGGCATGGTATCGGGAGGCGTGATGGTGTTTGTCTGGAAATACTTGGTGCGGCCGCTGGGCGGCGCGTGGGACATTTATGAATTGTTGCCGGCCTTCATCGTGGCCAGCCTGGCAATCGTGGCCGTGTCGCTTGTCACGGCTCCGCCGGCGAAGGAGATTTGCGAGGAATTTGATTCGATTTGATGTGGCCGGGGTCATGGAATCGCGCGAATACAACTAGCGTCGATGTACGGATTGGTCGTATTACCATCCGTACACCAACGTTAGTGCTGGTAACGCCGTTGTCGCCCCGTCACAAAAGCCTGGCCTCGTCCAAATAGGTGTACAGCGTCCCCTTGCTGATGCTTAGTGTGTCGCAGACTTTTTTTCCGGCCTTGGTGATGAGGAAGACCCCCTTGTCGTCCAGGTACTTCAGATATTTCAGCTTTTCTTGTTTGTTCATTCGGTCAGGCGCCTTCCCGACGTGAAGCTGCGCCTGGTTCATGATATGTTCCAAAATCTGTCCGATGTCGTTGGACAAGATTTCCGTATTATCCTCGGAAACAATAAACTGGTTGTAGTTGTGCAGGTACTCTTCGAATTTTAATGTGTCGGTGATGTCGGTGTTGATGCAGATGGAACCGATGGCCTTTCCGTCGTCGTCACGGATGTAAAGTGAGGAGGTGCGCAAAATCTTCCCCTCGGGCAGTTGGGTCACGTAGTTGTAACGGTCCCCGTTCACCGCGACGCCCTTCAGGACTTCCAGTCCCAGGTTGCTCCCGCAGCCGCCGATTTCCCGACCGGTAATCTCGCCGTTGCGAATGTCCACGATCGTGTGCTCGTAATCCTTCGTCAAGTCGTGCAACACGATTTCGGCGGTGTTTCCCATGTGGGATGCCAGCATGTCCAGTATCTGTGTAAATAATTCCTTTTCTTCTGAAATATGATTCATGATTTACCCCCGGTATGTTAAAAATAGGATCCAGCCAGTTACGATTCAAGGCGCGTGGTTGGATTTTTTTGTGAATCAGGGCATATCAATATTGCCCCTCTGGACATTATAACAGAGATTGGAACGTAATTCCAACAGAATTTGTATAAATAGGAAAAATACTTTTTTTATAAAAAATAAAGATAAATCGTACAAAAAGTATTGTAAAACAAAAAAGAGAGTGTTATGATAAGAATACGATAAATGGCCGTTTATAAAAAACATGGATTTGGTGGCAGGGCGGGGGACGCTTCGCCGGCACTGGTGGAGAGGAGGGATTATGTGGGGAAAAAATATTTGACATGTATGGATTGTCATGAAAAATTTTTCGGTCCGCACTTATATGAATGCCCCAAGTGCAATGGAATCTTGCAAGTGGGGTATGAGGCGGACGGGGAGTTTGCCGCAAGGAATGCCGAGGATGGGGGAGTTGCGGGGAATGGGAAAATCGTCAGGGGCGGTAGCGCTGTTTCTTTTTCAAGTTTGTGCGATGAAGAGTATCCCGGCATGTGGCGGTACAAGACGTTCCTTCCGGTGGAGGACAAGAAAAACATCGTCACCCTGGGCGAGGGGATGACGGCCCTGGTCCGGGCGGGGCGCATGTACCGGGAGCTGGGAATTGAAAATCTGTATATTAAGAATGAATTTTCAAACCCGACCGCCTCGTTCAAGGACCGGCCGACTTCCGTCGGCATCTCGGTTGCCAAAGAATGCGGGGCCGACACGGTCGCCGTGGCCTCGACGGGGAACGCGGGGGTTGCCGTCGCGGCTTATGCGGCCAAGGCGGGGATGAAAAGCATCGTCTGTGCGCCAAGTGACACGGCGGAGGGAAAGATTGCGCAATTGCTGGCCTACGGCGCGAACATTTTCTACGTGGACGGGAACTATAGCGACTGCTTCGGGATGGTGAAGGAGGCCTGCGGCGAGTACGGCTATGTGAACCTGACCTCCACTTACGTGAATCCGTATACCGTGGAGGCGGACAAGACCGTCGCCTACGAGCTTTCTGAGCAATTGGGCGGCCGCGTGCCGGAGTGGATTATCGTGCCGGTTGGGACGGCACCCTTGCTTGGCGGCGTGTGGAGGGGATACCGAGAATTAAGGTCGCTCGGCTTTATTGACAGGTTGCCGCGCATGGTGGGCGTGCAGGCGGCCAATTGCTCGCCGATTGCCAAGGCGTTTTACAGCCGCCGGGAAGTGCGTTCGGAGCCGGAGACGGAGTACACCCTCGCGGGCGGAATTGCAGACCAATTGGTCGGATATGAAAAGGATGGGGATTTTACCATCCGGCAAATCCGGGAATCCGGTGGCGACTGCATCATGTTGACGGAGGAAGAGCTGTTTGAGTGCTGGCATGAACTGTGTTTCCGGGAAGGCGTGTTTTCCGAACCGGCCGGTGCGGCGGCAGTCGGTGCGGTGAAAAAGCTGCGCCAAAATCCGGCATTTCACGAGGACGACCTGATCGTCTCCCTCGTGACGGCGCATGGGCTGAAATATCCCGACCTGCCAAACCGTTTGCAAAGCAAGGCCGTGGTGGTGACAAACGCGAAGGAATTGAAAATCTGATTCGAAACCTGGTGGGCTCGGAAAGTGGAAGGCGCAATGCAAGGCGCAAAGGAATTGAGAATCGAAAAAAGGAGGACATGGCCGTCCGCGACGGCGCGCGGTGTCAGGACGCGAAGGGTCGCGGTCATTTGCCATAAAAAAACAATGAGCGAAAAGAAAAAAATAGAATTTTATGGTGGTTCGGCGGTTGGCTTGGTTCCGTTTCTGGTTTTTCTGGCGGGAACGGTGTACATCTGTATCATGGGCGCCCCCACGGAGACGGGAATGGCGTTGTTCGCCCTGGTGGGGCTGCTCGTGGGAGCGTTTTTTGCAAAAAACAAGTGGGATTACAGTGAGGAAATCTTTGTCGGAATGGCGAATCCGGTCGCCGTCGTGCCGGTGCTCTGTTGGCTGATTGCCGGATTTTTCGGGGCGATATTAAAATCGGCAGGCCTGGTCAACGGCCTGGTCTGGCTGGCCTCGAAAGCAAACATTTCAGGCGCGTTGTTCTGCGTGGCCGCTTTCGTCATCTGTGCGGTTTATGCGTGCGCGACGGGCACGAGCATGGGGACGATTATTCCTTGCATGTCCGTCATTTACCCGACGGGAGTCATCGTGGGGGCAAATCCCGTCGTGCTGGCCGTGCTGTTGGCCCCGATGGCACATCTGCTGGAATGCTGCGGCGTGCTCTCGTTCATCCGGGAAAAATTAATCGGAAAGCTGATTACGACGAGGAAAAAGGCCGAGGTGTCCGTCCTGGCCATCATGGCAATCTTTGATACGTTGATTAATTTCAGCACGGTGGCAATGTTGGCGGCGGGGCCGTCCTTAATCAAGGAAATCGGCAAGAAGTTCAACATCAGCGGCGTCCGGCTGGCGAACCTGATGGACTGCAGCGCCTGCACGGCCTCTTATTTGCTGCCGTACATGGTGCCGCTGGTGGCGGTGATGACGGTTTCGGGCGAGGTGGCCGAGGCGTTCCCGGGAGTCGTGCCGCAGGTGACGGCGAACCAGGCGATGTTTACGGCGTTTTATCCCATCGTGATGATTTTTACGGTGTTGTTCATGGCATTGACCGGATGGGGGAGAAAGGGCGAGAAGGACGCTTAGGATGAAAAGTGCATTTGGAAAGGCGCATCCTGGGCGAAAAGTGCGCATGGGATGAAGCGGATGTTTCAGATAAGAAATACATTTCGAAACGATAGGATATGGGTAACATGGCAAATGAAAAAAAGAAAGTTCCGGACGGGGCCACACAGCACGTTACGGCGGGACCGTATTCCCCGGTTCTGGAGGTGGAATGTAACAAGCTTGTGGTGATTTCCGGGCAGACATGCATCGCGCCGGACGGCGGCGTACCGACTATGAAGTTCGAGGGGCAGGCAAGGCTGACGCTGGAAAACTGTAAGAAGCAGCTCCAAACGGCTGGATGTGACTTTGAGGACGTGTTCAAGGTGAACGTTTATATGACGGATTTGGGGCAATGGGAGAAATTTAACGAGATTTATAAAGAAATGCTCCCGGAGCCGCGACCGGTCCGGACGGCGGTGCAGGCCGTCCTGCTGGATGGAATCCTGGTCGAGGCCGAGATGTGGGCGGTGAAGGAATAGGATGTGTAAAAAGCGGCAAATCAAAAGAGATATGCCGCTTTTTTGCTTTATAGGAAACTTCGTTCCCTATAAAGCGAAACCCTCCGGGGGATGCGCACTTCGCGCATGAAGAAAATGGCTGCTGACGCAGCCGCGTTCCGGCGCGAGAGTCCGGCAAGCCGGACTCTTTGTTCATTTACACGAAAAAGATGGTCATGAGAAACGGTGAATAACGAAGGGCTCTCCTGCATAGATTGTAAAAACAAACTATGTAGGGGTTTTACATGAAAGATTATATCGAAGAAAGAGCCGTGGAAATCGCACAATATATTATAGAAAACAATGCGACTGTGCGCCAGACGGCCAAGCAGTACGGTATCAGTAAAAGCACGGTACATAAGGATGTCACGGAACGTCTCCTTCAAATTAATCCCTCCCTCGCGTCGGCGGCCCGCGGAGTCCTGGACACGAACAAGTCGGAGCGGCACATCCGCGGCGGGCTCGCCACGAAAGAAAAATATTTGCACCAGCATTAAAGTCAAGCGGCGGTCGTGTGGCGGGGGAGGCATAAAAGCCTGCCCGCGCCCTTGACGCACCGAAGACGTAGGAATGCCATAAATGAAATTCTATGTAAAAGCACAGTCTTGTTCAGTTCAAAAAGCTGGTTGCTTCTCACGGCGGACGCCCCACGGCTGCAAAAATATTTCCCAACAGTAGTATTTTACTTGAAACCAGTCCATGTTTAGAGTATGATGTCATTAAGGAGTTAAACGGACGCGCGGTTCCATTTGTCGGAAGGCGCATGCAAAGCCATGGGAGGGACGGATGGATAAGAGAAAAAATTTACGGGAGCGGATGCTTCAGGGATACCTGAACGCGGCGTTGATTCCGGTGGTTCTATTTGCGCTGATATCGCAAGTCGTCCTTCAGGGCAGGATCATGGAGAGGATGGAGGAACGCCTGGAGACGGGGCGGCACAGTGCCAGCCAGTGCTTCACGTTGCTGCTCGGCAAATATGACATGCTCGTGCAGGATTTTTGCACGGACGCGGACGTCCTGGAAACGGTGCGGAGGCTGGGCCGGGGTGATGAAGTTTCGAGGGAGGAGCTTGATGACTTGCACTACGAGTTGGGAAGGATTTGCAACCGGGGCGAGGGCGTCGAGGGCATCACCTTACAGCTGGAAAATGGACAAACCTATTTTTATGATTACCAGAAGAAATCATTTCGGCAAAGCGACTGGGCGGATGGACTGGAAATCCCGCGGCCGGAAGGGGCGGGATGCTACCGTGGCCTATCCGTGCCGGTATCGGGCGGGGAAAGGCGGCTTCATTTATTCCAGGTCGTATGTGGCGTGTATGATTATCGGGAAGAAGGGAGATACTTGGGAAGCGTCGCCCTCAGCTTGAACGAGGAGTATGTTTGCGGGTCGTTGCAGTCGGACGTGGGCATGTCGGTATACTTGCTGGACGCGGATACCATTGTTTGCGCGATGGACAAGACCCTCGTGGGGACTTCTTTCGGGGAGATGAAAAAAGGGCACGACAGCCGTTACGCGTCCGTCCTGGATGAAAAAAGCGGGATGACGCTCTGCGTGGAACTTTCGGAAGATACATACCATGATATTTCCGTCACGCAGGGATTCGCACTGTTGTTTATCGCCATCTTGACGGTCTGCATGATCATGGTCATCAGCTTCAAGGTTACGGAACCGTCCATACAGTCGATTCGAGAGCTTGAGCGGGCCATCGGCCTTGTGGAAATGGGTGATTTTTCCGCACGCGTGAAGGTTCCGGAACAGGCGGTGACGGAAATCATGCGAATTGGACAAGGATTTAACGAGATGTTGGCCAACATCGAACATTTGCTGGAGGAGAACAAGCGCAGCTCCATGGAACAGCGCAACGCGGAGCTTTCGGCATTGGAGGCACAAATCGACCCACATTTCCTATATAACACGTTGGATACGATTAACTGGAAGGCCATTGAGAACGAGCAGTACGAGATCAGCGAGATGATCGTGGCGTTGGCGGACATCTTGCGCTATATCGTGAAGAACGCGGGCGGGGTGACGACGGTGAGCAAGGAACTGGCCTGGTTGGAACGTTACATCATGCTGCAGAGCCTGAAGCTGGGGAGGATGCCGGTCTTGGAAATCATTGTCTCGGAGGACGTGATGGGATGTGAAATCCACAAGCTTCTCCTGCAGCCGTTCGTGGAGAATGCTGTGAAATATGGGTTTGCGGAAAAGGAGGGAGAGTGCGTCCTGATAATCACGGCAAAGATTACGGATGGCCAGCTTCACGTCATGGTCGAGGACAACGGGCGTGGCATCCCGCCGGAGACATTGGAGAGGCTCAACGACGAGTCGCGGGAATTTGAAGGGCACGTGGGCGTTTC
>Ga0073906_1005904_pt1 | contig 10547 bp, 8 predicted proteins | sample Inofromicrocosms_FD_65485 | JGI IMG/M metagenome (GOLD analysis project Ga0073906, IMG submission 65485) | Mouse cecum microbial communities from Vienna, Austria - Inoculum for glucosamine and mucus D2O microcosms | ecosystem: Host-associated > Mammals > Digestive system > Large intestine > Cecum... | reverse complement strand
GCTCCGCCTGGTCCAGCATCTGGAACGCCTGCTGTATGGGAATTGCCTCCACACAGTCCTCCGGGTTCCCGTAGGGGGAAGGGTCCGAAATGACGCTTCTGCAATCCTCCAGCGTGCCCCCATAGGGGAGGGCCCGCTGCTTTTTCCGCAGCCAGTCGTTTTTCACATTGGCCACAATGCTGAAAATCCACGCCTTCCGCTGTACCGGGGTGAAATACGGGTTTTCCCTGAGATACCTCCACACCTTTTCAAAGGTCTCCTGGCTCAGCTCCTCCGCCGTAAAGGGATCGCGGAAGCAGGACATAAAGTAGGCGTATACAATTTTCTGGTTTTCCTCATATAAGGAGCGGAACAGCTCTTCCGCAGAATTCCCATAGAGCATTTTTGCTTCTATCCTTTCCCGTCGGAGACATCAATCCTCGGACTTGATTTCCACCAGCTCATTTACCATCGATGTGGTGGCCTTGAGGTAGGGGAGCAGCCCCTTGTATGCGCGGAGCGTTTCCGCCGCCAGTATCTTCAGTTTTTTCTCCATCATCATCTCCGGGGTGACGTCCTCTGCAAAGCTCAGCTCTTCGCCCAGTATCACCGTTCCCTCCGGCATGTAGGAGAGGGTGGCGGCGTCGATATCCAGATTTTGGACCATTTTCAGCTTGCTGCTGTCAAACTCCTCATAGAACAGCGTGCCGTTGATGCTCAGTTCAAGGTTGCCCATATGGCGCAGGCTGGAGTGGAGCAGGCACACCCCGTTGGCGTGGAGCACAATGGAGACATCTTCCTTCACCCCCGGCAGCTCCGGTATGATGCAGACCCCGTTGACCTTTATGATTACAGAGGTTTTGGGGACCTGTTCCATGATGAATACGCCGTTGGCCCGCTGAACCTTATAGGGCACCGGCTCCCCGTCCTTCAGGTAGATGGTCTTTCCGATATTGCTCCTGGGGATGGCGGCAATGGCGAACTGCACCTCCGGGCTGGCGTCTGTGGGGAGCACCAGGACAGAGATATCGTTGATTTTCTGTATCTTTTGGAGGGCCTCCACGCTTTTGACCTCCCGCAGGTCCAGGATATCCATGCCGCTGTACTTGACGGCTTTGTCAATCTCCGCCTCCAGCTGGGCATAGTCGATTTCCTCCTCCAGGGAGGCGCGGATTACCCTGCCTATCCCCTTTTTGGGGATGCTCATAATGGCATTGCACACGTCCATCTGCCCGTCGGAGGGGACGATCAGGACGTTGACCCGCTTGATCTCCTCAATGGCCTCCGCCGTCTCCACCGTGGTGATGGTCCGCAGGTCCAGCACTCGGATGTCCTTGTATACTACCTGCTTTTTGAGGTACTTGGAGGCGTCCAGCTCCTCCTCCTTCCCCAAATAGATGATTTGCCCCACCGATGTCTTGGGGATGCCGGTCAGTGCCGCCGAAACCTCCTCTGGCACATCGTTGGGGAGAACTAGTAGCCTTACATCGACGATGGAGCTGATTTTCCTCGCATCTTCCACTGTGCGGACCGACCGCAGGTCACATACGCTCATGCTCACATAATTTGCCATTTCAAAAAACCTCTCTTTCCTGATTGGGGCAATCCAGCTTCAGGATCGCCGCTATATTTTGTCTTTACATCCATTAAGACGAAAAGATAGGGGGAACTGTCCACGGTTTTGTAAAATAATAAAAAATTTTTAAAAGCGATTGACATCCAGAAGGTGGAATGTTATAATCATAGCAAATCGATATGAATTATAGATTTTAAGGAAGGGACGTGTTTCTCCATGGGAAAGCTGCTTATCCGGATGGACCGGCACAACTTCCGCAACGGACGAATGTGCTCTGGCAAACACACGGCATCTAAATGAAAAACAACAAGGAGCGTATTTACCATGGCAGATAAAAAATATCATTTTGAAACCCTTCAGATCCACGCCGGCCAGGAACAGGCCGACCCCGCCACCGGTTCCCGCGCGGTGCCGATTTATCAGACCACCTCCTATGTGTTTCACAACTCCGCCCATGCCGCTGCCCGCTTCGGCCTTACCGACCCTGGCAATATCTATGGGCGGCTGACCAACTCTACCCAGGAGGTTCTGGAAAAGCGGCTGGCGGCATTGGAAGGCGGAACTGCGGCGCTGGCCCTGGCGTCAGGGGCTGCGGCCATTACATATACCTTCCAGGCCCTGGCCCAGGCTGGCGGGCACATTGTCGCCCAGAAAACCATCTACGGCGGCAGCTACAATCTGCTGGCCCACACCCTGCCCCAGTTTGGGGTAAAGACCACCTTTGTCAATATCCACGACCTGGAGGAGACAGAGAATGCCATCCTTCCCAACACCAAAGCAATTTTCATCGAAACTCTGGGCAACCCCAACAGCGATATCCCCGATATCGACGCTGTAGCTGAAATCGCCCACAGGCATGGAATCCCCCTGGTCATTGATAATACTTTCGGCACTCCCTACCTCATCCGGCCCATTGAGCATGGCGCGGACATTGTGGTCCACTCCGCCACCAAGTTCATCGGCGGCCACGGCACCACCCTGGGCGGCGTGATTGTGGATTCCGGCAAATTCGATTGGAGGTCCAGCGGCAGGTTCCCCGTCATCGCCGACCCCAACCCCAGCTACCACGGCGTCAGCTTTGTGGATGCCGCCGGGCCCGCGGCCTTTGCCACCTATGTCCGGGCGATTCTGCTGCGGGATATGGGGGCGGCTATATCGCCCTTTAACGCCTTCCTGCTGTTACAGGGGGTGGAGACCCTCTCCCTGCGGCTGGAGCGCCACGCGGAGAATACCAAAAGGGTGGTGGAATACCTTTCCGGACATCCCAAGGTGGAGCGGGTAAACCATCCCAGCCTGCCGGACCACCCCGACCACAGGCTGTATGAGAGGTATTTCCCCAACGGCGGCGGCTCCATCTTTACCTTTGACATCAAGGGGGGACAGGAGGAGGCCCACTGCTTTATCGACCATCTGGAGATTTTCTCCCTGCTTGCCAATGTGGCGGACGTCAAGTCCCTGGTGATTCATCCCGCCACCACCACCCACTCCCAGCTGACGGCGGAGGAGCTGCTGGAGCAGGGAATCCGCCCCAGCACCATCCGCCTTTCCATCGGCACCGAGCACATTGAGGATATTCTGGCGGACCTAGAGCAGGCGCTTCAGGCGTAGCGCCCCTGTTTTGAATGGTACAAAACCCGGTCTGAAAAAGCATCTTTGGCTTTTTCAGACCGGGTTTTTGGCTGATATCGGTGGACTGCCTATCCATGCCAGACCTCCACCTGGTTCAGCGCCCTGAATTCCCCCGGCGTGCAGTTTTTTAGCTGCTTGAACAGCCGGTTGAAGGTGGATATGCTGGAAAACCCGCACCGCATGGCAATTTCCGTGATTGATGTGTCGGGGGGGGGGTGCAGCTAACAATTCCTCTGCCGCCCGGATGCGCCGCTGGTTGAGATAATCAGTAAAGGTGTCCTTGGTGTACTGCTTAAACAGCCGTGAAAAATGGAATTTGCTGAACCCGGCGTAGGAGGCCATATCCTCCAGGGTCAGGTTCTCCATGTAGTGCTGGTCAATATATCCCAGCAGGTTGCTGAACTTTTGGATATATACCTTATGCTTGGGGGCCTGTACTTCGGGAAAGGGATTTCTCGCGGAACGATAATGGTTTCCCAGGCGGACAAAAAAGTTCAGCAGCAGCGAGGTGATGAGGAGCTCGGTAAATTCGCCCTCGTTGAAATATTCATCCTTCATCTGGAGCAGGATGCTGTGGAGGATGGAATGGGTTTTGGGAAAGGTCTCCGGGGTGATGTATATCGGGCCGTGCATCATGGCGCGTATTCCGGAAAAGCCCTTGATGCCGGTTATTATGGACATGTCAAAGAGAAAAACAAATCTGGTTCCGCTTTCCGGCGCAATCAGGGTGTGCATCTCTCCGGGAGGAATTACCAGTATCTCCCCCGGCTGAATATGGAAATCGGCCTGGTCCGTACTCACATCGTAGTAGTTTTCCACAGGGAGGATAATCTCCAGCGCCGTGTGCCAATGGGCGCTGTAGCCGTGGGTCTGGTGGTTATACCAGATACGCATGGAAGCGTTATTTTTATAAGTAACCAGCTCGTGCTCATCCTCATAAAGGTTTCCCGGCCAATCGTCATTGATCAGATTAAACGCAACAGGATTGTCGGCAATCTGCATAGTTTCTCCTCCTTTCAACTGACCGATATCATCACGCTGTCTATAGTATACAATAAATTTTGTGAAACGTCCAGAGAAAATAGCAAAAAGTGAACATGCAATAGCAACGGCTGATAAGACGCTCCAAAAGCTTCATGCTATAATAACAGTAACAACAGGCCGGACAAACCGGCATGCAAAACGGCAATTTCTTCACAAAAAATCCGGACAGGAGGAGGAGCGGAATGAGTGTAAGCACAACCCCCAGCAAGCCCAAAAGCGAACTGAACCGCACACTGACAAAGGCGTGGAATTACAGATGGATCTATCTGATGCTTCTGCCGGTCATGGCCTTCTATATCGTATACAGGTATGTCCCTATGTACGGCGTGACCATTGCCTTTAAGAATTATAATGTGTTCAAGGGGGTTATGGGCAGCCCCTGGTGCGGCCTGGATGTGTTCAAAAAGATTCTGACCAACAAGAACTTCTGGCTGGCCATCAAAAACACTCTGGTGCTCAACTTCCTGACGCTGCTGACCAGCTTCCCCCTGACAATTATCGTCTCCCTGATGCTCAATGAAATTGTCGGCGCGGGGTTTAAAAAGGTCACACAGTCGGTGCTGTACCTGCCCCACTTTATTTCCTGGGTGGTTGTGGCCGGCATCGCCACCAACCTTTTCTCCCAGCAGGGCGGAACGGTGAACAACATACTGGGTGCTTTTGGCGTTTCCGCCGTGCCCTTCCTCAGCGACAACAAGTGGTGGATTTTCACCTACGTCGTCTGCAACGTCTGGAAGGAAATCGGATGGGGCACCATCATCTATTTGGCCGCCCTAACCGGCGTTGACGAAAGCCTCTATGAGGCCTCCTACCTGGACGGCGCAACCAAAATGCAGCGGCTGATTTACATAACCCTCCCGTCCATCAAGTCGGTCATTGTCACCATGCTGATTCTCCAGATTTCCAAGATGATGACCATCGGCCTGGACGCACCCCTTCTGCTGGGCAACAAAAAGGTAATCGGCGTGTCCGAGGTTATCAGCACCTATACCTACCGGTTAGGTATTGAAAGCGCCAAGTACAGCGATTCCACCGCCATCGGTCTGTTCCAGTCGGTTATCAACATCATTATCCTCCTCGCCGCCGACAAGTTCGCCAAGGCCATCGGCGAAGACGGGATTATATAAGGAGGGCGGAAAAATGGCTATTGTGCAAAAGAAAAGGTTCCCCGTGGGGCAGATTGTAAACTATGCCCTGCTTACGCTGCTGGCCTTTATCTGTCTGTATCCGTTTCTAAACGTTATCGCCTACTCCCTGAGCGGATACAACGCTGTGCTCTCCAACCGGGTCACCTTTTTCCCCATTGACTTCAATTTGGAGGCGTACAGTCAAATCCTGGGGAAAACCCAAATATGGAACGCTATGCGCACCACCGTAATCGTCACCCTTGTGGGAACGGCTCTGAGCCTGCTGTTGACCATTTTTGCCGCCTACGGCCTTTCCCGCAGGGACCTGCCGGGACGGAAGTTCCTCACCGGGATGATCCTCTTTACCATGTATTTCGGCGGCGGCATGATACCCACCTTTCTGGTGGTAAAGGCCACCGGCCTGTACGACACCATCGGCGCGCTGTTTATTCCCCAGGCGGTCAACGTCTTCAACTTTATCGTCATGAGGACCTTCTTCCTCAACCTTCCGGAGAGCCTGGAGGAGGCCGCCAGAATCGACGGGGCGTCCTATATGAAGGTGCTGATTAAGATTGTGCTTCCCCTGTCCCTGTCCATCATCGCGACCATCGGGTTGTTCTACGCGGTGGGCTATTGGAACACCTATTTCGACGCCCTGCTGTATATCCAGGACCCCGACAAGTACACCCTCCAGCTGAGGCTGAGAAGCCTGCTGTTCGGGGAGGAGCTGAACAACTCCGGCGCTAACCTGGAGGGCATCGGCACCCAGGTTATGACCCAGTCCCTGAAGATGGCAACCGTCGCCGTTTCCACTATCCCAATCCTGATTGTATACCCCTGGCTGCAAAAATACTTTGTCAAGGGCGTTATGGTCGGTTCGGTGAAGGGCTGATTTTTAAACGGCGATTTACATATCCCTATCCTTATATCCTAACACAGAAAGGAAAGAAAACCATGAAGAAAAAAATAATTACATGCTTGTTGGCGGCAGCAATGATGACTTCGGTTTTGGGCGGATGCAGCGGACAGTCCAGCTCGGCTGCTCCCTCCGGAAGCTCTCCCGCGCCCAGCGGCTCTCAGGCCCAGAATTCCACCTCTCAGGCGGCGCCGGCTGAGACGGCCAGCAAGTACCAGACCACCTATGGCGCAAAACAATTCGACAATGTGACTGTCACCGTCGAGCTGTTTGACCGCAGCAACGCTCCGGACGGCTCCACCATTACCGATAACAAGTGGACCAACTACTGCAACGAGCAGATGAACAAGGTTGGCATCAATGTGGAATACGTTCCCGTTCCCCGCTGGGACGAGGTAACCAAGATGCAGGTTATGGTGGCCTCCCAGACCGCCCCTGACCTGACTTTGACCTATACCTACGCCTACGCCGAGGACTACTTCAACCAGGGCGGCACCTGGGACCTGACCGAGTTTATCGACGGCGCGGACCAGGCCCAGAACATGAAGGCTTACCTGGGCGAGGACGTTATCAATATCGGCCGCAACGCCAACAACCAGCTTTACGGCATTGTCGCAAAGCGCGCCACCACCGCCAAGAGCAACCTGTTCCTGCGCAAGGACTGGATGGATAAGCTGGGCCTTTCGGTTCCCACCACCCCGGACGAGCTATATACCGTGATCGACCAGATGGTTCATAAAAATCCCGATAACCGTTCAGATGTCATTGGCGCCCACTTCTGGAATGCGTGGAACACCAAGCTGGCATTCTCCAAGCTGGTTGCTGACCCCACGCAGGTGAACATCAGCCTGGGCGAAGACGTAATCCAGGAATACTATGACGAAGGCGTACGGGAATGCTACCGCTACATGAATAAGCTTTACAATGAAGGCCTTATGAACCAGGAATACTACACCTGGGCGGAGGATAACTTCAAAAGCTATATTGTAACAGGCGCCCTGGCTTCTTTGAGTACAGTGTAAACGGCAGTGTGGATGTTCTCCGCGGCTCCCTGCTGAAGACCCTTCAGGAAAATGTTCCCGGCGCGGACATTATCTCCATTCCTCCGCTGAAAAACGTCAACGACGGCAAGCAGTACAGCGCGGCCTACGCTGCTGGCGGCCTGATTGCTTTCTGCCCCAAGTCTGCGGACGAGAAGAAAGTAGAAGCGGCTATGACCTATCTGGACTGGATGTGCACCAAGGAAGGCGGTCATGTGATTTACCACGGCTTTGAGGGTGAACACTACGACGACATAAACGGCGTACCGGTGGTCAAGGATGCGGAATATAACTCCAAGGACAAGGACTGGATCCGTACCGACCTATTCGCAACCGGCAACCAGGGCTACTTTGCAACTGTTGATGATTTCAACATCTGCACCTCCAAAGAGGCCCCCGGCTATGAAGACCACGTTATTGACAACTATGAAAACGCCCTGATCGGCACCCTGATTCACGACACCACCTACACCTCTCCCTCCACAACGGAGCTGATTGCGGACCTCAAACTGATCCGCGACGAGTATTCGGTCTCCTGCGTCACCTGCCCGACAGCGGATTTCGACAAGACATATGACGAATACAAGAAAGAGCTGGAGCAGATTGGCATTCAGAAGATTATTGATGAACGCACCGAATATTTCAGCAAATAATCCAATCTCCATAACTGAAAAGGATTTTGTACAGTCGATCAGTGCTGTGCTGCTGAAATGAAAAAGGCAGGCCTTCGCTGAGCGGGGGCCTGTTGATATGAAGGGGAAAACGCTGACTAATACCAAAGATTTGTTTGACAAGGGCTGCGGGTGGGTGCTATCCTTAAAGCATAGGACAGCCTATTCACATAATAGGAGGATTTGAATGATGGAACAGAAAAAAGACGGTATGAATTACGCCCCCAAGGGCAAGCCCTCCCCGGTGGTAAAACCTGAGGAATTCGTCATTGCGGCGGTGGGTCTGGACCACGGACATATCTACGGGATGTGCAACGGGCTGACCGAGGCCGGGGCAACGCTGAAATGGGTGTATGACCCAGATCCCGAAAAGGTAAAGAGTTTTGTGAAGTCCTTCCCCCAGGTAAAGGCTGCGGAGAGCGAGGAGCAGGTCCTTGGCGATCCGGGGGTGAAGCTGGTATGCGGCGCGGCCGTCACCAGCGAGCGCTGCGCCTTGGGCATTAGAGTGATGAACGCCGGGAAGGATTACTTTACCGACAAGGCCCCCCTGACCACCCTGGAGCAGCTGGCTGCGGCCAAGGAAACGGTCAACAAGACAGGCAGGAAATACATGGTGTATTATAGTGAACGCCTCCATGTGGAAGCGGCGGTGTACGCCGGACAGCTGATAGCGGAGGGGGCCATCGGCACACCCATCCACATCGACGGCTTTGGACCCCACCGGATCGGCAACCCTGCAGGGCGTCCCGATTGGTTCTTCAAGAAGGAGAAATACGGCGGCATTCTCTGCGATATCGGCAGCCACCAGATTGAGCAGTTCCTCTTTTACTGCGGCGTGAAGGACGCGGAGGTCAAGTACAGCGAGGTGGGCAACTACGGCCACCCCGAATTCCCGGAGCTGGAGGACTTCGGCGACGCGGTGCTGGTGGGGGACAACGGAGCCACCCAGCATTTCCGGGTTGACTGGTTTACCCCGGACGGCCTTTCCACCTGGGGGGACGGCAGAACCTTTATTCTGGGGACCAAGGGATATATTGAGCTGAGAAAATACGTCAATGTGGGAACCAACGACGGGAGCTCCAACCATGTCTTCCTGGTCAACCAGGATGGGGAGCGGCACTTTGAAGTGACCGGGAAGGTGGGATATCCCTTCTTTGGCCAGCTGATACTGGACTGCATCAACCGCACAGAAAACGCCATGACCCAGGACCACGCCTTCAAAGCGGCGGAGCTGTGCGTCAGGGCTGAAATGCAGGCGGTCAAGGTGAAATAGGAGGCGTTTGATATGATTAATGCGGCAATCGTCGGGACAGGCAACATCTCCCACGCCCACGTCCAGGGGCTGCTCACCTTCCCGGAGCGGTGCAAAATTGTTGCCCTCTGCGACATCTACCCGGAAAAGGCCCAGGCCATGAAGGAAAAATACCACCTGGACTGTGAGGTGTTCGACGACCATCAGAAGATGCTGAGCTCCGGCATCAGGATTGACCTGGTCCATGTCTGCACCCCGCCCTATGTCCACTGCGAGATAGCGGTCAACAGCATGAATGCGGGCTGCAACGTGCTGGTGGAAAAGCCCATGGCCACCTGCCTGGCGGAATGCGATAAAATGCTGGAGGCGGAAAAGAGAAACGGCGTGACCATGGGCTGTATTGCCCAGAACCGGTTCCGCAACTCCATCTACAAGCTGAAAAAGACGGCGGACAGCGGCCTGGCGGGGAAAATCTGCCTGGCCCAGGTGGATTCCGCCTGGTGGAGGGGACATTGCTACTATGACCTGTGGTGGCGGGGCACCTGGGAAAAGGAGGGCGGCGGCCCCACCCTGAACCACGCGGTACACCACATCGACATGCTCAACTGGCTGGAGGGACGGCTGCCCGACACGGTGATGGCCATGCTCACCAACGTCATGCACGACAACGCCGAGGTGGAGGACCTTTCCCTGGCCTGCCTCCACTATGACGACGGAAGTCTGGCTCAGATCACCAGCTCGGTGGTCCACCACGGGGAGGAACAGGGCGTGGTGCTGCAATGTGCGGACGCGAGAATCTCCGCCCCCTGGTCGGTGAAGGCGGAGATCACCCAGCAGAACGGCTTCCCCAAGCCGGAGGGCAATCAGGAGCTTATCCAGAAGCTGGAGGCGTTTTATCAGGGCCTGCCCGACCTGCCCTATGAGGCCCACACCGGGGAGATTGATAATGTGCTGACGGCGCTGGAAACCGGTGGCCGCCCCATGATTACCGGCATCGACGGGCGGCGGACAGTAGAGGTCATCACCGCCATCTATATGTCCGGCTTTGGCAAAAAGGCGGTCCAACTGCCCATCCGGGAGACAGACGAGGGGTATACCTTTGACGATGTTTTAAAAAACGCCATTCATTTTTATGAGAAAACCTCCTCGGTGGAGAACTTCGCCGACGAGCGGATCACACTGGGGAATTATAAATAAAAAACACGTATTCTTAAAAGCGGCAGGGATCGAATCTGATGAAACGATGTCTGCCGCTTATTTTATGGGAGGAAGCAGAGAGATGAAGCAGGAGAAAATCATTGTCCAACAAGGGA
>Ga0073906_1005902_pt1 | contig 10548 bp, 10 predicted proteins | sample Inofromicrocosms_FD_65485 | JGI IMG/M metagenome (GOLD analysis project Ga0073906, IMG submission 65485) | Mouse cecum microbial communities from Vienna, Austria - Inoculum for glucosamine and mucus D2O microcosms | ecosystem: Host-associated > Mammals > Digestive system > Large intestine >... | reverse complement strand
CTTTGACGGCATCCGGCGCTTCGGCAGCGAGAGCCTCTATTGCTCCACCATCGTCCAGCCGGTGCAGAAGATCGCGGAGACCAGCGTGGACCTGCTGCTGGAGCCGGACCGGTCGAAGGTGCCGTCTTTGGTCTGCCTGCCGGTGAGCTACGCCCCCGGCGGGACCACCAGAGAATAGAAAAGGAGGGGAGCCCATTGGCAAGCGAGTATTGGAAATGGAAGTTCAAGGACGTCCGGCCCGAGGAAAAGCGGGAGCTGACGCCGGAGGAGAAGCGGAAAAACTGGTGGCACTACCACAGGTGGCATGTAGTGATCGGTATCGTCCTGGTAGGTATCGCGGCAAACCTGGTCTGGAACGCCCTGGGCATCGGGAAGACCGAGCCGGACTACACCTTCGCCTATGTGGGCGGTGCGGCCCTGCCGGATGACACCGCCGCGGCCCTGGAGTCCGCCTTCGCCGCGTTGGGGGAGGACCTGAACGGCGACGGGCAGGTCACAGTGCAGCTGCGGCAGTACGTCTTCAAGACCGGCGACATGAGCCGGGAGGCCGCGGCAGCTCAGACCGCCCTGATGGCGGACATCCTGGAGGGGGACAGCTATTTCTTCCTGTTGGAGGAGCCCATGCCGTTCCAGCAGAACTTTCAGGTCCTCTGCCGGCTGGACGGCTCCCTGCCGGAGGAGGGGGATTTTTCCGGAGAAGGGACCTTTTATAGCTGGCGTCTGTGTCCGGTATTGCAGTCCATGGAGTTGGGCGAGTACGCCTATGACCTGCTGGGGGAGACGGTGACCGGCAGCAGCGATGCGCTGGTTTCCGGGCTGTTCGTTGCCCGCCGGGGGTATTGGAACGAAAAAGACTGCGCCTGCCCAGAGGGTTGGGCGGCGCTGTGGGACAAGCTGACGGAAGGAGCGATCGGGGTGGTATCTGTATGGTAAGAGCGGCGGCGTTTTGTCTGGCAGCGGCGGTATGCCTGGGCCTGACGGGCTGTATGGAGAGCGCCCCCGTCAAGGCGGCGGACAGCGCGGCGGAGTGGCTGTCTATGGCCACGGAGCAGTACGCTGTGGATAACACCGCGACAGAGACCTGCAACGGCCAGGAGTTTACCGTCATTACCTACACATACACGTCGGAAACCAACCCCTACGCCTGGGGAATCTCCGCCTTCGGGACCTATGGGAACTACGCGGTCAGCGTGGAGCTGTCCTGCCGGGAGGGCTTTGGAGATGATGCATTGGAGACGCTGGAGAACTTTTTGGAGCACTGCCACTACGCGGCGTAAAGGGAGGACGCTATGGGACTGTTTATTCACGATGAACCGCTATATGACGGCGGGCGGCTGACCGGTTTTTCGCGGTATAAGGAGCTGCTGTCCATTCGGTTTGGCCAGTGGTGGAAAATCAATCTGCTGACCCTGCTGGGGTTCACGCCCCTGGCCGCCGGGATCTTTTACGCGATCGCCACTTCGAGCATTCTGGTGCTGTGTCCCTGCTCGCTGGTTGGCGGCATGATTGTGGGGCCGTTTCTGGCCGGGATGTACGACGCTGTTCTGCGGGGTATGCGGGACGAGCACCGGCCCTGGTGGGACTGCTATCAGCTGGCTTGGAAACAGAACTGGAAGGGCGGCGCACTTCTGGGGGCGGTCATGGGGCTGCTGCTGGGGATGTACGCCTTTATGGGCATGATGCTGTTCTGGTGGGCTGAGGTGCGCCCCGGCCTGTGGACGGTGGCGCTGTACCTGTTGGGAATGCTGCTGATACTGGCAGTCAACTCCCTGCTGTGGCCCCAGATTGTGCTGTTCCGGCAGAAGGCGACCGTACGGCTGTACAACGCGGGACTGTTTTTCCTGCTGCATTTCTGGCGGGCGCTGGGGGTGGGGGCGCTGCAATTAGGGTACTGGGCGGTGTTCGTGCTGTTCGCGCCTTGGACGCTCCTGCTCCTGCCGGTGACCGGCATATGGTATATTGTGTTCCTGTCCCAATTCCTGCTCTATGAGCAGATGGACAACGCTTTCCATATTGAGGAGCAGTTCGATATGGAGGATGAGCACCATTTCACTGATATGGACAGGGCCACAAATTAAATTGTGAAGCGGGCTGCTGACATTTTGCACCTGTACTATGAAATACTTGCAAAAAGGGGCGGGAAACCACACTAATGCGTGGTTTCCCGCCTCTTTTGCGCGTTTGAGAAACAGCTCCCAAAGGCATACTGGCGAAATGCTGGTTTTTGTCTGTCAAACACCTTTGTTTTTGACAATATATACAAAAACGTCTTTGCAATACGGACAAATTTTGACAAAGTATCTCTGTACAAGAGACATGTACCTGCGCGATGAAAGAAGCAGTTGACAATGGCGATTTGTTAGTATTATACTATTATCGTAATATCATACAAATAGACAAATTGTTTGAGGAGGAATCGCCATGAATGAAAACCTGAGCGCCCTGCACCATATCCTGCAAAAAGAGGTCGCCCCGGCACTGGGATGCACCGGACCTACGGCGGTATCTTATGTGGCTGCAGAGGCCGCTTCCGCTGTAGGTGGAAAGCCTTTGAAGGTTGCGGTGAAGGTAGACAGGCACATCGGCACGAAAAACAGCGACGTAGGTATTCCCGGTACTGCTGCTGTGGGGCTGAAGATGGCCGCCGCTCTGGGGGCGCTGGTGGGTGACGCCGCCGCTGGCCTGGAGGTTCTCCACAAGGTTACGCCGGAGAGTGAAAAGGAGGCTCTGTCCTTTTCTCAGTCCGGCAATGTGACGGTGGATGTGGATTTGGAAACGGATATCCTGGGCCTGTTTATGGACTGTACTGTCACCACCGACAAGGGCGTGGGCCGGGCAGTCGTGGTAAAAACCCACACGAACCTGGTATACCGGGAGGCCAACGGCCAGGTACAGGTGGACATTCCCTATGACCGCCGGGCCTCTATGAATGAGACTCACGACGAGATGGCAAGCTACCGGATGGCGGATTTTTACCAGTATGCTGTGGAGATGCCCTTGGAGGACCTGTTGTTCCTGCGGAAGGCCGTGACGATGAACAAAGCCTTGGCCCAGACAATTTTCGATCGCAAGGCCAAGGGCGCTGGTTTTGGACTTTCTATGATGGGCCGGGCGAAAGGGGATATGGTTCGCAAGGCCAAAGCGGTGACGGCTGCTGGTGCGGAGGCGCGTATGGAGGGCTTTTCCCTGCCGGCCATGAGCTGCGCCACCAGCGGCAACGTGGGCCTGACCGCATCCCTGCCCCTGATCAGCATGGCAGAGGACCTGCAGTGCAGTGAGGAACAGCTGCTGCGCGCATTGGCGCTCAGTTTCCTCACGACCATCTGTGTGAAAAACCGCATTGGGCGGGTGTCCTCCATGTGCGCCTGCGTCACCGCGGCGTCCCAGGGAATCGCAGCAGGGGCATCCATGCTGCTGGGCGGCGGTCTGGATTGCATCAACCGGGCGGTGAACAATACCGTGGTGAACATCTTCGGTGTAGTTTGCGACGGCGCCCGCCTGGCCTGTGCGCTGAAGCTGTCCTCCGCCGCCGGTGTGGCGCTGGAGTGCGCCATGATGGCCCGCGATGGTGTGATGACCCCGGCCAACGAGGGCGTCGTGGCGGAAAATGCCGACGGGACGCTGGATTTTATGGGCGATTTTGCCCAGCACGGTATGGCCGGCTCCGACCTGGCTCTGTGCAAGGCACTGTATCAAAAGCAAAACGGACGGAGCTGAGCAGGTTCGGCGGGCAAGCACGTTCTGTGCAAAAAGAAAGGAGGCCACCCTGTGGAATACTACGAAGGGATTAAAAGCAGGCCGCTGCGGACGCTCTACCGCGGGCTGATCACCGTGCAGCGAGGCATCTGCTATATCTGTGCCATTGCGCTCCCCCTGATTATTACCTATCAGGTAGTGCTGCGGTATGTATTGAAGGCTCCCCTGATGGGGATTGAGGAGCTGATGACCTTCTTCATTATCTGGCTGTATATGATGGGCGGGTCCGTGGCATCGGAGCAGCGCACACATATCGAGTGCGGTATTCTCACGCTCTATATGAAAAAGGAGAAAACCATCGCTGTTTTCCAATGCTGTAAGAATATCTTCTCCATGATCGTCTGTATCTGGCTGGCCCGGTGGGCCTACTGGTACTTCGACTATTCGCTGAATCTGTGGAAGACCAGCGATATCTTGAAGATTCCCATGTTCCTGGGCGAAAGCGCCATGTTTATCGGGTTGGTATTCATGCTCTTTTTCGGCATGCTGGAGCTGATGGACGCTTGCAAAAATGCAGTAAAGGTTTTTGGTAAAAATAAGACCGGGGAGGTGGACAAGGAATGAGTACATTGGCACTGGTAGGAATTGATATCATTCTCTTGATTGTCCTGTTGATGCTGAGTATCCCGCTGCCGTACTGCTTTGGCGGCGCGCTGATGTTCATGGCCATCTTCGGAGACGTTTCCATGAAGAGTATGATGCTCTGGGCGTATTCCCAGTCCATCGGCACGGTGCTGCTGGCAAGCCCGTTGTTTATTCTGGCAGGGACCTTTATGGGCGGCAGCGGCGTGGCAAAACGGCTGTTGGATCTATGCGATGCCTTTATCGGCCGGATCAAGGGCGGCCTGGGGATCGTCAGCGTAATCGTGTGTGCGGTGATTGGAGCCATCTCCGGCTCCGGTTTCACTGGCGTGGCCGCCACCGGGCCGATCATGATCCCCCGCATGGTGGAGCAGGGCTATCCCAGGGGCTTCGCCACCGCCCTGGTCACGGTCTCTTCCGTCCTGGGGCTGCTGATCCCGCCCAGCGCCATCATGATTATCTACGGCTGGATCACAGAGACTTCCATCCTGGCCTGCTTCCTGTCCACTGTGGGGCCGGGCCTGCTGGTTACACTGCTGTTCTGTATCATCAATATGCTGGAGTGCCGTAAATTTGACCTGGTGCTGATGCCGCCCATCTCCATGGGGGAAAAGCTCCGGATGACCGGCGCCCGCACTGTGGTGGCGATCCCCGCTCTCCTTATGCCCGTCATCATTCTGGGCGGCATCTACGGAGGCGTGTTCACGCCCACCGAGGCCGCGGCGGTAGCGGCCATCTACAGTATCCCCGTGGGCCTGTGGATCTACAAGGCTATGAAGCTGGGGGACATCAGGCAGATGCTCTTCGACTCCATCAATTCCATCGGCGGCATTATGGTTATGATCATCTTCTGTCTAATGCTCAGCCAGACGCTGACCATGCTGCAGGTGCCGCAAGCCCTCATAGAGATCATGTTCAGCATCACCAAAAACAGGGTCATCATCCTGATCCTGATGAATCTCTTCCTGTTTGTGGTGGGCATGATCGTCAACGACTCCACCGGTATGCTGTTATGCGCGCCGCTGCTGCTGCCTTTGGTGCGGGAGCTTGGCATTTCTCCTGTCCATTTTGCGGCCATCATGGGCGTGAATCTGGCCATGGGCGGTGTGACGCCCCCCTACGCAAGCATCCTCTATCTGGGCATGCGTATTGGAAAGTGTGAGTTCAGCGAGATTTTCGGGCCCACCATGAAGCTATTGGTTTTCGGCTATATTCCGGTGGTGTTCCTGACGACCTTCTGGCCGGATTTGTCCCTGTTTTTGCCGCGGCTGTTTGGGTTTGTGTAATACGCCCTGTCATTGGGGTATTAGCTTAGATCGCAATTTTGAGACCACATTTTTATTAACAGGAGGAGTTTTCCACATGACCAGAGTTTTTACAATTGATGAGCTGAAGAGCGTGATTGACATGAAGGACGCAGTGGAGTCTGTTGACCGCACCTTCAAGGGGTTTGGGGAAGGCACGGTCATCAATCCCACCAAGGTAACGCTGGATCTGGGCGAATCTGCGCCCTACCCGCCCTATGACGGATTTTTTAACGCCATGCCGGCATACATCGGCTACCAGGACAGCGCCGGCATCAAGTGGGTAGGCGGAATCCTGGGTGAGCGCAAAAAGGCCGGGCTGCCTTTCATCAGCGGTATGATTCTGCTGGCCAATCCCCGTCTTGGCACCTTCAAGGCCGTTATGGACGGCGCATATATCACCAATCTGCGCACGGGCGCACAGACCGCCATTGCTCTGAAGTACCTCTTCAAGGGACGTAAAAGCCTCAATATCGGCCTCTATGGCGCCGGGATGCAGGGGCACACCCAGACGGAGGCTATTTCCCATGTGTTCGGCATTGACAAGCTGTACGTATACGATGTGTACCGTCCTTCCGCGGAGAAATTTCAGGAGGACATGGCCTCCACAGTTACCGGCGAAATCATCCTCTGCGACGATCCCAAAGGTCCCACCGATGATGTGGATGCGATTATCACGGTAACCCAGGCACGGGACAGCTTCTTGAAGGCTGCATGGATCAAACCCGGCACGGTTGTGTTCCCTATGGGTTCCTATAAGGAGACGGAGGACGAAGTGATCCTCCAGTCCGACGGCATCGTAGTGGACCATGTGGGGCAGGCGCTTCACCGGGGTGCGCTCAAGAGCCTGGCCGACGCAGGCAAGCTGACGCCCGAGAGCATCACCACCACGATCGGCGAGCTGGCCATTGGCTCCAGCGACTTGGGGGATATCTCCGGCAAGCGCATTCTCTGCCTGCCCATTGGCACCGGAGCGCTGGACGTGGCTCTGGCGGGCATTGCCTACGAGCGCATGGTGAACAAGGGCATGGGCATTGATCTTGATATTACTGGAGAATAACATGCGTGATTTTCCGCCCGGCGGCGGACGAAAAGCTGTGTGCAAGCGGCAGTATCATCACAGATATACCCAACCAACCTGTTTTGAACAAAAAGGAGGACATTATGAAAAAATTATTGGCTTTAGTGCTTGCGATGACTATGATATTGGCTCTGACGGCCTGCGGCGGCGGAAACACAGGCGGCTCAGGCAATGGCGGCGGCAGCGCCAGCGGCTCCGGCAGCGCCGGCGGCGACAGCTCCGGCGATGAGACCGTTACGCTGTCCCTGGCCCACATCCGTCCCGTGGACTCCCCCTCCGATCTTGCGATCCGGGCCTTTGCCGAAGAGGCCACCGAACTGTCCGGCGGCAGCATTCAGTTTGAAATCTATCCCGCCAACCAGCTGGGCGACTACACCATTGTGCAGGAGCGCGTAAGCATTGGCGATGTAGATATGCAGATCGCTTCTTTGGGTTCCAACATGGATGAGTTCTTCGCCATGTCCAACGCCGCCTATCTCTGCGCCACCTGGGATGAGGCCCGCAAGGTCTTTGCCGAGGATAGCCCCATAGTCTCCCTCTACACAGAAAAGCTGGCCAAGTACAATATGACGTATCTGACCAATTACCCCCTGTACTTTGGCGGTATCAGCCTGAATGTGGATGCTGTTGACCCGACGAATCCCAACGCCAAGTCCGGAATCAAGATCCGTGTCCCTTCCATGACCACCTTTGAGAAGACCGCCACCACCCTGGGCTACCTGGCGACGCCTCTGCCATCCTCCGAGATGTTCACTGCGGTCCAGACGCATGTGGTGGATGGCGCCATCGGCGCAGGCGCGGAGATGTACTACGGCAACCTTTCAGGTCTGAACAAGTATTATCTTCCCATAAACGATCACTTTGAATGCTGGTGGATGTATATCAACACTGACCGCTGGAACTCCCTCTCCGACAACCAGCGCAATGCCCTACAGACAGCGGCGCGGCACATGAATGAGGCCCGCTGGGAGGTGGCTGAGGCGGAGACCAAGGAGTATGAGGACAAACTGGCCGAGAGCGGCTGCATAGTGGTGGAGTATACCGACGAGCAATTGGCGGAGTTTGCCGCTGTGGTACGCGAAGCTGTGTGGCCCGTCATTTCTGAGGAGTACGGCACAGAGAATTTTGAAGCCGTGACAGCCGGCATTCAGTAATCGCCTGTCCCAACAGAAGAAAGCAAGGGAGGCCGCACCGCTGACTGTGCGGCCCCCCTTGGCATGCTGTGGATTTTTATTGTGAGGTGGAAGAGATGCGGCAGCAAACAAAAGGCATTGGATATATGTTGTGTTCGGCCCTGTGCTTTTCAATGATGAACGCCTGTGTCCGCCTGGCGGGTGACGTCCCGTCCATGCAGAAGATGTTTTTCCGGAATTTGATCTCCATGCTGGTGGCGCTGTTTCTGATTTGGCGGGAGAAGGTCCCGATCCATGTTCCGCGCCCTCAGTGGCAGCACTTGTTTTTCAGAAGCTTTTGGGGGACGGTAGGGGTTGTCTGCAATTTCTATGCGGTAGATCACATGCTCCTGTCCGATGCGACAATGCTCAACAAGATGTCCCCCTTTTTTGCCCTGCTGTTCTCTGCGTGGCTTCTGCATGAGGGCGCGACGGCGGTACAGATGCTCTTGTCCTTTGTGGCCCTGGGAGGATGCGTCTTTATTCTCAAGCCGACTTTATCCGGCTTGATCTCCCCGGTGGCTTTGATTGCTCTGCTGGGAGGGATGACCGCCGGACTGGCGTATACAGAGGTGCGTATCCTGGGTGTTGCCAAGGTAAATAAGGATGTTATCATCCTGATTTTTTCCCTATTCTCCTGTTTAACCGCTCTCCCGTTCCTGATTTTTGATTACAGGGCGATGACCTTGGGGCAGCTGGGTTTCCTGCTGTTGACCGGAATGTTCGCTACTGGCGGCCAATTCTGTATCACGTCGGCCTACTGCTGCGCCCCCGCTTCCGAAGTAGCCGTCTACGACTACTCGCAGATCCTTTTTGCGGCGGTCCTGGGCTATTTCCTCTTCCAGCAGGCGCCTGACGCGCTGAGTGTGACCGGCTATGTGGTGATTTGTACCGCCGCTGTTGCCATGACGCTCTATAACCGTCGCCGCAGCGCCTCCTGCAGGACCTGACTGCGGTGTGCACAGGCGTACACCGCATGCGAATTTTTTGAAGGAGTACCAAAACTATGGGAATCAGTATATTTGAAATCATTGGTCCAATCATGATCGGACCGTCCAGCTCCCACACGGCCGGTATGGCCCGCATTGGCATGATGGCCTGCCGGATCATAGGAGATGGCGCTGTGTCCATTCATCTGGATTTAAGTCCGAAGATGCGCAGCACCTATGCCGGCCACCGCTCGGATGCCGCATTGATCGGGGGAGTGATTGGCCTGCGGGAGAGTGATCCGGAGATCCGCAATGCAATCGCCCAGGCCCGCAGCTGCGGCATTGCAGTTTCGGTGGGGTTCCTGCCGGAGGGGCTCTATCCCCAGAATACCGCCATGCTCACGGTGGCGGACCGGGCGGGGCGGACCACAAAGGTCCTGGGTACCTCCGTGGGTGGCGGAAGCATTGTGATTTCTGCCGTAGACGATGTTCCCCTGCAGGTCAGTCCGGAAGCCTATCACCTGATCGTCTGGAGCAGCGCCAGCCTTCCGGAGGATCTGTGGGCGGGTGCGGCGGTCCAGAGCGGGCGGAACAGCCAGGGCTTTGTCACCTGTCTCACGTTTCCGGCCATGCCCTCCCCGGAGGTCTGCCGGTCAGTGGAGAACGCCGGCGGTGTGTACCGGGTCAGCGTGGTGGAGCCGGTACTGGAATATGGCGTAAGCCTGCCCGCGGAGAAGCGGTACCGCTCGTTTGAAGAGGTGTGCCGGGTTGTGGCAGAAACCTCCATGCCCCTCACCGAGGTGGCGGTGGACTATGAAATGGCCCGGTCGGGCCGATCCAAGGAGACCGTCCGCGGACAGATGCACAAGCATTTGGCACAGATGAAAAAATCCGTGCAGGCGGGGGAGCGGGGCAGCCGCATGCTCTATGGTCTCACTTCTGGTCAGGACGGCCCCCGTATGCTGCAGGCGATTCAGGCAGGCCGGACTATTTCCGGCGGCATTATCCCCCTGGCGGTGGCACGGGCCATCGGTGTCATGGAGTACAACGGGGCCATGGGCTGTATTGTAGCTGCGCCTACCGCCGGTTCCTCCGGCATTGTTCCTGGGGCCATGACAGCGGTACAGGAGCAATTTGGTTTCCAGGACGAGGAGATTGTGGATGCATTGTTTGTCTCGGCGCTGGCGGGGGTGATCATGGCTGGACGGGAGGTATCCTTCTCCGGTTCCGTCGGAGGATGCCAAGGTGAAGTGGGGGTATCCAGCGCCATCACCGCTGCAGGTCTGGCCAGCCTCTTTACCAGGGATCCTGAGACGGTTTTCCACGCAATGGCCATGAGCTTGAAGAACTTGCTGGGTCTGGTGTGCGACCCTGTTGCGGGTCCGATTGAGGTCCCTTGTATCAAACGCAATGCCGTGGGTGTGGCCAATGCCTTTACCGCCGCAGATATGGCGCTGTCCGGCATCCGAAGCTATATCCCTCCAGATGAGGTTATCGATGCGCTTGTGGATACGGAGCGGCGCCTCCCGCCGGAATTGAAATGCGCTGCGGTGGGCGGCCTGGCCTGCACCGGGACGGCGTGCCGCCTGCGGGAGAGACTGGGATGAGAGGCACAGCAGCGGGAAGCTGTTGAGAAGAGGCAGCAGGGATTTCGGCTTAGAGTGAGAAGGGAAAGAAAAAACATGCAAAAAAGGAGAATAAAGCGGGGAGGGCTGGAAAAATGG
>Ga0073906_1005900_pt1 | contig 10552 bp, 8 predicted proteins | sample Inofromicrocosms_FD_65485 | JGI IMG/M metagenome (GOLD analysis project Ga0073906, IMG submission 65485) | Mouse cecum microbial communities from Vienna, Austria - Inoculum for glucosamine and mucus D2O microcosms | ecosystem: Host-associated > Mammals > Digestive system > Large intestine > Cecum... | reverse complement strand
TTGCGTTTGGCCACGGATTTTGGTAGTATTAAATGGAAAAAATGAGTCGATGCACGAGTTTGGCATGCGGGGGACATGTTGCCGTCCGGTTACGCTTACGGCCGCGGGCCGGGAGGCGTAACGCCATCCCTACACCGACGCTGACGAGGAGGATATAAGATGAAGTATGTATGTGTGTTTTTGGCGGATGGTTTTGAGGAAATCGAGGCGTTGACCGTGGTGGACGTGTTGCGCCGGGCAGGCGTGCGCGTGGACACGGTGTCCATGGGTGGAAGTGAGATGGTACAAGGCGCACACTGGATTAACGTGAAGGCGGACAAGGTGTTCGAGGAAACGTCGTGCGCCAGGGCGGACATGCTGGTGTTGCCGGGCGGCATGCCGGGGACGAAGAATTTGCAGAAACATCGCGGGCTGGCAGAATTGCTTCGCGCGCAGGACGAGGAAGGGAAGTGGCTTGCGGCCATTTGTGCGGCACCGAGCGTCCTTGGCGGGCTGGGCGTGCTGAAAGGGCGGAAGGCTTGTTGCTACCCTTCATTCGAGGAATCCTTGACGGGGGCCGAGGTGGTGGAAGAACCCGCGGTCGTGGATGGCCACGTCGTGACCGGACGGGGAATGGGGACGGCGGTTCCGTTCGCCCTGAAGCTCGTGGAAGTGCTCGTGGGAAGCGAAAAAGCGGAGCAAATCAAAGAATCCATACTTTTTGCGTAAAAAAACACTGGAAATCGTTTGACATTTGTGCTATACTGTGTCAATGACTGCGATATCGTTAGGAGGAAAACAAAAATGAGTTTACAAGTAGAAAAATTAGAGCATAATATGGCGAAGCTGACCATCGAGGTGGCCGCCGAGGACGTGGAGAAGGCTTTGCAGGCGGCTTATTTGAAGCAACGCGCCCAGATTGGCATTCCGGGATTCCGCAAGGGCAAGGTGCCGCGCCAGATGATTGAGAAGATGTATGGACCGGAAGTGTTCTATGAAGAGGCGGCAAACCGCATGGTTTCCGACGCTTATGCGAGCGCGTACGACGAGTGTGAATTGGAGATTTCGTCCCAGCCGGAGATTGACGTCGTGCAGATGGAGAAGGGCAAGCCATTCATCTTCACGGCGGAAGTGGCAATTCGGCCGGAAGTGACGTTGGGTGAATATAAAGGGCTGAAAGTGGACAAGACTTCTATAGAGGTGACGGCCGAGGAAGTGGACAAGGAAATCGAGGCGGAGCGCGAGCGCAACGCGAGGACAATCGAGGTGACGGACAGGGCCGTGGCGGACAAGGACATGGTGACGCTGGATTTCGAGGGCTTTGTCGACGGCGAGGCGTTCGAGGGCGGAAAAGGCACGGACTACCCGTTGACGATTGGTTCCGGCGCGTTCATTCCGGGCTTCGAGGAACAGTTGGTTGGCGCGGAGATTGACAAGGAATTGGACGTGAACGTGACGTTCCCGACCGATTACCAGGCGGCGGATTTGGCGGGCAAGGATGCCGTGTTCAAATGTACGGTACACGCCATCAAGGCGAAGGAGCTGCCGGAGCTGGATGATGAGTTCGCGTCCGAGGTGTCCGAATGTGACACGTTGGAGGAATATAAAGTAGAAGTGGAGAATAAAATCAAAGAGCGCAAGGAAAGCGAGGCGAAGCAGAAGAAGGAAGACCAGGCGGTGGACAAGGCGATTGAGAACGCGCAGATGGAAATCCCCACGCCGATGCTCGACTTGCAGGTACGGCAGATGGCGGAGGATTTTGGACGCCGCATGCAGCAGCAGGGGCTTAGCATGGAGCAGTACTTCCAGCTTACGGGCATGACATCGGAGCGCATGATGGCGGACTTGCGTCCGCAGGCGGAGAAGCGTATCAAGACCAGGCTGGTGCTTGAGGAGATTGTCAAGGCGGAGAACATCGAGGTGTCCGACGAGCGCCTGGACGAGGAACTTACGAAGATGGCAGAAGCCTACCAGATGGAGATTGACAAGCTGAAGGAGTTCATGGGCGACGGCGAGAAAGACCAGATTCGCAAGGACATTGCCGTGCAGGACGCGGTGACGTTGCTGGCCGGTTCGGCGGTGGAAGAGTAAGGAAGAAACGTCCGAGGTCTGGGTGAGGGAGAGAACGAGGATGCCGTTGTGACGGCAGGAAAGATAGGAGGATGACTTTCACATGAGTTTAGTGCCTTATGTCATTGAACAGACAAATCGCGGGGAACGTTCTTACGACATTTATTCAAGATTATTAAAGGACAGGATTATATTTCTGGGTGAGGAAGTGAACGACGTGTCCGCCAACATCGTGGTCGCGCAGCTTCTTTTCCTGGAGGCGGACGACCCGAACAAGGACATCCAGCTTTATATCAACAGCCCGGGTGGTTCCGTGACCGCGGGGATGGCCATTTATGACACCATGCAGTACATCAAGTGCGACGTGTCCACCGTGTGCATCGGAATGGCCGCCAGCATGGGGGCGTTTTTGCTCTCCGGCGGCACCAAGGGCAAGAGGTTTGCCCTGCCTAACGCGGAAATCATGATTCACCAGCCGTCAGGCGGCGCGCAGGGACAGGCGACCGAGATTAAGATTGCGGCGGAGCATATTTTGCGCACGCGGAAAAAGTTAAATGAGATTTTGGCAGCCAATACTGGGCAGCCGCTCGAAGTCATCGAGCGTGACACGGAGCGTGACAACTTCATGCCGGCGCAGGAAGCGAAGGAATACGGGCTGATTGACGAGGTCATCGCGAAGCATTAAGGAATGAAACGTATATGTTTGCTGGCGCAAACATTACCATGAATAAAAGTCGAGGAGAAGGTAACATGGCAATTAAAATGGGTGAGGATCTGGTGAGATGTTCTTTCTGCAACAAGACGCAGAACCAGGTGCGGAAGATGATTTCCGGGCCGAACGGCGCGTTTATTTGTGACGAGTGTATCGACGTATGCTCGGAGATTTTGGAGGAAGAGTACGAATACGAGGAGAGAACCCGGTTTGATGACATCAATCTCCTGACGCCGGAAGAACTGAAGGCGTTTCTGGATGATTACGTGATTGGGCAGGACGAGGCCAAGAAGGTGCTTTCCGTGGCCGTGTACAACCATTACAAGAGGATTCTGGCGGAACGCGACCTGGGAGTGGAACTGCAGAAAAGCAATATCCTGATGCTGGGGCCGACCGGATGCGGCAAGACTTTGTTGGCTCAGACACTGGCCAAGGTGTTAAACGTCCCTTTCGCCATCGCGGATGCCACGGCGCTTACGGAGGCGGGATACGTGGGAGAGGACGTGGAAAACATCTTGTTGAAGGTCATCCAAGCCGCGGACGGGGATATTGAGCGTGCCGAGCATGGCATCATTTATATCGACGAGATTGACAAGATTACGAGGAAGTCCGAGAATCCGTCCATCACGCGAGACGTGTCGGGCGAGGGCGTGCAGCAGGCCTTGCTAAAGATTATAGAGGGCACGGTTGCTTCCGTTCCGCCGCAGGGTGGGAGAAAGCACCCGCAACAAGAACTAATACAGATTAACACGACCAACATCCTTTTCATCTGTGGGGGCGCGTTCGAGGGAATCGAGAAGTTGATAGAGACTCGCCTGGACAAGAAGTCCATCGGGTTCAATTCCGAAATCGCCCTGCAGCACGAGCATAACAAGGACGTGCTGCTCAAGCAGGTGTTGCCGCAGGACTTGGTAAAGTTCGGCATCATTCCGGAACTGGTGGGGCGCCTGCCGGTGACGGTCTCGTTGGAAATGTTGGATAAGAAGGCGTTGGTGCGTATTCTGACGGAGCCGAAGAGCGCCATCGTGAAGCAGTACCAGAAGCTTTTGGAACTGGACGGCGTCAAGCTGAAGTTTGACAGGGACGCGCTCACGGAAGTCGCGGAGACGACGTTGGCGAGGAAGACCGGTGCGAGGGGACTTCGGGCCATCATGGAGAACATCATGATGGACACGATGTTCATCGTGCCGTCGGATGAGACAATCAAGGAATGCCGTATCACGAAGGATGTCGTGAAAGGGACGGGGAAACCCATGTATGAACGTGACGGGGAAGAGCGGCTTTCGTTCTTGACGTCGGTGAGCGCGTGATGGAAGGAGGACGTTTCGTTCCTGATGTCGATGCGTGCATAATCGGACGGGAGGGAGAATCTCGTGCGAACAATATGGGGCGGGACTTTATGTAATGTGAAGTGCCGCCCTTTGACTATACCACTGGAGGGATAGGGACAGATGGAGAGAGAAATAGCGAGTCTCCCGTTGCTGACGTTGCGCGGCATGACGGTCATGCCGGAGATGGTGGTCCATTTCGACGTCAGCAGGGAGCGTTCGATAGCGGCGGTGCAGCAGTCCATGTTGGAAGGGCAGCGGATTTTCATGGTGACGCAGAAGGCGCGTGACACGGAACTGCCCGGCCAGGAGGACGTGTACGAGGTGGGATGTGTCGGCATGGTGCGCCAGGTCTTGAAAATGCCGAGGCATGTCTTGCGCGTCCTGGTGGCGGGTGAGGCGCGCGCCGTCTTGCAGGAGGTGGAGGAAGGCGACGCTTACCTGCGCGCGCGGGTGGAAATTTTTGACGAGTCGGATTTGGCCATTTCGGACGAATTGGATGAGAAGGCCATGGAGCGCGCACTGAAGGACATGTTCGTGGAATATGCCGCCAAGAGCGGAAAGATGTCGAAGGAGTCGGTGGCGCAGATTCTGGAAATCCACGACCTGCGCAGGCTCGTGGACGAAATTGCGGCCGGCATCCCGCTCCATTATACGGAGCAGCAGGAAATCCTTTCAAAGGTTGACTTTGGGGAGCGTTATGACACGTTGGCCTTCCGCCTGGTGAACGAAGTGGAAATCATGGGCATTAAAGAAAATATTCGCGAGAAGGTCAAGGAGCGCGTGGACAAGCACCAGCGGGAATACATCCTGCGCGAGCAGCTGAAGCTGATTCGGGAGGAACTGGGGGACGATACCACGCTTTCCGACGCGGAGGAATTTGCCCAGGCAGCACAGAAGCTGAAAGCTCCCAAAGAGGTGAAGGAGAAATTAAAAAAGGAAATCCGCCGGTTCAAGAACAACTTGAACAGTCCGGCAGAAAACGGGGTCATCCGCACGTATATCGAGACATTGCTGGAGATGCCGTGGAACCATGCGTCGAAGGACAATGACGACCTGGAATATGCGAAGCGGGTGCTTGAGGAGGATCATTACGGTCTCAAGAACGTCAAGGAGCGCGTGTTGGAATTTCTGGCGGTGCGCACGTTGACGAAAAAGGGGGAGAGCCCGATTCTCTGCCTGGTGGGACCGCCGGGAACCGGCAAGACTTCCATCGCGAAATCTTTGGCAAGGGCGTTGAAAAAGTCTTACGTGCGCATCTCGTTGGGCGGCGTGCGCGACGAGGCGGAAATACGCGGGCATCGGAAGACTTACGTGGGAGCCATGCCTGGACGCATTGCCAACGGAATCCGCACGGCGGGAGTGAAAAATCCGGTCATGCTTCTGGATGAAATTGACAAAGTCAGCACAGACTATAAGGGCGACACGTTTTCCGCGCTGCTGGAGGTGCTGGACGGCGAGCAAAACAAGAAGTTCCGCGACCATTACCTGGAGGTGCCGCTGGATTTGTCGGAAGTGCTGTTCATCACGACTGCCAACACTTTGCAGACGATTCCGAGGCCGCTTTTGGATCGGATGGAGGTCATCGAGATTGGCAGTTACACGGAAAATGAAAAGTTGCACATCGCCATGGAACACTTGGTTCCCAAGCAGCTGGAGCGGCACGGGTTGGACGCGCAGATGCTTTCGTTCAGCAAAAGGGCCATTTGGAAGATGGCCGGGAATTATACGAAGGAGGCCGGCGTGCGGCAGCTGGAACGGGCGATTGGAAACATTTGCCGCAAGACTGCCAAGGAAATATTGACGACGGAGAAGAAACGGGTCACGATTACGGAAAGGAACCTTTCCACGTATCTGGGAAAGGAGAAATATTCTTACCAGATGGCGAACGCTGCGGACGAGGTGGGCATTGTGCGCGGGCTGGCCTGGACCAGCGTGGGCGGCGACACGTTGCAGATTGAGGTGAACGTGATGCCGGGAAAGGGCGAGGTCATCCTGACGGGACAACTTGGCGACGTGATGAAGGAATCGGCAGAGACGGGTATCAGCTACATCCGTTCCATTGGTGAGCAGCATAAAATCGCGGCGGATTTTTTTGAGAAACATGACATTCACGTGCACATTCCCGAGGGGGCCGTGCCAAAGGACGGGCCGTCGGCGGGAATCACGATGGCGACGGCGATATTTTCGGCAATCACGCAGAAAAAGGTGCGGGCCGACGTGGCCATGACCGGGGAGGTGACGCTGCGCGGCCGGGTTCTGCCGATTGGCGGCTTGAAGGAGAAACTGCTGGCGGCGAAGAATGCCGGGATGAAAACCGTGCTCGTGCCGAAGGAGAACAAGGTGGACGTGGACGAGTTGGCGTTGGAAATCACGAAGGGGCTGGATATCATTCCCGTGGAGAACATGGACGAGGTCTTGAAGCTCGCGCTCGTCAAGGAGGAACCGAAGAAAACCGCAGGGAGCGCGGCAAGGAAGCTGGCAAAGGGCGCGGGCGGCGCCAGGAAAAAGGGAGAAATTTGAATGATAATCAAGAACGTGAATTTGGAAACGGTCTGTGGGATCACGAGCACGCTGCCGGAAAACGAAAAACCGGAGGTCGCTTTCGCGGGGAAGTCGAACGTGGGGAAGTCCTCGCTCATTAACGCCCTGATGAACCGTAAGTCCCTTGCCAGGACTTCGGCCACCCCGGGCAAGACGCAGACGATTAATTTTTATAATGTCAATGATGGACTGTACCTGGTCGATTTGCCGGGATATGGCTACGCGAAGGTGACGGAGTCGGAAAAGCAGAAATGGGGCAGGATGATTGAGCGTTACCTTCACGGCTCCAAGCAGCTGAGGGCGGTTTTTTTGCTGACCGACATCCGCCATGCGCCGCCGGAGAATGATAGGATCATGTACGACTGGGTGGTGGCCCAAGGGTTTTCACCGGTCATCATTGCCACCAAACTGGACAAAATCAAGCGTAGCCAGGTGCCGAAGCACTTGAAAATGTTGCGGGAAGGGTTTGGCCTTTCAAATGATACGACCATAATCCCGTTTTCCGCCGAGACGAAGCAGGGACGGGACGAAATATGGGAACTGATCGAGGAACGTTGCCGGCTGCGGGTGGAATAAGGCGTTTGGGGGAATTGCGTGGAGGGGAACTGGTTACTTTTGTCAAGGAGATTGATGTGATATGGAAAGAAAGCGACCGTATTGGATGGTGGCCGTGAGCTTGTTGTTTAGCTTGTTCGCGACCTTCGCGTTTGTCATCATAGGATACAAGGCAATCGTGTTTTTCATGCCGTTCGTGGTGGGATGGATTCTCTCGTCCATTGCCACGCCGGTGGTCAACTGGCTGGAACGGCGTTTCAGCGTGGTGAAAAAACTCGGAACGGCGTTGGTTGTCGTTCTTGTCATCGCCGCCATCGTGGCGGTGCTGTATTTTGCGGTGAGCTACGCGGTAAAGGAAGTCGTGTCGTTCATTCGTGACCTGCCGGAAAATTATGAGCGGATCGAGGGTGGCCTGCGCCAGATTGGCGGCACGTTTTCAGGCATGTTCGCCAACTTGCCTGCGGGCGTGCAGAACGCGTGGAACACGGCATTCAACAATTTGGACCAATATATCGGGGAATTGATTGCCGGCATCAGCGAGCCGACGATGGAGGCGGCCGGCAGCTTTGCGATGCGTCTGCCGTCCGTACTGATTGCCTTTATCATGGTGCTGTTGTCGGCATATTTTTTCACCGTGCAACGGGATGAAGTGCTGAACTGGTGCAGGAAGGTCGCCCCGCCGGCCGTCGCGAAGCGGATGGCGATGGTGATGGACAACCTGCGTTACGCCGTGGGCGGGTATTTCAAGGCCCAGTTCAAGATCATGGGGGTCGTCTTCCTCATCCTCTTGGTCGGGTTTGGCTTGCTCAAGGTACGCTATTACGCGTTGGTGGCGTTTTTGGTGGCCTTTTTGGATTTCCTGCCGTTTTTCGGAACCGGCACGGCCCTTATCCCGTGGGCGGTTTACGAGGTGTTCACGGGACAATACAAGATGGTGTTGTTTTTGCTCGCCCTTTATGCAATCACGCAGATTTGCCATCGGGCTTTGGAGCCGAAGATGGTGGCCGACAGCGTGGGGTTAAACCCGCTTTTGACTTTGGTTTTCCTCTATATCGGCTACAAGGTTTCGAGTGTCATAGGGATGATTTTGGCCGTGCCACTTGGCATGGTGGTGATAAACATGTACAAGGCGGGGGCGTTTGACTACATCTTGGATGACGTGAAGGTTTTGGCGGATGGAATCATGGGATTGCGCGGCTTATCGCCCAAGTGACGCCGGCCGTGTGGCGTCAATGGCGGCCGGGCGGGGAACGCGGGAGACGTGCTGTTCAAATGTGGACGCGGGTGGATGGCCGCATGGTGCTTGAAGGGGAATGTTGAAAAAATCTGTTAAAAATATAAGCTGAAATATGGAAGTTGGAGGTTATGGTATGGAAGCGTTGTTAAGCGAATTCAAGGAGGATTTGGAAGAGTTTCGGGAGATGACGGACAAGTTTTACGCCAAAGAGGTAAACGTGAAGACATATAAAGGATTTTCCGGCGGGTTCGGCAGTTACGCCCAACGTGGCGGAGATGCCAGCATGTTGCGGCTGCGCCTTCCCGGCGGACGGCTTCCGAAGGAAAAGCTGAAATTCGTGGCGGAGGTGATTGAAAAGTACCAGATAGACAAGGTGCACTTTACGACTTGCCAGACCATCCAGCTGCATGACTTGGGCGCGGAAACGGTCTGTGAAATCATGGAAAAGGCGTTCGAGGTCGGCATCATTACCCGCGGGGGCGGCGGGGATTTCCCGCGCAACGTCATGGTGTCCCCGCTTTCGGGCGTGGAAACGGGGGAATATTTTGACGTGATGCCTTACGTGGAGGCGGTTTCGGATTTCCTGCTGGGAAAAATCAAGACCGTGAAAATGCCCCGGAAGTTGAAAGTTTGTTTTTCCAATTCCCCGGCCAACGCGCCCCATGCGACGTTTCGCGACTTGGGCTTTACCGCCCGATTGGACGGCTTGTTCGACGTGTACGGCGCGGGCGGGCTGGGAAATAATCCGCGCATGGGCGTGAAGGTGGCGCAAGGGGTCGCTCCGAACGAGGTGCTGTATTACGTGCAGGCGATGATTGACACGTTCTGCGCATATGGAAATTATGAAAACCGCGGCAAGGCCAGGACGCGCTACATGGTGGAGGCGCTGGGCGGGGAGGAGGCTTTCCGTGCGGCTTACCTGGAAAAACTGGCGCGGGTGCGGGAGAATGAGAAAAACGTGGATGCTGCCGGGACGGCGGGAGATTCGGGAATCGCCGGAACCGTGAAGCATGGGGGAATTGCGAAAGCCGCCGGGTCGGTGCAGAATGGAAGGCGCGCGAGTCTGATGCTGGACGTGGAAGCGAGTGCGGTTACGAAGGCGGATGCCGGGGTGCGCATAAGCGGCCCGCGGGTCATCGCGCAGAAGCAGCCCGGATTGTACGCGGTGAGCTACCATCCGATTGGCGGACTGCCACTGGTGACGAAGTTCGCCGAATTGTATGACTGCATCAAGGACATGGAGGAAGTGGAGATACGCATCGCGCCGGACGAGACGATTTATATCATAAACCTCAATGGTTCGGAAGCGGAGCGGGTGCTGGCGGTGACGGAGGACGGGGCGAACAGCCTGCTTGAATCATCCGTGTCCTGCATCGGCGCGTCCGTCTGCCAGGTGGGGCTTCGGGATTCGCAGGGGTTACTTCGTAACATCATTGAGGCGGTTTCCGGGGAACATTTTGCCGACGGCGTGTTGCCGCGCATCCACATTTCCGGCTGCACGTCCTCCTGCGGTACGCACCAGATTGGCCGTTTAGGCTTCCATGGCGGCGTGAAGCGGGTGGACGGCGTGACGAAGCCGGCCTACACGTTCCACGTGAACGGGCGCGAGGAGCAGGGGGAGGAACGCTTCGGGGAGCAGTGGGGCTCCATGCTGGAGGAGGAAATCCCGGACTTTTTCGTGGAACTGGGGCGGGAAATTTCCGCGTCCGGGACGACGTTCGAGACGTGGATGGAGGAAAACCCGCGGCGGCTTAGGGAAATCGCGGGGAAATATTTGCATTGAGAAGAATAAAGGGCCATTACCGGGGGATGTTTAGTCATTTGGGTAATGGCCTTTTTTAGCGGCGGTTCAGGAACTTGTTTTCAATAAGACTGTTGACTTTGTCGTTATTTTGCTTTAAAATATGTTTCACCGGGATTTGAAAAATCTCCGAGAGTGAATAGGGAGGCGGTCATATCATGCAGAAACGTATTTTAGTCGTGGATGACGACACGATGAATTTGAAAAGGACGAGAATGATTTTGAAGGATTATTACGACGTGCTTCTGGCGGAATCGGGAGTGGAAGCCCTTGAGAAGCTGAAGGACGAGAGGGTGGACCTGGTGCTCCTGGACATCGCTATGCCG
>Ga0073906_1005899_pt1 | contig 10553 bp, 8 predicted proteins | sample Inofromicrocosms_FD_65485 | JGI IMG/M metagenome (GOLD analysis project Ga0073906, IMG submission 65485) | Mouse cecum microbial communities from Vienna, Austria - Inoculum for glucosamine and mucus D2O microcosms | ecosystem: Host-associated > Mammals > Digestive system > Large intestine > Cecum... | reverse complement strand
ATTCCATAGGTTCGCCCGCAGGGGAATCGGATGCGGAAGCAACCGTATTTTCCTCGGCGGCGGGTTCCAGCGTCACGTCTTTCGCATAAAAATTACGCTTGTCCTCCGACTCTTTCACGGCGTCGGGCGCGCGGTAAGTCGGCATTTGCGGATAGTTATAATTTTCTTCCCGCGCGGGGAAAGTCCTTTCTACGGGAACCACTTTGCGCGGCATCGCGGGGCGCGCGGTCTCCGCCTGCGTGGAATAGCGCTCCGCATAGCTTGCAGGCGCGGAAGACTCCGCCGCGCCGTATCCCGTTGCGGAAGTCGCGCTCACCGTTTCGGAGACGGTCGGAGCCGTACGCGTGACGCTGCTTCTGCGCGGAGAATTGTTGAACTGCGAATCGCTGCTGAAAATCAGATTGTTCCGATAACTGCTTGCGGGATCGGAGGAAAACAAAATTTCGCGGCTCTCTTCCTGAACGCTGCGACGGGCGGAGGGTGCGCGTTGCGGAACATACCGCTCTTCGGGCAACGGCTCCGGCACCGCTTCGTGATAGGCGGGCGCGTTGAGATCTTCGAACGTGACGGGCGGGCGCGCTTCTTCCGTCTTTTGCGCGCGGGGCGCGCGGGCGCGGAAGATCAGCCCTTTCAGCGGCGTACCCATTAAAAGGAAGAATACCGCCGCAATCAGCACCAGAGAAAACACGACGTACGCGCCGGCGGCATGAAACAGCTTGCGCACGGGATAAACGATCAACCCCATCAGAACGCCGCCGCCCGTTCCTTCGCCCGCATGCGTCCCCGCCGCGGACCAGCAACCGCTCAGGTACCCGCCGTACCCTTCCGACGCAAACCGTTCGGCCGTGGACAGATGCACAATGAGGAACACGGACAGCGCGACGAGAACAAACCGCGCCAGCCATTTCCCCGGGATCGGTTTCTTGCCGGATACGAGAACGAATCCGAAGTATACGAACAACAGATCGAGCGGATAGAAAAACAGCCCGAAAAGCCCCAGAAAGAACGCCGTGATCGCCGTTCCGGGGTCTCCGAATATGTACGGTCCCGTAACCGCGATCAAAAACAGGATCGCGCCGAACAACAAAATCGTCATTCCGACCGTTTCCCGCGTCATTACGAAAGCCTTATTTTTTTCTTTTTTGTCGTCACCGCGCCCTAAACTGTTCACGATTCGTCCTCCGAATCCTTAAAAAGGATAGCAATACACATTATTTCAAATTACATTATATCATTTCCACGCGCTTTTTTCAACGATATTAAAGCGAATTTTTCACAACTTTTTCATTCCGCGTAAAAAGGACCGCGAAAGAACGCGAAAAAGCGCGTCCCGACAGACGCGCTTTTTTCAAACGACCGCTCGAATTCTTATACCATGCTCTCCAAAATGAGCTTATCGGCAACCAACGCGATAAATTCGCTGTTGGTCGGTTTTTCGCTGCCGATATATACCCGCGCGCCGAAAATGGCGTTCACCGCGTCGATTCTGCCGCGGTTCCAGGCGACTTCGATCGCGTGTCGGATCGCGCGCTCGACCTTGCTCGCCGACGAAGCGTATTTTTCTCCGATCACGGGATATAGACCTTTCGTGACGTTATTGATCACCTGCGGGTCGTTTACCGCCATCTTGATCCCCTCGCGCAGATATGTATACCCTTTGATATGCGGCGGAATTCCGATCGAGATAAAGATGTTGCTGATCCGCTCGTCAAGCGAACCCGCTCTCCTGCGCTCGAACTTTTCGCGCACGGGCGCAACGTCGGGACTCATCACTTCCGCGACCCGCTCGCCCACGATCTCCGCCGACACGGGCTTCATGAGATAGTAACGCGCCCCCAGCGCGATCGCGCGGTTGATGATCTTATCGTCGGCAAAATTCCCCATCACGATAAAGTCCGTCTTTCGGCCTTCGCGCCGCGCCGTTTCCATTACCGTAAACCCGTCCGCATTCTTCAACGACAGGCTCATGACGGCGACGTTCGGCGAGAACTGCTCCAAAAGTTTCAGCCCTTCCGCCCCGTCGTCCGTCACGCCGCACACCTCGTAACCGTGGGCGGAAAAACAATCGGAAAGCTCGCCCGCAAACGCCGCGTTGCCTTCCATAATCAAAATTCGTTTCATAACCGATACCTCGAACAAAAAAAGTAATTGCATTATATAACGGCGTTTCGGATTTGTAAAGTCATTTTTGTACAAAATTCAAAGATTTTTTTACAAAAATAATTGTTTTTTGTACAAAAATGTCGAATCGACTTTTTGCGACTTCTTTCTTGGGTAAAATCCGTCGTATTTTGGGCAACGCGGCGCATTTGTTTTCTTCTTTGCCGCGAAAAAAGCGATTGCGTTTTTTATGAAAATGCGTTATAATTGAGAAAAAAACGGAACGGGAACGAACTGTGAAAGAATTCATCGGATTTTTAAAAGATTCCTACACCGCCTTTCAGGCGACGGAAAATGCGGCGGCATACCTGAAAAAGAAGGGTTTTCTCCCCCTTGCCGAGCAGGACGAATGGAACCTGCGCGAAAACGGAAAATATTACGTGACGCGCGACGGAAGCGCGCTGATCGCGTTTACGCTCGGCAAAGACGGACGCGGGTACAAGATCGTCGCTTCGCACACCGATTCGCCCTGTTTTAAACTGAAAGAAAACGCCGCGCTTTCCGACGCGGAATTTACGAGGCTGAATGTAGAGCCGTACGGCGGGGGCCTGTACTACACCTTTTTCGACCGCCCGTTAAAGATCGCCGGCCGCGCCGTGTACGAGACGGAACGCGGCGTTCGCGCGAAGAATTTCGTGAGCGCGTTCCGCGTGACGATCCCCTCTCTCGCCATTCACATGAACCGCGAAGCGAACGAAAACTTCCGTCCCGATCCGCAGACCGATCTGCTTCCCCTGCTCGCGACCGAAAAGAAAGATTTTGCCGCGCTTGTCGGGAACCCCGTCTCCGCCGATCTGTTCGCCGTGTGCGACGAAGCGCCGTTCGAAAGCGGCGCCGACGGAGAATTTCTTTCCGCGCCGCGCATCGACAACCTCCTCGGCGTATACGCCTCCCTGCGCGCGATCGCCGAAGAAGAACACGGCGGAATCTGCGTCGCGGCATGCCTCGACGGCGAAGAAATCGGCAGCCGCGTCCGCTCCGGCGCAGGCGGAGATTTCCTCGCTTCCGTGCTTCGGCGCATATCGGCGGCGCGCGGACTCGACGAAGAGGCGCATCTTCGCGCAATTTCCTCTTCCTTTCTCGTCTCCATGGATAACGCACACGCGCTTCACCCCAACCGCCCCGAAAAATGCGACCCGACGAACCGCGCGAAGATGGGCGGCGGGATCGTGATCAAGGGTCATGCGGGCGGCGCGTATACCTCGAACGCGCTCTCCGCCGCCGCGATCAAGACCGTGTTCTCGCGGGCGGGCGTCAGGCACCAGACCTTCTACAACCGTTCCGACATGCGCAGCGGAAGCACCCTCGGCGCGATCAGCCTCGGACAGGTCAGCGTCCCTTCCGTCGATCTCGGCATCGCGCAACTCGCCATGCATTCCGCGGTCGAGACGATCCGGAAAGACGACTATTCCGAAGCGGTAAAGGGTTTGAACGCCTTTTTCGCAAGCGCGGTCGAATGGCGGGAAGACGCCGTTTCGATCGAATAAGAATATCAAAACGCCACGACAAACCGTCTTGGCGTTTTTTTAATAAGCTTTTCAGCTCGCCTGCTCGAATTGAGAATTATAGAGTTTCGCATACAGTCCGTTTTTCGCAAGAAGCTCGGTATGCGTTCCCATTTCCCGAATGTCGCCGTCCTGCATGTACAGGATCATGTCGGCGTCCCGAATCGTGGAAAGCCGATGCGCGATCACGAAACTCGTTCTCCCCTCGGTCAGCTTGTTCATCGCCCGCTGGATCTGAATTTCGGTACGCGTATCGACGGAGGAAGTCGCCTCGTCGAGAATCAGCATCGGCGCGTTTTCCACCATCGCGCGGGCAATGGTGATGAGCTGTTTCTGCCCCGCGGAGATGGTGACGGAATCGTTCAGAACGGTATCCAGCCCCGACGGAAGGGTGCGCACGAAATGCCCGAGCCCCGCCGCTTCGCACACGCGAAGCAAATCGGCATCCGACAAACCGTGTTTTCCGTAGGTGAGATTGTCGCGCAACGTGCCTTCGAAGAGCCAAGTGTCCTGCAACACCATGCCGAACAGATCGTGAACGTTCTCTCGCGTGACGCTTGAAATCGGCACGCCGTCCACTTTGATCTCGCCGCCGTCCAACTCGTAAAAACGCATGAGCAGATTCACGATCGTGGTCTTTCCCGCGCCCGTCGGTCCGACGATCGCGATTTTCTGTCCCGCGGCGACCTTTGCGGAGAAGCCGTGAATGATCGTCTTGTCTTTGGAATATCCGAATCTGACCCCGTCGAATTCCACTTCACCCTTTACGTTTTCGATCCGCATCGTCTTTCCGCTCTCGTCCGAAAGTTCCTCTTCGTGCAGGAATTCGAAAACCCGTTCGCTTGCCGCCGCGGCGGATTGCAGGTTCGCCATGCTCTGCGCGATCTGCCCCAAGGGCGACGAGAACTGACGGACGTAGATCATGAAAGATAGAATGATCGGAAAGGTCACGCCGAAACTCCCGCCCGCCGCCAACGCCGCGCCGACGATCACAACGACCACATAGCCGAAATTCCCGATGAATCCCATGAGCGGCTGCATCAGCCCGCCCAGAAATTCCGCTTTGAACGTATTGCGCTTTAACGCCTCGTTCCGCCTGCGAAACTCTTCGCGCGCATCCTCTTCCGCATTGTAGGCGCGCACTACCGCCTGCCCCGCAAAATACTCTTCCACGTGTCCGTTGACCTGCGCGAGACTCTGCTGTCTGGCAATGAAATATTTTTGCGATTTCGCCATGATCGCCGCCATGATCGCAAAACCGATCAGCGTCGCGCCGATCGTCGCAAACGCAAGAATCCACTTGGTGACGAACATCATGACCGTACAGCCGATCAGCGTGGAAACCGCCGTGATGAAAGTCCCGATACTGTTGGAAAAGGATTGAGAAACGGTGTCCACGTCGTTCGTCACACGCGAGAGGGTATCCCCGAAACTGTGCGAATCGAAGTACGACAGCGGCATGACGTTGATTTTTTCGCTGATGTCCTTCCGCATGCTTCGCGTGACCTCGCAGGCGACGGAAGTCATGATAAAGTGCTGCGCATAGTTCAGCGCCATGTTCCCCGCAAGCATTCCGATCAGCGTGTAGATCACCGTCATGAACGCGGACATATCGATCTTGCCGACCGTCCTGATCCCCTCTTCGATGATCTCCGCAAGGCGCGCGGTCTGATTGGGAGACAGCACCGCGAGCACCGTCGCACCCACGGCGCAGGTCATGGCGACAACGATCATCCACCAATATTTTTTGCTGTAATGTGCAAGATCGAGCAGCGCCTTTTTCGTATTTTTTGCATTCTGCGGCACGCCGCGCGTCGGTTTAGGCATTTCCCAATTCCTCCTCTGAAAGCTGACTCTTCGCGATTTCGAGATACGTCGGACAATTTTTCAGCAATTCTTCGTGTTTGCCCGCGCCGACGACTTTTCCGCCATCCAATACGAGGATCAGATCGGCGTCTTTGATCGTGCCGATCCGCTGGGCGACGATGAGGCAGGTCGCGTCTTTCACCTCTTCTTTCAACGCCTTGCGCAAATTTCGGTCGGTGGAATAATCGAGCGCGGAGAACGTGTCGTCGAAAATGTAGATTTCCGCGTTCCTCGCCACGGCGCGCGCGATCGAAAGCCGCTGTTTCTGCCCGCCCGAAAAGTTCGCGCCGTTCTGCGCGACCCGCCCGTCGTAGGCGTTTTCCTGTTTTTCCACGAAATCGGTACTCTGGGCGATCGCCACCGCGCGTTTGACGGAAGCCTCGTCCGCGCCGTTGTCCCCGAAGTCGATATTCTCGCGGATACTGCCGCTGAACAGCACCGCTTTCTGCGAGACGTAACTGATCTTTCTGTTCAGCTCTTCTTTCGTGTAGTCTTTGACGTCGTGACCGTCCACCGAAACGCGACCGGCGGTCGCATCGTAAAATCTGGACACGAGGTTGACGACGGTACTCTTTCCGCAACCGGTCGATCCGATCAGCGCCACCGTCTGCCCTCTTTCCGCGCGGAAACTGATATCGCTCAATACGTCTTCGCCGCCGTCCGGATAACGGAAGGATACGTTCTCGAATTCCACCGTGCCCTTCTCTTCGGTTTCACCCACGCCCTTCCCGTCTTCGATCCTGCAATCCGTTTTCAGCACTTCGCGGATACGCCCCGCGGAGACGAACGCGCGCGGCGCGAACATGAATATCGCGGCGAGCATCATAAACGAAAAAACGACCAGCATGCCGTAACTCATGAATACGACCATGTCCGAAAACAGCACGCCGAATTGCAAGGGGTTCGCGTTGATCAGCACGGCGCCGACCCAATAGATCGCAACGTTCAGTCCGTTCATGACGAGGGACATCAAGGGATTCATGAACGCCATCGTTCTGCCCGTGAAGAGATTGGTCTTGGTGAACTCCTCGTTCACGGCGGCGAACTTGCCCTCTTGGAACCCTTCGGCGTTATAGGCGCGGATGACGCGCAGACCGGTCAGATTTTCCCGCGTGGTCTGATTCAGCCGATCGGTGAGTTTCTGCATCTTGCTGAACTTTTTGTAAACGAGCAGCATGATAGCAAGGATCCCGACGAGCATGACCGCGACGCAAACCGCCGTCGCGACCGACCACTGCCATTCCTTACCCGAAATGACGCTGATCGCCCAGACCGCGGTGATCGGCGCTTTGATGATCATTTGCAGCCCGATCGCAACGAACATCTGCACCTGCTGGACGTCGTTCGTAGAACGGGTGATGAGAGACGCCGTGCTGAACTTGTTGATCTCCTCCATGGAAAAAGACTGCACTTTGCAGTAGAGTTCGTCGCGCAAGCGGGCGGAAAAACCCGCAGCGATTTTCGCGACAAACCAACTTGTGATCACGGAACAGGCGACCGACCCCAACGCGCAAGCGAGCATCCAGACGCCGCTTTTCCAGATCTCCCCCACGCCGCCCGACTGCGTTTGCAGGATCAGCGTGATTTCGCGGGTGTAGTCGGGAAGTTTGATTTCCAGCCACACCTGCATGACGATAAACCCGATGCTGAATAATGCGAAGATCCAGTCTTTCGCTTTCAAATACTTTAATAAATACGACATGCCTCTCCTTTTAAATCCACGTTAATACTATGCTGTGACAGTATAATAAAGTTATAAACTAAATCATGCGCTTTAAAACAGCCTTAGCGCCGTATCCGCGTGAAAATACGGTGAAACGCGTAAAAAGAAAAACGCGGGACAACCCCGCGCCTTTTTTCTGAAATTATTTCACGTATTTTTCCAACCGCGCGGCAAGCGCCGCGGCAACGACAAACTTCACGAGATCGGGAACAATGAACGGAACCACGCATGCGGCAAGCGCATATTCGAGCGTGCAGTGATACATCAAAATAAACCAGACGGTTCCGAACAGATAACAGAGCGTTTCGCCCACGACGCTCGCAGCGAAAAATATTCCCGCTCTGCCCCACTTATTCTTTAACGGAATGTATTTGCACAGCGCAGGAACGAGCGCCAGAAAGAGAAATCCGAAGATATATCCCCCCGTGGGACCGAACAGCGCGCCGACGCCGGAGTTGAACCGAGAGAATACGGGAATCCCGATCAGCCCCATGAGAATATAGACGAAGATCGCAGCCAGCCCGCGTTTCCAGCCCATGAGCGCGCCGATGAGCGCGACGGCGAGCGTCTGCAACGTGATGGGCACCTGCATGACCGGAAAGGAAATCCAGGCGCAGACGGTGATCAGGGAAACAGAGAGCGCTATGTATGCGATCTCGCGCGCAACGCTGCGGCGGATACCGCTCTTTTTAACGTCGCCGCCTTCTCTTGCTTTTTTCATTTTTAAACTCCGTTAAGATATTTTTTCAACGATTCCGCGCGGTCGATCTCCTCCCACGGGAAACCGTCTCTTCCGAAATGCCCGTACGCCGCGGTCCCCGCGTACAACGGACGGCGCAGGCGCAACGAACGAATGATTGCCGCCGGACGGAGATCGAACTCTTTTGCGACCACTGCCGCCAATTCGTCGTCGGGAAGCTTTCCCGTCCCGAACGTATCGACGAACACGGACACGGGATGCGCGACCCCGATCGCGTACGCGAGCTGAATTTCTATTTCGTCGGCAAGCCCCGCCGCGACGATATTTTTGCAGATGTAACGCGCCATGTAAGTCGCGCTTCTGTCCACCTTCGTGGGATCCTTTCCCGAAAACGAACCGCCGCCATGCGCGCAACGCCCGCCGTAAGTGTCGACGACGATTTTTCTGCCCGTAAGTCCGGAATCCCCTTCCGGTCCGCCGATGACGAACTTTCCGGTGGGATTGATGAAGTATTTCGTCTCTGCGTCGAGCAGTTCTTCGGGAACGACGGCTTCCACCACGTGCCTGCGGATATCCCTTGCGATCGTCTCCTGCGAAACGTCTTCGTCGTGTTGCGTAGAGACGACGACCGCGTCCACCCGGACGGGGGTTTTTCCGTCGTATTCCACCGTGACCTGCGTCTTTCCGTCGGGACGGAGATAACTCAGAATCCCCTCTTTCCGAACGTGGGTAAGGCGCTCCGCCAAGCGGTGTGCGAGCTTGATGGGAAGCGGCATCGACTCCTCCGTTTCCCGACAGGCATAGCCGAACATCAGCCCCTGATCGCCCGCGCCGATCTCGTCGTCCGCACCGCCGCCCGCCTTCCGTTCCGCCGAAGCGTCCACGCCCAGCGCGATGTCCGCGGACTGCCCGTGTACGAGCGAAATAATCTTACAGCGATCGTATGCAAAATCCCCGAAGTCGTAACCGATTTCCCGAATGACCTTGCGGGCGATCTTTTCATAATCGGCTTCGGCGCCCGAAACCTCTCCCATGATCAACAGCGTATTGTACGCCGCACAGCACTCCACCGCCGAACGCGCGCACGGGTTCTTGCGCAAAAGTTCGTCCAAAATCTCGTCGGCGATCCGGTCGCACACCTTGTCGGGATGCCCTTCCGTAACGCTCTCGCTCGTAAAAAATCTTCTCATTCCGTATTTCCTCTTTTCCGTGATCCATTATAGCTTACCCGCGCGGAAAAGTCAACCGAAAGCGGCGGCGAATCGACTTGCTTTTCCCGATCAAACGTGATATAATCCGTTTATGCAATGTACCCTTTGTCCCGTCGGCTGTAAAGCGGACAGAACGGTCTTCGCGGGAAGATGCGGAACGCGCGGACTGACGGTCGCGAAATATTATCTCCACCCCTATGAAGAACCGCCGATATCGCACAAAAACGGAAGCGGCACCGTCTTCTTCGGGGGCTGTTCTTTAAAGTGCGTTTTCTGCCAGAACTACGAACTCTCCCGCGCGGAACGCGGAAAAGCCGTATCGCCGGAAGAGCTTGCGGAAATCTTCCGGAAGTTGGAAGACGCGGGCGCGGACAATATCAATCTCGTGACCCCCGACCACGTTTCCGACCTGATCGCGGAAGCGCTCGCCCTGTACCGCCCGCGCGTTCCCGTCGTCTACAATTCGAGCGGATACGCAAAAAAAGAAGCGCTCGAATCGATCGCTCCTTTCGTGGACGTCTGGCTGCCCGATCTCAAATTTTACTCTTCCGCGCTCTCCCTGCGCTATACAGGACGGGAAGATTACTTTTTATACGCAAGCGAGGCGGTCAAGTACATGGCGCGAAAACCCGTCGCGTTCGACGGAGACGGAAAACTGCTGACGGGAATCGTCGTCAGACATCTCGTCTTACCGGGCTGTACGAGCGATTCTCTGCGGGTGCTTGATTTTCTCAAAGAGGTCCTGCCCGAAAACGCGCCGATTTCGCTGATGCGCCAATACACGCCGTTCGGAAATCCGGACGGATACCCCGAACTGAACAGACGCGTAACCGCGCGGGAATACGGGCGCGTACTCGATCATGCCCGCGCCTGCGGATTCAAGACGATCTACGCGCAGGAAAAGGACTGCGCCGAAGAGAGTTTTATCCCCGCTTGGGATTTCTGACGGATCCGTTCAAAGATCCAGCCACTGCTCTTTGAGCCGCACCAGCTCCTGCGTGAGTTTCGCGCTTTCGGAGGGATCCGCATATTTCAGCCGCTGTTCGATATCGCGCACCTGCTTCAACAATTTGTTTTTCATATCCGTAATTTGCTCTTCGCGAGGAAAAGTATGCTCGTAAATTTCGAAAACGTCACATTCGGCTATACCGACGCACCCGTATGCTCGCGCGTCTCCTTTGCCGTGCACGAAAAAGAACGCATCGGATTCGTAGGCGGAAACGGCGAAGGCAAGACGACGATCCTCAAACTTCTGCTCGGAACGCTCTCCCCCGACGAAGGACAAATTTTCCGTAAAAACGGCGCGGCGTTCGGATACCTCGAACAAAACAGCGGCTTCGAAAGCGATTCCACCGTTTACGGCGCGATGCGCGAAGTGTTTCGCGAAG
>Ga0073906_1005898_pt1 | contig 10556 bp, 7 predicted proteins | sample Inofromicrocosms_FD_65485 | JGI IMG/M metagenome (GOLD analysis project Ga0073906, IMG submission 65485) | Mouse cecum microbial communities from Vienna, Austria - Inoculum for glucosamine and mucus D2O microcosms | ecosystem: Host-associated > Mammals > Digestive system > Large intestine > Cecum... | reverse complement strand
ATAGAGCATGGGGGGGGCTGCGGAGATGGCAATGGACAAGTATACGGTGATAGTGAGCGGCGGGGCGCTTGACGAGGATTTTGCCCTGCGGGTTTTGGGTGACGGGCATACTGAATTTATCATTGCGGCGGACGGCGGGCTTTTGTTTTTGTATAATCATGGCATCAAGCCCGATTACATCGTCGGTGATTTTGACAGCGCGCCTTCCGACGTGGTGTCATATTATCGGGAGCAGGTGAACGTGCCAATCCGGCAGTACGACCCGGTTAAGGATTTTTCCGACACGGAAATCGCGCTCCGCCTCTGCCTGAGCCTTGGCAGGAAGCGGATTATGATATTGGGTGGCACCGGGAGCCGCGTCGACCATGTCTGGAGCAACGTGCAGATATTGAAAATCGCGCTGGACGCGGGTGCAGAAGCCGTTCTTCTGGACCCCCACAACCGGATCCGGCTTTTGAAGCGTGGCATCACGCTGGAACGAAGCAGGGCGTTCGGTTCTTATTTTTCGGTGTTTCCGCTGGGGCCGACGGTGGAGTGTTTTTCCATCAAGGGAGCGAAGTACCCGCTTACGAACCACGCGCTGACACCGTATGACAGCTTGTGCGTCAGCAACGAGTACGCGGATGACGAGGTGGAAATTTCGTTCCCGGAGATGCTGGACAACGTTGTCGTGCTGATGGAGACGAGGGACTGAGGATGTTAAACAAGGGGGACACTTTTTGGTGATTTGCCATGATTTTTTCGTGGCAACCAAGAGAAATTAAGAGAGGTAAGGATAGAGTATGAAACTGGGGATTGTCGGTTTGCCGAATGTCGGCAAGAGCACATTATTTAATTCTTTGACAAAGGCGGGGGCCGAGTCGGCCAATTACCCGTTCTGCACCATCGACCCGAACGTGGGCGTGGTGGCGGTGCCGGACGAGCGTCTTGACGTGCTGGGGGAAATGTACCATACGCGCAAGATTGTCCCGGCGGCGATCGAGTTCGTCGACATCGCGGGGCTGGTGAAAGGCGCGTCCAAGGGTGAGGGCCTGGGCAACCAGTTCTTGGCCAACATCCGCGAGGTGGACGCGATCGTCCATGTGGTGCGCTGCTTCGAGGACGGGAACATCGTGCACGTGGATGGAAGCATTGACCCGCTTCGGGACATTGAGACGATTAATTTGGAACTGGTTTTTTCGGATTTGGAGATTTTGGAGCGGCGCATCGCCAAGACGACGAAAGTGTCGCGCAATGACAAGGCGGCGGCCAAGGAACTGGAGTTGCAGAAGCGTATCAAGGAGCACCTGGAAGAAGGCAGGATGGCGAAGAGCTTCACGACGGACGACGAGGACGAGATTGCCTGGATGGCGGATTACAATCTTTTGACCGCCAAGCCGGTGATTTTTGCGGCGAACGTGGCGGAGGACGACTTGGCGGACGACGCGGCCGCCAATGCGGGCGTGCAGGCGGTGCGCGGGTACGCGGCGCGGGAAGGGTGCGAGGTGTTTGTGGTCTGCGCCCAGATCGAGCAGGAAATTGCCGAGCTGGAAGATGACGAGAAGAGGATGTTCTTGGAAGACCTGGGGCTGTCCGAGTCGGGTCTTGAGAAGTTGATTAAGGCGAGCTACCGTTTGCTGGGCCTGATTAGCTACCTGACGGCCGGGGAGCCGGAGGTGCGCGCATGGACAATCAAGGCCGGGACGAAGGCGCCGCAGGCGGCCGGAAAAATCCATTCCGACTTTGAGCGGGGATTTATCCGTGCCGAGATCGTAAGTTATGACGATCTGATGGCTTGCGGGACGCACGCGGCGGCCAAGGAGAAGGGGCTGGTGCGCCTGGAGGGCAAGGATTACGTGGTACAGGACGGGGACATTATCTTGTTCCGCTTTAACGTGTGATACCAGGGTTCCAAGGCCATGTATGACATGCTTGTATGTCAATACATGACCTTGGAAGCCGCAAAACACTGAGAAGTAGCCATTTTCCAGAGGAAAACGAGCGGATTTGAGGTGTTTTACGGATTGTGGGAGCGCGTAGCAATCCGAGGGTATCATGGGGGGATTTTATTTTAAAAGGAGCAGCAGGCTATGCATTATGATATCAGCTTCCCGAATCTGGGGATTTACCTGGATCATGTGGGGAAGTCCATTTCTATATTTGGCTTCGAAATCGCCTATTATGGCATCATTATCGGTAGTTCGATGCTGATTGGGTTTTTATGGGCGTTCCATGACGCGAAGAAGAGCGGGCAGAACCCGGACGATTACTTGGACCTGGGACTGGCGGGAATCATTTGCGGGATTATCGGGGCAAGGATTTATTATGTCATTTTTTCGTGGGACATGTACAAGGACAACCTCTTAAACGTGTTTAACTTGCGCGAGGGAGGATTGGCCATTTATGGGGGCGTGATTGGAGCCGTGTTGGCCGTGCTGGTCGGCACGAAGATGAAGAAAATGAAGGTCGGCGTGGTATTCGACATGATGGCCGTGTTGATTTTAAACGGGCAGATGTTGGGACGCTGGGGCAACTTTTTTAACCGGGAGGTGTTCGGGGATTATACCGACTCGCTTTTGGCCATGCGTCTTCCGTTGGACGCGGTCCGTCCACGGGACGTGTCGGAACTGATGCTGCAGAACATGGTGGAAATCGGGGGGGTCAGCTACATCCAGGTGGAGCCGACGTTCCTTTATGAATCGTTGTGGTGCGCGGCGCTTCTGGTTCTCCTCGTGCTTTACCGCAAGCATAAGAAATATGATGGCGAGATTTTCCTGCTATACATGTTCGGGTACGGGCTGGGGCGCTTCTGGATTGAGGGAATCCGTACCGACCAGCTTTTGCTTCCCGGCATCGGATTCCCGGTGTCACAGCTCCTGGCGGCGGTAATTGTCATGGTGACCGCGGCGTTGATGGTATGGATACGGATGAAAAAGAGAAAGGACGCGATGCGTGACGCCGTCGGGAGCGGCGAAGAACATGGAAAAGGGCGCGTCGGGGAATGAAGGTAAGGAAGAAACGCGGCGGGAAACAAAAAAGAAGAACGCGGTGAAGAACGAGATGAAGGGCGAGACAAAGGACAAGGTGAAAGGCAAAACGAGAAATACGGCGAAGAGCAAGACGAAGAACGCTGTGGAAGACCTGGGATTGGTTTATAAAGTCGTGACAGGCGTCGTGGCGGCAACAATTTTGGTTGCCGCTATTGTCGTGTCCGTAACGTACTGGAGGAAGTCGGTGCAGGAGGAGGAAGAGATAAGTGCCGGGATCCATTATCTTGAGGAGCTTGAGAAACAGGACATGGAGGCGATATCCGGGGATATCAAGACGATAAGGGACGAGCGGCTTTTGGACTTGGCCGATGCGGACGAGGGGGCGGTCTGGTCAGTGTTCGACGCCTTGAACGCCATGATTTTGGGCGATTCCCGCGCCGTGGGATTTACCCATTGGGAGTTCGTGGCGGAAGAGAGGGTGCTTGCCCATGGCGGTGGGAAGATTACGGACGTCGCGGAAGAATTGGAAGAGATAAAGGCGGTCAACCCGGAGCACGTTTTTTTGTGCTTCGGGCTCAACGACGTGGGTATCGGCTATTGGCCGGATCCGAAAGAATATGCGGCGGTCTGTGACGAGCAGATCCGCTTGTTGCAGGAAACGTTGCCGGACGCGACGGTCTATTTGAACTCCATTCTCCCGGCGGTAGGTCCCGGATTGCAAAGGGATTCGGATTATCCGCGGATTGGCGAGTACAACGAGGCGCTACGGGCGATGTGTGCGGAGAGAGGTTATCATTTCATAGACAATACGCCGTTGGCCGAGGAACGGGTGGATTTATATGCGGAAGACGGCTTGCACGTGGACGAGCATTTCTACAAGTATTGGGTGGCCAATATGTTGACAGAGGTGGATTGACGAATGATGGAGAAAACGAGGGAAAAATGGGGTTATAAAAAGTGGGGCTACATAAGGAACGGACTTGTCGTCCTATTGGTCTTGTTCGTCATCCTGGATTTGTGGGGCGGCCGCGGGGGCGACGCGGACATGGAGACGCTGGTGGCGGAAGTGACGAAGGCGGCCGGGATGGAGGGTGGCCGGCCTGCCGGCGCGAGAATGGTGAAGCGGTTTTACGGCCTGAACCCGGGTGATTATGAAAGCGTGGTCTTGTATGCCCCGGCGGACAACATGGACGCGAGGGAACTGCTGATCGTGAAGCTTGCAACGCCTTCCCAGAGGGAGGAAGTGGAGAAGGCGGTTCAAGGAAGGCTCGACGTGCAGCTCGACAGTTTTGACGGCTATGGCGCGGAGCAGACGGCACTTTTGGAAGCGCACGTGTTACGGGCGAAGGGCGATTACGTGCTATATATCGTCCATGAACGCGCGGATGAGGCGGGGGCGGCTTTTGAGAAAGCGTTTCGGTAAAAAAGGTGCGTCGAGGGGGTAGGAGTCATGATTTTCAGCAGTATTTTTTTCATTTTTGTCTTTTTGCCGGTGGTGTTGGCAGTTTATTATTTGGTGCCGTTCCGATACCAGTTGAAGAACCTGGTGCTTTTATTGGCGAGCCTCGTCTTTTATGCGTGGGGCGAGCCCGTTTATGTGATCCTGATGCTGCTTGGCATCGGCATCAATTTTGCGGGTGGCCTGGAAATCGAGAATTACCTGCAATCCGGCCGGGAGCGGAACGCGAAGGTCGCGTGCATCGTTATCGTGGCGGTGGACCTGGCCGTCCTTGGATTTTATAAATATTATGGATTCGTGCTGGAAAATGTCAACGCGGTCCTGCCGTTTGACATTCCTTACCACGAACTCGCGTTGCCAATCGGGATTTCGTTTTATACGTTCCAGACGATTTCCTACATCATCGACGTGTATCGGCAGAAGGTGGGGGCACAGCGCAGTTTTATCACGTTCGGGGCGTACGTGTGCATGTTCCCGCAGTTGATCGCGGGTCCCATCGTGCGTTACAGCGACGTGGAAAAGCAGTTGGCGAAGCGGACGTTGTCCGTGGAAAAGTTCGGGGACGGGGCGATGTGGTTTTTGCGGGGGCTGGGCAAGAAGGTCTTGCTGGCGAACACCATGGGCAGCGTTTTTGATGCCATCATGGCGTTGGGGGCTGCCAACACGTCAGTCTTGACGGCGTGGATTGGCTGCTTCGCCTACACGATGCAGATTTACTTTGATTTTGGCGGGTATTCCGACATGGCGGTTGGATTGGGCAAAATGTTGGGGTTCGAGTTCATGAAGAACTTTGATTATCCTTACACGGCGAAAAGCGTCACGGAATTTTGGCGCAGGTGGCACATTTCCTTGAGCAGCTGGTTCAAGGAATACGTCTATATTCCCTTGGGCGGAAACCGCGGCGGGACGAAAAAAGCGGTCAGGAACCTCCTGGTGGTCTGGGCCTTGACCGGGCTGTGGCACGGGGCGGCGTGGAATTTTATTTTTTGGGGACTGTATTATGGCATAATTCTATGTGTCGAGAAATATATATTAAAAGAGGGATTGGCGAAATTGCCGGCCGTATGCCGGCATGTTTACACGATGGTGCTCGTCATGCTGGGATGGGTCTTGTTTTCATCCCCGACGCTGGGACGGGCCTTGTCGTATACGGGGACGATGTTTGGCATCGGCGGCAGCGGCGTGGCGGATGCCACCGGCTTGTATTTTCTTGGCACCTGCCTGGTGCCGGGCACCGTTTCGGCAATTTTGTGCGCACCGCTCGTATACAAGTGGATTCCTCGAATCACGAGGGCGAAGGAGTGGTACAAGCAGGTGGCCGGGGCGGTGATTTACATCGGCATATTTTTGGTTTCCACGGCGTACCTCGTGAACGCCACGTATAATCCGTTTTTGTATTTCAGGTTCTAAGGGGGCGCGAGCATGCGGCAGGATCAAGACGTGCGGCAGGAGCCGGCGAAGAGAAAAAAGAAAAAGGGCGGGCGGTTGTTTTACCGGATCATGGCGGCATCGTTTGCCGGCATCGTTTTGTTGTTTGCACTTGCCGGAATCGTGTTGCCGGACCGGGGATATTCTGAGGAGGAAAAGCGCGTGCTGGCCTCCTTTCCCGAAGCGAGCTGGGACGGCATCCAGAAGAAAGATTATATGGAAGACTTGGAAAGCTACGTTTCGGATCAGTTCGTGTTACGGGACGCGTGGATCCGTTTCAAGGTGCAGTGTGACCTGCTGGTGGGGAAGCGCGAATTCAACGGGATTTACCTGGGAAAGGACAAGTACCTGATACAGATTCCGGGGGAACCGGACGATGAAAACGTCGCCAGGAACATGCAGGCAATCAACCAGTTCGCGGGGCGGTATCCGGAACTTCGGGTTTGCATGATGATTGTGCCGAACGCGGCCTGCGTGATGGAAGAATATTTGCCGAAAGGGGCGCCGGTACGTGACCAGGAGAAGGACGTGGAGGATTTGAAGGGGCAGCTGGCGGAAAATATAAATTACATTGACGTGACGGCGTCCATGCGGGGGCATGTGCAGGAGGGGCTGTATTATAAGACGGACCACCATTGGACAAGCAAGGGCGCGCTGCGGGCGTTCGAGGCGGCGGCGGAAGGATTGGGAATCGAGAATCCGATTACCGATTATGAAGTTTACACGGTCACGAACGACTTTTCCGGGACGTTGTCTTCCAAAAGCGGATACCACAAAGTGAAGGATTCGATTCAGGTTTATGCGCCGAAGGGAACGGAAGTAAAATACTTGGTGACGGATTCGGACGACGTGAAGGAACGCCCGACGGTGTATGACAAGGAGGCGTTAAATGGAAAGGACCAGTACCAGGTGTTTTTCGGCGGCAACCACGCCCTCGTGGACATACGGACGACCAACCGGACAAGCAGGTCATTGTTGGTGTTCAAGGATTCCTATGCGAACTGCTTCGTGCCGTTCTTACTTCCGTATTATGACGAAATCATCATGGTGGATCCGCGATATTATTATGACAACGTGCAGATGCTGGTTTCAAATAAGAAGGTCACGGACGTGTTGTTCTTGTATAATATGGACACGTTCCTCGGCGACCGTTCCATCGCGGACGTGTTGGCGGGAGAGTGAGGGCGTTCCAAGGTTGTTATTTACGGGTGCCGCCCCTGAGGTCGTGAAACCGTTCGCCCTTGTACGTGAAAAGAAACAAAAAAGTCCGTTGGTTCTATGGACTTTTTTTCGATTTGGCGATATAATAGTTTTACATGTGAAAAAATACCATTTTGAGCCGGACAAGCGCGAAGTGCGGGGCGGCTCGCGGGTATTATGTATGGTCATGGTGTTTTATGGCCAAATATCATGCATTCAAACAAGGAGGAACAACAAATGGCAAGAAAAATGAAGACCATGGATGGTAACCAGGCAGCGGCCCACGTTTCTTATGCGTATACGGAAGTTGCGGCCATCTATCCCATCACCCCGTCATCCGTCATGCCGGAGCATGTCGATGAGTGGGCGACCGAAGGCAGGGAGAATATTTTTGGACAGACCGTACAAGTGACGGAGATGCAGTCCGAGGCGGGCGCGGCCGGGGCCGTGCATGGTTCCTTGTCCGCAGGTGCCTTGACGACGACGTTCACGGCGTCACAAGGATTGCTTTTGATGATCCCGAACTTGTACAAGGTGGCGGGTGAGCAGTTGCCGGGCGTGTTCAACGTGTCCGCGCGTGCGTTGGCGAGCCACGCATTGTCCATCTTCGGCGACCATTCCGACGTTTATGCATGCCGTCAGACCGGAGCCGCGATGCTCTGCGAGTCGAGCGTGCAGGAGGTCATGGACTTGACGGCGGTCGCACATTGTGCGGCGCTTGAGGGCAAGCTTCCATTCATCAACTTCTTTGACGGGTTCAGGACTTCCCACGAGATTCAGAAGATTGAGGCTTGGGATTATGAGGATTTGAAAGACCTCGTGAACATGGATGCCATTGACGCGTTCCGTGCCCACGCGCTGAATCCGAACCATCCATGCCAGAGGGGTTCCGCGCAGAACCCGGACATCTTCTTCCAGGCGAGGGAGGCTTGCAACCCGTATTATGACGCGATGCCGGGCATCGTCCAGAAATACATGGACAAGGTCAATGAAAAGATTGGCACGGATTACAAATTGTTCAACTACTACGGCGCGGCGGACGCGGAGAGCGTCATCGTGGCGATGGGTTCCGCGTGTGACACCATCGAGGAGACGATTGACTACATGATGGCTTCCGGAGCGAAGGTCGGTGTCGTCAAGGTTCGCTTGTATAGGCCGTTCTGCGCACAAGCGTTGATTGACGTGATTCCGGACACCGTGAAGAGGATCAACGTCCTTGACAGGACGAAGGAGCCGGGCGCGATTGGTGAGCCGCTTTACCTTGATGTCGTGGCGGCATTGAAGGGCTCCAAGTTCGACGCGGTTCCGGTAAATTCCGGGCGTTACGGCCTTGGCTCCAAGGACACGACTCCGGCACAGATTGTGGCCGTGTTTGACAACAAGGATAAAAAGACGTTTACCATCGGCATCGAGGACGACGTGACGAACTTGTCCCTGGAGATAGGCGACGCGCTCGTTACCACGCCGGAAGGCACGATTAACTGCAAGTTCTGGGGTCTGGGTGCCGACGGCACGGTTGGAGCCAACAAGAACTCCATCAAGATTATCGGTGACAATACTGACATGTACGCGCAGGCTTATTTTGACTATGATTCCAAGAAGTCCGGCGGCGTGACGATGTCCCATTTGCGTTTCGGCAAGAAGCCGATTAAGTCCACCTACCTGATTCATAGGGCGAACTTCGTGGCCTGCCACAACCCGTCCTATATCGACAAGTACAACATGGTACAGGAACTGGTTGACGGCGGAACGTTCCTTTTGAACTGCCCGTGGGACATGGAAGGCCTGGAGGCCAATTTGCCGGGACAGGTAAAGGCGTATATTGCGAACCATGGCATCAAGTTCTACACGATTGACGGTATCAAGATTGGCAAGGAAATTGGCCTTGGCGGCCGCATCAATACCGTGTTGCAGTCGGCGTTCTTCAAACTGGCGGCCATCATTCCGGAGGAAGAGGCCATCGGGCTGATGAAGACGGCGGCGAAGAACACTTATGGCAGGAAGGGCGACAAGATTGTCCAGATGAATTACGACGCCATCGATGCCGGCGCGAAGCAGGTAGTGGAAGTGGCAGTTCCAGAGAGCTGGAAGAGTGCCGCCGACGAAGGACTGACCACCCCGCACGTGGAAGAGGGCGGCAGGAAGGACGTCGTCGACTTCGTGAAGAATATCCAGGCGAAGGTGAACGCGCAGGAAGGAAACACGCTTCCGGTATCCGCGTTCGTGGATTACGCGGACGGCTCCACCCCGTCAGGTTCTTCCGCATACGAGAAGCGCGGTATCGCGGTGGACATCCCAGTATGGAAGCCGGAGAACTGTATCCAGTGTAACCGTTGTGCCTATGTATGTCCGCACGCGGTCATCCGTCCGATGGCATTGACGGAGGAAGAGGCGGCGAAGGTTCCGGAAGGACAAGCCACCTTGCCGATGACCGGCATGCCGGAGTTGAAGTTTGCCATCACCGTGTCCGCGCTTGACTGTACCGGATGTGGTTCCTGCGCGAACGTATGTCCGGGCAAGAAGGGCGAGAAAGCGCTCGTGATGGGCAACCTGGCCGAGAACGTGGGTGCGCAGAAGGGCTTTGATTTCGGCAGGGAAATCCCGGTGAAGCCGGAAGTGGTCGCGAAGTTCAAGGAGGCTACCGTGAAAGGAAGCCAGTTCAAGCAGCCGCTGCTTGAGTTCTCGGGCGCGTGCGCGGGTTGTGGCGAGACGCCTTACGCGAAGCTGATTACGCAATTGTTTGGCGAGAGGATGTATATTGCCAATGCGACGGGATGTTCCTCCATCTGGGGCAACTCCTCGCCGTCCACGCCTTACACGGTAACGCCGGAGGGCAAGGGACCGGCCTGGTCGAATTCCTTGTTCGAGGATAATGCCGAGTTCGGTTACGGCATGTTGCTCGCGCAGAACACGATTCGCGAGAGATTGAAAGTGAAAGTGGCGAAATTGGCTGAGAGCGGGGACAACGAGGACGTCAAGGCCGCGGCCAAGGAATATATTGACACCTACGGATGCGGCGCGACGAACGGAACCGCGACGGACAAGCTGGTGGCGGCTCTGGAAGCCTGTGGGTGCGGATGCCCGGAGAGGGCGGAGCTTCTGAAGATGAAGGACTATCTGGCGAAGAAGTCCCAGTGGGTATTCGGTGGCGACGGATGGGCGTACGACATCGGATTCGGCGGCGTTGACCACGTGCTGGCCAGTGGCAAGGACATCAACGTCATGGTATTCGACACCGAGGTTTACTCCAACACCGGTGGACAGTCCTCCAAGGCGACCAAGACCGGTGCGACCGCGCAGTTCGCGGCGGGCGGCAAGGAGACGAAGAAGAAGGATTTGGCGAGCATCGCCATGAGCTATGGCTACGTGTACGTGGCGCAGATTGCCATGGGTGCCGATTTCAACCAGACCGTGAAGGCATTGGCCGAGGCCGAGGCTTATCCGGGACCGTCGTTGATCATCGCCTACGCCCCGTGTATCAACCATGGTATCAAGAAGGG
>Ga0073906_1005896_pt1 | contig 10559 bp, 8 predicted proteins | sample Inofromicrocosms_FD_65485 | JGI IMG/M metagenome (GOLD analysis project Ga0073906, IMG submission 65485) | Mouse cecum microbial communities from Vienna, Austria - Inoculum for glucosamine and mucus D2O microcosms | ecosystem: Host-associated > Mammals > Digestive system > Large intestine > Cecum... | reverse complement strand
CCTCTTCCATGACGTTTACCAATTACGTTGACCGGGCTTGCGGCGGTGGGAGGAGGATATGGATTCGCAGAGTTCCTCATCGGACAGGGGTACAGGATTCTTACGGGAGGATTCCAGCCATTTGTCCAGTTCGTCCCTGTAAAGGCAATATCGTTTTCCGGGCTTGGTGGCGGGAATGCTTCCCTCCGACAGCTTCATATAGAGCGTGCCTTTGGGAATGCCCAGATATTCCGCTGCCTCTTCCACTGACATGGGGACATGGGTGTCCACCGCCTTTGCATTGTTCACACTGCGCTGCTCGGTAAGCAGGCTTCTCAGGCTCATCACCTCGTCCCGAAGCTGAGCCACGACCTCCGGGAGGTCGTTGAATGTAATCATTGTTTTTTCCATTTGCGTACTCGCCTCTTTTGTAAGGCATGGCGCAAAGGACCGGAATGATACAGCCGTGAATACCTCCACGAAAGGTCATTGCAAAATAATTCCCGAATAACGATGCCTAACCGTGAATGACGGGTAAAGTTATTCGGGAAACGATGTGATACAGACAGTTATCTGTTATTGATTACCCGTGATTATTGGTTATTGAAAGGCTGGTTATACTTTTCCCGTACATAATCTGCCGGATAATGGAAATCCAGTCTGCCGTTTTCAGGCTCGTCAATGGGAATCAGTGTCTTTAACGGCTCTACCTTGAAGTTCTTGATGGTCGCTATGTCTGTATCGGCAAACTCCCGTGGAAAAAGGGTGCTGATGAAGCGGGCACGGTTGTCCCCCGTGTAGTATTTCTTGTACATGAAACGCTCGGAGATATTCCACACGAAATGGCGGAGCGGAATGTTTGAAATGTCTTTGGTCAGCCGTCCTTTTATCGGCTTGGGCTTGTAGCTGTGAAGCCGCATCCAGTTGTTGACCTCGCCACAGATGTGGTTCACGGTCTCCTTGTCTGCGATACGGGGCATGATGAAATGGATGTATTCCATGACCATAGCGATGCGCTCTTCATTTTCCCGCTGCTCCCTGTCCTCGTAATCAGCACGGTTTTTCTCGTGAAGCTCCGGAGATATGGCAATCTCTGCCGGTCTTATATCCGGGGTTGCTTCTCCACCTGTCGCCATTGATGCCGGGGTTACAGGCTTGTGTGCATCTTGGGGCTGGTCTTCCCGAATCTCTGTAATTTCGGCAGGTGTCTTTTTCTTGCCGAACTTGATTCGGTAGATTTCGTATGTGTCGAAGATGACTGTCTGGAAAGAGAGATAGAGCAGCCAGCCAAGGAGGTTGCTGCATACAAAAACTATCAGGCGTACAAAGTTGTCCTGATTGAATTTATCTGCGACAACCAGTGTCGCTATGGAAGATATTAGGAGGATGGCAAAGCCGACAAATCCCCAAATGATATGTTTGTCTTTTACGGACGGTTCCATGTTTCTTGTCTTATTCGGTTGTTACTTGTTGCTGTTTTCGCAAATTTAATAGTCTTCTTCCAATTATTGCTCATTATCCTTGGTTAGTGGTTTCTTTTTCAATGTTTTTCACCAAATGTCCGAAATCGTACCCGATTATCGTACTTTAAGGACTTTTTAAGGAATGGTGGGTAAAAAACATAGGGAGCGGTTAAAGCTCCACGCAATAACCGCTTCCTATGAATATCCCGGACTTTGAGGATGCCTTATGTCTCCTTGCGTTTCAGGGTTATCTTGTCCACGACCTCGCACATCTGCTGTGCCGCCATCTTGGAATAAATCTGTGTGGTGGTAATGTTCTTGTGTCCCATATAGGCTTGTATGACAGCCATGTCCGTACCCATTTCCACGTGCAGGCTTCCGAATGAATGCCGGGTGCAGTGAAAGGTTATCTTCTTGGTAATGCCTGCCGCCAAGAGCCAGCGTTTGAGCGGTCCTTGAAGCATCTTGTCCTTGAATCCGTCAAAGATAAGCCCTTCATGCCGTTCCCCGAGCAGCCCGTAGGCTTCATCACTGATGGGGTTGTGTACAATCTGCTTCGTCTTCTGCATACGGGTGGTCACAAACATCTTACCGTTGGTGTACGGCTGTATCTGCTGCCAAGTGAGCTGCCTGATGTCGCTCTTCCGCAGTCCGGTCAGGCAGGCGAAAAGAAAAGCCCTTTTCAAGACATCTTCCTCGCAAGGGGTTTCGGCAAGCCATATCAGTTCCTCTTGGCTCAGATGTTCCCTCATGGTGGGAATACACTCGATGCGGTCTAAGAATCCGTTTGGGTTCTCCTTTATCTTCCTGTCCCGGTAGGCGGTGTGAAGTACCGCACGGAAAGCCGACCAGTAGCCTGCCGCAGAATTGACATGCAGTTTTTGGTTGGTGTGTATGGATTGGGGTGCGTTAAGCAGGTATTCCATGAACTTGCGGCACAAGTCCACGTCCACCTCCTCAAAGGTACATTTGCCGTTCACGAACCGCTCGAAGTGCTTGTAAACGTGCTGCCACTTGATATTCTTCCTCTCTGCCAGCTCCTTGAAGTAGGCGAGGAAATCCCCTTTCATCCTGGCTTTGTCAAAGAAGCCGTTATTTTCGTTGAAGATGGCTTCGTAACGCCTGTTGCGAAGTATCTCCGCCTTTTTCATCATGCGTGCGTTGAAGTCACGCTCCTGCTGATTGGCGGGTTTGGCGAAAATGTAAATTCCCAGAGCTTCACGTGTAATCACTTTCATGGTGGTGTTGTCACGATAGCCGGGATAATAGTCCAGACACAGCGAATACTGTGTACCGTTCTTAATCTTGCGCTTGCGCAAGGTAACTGTCTTGCATTTGCTCATAATGATGTTGTTTTAACTGGTTGTACATTTTCGGAGGTGTCCCCGTGTTTACGGTGACAAAGGAACAACGTGAAACAACCGTGAATACCTCCACGGCAATCATTTTGAAATAATTTTCCGGAAATGTCGGTTGCTCACGGTTGTTTCTCCCTTTCAGCCATGACACGCTCCACATCGGAGCGCAAAAGCAGGTTTTTCACTCCGACCTTTATCTTTTCGATGCGCTTCACCTTGACGATATGGCTGATGTTGGCTGAGGAAAGCCCGTAAATCTGCCGGACTTGTTCCACGGTGTAGTAGCGTTCATCGTTTATGAGGTCTGTCCTGCGGAGTTCATCCAAATGGGATTTGGAGTAGTAGGTGCGCCCGTATTCTCTTTTGGTCGGTATCTTGTGGCGGTGGGCGTATGCCCGGAGTGCGGTCGGCTTCATGCCGAACAGTTCTTCCGCTTCTTCAATCAGGAGCCAGTCAGTGATATTGCTTGTATCTACAGCCACACCGAAAAACTCGTCAACATGCTTCTTGCTGTAATAGTTCTTCCCAGCGATGCGGCAGATGGGGATGCGGTTACGCTTGGCGGTGGTATAGAGCCACGACTGCTTGACCTTGAAGAGCGACATCACATTCTCACCTGAATAGAAGTCCATTACTTCATCTATATCCTTTTCCCTCTTTTCTCTTTTGGCAGGCAAAGAAGATGAAGCGGCTTTTTTCGGTGTGGAAGTGCAGCCGGGCAGGACACGATGGTAAGGGTTGCCCTCCAGCATCCGCTCGATGTCTGCCTTGCGGATGAATGCCATGCGGTTGCTGATGCGTGAGGCTTTCAGCTTGCCGAGGGCTACAAGTTTGTAAACATACTGCCGGGAACAGCCCATGAGCGTGGCTGCTTTGGAAAAGGTGAGATACTCCTGATGCTGTATCTCCATCAAGGGTTGGGCGACTTTGAAAAGATTGTTTTTCTGTTCCGTTCTGGCTCGTTTGGCTTCCGCCTGACAAGCCTCGCTGCAATATTTCTGTACCCCGCTCCGGGTTACAAATGACTTGCCGCAAAAACTGCATTTTCTGGTTGTTTTCATGCTGCTTTATCGTTTACTGGTTCATTCCTTTAATCGTGTATCCCTGAAATGGTGAATGGAAGTAAACGGAAGTCAACCGTTGTCGCCTTTCTGCACGATGTTACCATCGCTGCAAGAAGGAACGGTTGCTGTCGCTTGTCGTAAACGGTTGTAAACCCTTGTGAACTGTCTGCATGATGTGACAAAAAACAAGCTCCACAAATTCTCCACGTCAGAAATACGTCTCAAAAATATGTGGAAATTTGGGAAGCATCAAAAAGCAGCCGAAAAGTGTTAATTTTTAGAATATGCTGATAGATAAAGATTTACGCTTGAGTATTTCTGGTTGTTTTTGGTTGTTCTACGCTTCTAAATACAATTCTTGAATGCGCTGCTATCTATGGAAATCACTGAATTAGGAATGTCAATAGAAGTCAATCCTACGCAATCACGGAACGAATTCCATCCCAAGACTGTTACCGAATTGGGAATTTTTATAGAGGTTAAACCGGCGCAACCATAAAACGCATAGTCTTCAATTTTTGTTACCGAATTGGGAATTGTCAGTGAAGATATTTTCGAGCAGTTATAAAACGCCCCATATTTAATGGTAGTCACAGTGCTTGGGATCACAAAATTGCCATGAATTTCTTCACCATTCAAAAACAACCTACATTCTGAGTTACTCATCAATGGGTTGTCACCCAAATCGATCAAACACCATGCATCGAAATCAGAGATATAGACTCTCTTTAGATTTGTGCACCCATAGAATGTATTTATGTCGATTCTCGTTATGGAATTGGGAATAGTTATAGAAGTTAACTTTGAGCATCCATAAAATGCGCCTTGATTAATAACAGTCACTGAATCAGGGATTACTAGATCACCCTGAACCTCTTCACCATTCAAAAACAACCGACATTCCGAATTACACAGCAATGGGTTATTACTATTAAAACAAATCGAACACCATGCTGCTATATCCGAGATATAGACTCTCTTTAAATTTTCGCACCCATCGAATGCATCCCATTCAATGGATGTTACGGAATTGGGAATAGAAATAGAGGTTAAACCCGTGCACCCATAGAAAGTTTGGGGGCCGATTTTGCCGACAGTGTAAGTGAACCGGTTGTCGGATACATTTTCGGGAATTACGATATCGCCGGAATATTTTTGACCTTGTGAAGCGATAACCTTTACTTTGATTTCTCTCGTTTCGCTGATATAGTGCTCATACCAGATGCCATCTGCTTCAAACTTTTCGCAATTAAAATAACCTGCCTTGAGCGACGGGGTGCTTTCATCTGTGATTTTATCTTTGGCTATCAAAGGCAGATTGAGCAGGACAACAAGAAACACTAAGATATATTTTTTCATAGATGGCGCGATTTTGAGGTTATACGGGGTATTTATTATTTCTCTGATTATCTCCGGGCAAGAGGTGTTTACTGATGGCAAAGATAGCAATTAATCATGTGATTCGGGGCCTTGGCAGAAAATTTTTTAGAAAATCGACACAGCGTTTTTCTTTTGCCCCACTCGGCTGAATACAGCGGTTATCGGGCGGCACTGTCGCCGTCTGACAGCACAACCGACACTGGCTCTGTGGGGCGCTGCGCCTCTATGCGTTTCCAATGTGCATTAACTGGCTCTAAACTCAGTTTTTTGTAAAACAGGAGGCTATAATCGCAGAAATTTGTACCTTTGTATTCTCTTAATCGTGATTTTTTGTATGGCAGTTAAAGTTGACACCAAAAAAGAGATTATATTCGGTTCATCAGACCCGAATGTTTCCCGTGTGCTTTCCAAAAAGGAGAAGGACGGAGAGTTGCGCAAGCTGGCTCCCCGTATATACACGACCAACTTGATTGACAGCCCTGCAAATATAGTACGGCGCAACCTTATCGAGATTTTGGCATATCGTTATCCAAACGCCTTGATCAGCCATCGCAGTGCAAAGGAGATGCGCCCTACATCTACCGGCGATTTCTTCCTGACAAACTCGACTACCCGGCGTGTCACCGATTTGCCGGGTATCATTCTCAATTTTGCCAAAGGACCGAAAGCGACGGCAAATGACATACCATTTATGGGTATGCACATATCGGGAGAGCACCGTTACATGCTTGAAAATATGCAGTTGTCTCGAAAATCAGGAGATGAATCGAAGGTGTTGCCTATCGCAGTAATTGAAAACAAGTTGGAACAGCTGTTGTTAACTGGTGGCGAAGAAAGATTAAATCAGTACCGCGATGAGTTGCGGGAAGTTGCCAACGAGTTAGGCATGACTGATGAATTTTCCAAAATCAACAACATCATATCCGCGTTGCTGTCAACCCATGATGCCCAAGTATTGTCCACAAATTCGGCAAAAGCCCGTGCGGCCGGTAATCCGTTTGACGCGAACCGGGTTGAACTATTTGAAATTCTGTTTGACACGATTAAAGACCGTTATTTTGTAATACGAAATAACCGCAATACCGATGAGGAATCGTTCCGGTTGTTTTCATTCTTTGAAAGCTATTTTTCCAACTACATAGAAGGTACGGAGTTTGACATCGAGGAAGCGAAAGAAATCGTTGATTCGGGAATTCCCATGCCGAGGCGTAATGAGGACTCGCATGATATTCTTGGCACATTCAAGATACTTTCCAACCGTGCCGAGATGATACGTGTTCCCACATCTCCCGAAGAACTGTTCGCAATTCTAAGCCATCGCCATACAATATTGCTGGAAGGGCGACCGCACATGAATCCCGGTGTTTTCAAAATGAGAAACAACCGTGCAGGTCAGACCGAATTTGTGGACTGTCAATTGGTAAAAGGTACGCTTTCGCAGGGCTTCAAATACTACTCGGCTCTAACCGATCCGTTTGCTCGTGCAATATTCATGATGTTCATGATTAGCGAGGTGCATCCGTTCAACGACGGCAACGGAAGGATAGCCCGTGTGATGATGAACGCCGAATTTGTCCGTGCCGACCAGTCAAGAATAATCGTGCCGACTGTGTTCCGCGAGGATTACATTCTCGCACTGCGTAAACTTACCCGTCATAAAGACCCAATGGCATATATCAACGTAATGACCAAACTCCACCAGTTCAGCGATAGCCTATATGGCACGGACTTCACCGAACTGAAAAACTACCTCGCCGCCTGCAACGCTTACGAAGAACCGTCACAAGCGAAACTCCAAATAACAGACAGGACAATCTTATAATTCGGAATCTAATATAATTTTCAGCTATTTAATCTTCATCAAACCCACATTAATTCGGTATCAATTTCAAGTTAAAACACACGGGCCGTGCGTCCGAAAATCACGCGCCGAGGACGGGGATGGTGGGGTTGATGAGGGTCAGGCGGGTGGTGGCGCGGGTGACGGCGGTGTAGAGCCAGCGGTAGAGGTCGAGGGTCTGGTAGGCCTCCGGGGGGATGTAGCCCATGTCGACGAAGACCGAGGCCCACTGCCCCCCCTGCGCCTTGTGGCAGGTGACGGCGTAGGCGTACTTCACCTGCAAGGCGTTGTAGTAGGGATCCTTGCGCAGGGTGTCGCGCTGGGCGGTCGCCGAGGCGTCGAGGCGCCCGTCGTCGTAGAGAGCGCGGGTGGCGAGGGCGTGCAGCTTCTCGCGGCCGAGCGCGGCCTGGTCGGAGGTCAGCGTGTCGAGCGCCAGCTTCGCGTCGAGCGTGACCCCCTTTTCCGGCAGGTTCAGTTCCACGTCGGCAAAGAGGCAACCCTCGCGCTCCTACGTGCCGTAGATCCGCTCGACGACCGCCACCTCGCCGTTGGCGATGAAATCGACCTGCTGGTGGCCGCGGGTCCAGTAATAGTTGTTCTTAGCGACCATCAGACGCTCGCCGGGCGCGAGAATCTCCTCGTGGCCGTAGATGATGCCGCGTATCGCCAGGTTGAAATCCACCGCCCGCCGGTTGGAACGGATATTAGCGGCACCTCGTTGCGAGTATGTCGCAACCAACGCATACATCCGCACAAGGTATTCAATGGCATAGCACAACGTGGCAAGTGCTCGCTGAGATGGTTCTACGGATTCAAGCTGCATCTGATATGCAATGACAAAGGAAGGATTTTCAACTTTATGATTACTCCCGGAGATGTCTATGACCGCAAACTATTGAAAATGAAACTATTCGTTGAATTCATATATGGGAAACTCGTTGGAGGCAAGGGATATATAGGCAAAGACTTGTTCAACAAGCTCTTCATTGATGGCATAAGGCTGATTACAAAGATTAAGTACAATCTGAAGGGTGGACTCAGATCGATATATGACAGAATCCTCTTGCGGAAGAGGGCAATTATCGAGACAATCAACGATGAGCTGAAAAACATAGCCCAGATAGAGCACTCCGGCCATCGTTCGTTCCCGAATTTCATAGTAAATCTCGTTGGAGGAATCGCCGCGTATTGCCTGTTCCCGAAAAAAAACGATGATCAATCTTGAACGCGTTTACGATGATTGGCTTACTCCATTTTGATTATTTTCATCGAGCTCACGTTATTTTACTATGAATTTGTGCGATATGCCATCCTGGTTGAGAATGTAGATCCCCGCAGGCTGATTGTCAATGGAATTTCCCATCTTCACGCCCCCGGCATTGTAAACGTCATAGGGTTTATTAAAGTCAATGCTTTCCTCTGTTTTGTCAACAGTAATTTCGGGATGGTTTGCGAAATCTCTCTCCTGAATGTTAGAGAAATTTCGCCAAGGCTCTGTTGAGCGGGCGTTCTCCATTCCTCCTTTCGCCACATAGAGGGTTGCTTGTTTATAAGTAGAATCGTCAAATATATTTGCATTGGCAACTAAAGGAACAGTAGTATCATAGTCGACTTCTTTGAGATCAGAGCATGTGGCAAACGCCTCGTCCATAATCGTTGTCACCGAATTCGGAATTGTCACTGAAACCACGCCGGTGCAACATGCAAATGCATTCCACCCTATTGAGGTAACTGAATTGGGAATATTGATACGTTTTAAACCAAAGCATCCATAGAATGTGCCGTTCTCTATTGACGTTATGGTATTTGGAATTTCTAATTTTGTCAAACTTTCGCAGTTATAGAACGCTTGTGAGCCGATTGATGTAACGGAATTAGGGATATTGATTTCTGCCATTTTAACACAACAAGAGAAGCTACAGCTTCCAATCGATGTGACAGAACCGGGAATGGTCACTGAAGTAATCTCTTGGCAGCAATCAAATGCAAAATCGGGAATTTTGGTTACATTATCCGGAATCACAATGTCGCCACTGATTTCTTCTCCGTTCAAGTATAATTTACATCCCACATTTGTCAAAGGATACGACCAAAATGAAATCATACACCATGCAGCGATATCAGAGATATTGACCCTCTTTAAATTATCACAATCGGCAAAGGCCCAGTCGTCGATGGTTTTTACCGAGTTTGGTATTGTTACCGATGTGATTTTGTCGCAGTCATAAAATGCGTAGCGTCCAATCCATTCGATATTATCGGGTATCACAATATCGCCTTGAATTTCTTCCCCATGCAGGTATAAGCGGCACCCGGCTCTATTGCTTAATATGTCACATCTGATTTTACACCAAACGCCTATATCCGGCACATTGAATTTTTCAACTTTATCGCAATATATGAACGCCTGGTAGCCGAGAGTCGACAATAATTTACTATCTATTGACACTGACCGCAACTCGGCGCAGCCCTCAAAGGCAAATTCTCCAATTTCCTTAACAGAGTTTCCGATGTTTGCCGAGGTCAAACCTTTGCAATAATAAGTATTTGCAACCGATTATTACTCAATATTTTGCAAGTAATAAGTCAGAAATATGGCCTTAATCTTTAATGGTACATTCTAAAGGACGAAGATTTAACGCTTTTATTGATTCTTAACTCATTAAAGTGTCAATACTGACACCTTCTCCTTCTCTCGATGCAGCTTGTTCCAAAATTCCACTTCTTTTTTCATTCATTTAAACCATCACAAATGGTACTATATTTCTTTAAAAGTTGTGATGTTGTTTCGGAGGACATAATGATGAACTACATCCACCATTATGTCAAATAAGAAAATGTGCCAAGCACTGACTTTTTGTCAGTTTTTGATTGTAGAAAGACATTCGGCATATAGTTTGCCATTTTAAGTATAAACATTTTAAATTAAATTAGCATGTCCATAGTAAAGTCTTATTCATTCCCAGAGGGAGATATTCGAGGGGATATGTTCTATATCAAACATGGTTCCCGAAATTTTACTGTTATTGATTGCTATCTAAAAGATGGTGATGGGAATAATGCCCGCAAAGATGAAATTATAAAAGAGATCAAAAATGAGTCTGCTGGCAGAGTTTGTCGTTTTATATCAACACATCCGGACAACGATCATATAGCAGGCATAGAATATTTGGATGATAGTTGGGAAATTACAAATTTTTACGCGGTAGATAATAATCGTCCGACAGATGATAACGATGATAGTTTAACTCGCTACCATTGGCTACTTGCTAATAAAAATTTTGCCATAAAGCGTGGCATTAGACGTGCTTGGCTCAATGAAACAAATGACGAGAATGGGTGTTCTGGAATAAATTTCATGTGGCCCGATTTAGAAAACGAAAAATTTAAGCAGGCACTTAAACTTGTTTCCGAAGGCAAAGAGGTAAATAATATTTGCCCAATTTTCACATATAGCATAGAAAATGGTGCTACT
>Ga0073906_1005893_pt1 | contig 10564 bp, 4 predicted proteins | sample Inofromicrocosms_FD_65485 | JGI IMG/M metagenome (GOLD analysis project Ga0073906, IMG submission 65485) | Mouse cecum microbial communities from Vienna, Austria - Inoculum for glucosamine and mucus D2O microcosms | ecosystem: Host-associated > Mammals > Digestive system > Large intestine > Cecum... | reverse complement strand
AAGATGAGTCTAATAAATTGGTTCCACCAAGGAACGATTAATGGTATTGACGGTAAAGACTAGGCTGTAGTCGTCCGCAATGGCTTCCAAAAATGCTTGACCAGAGTAGAAACTGTTTTCATTATTCTCATCTGGTATGAACCAATTCTTGCGAATATAGTTGCCGACTTGTTGATTGCGAGCTTCTTGGTCGGCAATACGAGGATCATAAGTCGCGATAAAGTCGCGCACGTTTGGCCAGCCGTTTGGTGCACTGAGAGTGTAGACCTTATGACTGGAAACGACGATGGACGTAAGAATCTGGTTATGTTCCATGGAGAAGATGATATCGTTAATAGAGTGTGCCGCATTATCCTCGGGATGATTGTGGGCAACGATGATTCCCCTGGGGTTCAGAAAGGTTGCAGCGTTTAGGTAAGCTGTAGGGAGGCTTACTTGATGCTTATCATAGTTGGTGTACTCAAAGAGCTTATTCTCGTTCAGATCGAAGAACGCAAAGAACTCATACTCTTCGTCGCATACCGACGTAAGAAACTCATCAAGAGTATCGCCATGGTCGGCATTACTGCCTGACCAGAGAATGAGGCGAGCCGTGGCTATGAAGCCCAAAAGTATTAGGGCGAGCGCCAGTAAAACTACGAGGGGTAAGGGTAGCCGTGGAATCCAGGTGGGCTTTGTGGAATCTTGGGTGCTCATGTTGGCATGTCCTCCATTTTTTCAAAATTCTCATCTCAGACCGGAAAGGTGCAGAAGCTAATTCTTCTGCTTCTATTGTGGCACACTTTAGTCAAAAAAGTCAATGATTAGGGGTGATTAAATACGGAATATACGATCGTTGCTGTGTTCGAGAGAGTGGTTCTGGTAAAAATGTATTGACAATTATAGAGCTGTGTGCTATAATAAAAAGAGAGGTTGATAGAATCTTCGTACCTTAACCTCAATCTAGGCTGGCGAGCGACAAAACGCAAAATAGGGGGTAATATGGGTAAAGAAAACTACCTGTTGGTGATCTCGGAGGGAAAGGTCACCCTTGCTAGCACTGTTGCCTTTGGTGACGACAGTGTTGACCTGCGACGCAATATCTTCAAGGATGGCTGTGAGTTCGAGTATGATGGCTGGACGGTCTATGCGTGTAGTAGTGTGGGTACCTTGAGGGTGTACCACCAGACCGAGAGCGGCGATACCGATTATTGGCATAGTTTCGAGCTAGTGCCTGGTACGCTGACTTTGGGGCTTGATCCAGAAACGTTTGTGCCGTTGGCGGAATTCGAGCCGACCGAGATGGTCGTCAGGCTGCGACCGAGCGACTACGGACTGACTGAGGTTCGGCAGATCGGGTTGGTCCCCATGGACTATGCGAAGGAATGGACGGGAGCTTTCTCTTCTGCTGTGCAGGAGCATGCCGCCGCGCAGGAAATGCATGTAGTGCTGGGCGACGTGCCAGGCTATTACTTCACCTGTGTAGACCAGGAGGGTAATGTAATTGATCTAGCGTCCGATAATACGATCGAGCTGTCGCGTCACGAAGGAGTGCTTACGTTTACCTGTCGTGAAAAGGCGGAAAAAGTAAGCTGGGTAGTAATCTGTCGTCGTACTGTAGCAGTCGCTACGGCTGATCTGAAGCAGAGCGCTGTTCTATTGACGACCTGCAGAGATGTAGAACAGCTGGCCGAATCGCTGGACGCTTGTCTGGACGAACTGGGTATTTCCAGTTTCTTGGATGTCTGCCAGAAGTTCGATATCTGGAACGCAGATTGAGGTACTGCCGCCTTCTTCGGAAGGCGGTTTTTCCTTTGTCAAAGAGCTTGTTGGTGCTACTTACCTGATATTTTACGGATTGTACTTGATATAGTGTTGTAAAATTTACAATGTTGATAGATTGGATATATACAGAGGTAAAGTATGAAAATGTTGTAAAAAATACAATAAATATTTTTGTAGAAAAGGCTTGTGTTTTAGTAGAGAATAAGCTATACTAGAGATAGTTCGAAAGAACATAAGGCTAACTGCGAGCCAACGTGATAAGTTGAGAGCTTATATGTTCAAAAAGCCACCTACCCAGTGATGGGGAACGGATTTGAGAGACCGTTCGGGGTGGTTTTTTGGTGGGATAGGGCCGAACGATGTAGAGGTGGAGGTGCTTTTACGAATTTGCTCAAGATAATTGGAAAATGCCTTATAAACTCTAAAAATATCCTTGAAATTTTTGCAAAAATCTGTATAATTGAGTATTAAGAAGTAGTGTGTGATGTTTTGGGATTGTTCTTGGGGTTAGCGACTCTGTGGGCAAAAATATCACAGTAATCTTCGGCGCTAAAGATTATTAACACTAAATACAAGAGAGGAAACTGTGAGCAAAACATCAACTAAAGGTGCCCGCGTGTTTTTCACGGAGGGTGACCAGGCGCTTCCGATTCCAGATTTGATCGCCCACCAGAAGGACAGCTGGGACGATTTTGTGAAGTCTGGATTGCGGGAGGTCTTCAATGAACTCAATCCAATCGACGATTATAATGGAAATAAATTGTCGCTACGGTTCAAGGATTATTATTTCAAAGAGCCGCTAGAAAGCGAAAAGATGGCAAAGTTGAATTTGTCAACTTATGCGGCACCACTGCATGTGAAGGTTGAGCTGACCAATAAAGTAACTGGTGAGATTAAAGAACAGGATATTTACTTTGGTGACTATCCATGGATGACAGATCGTGCTACTTTTATTATTAACGGTACAGAGCGTGTCGTAGTATCGCAGTTGGTGCGTTCGGCAGGCGTATTCTTCACAGCTGATGATATTAATGGTAAGAATTACTATGGTGCCAAGGTGATCCCTGGCCGTGGTGCTTGGCTTGAGTTCGAGACGACCGCGAGTGGTTGTATCAATGTCAAGATTGATCGCCGTCGCAAGATTCCAGTGACGACTTTCTTGCGTGCCCTCGGAATTGCTGATGATGAAAAGATTCGTGCGACCTTTGCAGAAGTAGATAATGGTCCAGTTAGTTATATTAGCGCCACTTTGGAAAAAGATACAACTACCAGTCAGCCAGCTGCTTTGCTTGAAGTTTATCGCCGTTTGCGTCCAGGTGATTTGGCAACCGTTGATAACGCGAAATCTATGATTGAGCATGCTTTCTTTGACTATCGTCGTTATGATAGTTCAAGAGTTGGCCGCTATAAACTAAATCAGCGTCTTGGTTTTGATACGCCAAATGATGAAGCCCATCGCACCTTGCAGATGAAGGATTTGGTGGCGATTATCTCAGAGATTATCCGTCTGAATAACACTCAAGAGCCAGCTGATGATATTGACTCTTTGGCAAATCGTCGCGTGAAATTGGTTGGCGAATTGGTGCAACGCCAGTTCCGTCTTGGTATGCTACGTTTGCAGCGCAATATTTTGGATCGTATGTTGATGGCTGATCCAAAAGAGGTGACACCGTCGCAGCTTTTGAACTCTCGTCCAGTAGTTGCTGCAGTCAAGGAATTCTTCTCTAGCTCACAGCTCTCGCAGCTGATGGACGAGGTGAATGCTTATTCGGAATTGGCCCACAAGCGTCGTCTGTCTAGTATGGGTCCTGGTGGCTTGACTCGTGAACGCGCTGGATTCGATGTGCGTGATGCCCACCCAACTCACTATGGTCGTATCTGTACGGTAGAAACTCCAGAAGGTGGTAACGTGGGTCTAGTTTTGAACCTTGCGACCTATGCTCGGGTTAACGAATATGGATTCATTGAAGCTCCTTATCGTGTAGTTAAAGACGGTAAAGTCACCGACGAAGTGGTTTATGTCGATGCTGCTCATGAAGATGATATGGTGATTGCTGATGCTTCTGTAAAACTGAACGATAAAGGTGAATTCGTTGAGGAATGGGTATCGGCACGTATTCATGGTCGTCCAAGCCAGGTGACTTCTAGCCAGGTAACCCATATTGATGCAGCACACAAAGAGATTCTCGGTACTTCCGCCAGTTTGATCCCATTTGTTGAGAAAAACCGTGTTGACCGTTCTTTGATGGCCTGCGCTATGCAGAAACAGGCAGTGCCACTGCTGCACAATGATGCTCCAGTAGTTGGTACGGGTATTGAACATGCTGTTGCAATGAATACCTCGCAGATCGTGATCGCAGAGTCTGATGGTGAAGTCGTCAAAGCTGATGGTGTATCTGTGACTGTGAAGTATAAGAATGGTGAGAAGACCTATGATGTCGAGCACTTCGAAAAAACCAATGACGATCGTTGCTATAATCAGAGAGTAAAAGTCGCTCGTGGTCAAAAAGTGAAAAAAGGTGACATTCTGATTGAAGGTGCATCGGTTACTAATGGTGAGCTTGCACTTGGTAAGGACTTATTAGTAGCATTCATGCCTTGGCGTGGCTACAACATGGATGATGCGATTGTGATTTCTTCACGTCTAGTCAGCGATGACTCGCTAACCTCGATTAATATTAAAGACTTCGATGTAGAAGTTCGTGAAACTAAGCTCGGTCCGGAGCAAGTCACTCGCGACATTCCAAATGTTCCAGAGCGCAGCTTGCGTCACTTGGGTGAGGATGGTATCGTGGTGGTTGGTTCGGAAGTTCAGCCTGGTGATATCTTGGTAGGTAAAATTACGCCAAAAGGTGAGCAGGAACTAAGTTCTGAGGAACGTTTACTCCGAGCTATCTTCGGAGAAAAAGCTAAAGATGTACGTGACACATCCGTACGCATGAATGGTTCATCGACTGGTAAGGTTGTGGGTGTAAGAATTTATACTCACGAGCAGGGTCATGAGCTGAAAGCTGGCGTCTTAATGCAGATCAAGATCTACGTTGCAGAGATGCGTAAAATTAGCGTAGGTGATAAGATCGCTGGTCGTCACGGTAACAAAGGTGTAGTATCGCGTATTTTGCCAGTAGAAGATATGCCGTTCATGGCGGATGGTACACCAATTGATGTCTTACTGAGCCCGATGGGTGTGCCGAGCCGTATGAACCTAGGCCAGTTGTTTGAAACTCACCTTGGTATGGCGGCTAGGGCGTTAGGCTATGAAGTTGCCACACCATCCTTTAACGGTGTGCCAGATGAAATCATCTCGGATGAATTGGAAAAAGCTGGCTATGCTCGTGATGGTCGTGTACAACTTTATGATGGTTTGACCGGTGAGCCGTTTAATGAGCGCACTTCAGTCGGTGTAATGCACATGTTGAAGTTGCATCATATGGTCGAGGATAAGATTCATGCTCGTTCTACTGGTCCGTATACTGCCGTTACTCAGCAGCCTCTTGGTGGTAAGGCTCAGAATGGTGGTCAGCGTTTCGGAGAAATGGAGGTGTGGGCACTAGAAGCTTATGGTGCTGCTACGGCTTTGCAAGAAATGCTTACGATCAAGTCGGATGACGTTTATGGTCGTGCCAAGGCGTACGAATCAATTATTAAGCGTGAGCCAATCGAGGGGCCAAAGCTTCCGGAAGGCTTTAACGTCTTAGTGAAAGAATTCCAGGGCTTAGGGTTGAAAGTTGATCTATTGGATCATGGCAATTCGACCGATGCTGGCGAAGTGATTGAACGTACTTCTCGCGAAATCGAAAAGCAACGTGACGACCGCTTAATTTACGCTCAGCGTGGTGTACAACAAGACACAATTGATACAATTGTTGATCTTGATGAGGAAGAAGCAGCAGAAATGCTAGATGATGAAGGGGTAGAAATAACAGAGGCCGAAGATTTAGACAATCCTGATTCGGAAGACCTTGATAGCTTTGATGAGGCTGGGTCTGATGAGGATGATGCGTCGCTTGACCTCGGAGAGGAGTTGTAAAATGGCTTGGATGGATAATTACATTAGTGCCAATGACTTTGACTCAATCAGACTAAGTGTCGCTAGTCGAGAAGATATTCTAGGTTGGAGCTATGGTGAAGTCTTGAAACCAGAAACGATTAACTACCGTACTCAAAAACCAGAACGTGATGGTTTGTTCTGTGAGAGGATTTTTGGTCCGGTCAAAGATATTAATCCGCACGATTCGAAGCTTAAAGGTGTACGTTCGCGTGAGGCAGCGGTCGATAAAGAAGGTAATTTGGTTACAAAGTCGATCGCTCGTCGTGAACGTATGGGACATATCGCTTTGGCAGCGCCAGTTGCGCATATTTGGTTTATGCGTGGTACACCATCAGCGCTAAGTACCCTGTTGAATTTAACAGTTAAGAATATTGAAAAAGTTGTCTATTTTGCTTCCTATTTGATTATCAACGCCAAAGATGAAGAAATTGCTAAAACTTTGGAAGATTTGGAGGCTACGACCGTTGCTGCGCGCGAGGCAATTCGTTTGCGCTATGAGAAAATGGCGGGAGAGCCAAACACAAATGCAACCGCTTTGGCTGACGAACAAGCTAAGGAAATGGAGAATTTAGAAAATGATTATCTTGCTCGTAAGAATGCTTTGGATGGTCTACAAAAAGGCGCGGTAATCACTGAACAGGCCTATCGCAACTTGCCAGAGGAGTATGTTGATCTAGTTGAGGTCGAGATGGGCGCAACTGCAATTACGAAGTTGCTTGAAGAAATTGACTTAAAAACGATGATTTCTGAGCTCAACGAGGAAGCTGAGGCTTCAAAAGGTCAAAAACAAAAGCGTATCATGAAGCGTCTGAAGGTGCTTGAAGGTATGGAAGCTGCGGGGATTAAGCCAGTCGACTTGGTGTTGACTGTTATTCCGGTGATCCCACCAGATTTGCGTCCAATGATCGCCTTGCCTGGTGGTCGCTTCGCTACTTCTGATTTGAACGATCTTTATCGCCGTGTGATTAATCGTAATAATCGCTTGAAGAAGTTGATTGAGCTAAATGCCCCAGCCGTCATTCGTCATAACGAAATGCGTATGCTGCAAGAAGCAGTTGATGCTTTGATTGATAATTCAGCAGTGCATGGTAGTCGCAGTGCTAGCGCACAAAATGGTCGCCGTAAACTTAAGAGTATCTCAGACCTCTTGAAAGGTAAGCAGGGTCGTTTCCGTCAGAATTTGCTTGGTAAGCGTGTTGACTACTCTGGTCGTTCCGTCATTGTAGTTGGTCCAACCCTGAAGCTAAATGAGTGTGGTTTGCCAAAACAAATGGCTTTGGAGCTTTTCAAGCCATTCGTAATTTCTTGGTTGATCGCTAACGAACACGCAGCTAATATTCGCTCGGCTACTCGAATGATTGACGCCAGTGAAGCTGTGGTCTGGGATGGTTTGGACGAGTGTATCAAGGGGAAATATGTTCTTTTGAACCGTGCTCCATCTCTACACCGTTTGTCAGTACAGGCTTTCCAGCCAAAATTGATTGAAGGTAAGGCTATTCAGCTACACCCATTAGTCGCGTCAGGCTTTAACGCCGATTATGATGGTGACCAAATGGCGGTACACTTGCCACTTTCTGAGGCTGCGCAAGCCGAGGCACGTGAACTAATGTCAGCGGGTAAGAACTTACTTAAGCCAGCTGACGGCGCTCCAGTATTGGCAATTTATCAGGATGTTGTGTTGGGTATTTATTACCTCACTTACGATAAGCCTGGTACCGAAACTAGCGAAGTGAAGCCGTTTAGCTCGGTTTATGAAGCGGAGATGGCTTTGGATCAAGGTTTAATTGCTTTGCAAACGCCAATTCGCGTATTTGCTAAGGGTGCAATTCGCAATACTACTTTAGGACGTGTGATCTTTAACGAGATCCTGCCAAAAGATTATCCTTATGACGATTCAGTTCAAACCAGTAAACAGCTGAAGAAAGTTATGGCCGATATCTTCGATATGTATGGTGCGGAGATGACCGTAAAGACTGCTGATGCAGTGAAGAATCTAGCCTTTGAATATGAAACGATTGCTTCTGTTTCTACTGCAAAGGACGACTATCCAACTTACGCAGAGATTGATGATTTCATTGCCGAGGGTGACGCGAAGACAGCTTTGATTCAGGAGCAGTTCGACCAAGGTCTTGTCACCGAAGAAGAGCGCTATAATCTGACCGTAGCAAACTGGCGTGACATTGATAAAAAGATTTCGGAATTCTTGAAGAGCAAGCTCGCTGAGATGGATACCGATATTGCAGTAATGGTCAACTCTGGTGCTCGTGGTAGCGTGTCTAATATTAAGCTTGCATCGGCTGAGATTGGTATCATGGTGGATATTAATAACAACGAGATCGAGCTCCCAGTGAAGTCGAGCTACAAGAAAGGTCTAAATACACTAGAATCCTTTATTGCGACTCGTGGTGCTCGTCAAGGTCAGGTGTCTACGGCACTTCGTACTGCTGACTCTGGTTACCTGACTCGTCGTTTGGTGGATGTAGCTCAAGATGTATTTACGATTGATGAAGATGCTGAAGATCCAGGCTTTGTAGTGTATCGTAGCGAATCTGAGTATACCGGAATTGGTTTTGCTGCACGTATCGCTGGTCGTTATACAGCTGAGCCTATTCCAGGCTATGTTGCAGCTGATGCTTTGATTACCAAGGAAACTGCTGAACAGATTGAAAACGATGACAAGATCGAGTCAGTGCGTATCCAATCTGTATTGACGACTACTGCGGTTAGCGGTGTACCACGCAAAGCTTACGGTGTCGATATGTCAACTCGTGCTTTAGTGGCGCCAAATCAACCAGTCGGCGTTATCGCTGCGCAGTCACTCGGTGAGCCGGGTACGCAGCTAACGCTTGACACGAAACACGGTTCTGGTGTGGCTGGTTCTGGTGCTATCGCTCGTGGTCTTCCTCGTGTAGAAGAGCTCCTCGAGGCTCGTGTGCCAAAAGGTCAAGCTTATGTTTCTCCAGCTAATGGTACAATCTCGATCATTGAAGATAACACTAAATATACTGTCACAGTTACTCCAGATAGTGGTGATACCATTCGCCTAGTACTGGAGGGTCGTAAGCCTCGTGTGAAAGATGGTGCTTCGGTCAAGGCTGGTGATGTGATTGCCGATAAGGGTAAAGGTGAAGAACCACTAGTTTCTCCAGTGGATGGCAATGCTCAGATTACCGATGATGCGATTATTGTCGTAGCTGAAGCCGGTGCACCAGTTAAGATTGAGATTCCAAATGACGCGGAGCTATTAGTACAAGATGGCGATCGTTTGGAAGCAGGTGATCGTATTACAACTGGTTCTTTGAACTTGCAAGATTTACTGCGCTATAAAGGTGCCGAAGAGACTGCTCGTTATATTATGAATGACGTGATCTCGGTTTATGCGGCGCAAGGTCATGAGATTTCTGCGAAACATTTGGAGATTATCGTACGTCAAATGTTTAGCCGTGTGATGATTGAAGATGCTGGAGATTCTAGCTTCGTAGCTGGCGATATCGTTTCTAAGGCCGCAATCATGGCGGAAAATAAGGAACTCAAAGAAAAAGGTCGCCAACCTGCTACCTATCAGAATCTATTGCTTGGTATTACTAAGGTATCAATCTGGTCAGATTCGTTCTTGTCGGCGGCATCGTTCCAGGATACAACTCGCGTCTTGATCAATGCAGCTATCAATGGTCGTGTCGATCGTCTCAATGGTTTGAAGGAAAACGTTATCATTGGCCGTAAGATTCCTGTGGGTACTGGTGTGAAACCACTCAATATTACTGATGAGGAAGTTGCCGAAGAAACTGCAGCGGCTGCGGACATGGAAAGTACGCCTACAGCTGAAGACGTAGCAGAATTGTAAAACACAGCTAGTGAGGATGATAAGAACTCACTAATAATGAAAAAGTCCCTTGATTGTGAGATCAGGGGACTTTGCTATTATATGTTTGTTGTGTCTTTGTCGCTCCTCACCACCCTTAACCCATATACTATTTAGGTAGTAGCGACGCAGCGTACGGGGTAACCGAGGTAACGGTTGTCGTTGAGGGCTGGGTTGACATTGGAGCTATAGAACCAAAGTAGGTACGCGTAGTTAGCAGAGTAGGCAGTACGTGACCAGTAGGTGCCCTCAGAGCCGACACCGCCCAGCGAGCCATTGTAGACGCGCCCGGCATAAGGGAAGTTGAGGCTAGTATTCATTGTCTTTTATTGACTTGAGGGGAATTTACTTTTTTTGTTGCTTGAAGTGTTTTCTTGATGGTTTTCCGAGATCTTATCATAAATTAGCCAATCCAGAACGCTTTGCGCTAATTTTGACTTAAGACGCACAACATCATGGTGCGAATTAGCAATTATCTACCAAGAAATCTCATTTTTTTGCCAATTTTAGCTATTTTGCCCGAATTTAGCCATATTTTAGCCCAAAACTACCATTTTTAGCTATTCTGCAGTACCATTTTCCCGGTTAAGCCTATTTAGAGCCTTTCTAAGCGATTTTTCTTAAAACCTTGGTATGAGGAGGGTGTGAGATTTTGTGGGGCATGTAGGGCTTCTAGAGGGGTCGAAATTTTAATAAATTTTGTTAGTATTTAGATAAAACGCATCGTTTATATCACGAATGATACCTAAGATCTGTTCATGATAATAGTTTACGATGTACCTGCTCCCTACAACTTCCCTTATGCCGGGGACGTCGGCCGTAACTCACTGAACAATGTCGGCGCCGGCGGCTACTATTGGTCACGTACTGCCAGCTCTGATGCCTAC
>Ga0073906_1005891_pt1 | contig 10571 bp, 11 predicted proteins | sample Inofromicrocosms_FD_65485 | JGI IMG/M metagenome (GOLD analysis project Ga0073906, IMG submission 65485) | Mouse cecum microbial communities from Vienna, Austria - Inoculum for glucosamine and mucus D2O microcosms | ecosystem: Host-associated > Mammals > Digestive system > Large intestine >... | reverse complement strand
TTCAATCTCAAAAGGAGGTATCCAATGACATTTGAGCTAAAACAATATGACAATGTGCTTTTGAAGTTCCGTTTGGAAAGAACGGGCTTGGGTGAGATTGTCTATCATATCGATTGGGTGAACGACGAGTTGAAACATTTGCTGCCGATTGGGTTGTCTCTCAATCCCGAAGGTCTTGCAAAATGGTTATCATCTCGAGTGATACCGAAAAATAGAGAGTTCGTTGATCAGATTCTTTCGAGAAGCGGACTTTCTCATAATGATACAATCGGAATTATTCAGTTGTGTAAAGGTCTTTCTCTTAACGACAGTTATTGGATTGTCGAAGAGGGATTCAGCGGAAAATTTGTAGACTACAATCTTTACGAGAATAGTTTTGCCCGCACGCTGGCTTTAATAGCCTATACTGGTTACGGTAGCACAACCCGCAAAGGGTTTACTTCATCGCCTGAATATACCACGAACGGTATGCTTAGAAAGTGCTGGCGTCGAATCAATAAGAAAATCTATCTTTACAAGGGCGGCACATCTGGTGCTGCCAACGCAGGGAAAGAACCGTATTCCGAATTCTATGCGGCGCAAATCGCCGAAAGAATGGGACTCAAACATGTTACCTACGGCTTATCTAAATGGAAAGGACACTTGTGTTCCACATGCGAGTTGTTTACAGACATAAAGACATCGTATGTTCCGATCCATAGATTTTTACCGAATTGTACGTTAACGAAAACAGTTGAGTATTTGAAATCGCTTGGCGACAGTTATTATGACGAGTTTGCCGATATGATGATATTCGATGCTATTATCTTTAATACTGACAGACATTTCGGAAATTTCGGTTTACTGGTCGATAATACAACTAATGAGCCGATAGCGTTTGCTCCCATTTTTGATAACGGGTTGTCGCTCTTCAACTATGCGATGGAGGACGATCTACGCGAAATCGAAAAGTATGCTCAAACCAGAAGTCCGGCATTTGATGGTGTATCTTATGATGCACTGGTCAAAGAGTTTTTGTCGGACAGACAGAGAGAAGAATTGCGCAAGTTGATTAACTTCAAGTTCAAAAAGCATTCCAAGTACAATTTGCCCAATGCTCGACTGAAAACCATTGAGGCATTCATCCAAACAAGAGTACAGGAAATATTGGATACGAAGAAGTAAGACAACTCATAAATAAATATCTTAGCCGAAAGGTCACAAAGCACTCAGGGAGCAATTTGCTCTTTGGGTGCTTTTTTCATATATTGCAGAAACTGAAAGGTTTCTATAACTTTATGTTCCGGGAATATCAAAAGATATTCCCGTTTTATATATAAAAATCTATCAAGGAGGTAAAACCATGACACTGTATTTAACAGTAAAGACCGAAGTCAAAGACCTGATAATCGACTTCATAGAAGTGCAGTTAAAGTCCGGAGAAACCGTATCGCTCAACTGGAAGAGAAGCTGGGTGCAACGCGGTAAAAACGGATTCAGTACGGAATTTGAAGGCGTTTGTTTCAATGAACATCTAGCTACAGGACAACTCGACAGGTTAAAGAAAATGCGCGTCAAAGAGGTCGGAATGTATTCCGAAGAGCACGGCGAAGGGCAGTATTCTTTAGCTATCGAAAGGATGGAATTCTATGACAACAATAAACGTCTGGTATTCCGTAAACCGTATAAGACTGATATGCAAAGTCAAGTTCAGAGTGTGGCAATGCAGCAGCTGTACAACAAATTTTTAGCAAGTTCTCGGAGGTAAATATGGAAGAGCTGAAAAACAACGATGTTGACTATACATTGGTCATTGTACCTTTTATAGCCGAAATCATAGCGGCCGATATGCCAGACAAAGTGCGCGAGCTTCGCTTTACCGCAATTAGACAATTACAGTCCAGACTGGCTTTCTATAAAAAGCTCGGTTATATGGAGACACTGTTGTGTGCGATTGCAAGGAAAAAGGCGGAGATAATTATGCGTACTACGTCTAAAACCGAAATGGAAAAGGTAATGAGCGTTCACTGTCCGCACTATGATGGGAACAAGTTCGTTCCGGATCAGTACAACGTGCCGGAAGAAGAAATGATCTCATGGGCAGAAACGTCATTAAAGGCTCCGTTAAACGATATCGGGTATCGACGATATGCAGAGCTGTTTGGGCAAATCTTTCCTGAGCAGGCAAAAGTAATATTCAATTAGGAGAAAAAACAATTATGGCAAAAACAAAAGATTTAAAAGAGTGCAAGCAGGCATTTCAGAGCGCAATAGCAGCAAACTTTGACGGTATGTGGCTGAAAGACGGCTTCGTGGAAGGATTAATTGAACGTTACGGATTAGAGAGAGTGTATAAAGATTGAAAGAACAAAGCTTAGTAAAAGAGTTAAGGTAATTTATATCCAAACCGAGAAGGGAGAAATGAAGGTTCCCATTAGAAAAAGGCTTGGACGTCTCAATGAAGGGGATATGATTACCGTCTATATGCCGACTAAAACCCGTATCTATGAGCAGGATAATTGCCTCGTTGTATTCGGGTATTACGCAATCGACATTAAACGACAAAACAATCGCATTTCGGACCGATAAAATCTATTGACGGTTGACGCTATATTTGATATAATGCAAATATAGTTTCAAGGTTTTCTTAGGAAATCCATAGTCATCCGATTTTTAACAGTGTCAATACGCACATAGTGCGCATTGGCGCTTTTTTTATTTTCTTTCGGTTTCTAACCCGATGAGGGTGAAATAAATAAATTTTTTAGCAGGAAGAAACCCTGCAAAGGAGTATCACATGTTTAAGGTTTTTGCAACCAACGTAGTAGTATCCAAAGGATACGAAAACAACCCCGCACCTTAACATTGAAATGATTTACGGCGAAATGGCGATGAAGGAAATCAACAAGAGCAAAGCTCTTATAGAAACCGGTATTGCGGCAATGGCAAGCGCATCAAAGGATAACGCAAGAGCTGTAGATCAGCTGCTTATCTATATCCCTGAAACTCGTAAATGTAAGGGCAACTGTGTTCGTGAAAAAGTTATTTGCGAGCATGTTGAGTCTTACGGGGCAGATACCCTGTGTTGCGGATTGCAACTCGTACAGGCGTAAGGAGGGAAATTATGGAAAAGATACTTGCTAAGCTTAATAAAGCCGTAATAATCCTTGGCGTTATTGCAATTTTAACGCTGTTATTTCGTTTGTGGCCCTTTTTCTTTATTGCTCTCGCTCTCTTTATCGGCGCACTTATATGGTGCCACATACTCAGAGCAAAGATGCCTAAACCTACTGAAGCTAAATCTCGTCCCGTAAAAAGAAGGTCGAGTAGGGCTAAGAAGGGTATTGGCGAGCAGGTGAGTATGTGGGTAAATGCGGACTATCCGAATGCTAAGTGGGTATGGGCACATGTCGATACACCCAAGCGTATAGCAAACGGTGAAGATGTGTTTATCATACTTAACGGCGCAGGCGGATACAGACGTGCAAAAGTCAATATAACCGGAAACATTGTTGTTGCACTCGAATATATGAAGGCACCAATCAGAGAATCAGTACCGGAACAAAAGCTCGAGGTAATTCCGTCGGAAAACGATACCGCAGAAAAACCGAGCGAAAACTACGACCTAATGGCTTACGAATGGGTTGAGGCACATATCAACGAACTGAACGAACGCTTGAACGAAGCTGTCGGCGACGGCATTTCCGATTATTTATTATCGGCAAAAGAATTGCCTATACCGGAGAGCTGGACGAGTGTTTGCGCAGAACTCAAACGTGCCGGCGTCAGCGAAGCCGAATGTGTCGAAGAAGGAATCAAAATCAAAATAAATTAAAGCAGTGAACTGCAAAAGAGGAGTAAATTTATATGAGTAATATCAACAATCTTTTCAACTTCGGAAGGAGCATTACTGCACCTTTCGACCGCGTAAATAAGAGAGTCAAAGTTCAATCTCGGTATGGAGATAAAGGCGAATCGACGTTATGCGGAAATGTAGTAAAAGCTATCATGGCATTTTGCGCTTGCGCAGATGGTAGCGGACAGGGAGCTGTTGGAACATTTGAAATGTCCGGAACAAAATGTGTTGCGGAATATAAATCATCCGCAGGTCCAAACAGCTATCATCTGGTCGTTTACGATATGAGTAGCGGCTCTCTGATGGCAAGCGTCTATGAAACTGACAGCGAAAGCATTGAAGTGTATAAGCTTGATGCTGGTAATCGTGACGGTGCAGCGGTAATCTTTGCTATGATGCCGGCATTACTTACGGATACCGAGTTCAGCGAAAAACTTGATGAATTCAGTCAGCACAAGCAAAACGGGTTCTCCGATTTGAATGCGGCAACAGAGTGTTTGGCTATTTTGTGTGATAACGTTTATCGTCGTGCAAAAGATCCTACTTGTGCTGCACACATCAAAGTGGAATTGGAGCCCTCTGGCAATTTAATCAAAGTCTCGAGAACACAACTTGATGCTGGAAAATACACCCCGCAAACTGTTGTGGCAGGGGAATTTTCAATATTTGCAAAGATGGGAGCATCGGCAACAATCGGTAAGGCGGAAGTAATAATTGAGCAGAAGGATTTTGTTGGAAAGTTTGCATTGCACTCGCGTACATTTACGCCTACGGAGCAGGCACTTATTCCCGAACTTCCCACTTGGTACGTAATTCCGCAGGAGGTAGTTGACGTGTGCAAACATGCTTCGGTTACAACGGGCAAGCCCACGCAGATGCGTAATTTTCTTTTGCGCGGACCGGCAGGTACCGGCAAAACTATGGGTGCAAAAGCGATAGCGGCCGGACTCGGTTTACCGTACATGAAATATACGTGTTCGGCGCAAACCGAAATATACGACTTTATCGGTCAGATATTTCCCGATTCCGAAAACGCTTCTACAGGAGATGCAGCACTCGATGCTGAACTGAAAGAGTTAAAAGCGATGGGCGGCATCACGTATCCTAACGTTGCCAAGATAATGAACCTTCCCGGTTTAGACGATATGGATTACGATCCTGAAGGAGTATATAAAGCCCTTACGGGAACAGAAAAACCCGGTGTAAAGTCGCAGGACTGTATGGAAGTCGTTCTCAAGATGGTTACGGAAAAAGTCAAGGCATTAAGCAAACGTGTAGAACCCAAAAAAGACGGAGGACAGAGTTTTTCCTATGTCGAAACGGATTTCATCAAGGCTCTCGAAAACGGCTACGTTGTAGAGATACAGGAGCCTACTACGATTATGCAGCCGGGAGTGCTTGTAGGACTGAACTCGCTTTTAGAGCAGGAAGGTTCGATAACGCTACCTACCGGCAAGGTTATCAAACGTCACCCCGATGCTGTTGTTGTAGTAACAACCAATATCAGTTATGAGGGTTGCCGTGGAATGAACCAAAGCATTGTAGACAGAATGAATCTGGTTAAAGACGTAGAATTGCCTACGCCCGAAGTTATGGTTCAGCGTGCTATGAATGTTACCGGTTCTACGGACGAATATCAGGTTTAAATGGTCTAAGAACGAGGCAGAACGAAAAAAATATGCGCTTGAACTTCATGCAGCCAGAATCTTTGATAAACCTGAATGGGTTGACTACATAGCGTTCAATAAGAAGTATCGTCCGGAATTATTAGAACAATAAAATTTATCTTGAACGGCAGGCATTGAGTTGCTTGCCGTTTTTATTTATCAAATTATCAGTGTTAGACAAAAATCGACAATATATCCCTATGAATTGATGTTGACTTAAAATTTAATATTTGATATAATTACAACATAAAGTTTCTTGTTTGGTTTTAACCGACAAAGTATCAGAGTTTTCACAGTGTCAGTTACGTTTGTAATTGGCGCTTTTTTGTTTATCAGCCCATAAAGGGTATAAAGCCGGCAGTCCGCATAGGAGTGTCGGCTTTTTTGTTTTCTTGGTCATTTTATGACAACTATCAGCGGTTTTCTCGGGACCGCTGTTTTTATATATTCACGACGGTAAGTCCGTTAAAAAATTTTACAAAGGAGTACAACTATTATGCAAAAATGTTTAGACAATTACAACACAACTTTTGCTTCGTTTCCTATGATGCTGGATTATCATCAGATTCAGTCGGAAAGCAGTCAATGGGTACGCTGTCCTGTTAAGGAACTTAGCGTAGAATCGTTAGGTAGAATGTCGCCGAACCATTTGAACCCGAGTGCGTTTGCCGTCGGCGTAGGAGAAGAGGCAATCAGTGACACAACAGAGCATCTTGGTTTAGCGCTCAAAGTCAAAGGCGAACTGTATCCCGTCCGAGAAACGGCTTACAAGACCTTGTTAGACAGAGCAAAAATCGGAGGTTCAATTCTTCCCAAACTCAGTAGGGAAACATTAGCTGGCGTTCTTAATGAGTGCCTTCACTTGTCCAATACGGATGCATTAGTCTTAATCAGGGACGAAAAGGTATCCGCAGTCCATTCGGGAGACGAAACAGATTATTCCATCTTGGAGATTGATTTGCTCTTAAAAAAGCTGACGGAAAAGCTTGATGCACGTTTCCCCGGTTCGGAGTTCGAACAGGGCTATGCCGACCATTCGATTGCAAGCGGGTTATGGAAATTGTTCGGACAGCGCGAGTCGTTGATTGGTGCGTATATCAAGACGCTTTCGGCGTATAATGACAAAGCCAAGCTTGATAAGATTGTCCCCGGTGTGCGTTTCATAACGTCGGATACCGGCGTTGCATCTGCAAAAGTTTCGGCGCTTCTGCTTGGCGGAGTATATCCGATTCATATCGGAGGTTGTGTTGCGGTAGATCACAGAAACAAAACGAGTATTGAAGATTTCGATAAGGCGCTCGATCAACTGTTTGCGCAGTTTGGAGCTAGCATTATGAAATTGGAGCACCTTTTTGAAGTGTATCTTAATTATCCCGTAAACGCAATGACTCGTGTGTGTAAAAAACTCTCTCTTCCTAAGAAGGCTGCACTTGAAGCAATCGATATGTTCGAGAAGACCTACGGCGGCGGAATAGCTACGGCGCATGATGTGTTCATGGCGATGCAGGAAATCCTGTATACGCTTAAATGCGAAGGTGCGCCGCAAAGTAAAATGCTTACCCTTGAAGAGAATATGGCGCGTGCGCTCACGCTCGACTGGACTTCGTTCGACTTGGCAAAGGCGGTGGATTACTGATGGCAGCACCGAAAATTTTATGCGACACTAACGGTATGACAAACGAGCGCTGGCTTGAATGTCGTATGCACGGACCGCACGGGGATATTCCTTATACGGTTGGTGGCAGCGACGTTGCGGCCATTTTCGGCGTTTCGCCTTGGACAACACCGTTAGAGCTTTGGATGATTAAGAAGGGCAGAATGAAACCGGCAGAAAAGGAGAATCCGTTGCAGCTCGAGATGGGACACTTGTTAGAACCGATTACAGCGCACTTCTATGCCAAGAAGACAGGGAACAGAGTCATTGACGATACGAACCTGTATCAGCACGCAGATTTCAAATATGCCTTAGCGAATTTCGATAGGCGGTTTGAGCGTGCATCCGATGGCGAGAAGGGAATCCTTGAGTGTAAAAGCTGCACGTATCACAAGGCAGGAGATTGGGCTAACGGTGCATTTCCGACGTATTACGAGTTGCAGCTTCGGTTTTATTTGGCTGTAGCTGATGTAAACATCGGAGCGTTCTCGTCGATGTGGGGTAATAATCCGGATAACGATATGGCGTTTCCTGAAATTACAAGAGACAAGGCAAAAGAAGACATGATATTCGAGAAACTCGAATACTGGATTTGGAGTCTTGAGCACGACGTCCCGCCGACGATGGACAACATTCCGTCAAAACTTGCCTTAGACTCTTTGGCAAGAATTTACGGGGCAAGCGAACCTGCATTACCGACAATCGATTTATCGAGAAAGTATGAAGGTGAGCTGAGAGCAATTCTTGCTTTGCAAGTTCAAAAGGAAGACTGTAAAGCAGAAATAAAAAGAATAGAAGAGGAGGTTGAAGCACGTAGTGTGCGATTCGCGGAATTAATGAAGAAACATGAACACGGTGTCTTGGAAACGACGACCGATAAAATTCTCATTGATTTCGTTACCAAAACGAGTACCAGAACGGATACCAAGGCATTAAAGAAAAATTACCCGACTGTATATGCAGACGTGGTAAGCAGTTCCGAAAGCCGTAAACTGAAATTTTCCGTTCAATCAAAGGCAATATAGGAGTAAATTATGAAGAACATTTTTACCGAGGGCTGGGAACTCCGCTATGAAGCGGAGTTCATGGTCCACAACAAAGACAAAATACAGGCATACATTTGTTCTCCGCTTAGAGCGGCGACTAGTGCTGAAGTGCAGCGCAATATGCGTACAGCACGTGCATATATGGCTTATGCGTTTGAGGCGATGCATTTTAGTGCTGTTGCACCGCACGCCTATCTTCCGGTTATTCTTGATGATAATAAACCGAGTGAAAGGGCATTAGCGTTGCAAGTCGGTCTTCAAATGCTTTTTTTCTGCAACATTGTTCTTGTGTGCGGAGACCATATTTCAGAAGGAATGAAAGGCGAAATCAGATATGCGGCAAGACTTAATAAGCAGATTTACACGTTCAATACTGAAATGTATTCCGAAGTTCAGAAAATCGTAAGTGAATACGGAGAAAATTCGGAACTGGTAAGTTTGCATTTAGGACATTCGCCGCTCGGTTCATCCTGTCCTGTAACGAATTTTATGCAGACCAAACTTGACGTAACGGTTTTGGCAAAGGAGAGACCAAATGCTGTGTCAGTTTGAGAGATTATTGTATCCGAGAGATTCATCGGCGGTGGCGCTTGACAGTTATATGATTGCGCTATACCGTCCCTTGGAAAAAATCCTTGATAGTAACGGAATGAGAGTTATGCAGGTGAAGGCCGTTGGATACGGTCTTCCCACGGCGAACAGTTTACGTTACGACATTAAGGGACACTGGAACAAAAGCGCAAAGCACGGGGTTCAATTCGAGATGGAAACCTATGACGAAGTGATTGCTCCCGATAAAGAGGGGGTAATTGCTTATCTGTCCAGCGGGCAGATTAAAGGAATAGGTCCGAAGTTGGCGGAAAGAATCTATGCGGCATTCGGTAACAATACGCTTGAGATATTAGACAAGGATCCTGATAAACTGCTTACCATTTCAGGTATCAGCAATGGGAAACTGAAAAAAATCTGTGAGTCGTATCTTGCTAACCGTGCTGCACGTGACATCGTGGCGTTTTTGGTTCCGCACGGAGTTACTGCAAATCGTGCAGTTAAATTATTTCGTGAGTATGGCAGCAAAACAATGGAAATCGTCAGAGAACATCCTTACACACTTTGCGAGATGGCCGGCGTCGGTTTTATTACCGCCGACAAAATTGCGAAGAGTATGGGGTTCGGAGACCTTTCTACAGACCGTGTAGATGCAGGAATGCTTTACACATTAACCGAAGCCGAAGGGCGTGGCAACCTGTGTATGGAAAAGCGTGAGTTTGCAAAAGAATGCTTGAAATTATTGCAAACTCCTGAGCTGACCGAAGAGATGATAGGGAACCGCGCTATGAGGCTGATTCAGGACAAAAAGCTTATGTGTTACAACGGTATGGTGTACCGTACTCAAACCGCATTAGCAGAGTTCGCATTAGCAAGGCAAATAGTTCGAAGACTATCAACTAAGGTAAAACAGGATTATTCGAATTTAGAAGTGGAGCTGGACAGAGTGGAAAGCAATCTCGGTTTGAAGCTTGCATCCGAACAGCGAGAAGCAGTGAAAACAGCTTTAACAAACGGGCTTGCGGTTATAACCGGCGGTCCCGGAACCGGTAAGACGATGATACAACGTGCAATACTGGATATCTATTGCAGAAAGCATCCGGACAACGAAGTATGCTGTTGCGCTCCTACGGGGCGTGCGGCTAGACGTATGTCGCAGGCAACAAAATTCCCGGCGTCCACAATTCATAGGGCGCTTGGCTTAATGGCAGGCGACGACGGTGTATTCGGTGAATCCGAAGAGCTTGATGCGGATTTACTGCTTGTAGACGAAGTATCGATGCTTGACGTTTATTTAGCTGGGCATTTGCTTGGCGCAGTTAAAAACGGTGCGCAAGTCGTGTTTATCGGTGACGCCGATCAGCTTCCGTCCGTTGGACCGGGAGCTGTGCTCAGCGAGATGATTGTAAGTGGATGCATTCCGGTCGTAAGACTTGATAAGGTATTCCGTCAAAGCAGCGGAAGCCGTATTGCGACAAACGCTAAACTCATTCGACACGGTAATTTCGGTCTGGAATACGGTGAGGATTTTTCGTTTATCGATTCACCAGCTATAACCGAGTCGGCTGAAAGAATCGTAGAGCTGTTTTTGCAGGAAATCGATAAGTACGGCGTTGACAACGTTGCCTTGCTGTCGCCGTTCCGCCAGAAAACCGAAACGGGTGTGAATGCTTTAAATGCATATTTGCAATCCAAAGTAAATCCGCCCTCGAGCAGTAAGGCGGAATTTGAATGCGGTAAGCGCCTTTTCAGAGTGGGAGATAAGGTTATGCAAACCAAGAACCACGAAGACGTGAGCAACGGTGATATCGGGTACGTCA
>Ga0073906_1005889_pt1 | contig 10575 bp, 8 predicted proteins | sample Inofromicrocosms_FD_65485 | JGI IMG/M metagenome (GOLD analysis project Ga0073906, IMG submission 65485) | Mouse cecum microbial communities from Vienna, Austria - Inoculum for glucosamine and mucus D2O microcosms | ecosystem: Host-associated > Mammals > Digestive system > Large intestine > Cecum... | reverse complement strand
TGAACGTCATTGACCCGGATTACATCAATATCATGATTACGGGACACCAGCATTCGATTTTCGTGGATTTGCAGGAGCGGCTGGCTTCCGAAGAGGCGGCCCAAAGGGCGCGGGAGGCGGGAGCAAAGGGCTTCAAGCTGGTGGGCTGCACGTGTGTGGGACAAGATTTGCAGCTTCGCGGCGTACATTACACGGACATTTTTGACGGACACGCGGGCAACAACTACACGAGCGAGGCCGTGTTGGCGACGGGAGCCATTGATGCGGTGCTGTCCGAGTTCAACTGCACGCTCCCGGGCATCGAGCCGATTTGCGACGAGTTGAAGATTAAGCAGATTTGCCTGGACGACGTGGCGAAGAAAGCGAACGCGGAATTGATGCAGTTTTCGTTTGGGCATAAGGAGGAAATCGGCAGCCGGGTGATGGATGCCATCATTGCCGCATACAAGGAGCGCAGGAGCCAGGTGAAGCTCCGTCTCCTTCCGGGGCATGGCAACAAGAACACGTTGACCGGCGTCAGCGAGGGTTCGCTTTATGAGTTCCTTGGAAAGTCCTGGAAACCGCTTTTGGACTTGATCGTGTCCGGCAAAATCAAGGGCGTGGCGGGTGTCGTCGGGTGTTCGAACCTGACGGCCCTGGGGCACGACGTGTGTACGGTCGAGTTGACGAAGGAACTGATTAAGCGCGACGTCCTGGTGCTTTCTGCCGGATGTTCTTCGGGCGGGATTGAAAACTGCGGGCTGATGGTGCCGGAGGCGGCCGAACTGGCCGGGGATGGACTAAAGGAAGTGTGCAAGACTCTTGGCATCCCGCCGGTGTTGAATTTCGGCCCGTGCCTGGCCATCGGCCGTCTGGAGATGGTGGCGACCGCCCTGGCGAAGGAGTTGGATATCGACCTGCCGCGGCTCCCGCTGGTGCTCTCCGCCCCGCAGTGGCTGGAGGAGCAGGCGTTGGCGGACGGGATGTTCGGGGCGGCCCTGGGGCTGCCGCTGCACCTCGGGCAGCAACCGTTCATCGCGGGCAGTGACCTGACGGTGAAGGTCCTGACGGAGGACTTGAAAAACATTACCGGCGGGCAGGTCATCGTGGAGCTTGACCCGGTGAAGGCCGCCGACATTTTGGAGCGGATTATCGAGGAAAAGCGCGCGGGCCTGAACATTTGAGGAAGGGGGACGGAACATGAAACGAATCATGATAGATCCTTCCAAATGTGATGGATGTAAGAGTTGCGCCCTGGCCTGCATGGACAGCCATCGCACGGACGGGAAGTCGGGGGTGGAGACGCTTGACTTTAACGACCCGGCGAACGAGTCACGCAACGAGATTGTCAATGATGGAAAGGGCGGATATTTGCCGATGTTCTGCCGCCACTGCAGTTCCCCGAAATGTCTGGAAAGCTGCATGAGCGGGGCTCTCTACCGGGACGGGGAAAGCGGGCACGTCCGTTATGACGGGAAACGCTGCGGCTCGTGCTTCATGTGCGTGATGAACTGCCCTTACGGGATACCGAAGCCCGACGTGGGCAGGACGAAGATTATAAAATGTGATTTTTGCAATGACCGGGCCGAGGGACCCGCCTGCGTGGCGGCTTGTCCCAAGCGGGCCATTTACGTGGAGGAGGTGTGAGCATGGTAAGGCCTTATGTGATTATAGGAACGGGCGCGGCGGGGATGGCGGCCGCGGAGCGGTTGCGCCTTTTGAAGCCGGACGCCCTAATTCAGATGATGTCCGTTGACGAGTATTCCCATTCGCGATGCATGCTCCACAAGTTCCTGGGCGGGGAGCGGGACGAAAAGGGCTTGTCTTTCGTGTCCGACGATTTTTTCGAGAAGAACCGTATCATGTGGGGCAAGGGCCAGGCGGCCAAGGGGATTGACACGAAGGAGAAGCGCGTGCTGATGGAGGACGGCTACCAGCCCTACGAAAAACTGTTGATTGCCACCGGTTCCGTGTACGGCATCCCGCCGATACCGGGATTTCGCACGGCGGCCAACGTGTTCGGGTTCCGCGATTTGAGCGACGCGCAGAAGATGGACGCGGCCATCAGGGAACTGGATGCGAAGCACGTCTTTATCGTGGGCAGCGGCCTGGTCGGCCTGGACGTGGCCTACGCGCTGATGGAGCGGGGCGTCAAGGTGACGATTGCCGAGATGGCCACGCGCGTGCTTCCCCTGCAGACGGACGAGGTTTCCGCCAAGGCGTACCAGGAATTGTTTGAAAAGGCCGGGGCAAGGTTCAAGCTTGGCATCGGCGCGAGCGATTCCGTGGTGGACGAACGGAATCGAATTACGGCGGTGAAGCTGTCAAACGGCGAGGAAGTTCCTTGTGATTTCGTGGTCTGCGCGGCGGGCGTGCGCCCGAACGTCGCGTTTTTGGAAGGAAGCGGTATCCGGACAGGGCGCGGCATCGAGGTGGACGAATACATGCGCACCTCCGAGCCGGACGTTTTCGCGGCGGGAGACGTGACGGCACTCTCCGGCATCTGGCCAAACGCCATGGACCAGGGAAGGATCGCGGCGGCCAACATGTGCGGCCAGGAGCAGAAATATACGGACACGTTCTGTGTCAAGAACACGATTAACTTTTTTGGCCTGACCATGCTTTCCGTGGGCGAGGTGGAGCCAAAAGAGGAAGGTTCCGAGATATTTGTCCGTGAGTGCAAAAACGCCTACCAGAAGGTGATAGTAAGGGACGGCGTCGTCAAGGGCGTGCAGTTTGAAGGGGACATTTCCCACACGGGCTTTTGGCAGTATTTGATTAAAAATGAAATTGACGTTTCGGAGAAAATCAAGGACAAGAGCGTGTTCGAACTCGGGTATGGCGATTTTTACGGGATGGACGAAATGGGAGAATATACGTATTCGGTTTAAGCATAGGCGGGGAAACAAAAACGGGTCATCGGTGCAGGGGCATGTCCCCATGCACCGATGACCGTTTTCGGCGGTCATTCGTGGCAGTTGCCACCGTGTCCGTGACAGCCGCCTTCGTGCCCGTGGCAATCCCCATCATGGTGGTGTCCGCCGTGGTGGTTGCATGTCGCGTTCGCGCTGAACTCCAGGTTGCCGGCCAAAAGCGCCTCCACGGCCGCGTCGGCATCGCCGGAAACGCCGCCGTAAAGCTTGATGCCGGCCGCCGCCAGCGCGTTTTGCGCCCCGCCGCCGATACCGCCGCAAATCAGGGCCTCCACGTGCAGGCCGCCGAGCACCCCGGCCAGTGCTCCGTGGCCGTTCCCGTCAGTTCCGATGACCTCGGAAGAGACGATTTTGCCATCCTCGACGTCGTAGACCTTGAACTTTTCCGTGTGGCCGAAATGTTGGAAAATATTCCCGTTTTCATAAGTGACCGCGATTTTCATGATGAAATCTCCTTTCCGATACTTGTATCATTGGGGCCAAAACACCTTTTGACCCCGACATCATTAGTATACGAGTATTTGAGGAAGATGTCAAATATTATGGTGGAGGGGTGTAGGAATGGAATTTTCAGATTGTTTTCCCGTTTGGGATAAACTGGACGGCACCTGGCAAAGGAAACTGTTGGCCGGGGTGACGCTGCGCACGGTGAAGAAAGGAGGCCTTGTCCACGACGGCAGTACGGAGTGCATGGGACTTCTGCTGGTAAAAACAGGAAGGCTGCGGGCGTATATTTTGTCAAAGGAAGGGCGGGAAATCACGATTTACCGCTTGTTTGACCGGGACATGTGCTTGTTTTCCGCTTCCTGCGTCATGCGCAGCCTTCAATTTTCGGTGACCATAGAGGCGGAAAAGGATACAGAAGTCTGGATCATTCCCGCCGAGGTATATAAACGGCTGATGGAGGAGTCCGCCCCCGTGGCGAATTACACGAACGAAGTGATGGCGACCAGGTTCACGGAGGTCATGTGGCTGATGGAGCAAGTCATGTGGAAAAGTTTTGACAAACGGCTGGCCGCGTTCCTTTTGGAGGAAACCGTCTTGGAAGGGACAAATTGCCTGGAAACCACGCACGAAGCCATCGGCAACCACCTCGGCACCGCCCGCGAGGTGGTTACCAGGATGCTCCGTTATTTTCAGGAAGAAGGCATGGTGCGCCTTGCCAGAAAGACGGTGGAAGTGGTAGACGGGGCGAAACTGCAAAGCCTCTGTGACGCGTGAGGGGGCGGTGCAGGTACGTTTAGGCGGTGTGCGCAAATGCCGTGCCGGTGTTCGAGAGGGATGCTGCCGTCTGCCAGCCGGCATGGCGACATTAACGGTCCATGCCGCAGGGGTAGGCGTTTTCCACCAGGCCGCGGTCATGCGTGACCGCGTCATAAAAGCGGAAGCCGCCGGAAAAATTGTAGCAGTCGAATCCGTTTCCGGCCAGGATGCGGGTGGCGACATAGCTTCGCAGGCCGCTCTGGCACATTACGTAGACCGGCTTGCCAGGTTCGATTTCCCCAAGACGTTCGCGCAGTTCGTCCACGGGAATGTTGCGAAAGCCCTCGACGTGGCCGCGCCCATATTCGAAGACGGTGCGAACGTCCAACAATGTCACGCTGCCGTCCGCGGGAAGGCTGGGCACGTCTTCCAAGTGGAATTGCTTCAGGATTCCCTTGGAAAGGTTGTCAATCATAAATCCGGCCATGTTTACCGGATCCTTGGCCGAAGAGTAAGGCGGGGCGTAGGCGAGGTCCAAATCCTTGAGCCCCTTGGCGGAAAGCCCGGCGCAGATGGCGGTCGCCAACACGTCGATGCGTTTGTCCACGCCCTCGTACCCGACGATTTGGGCGCCGAGCAGCCGGTAGGTTTCCTTTTCAAAGACCACCTTCATGGTCATGACTTTGCCGCCCGGATAGTAGCCGGCATGGCTTAAAGGAGAAAGCACCACCTTGTCCGCGTCGATGCCCGCTTTTTTGGCGGCAGTCTCGTTAATGCCGGTGGTGGCTGCGGTTATGTCGAAAACCTTGATGACGGAACTTCCCAGGGAGCCGGGATAACGGCTGTCCCCGCCGCAGACGTTGTCGGCGGCGACGCGCCCTTGCCTGTTGGCGGGTCCGGCCAGGGAAACCAGGGCGTCTTTGCCGGTCACGTAATGTTTTACTTGTACCGCGTCCCCAACGGCGTAAATGTCGGGTACGGAAGTTTCCATCCGGTCATTGACAAGGATGCCATCCTTGATGCCGAGTTCCAGTCCGGCATCCTTTGCGAGGCGGGTGTCCGGGGTGACGCCGATGGCCAGGACCACCATGTCGGCGTGAAGCGGTTTTCCATTTTTTAAAAGTACGTCCACTCCATCTTTTGTTCGGGCGAAGCCTTCGACGGTGCGGCCCAGGGCAAGTTTTATGCCATGTTTTCGCATTTCGCCGTGGATGAAGACGGCCATGTCCGGATCAAAGGGGTTCATCAATTGCTTCGGGCGCTGGACGATGGTGACATCCATTCCCAGCCCGCGCAAATTCTCGGCCAATTCCAGCCCGATGAAGCCGCCGCCCGCCAGTACGGCGGATTTTGGATGGTTCTTTTCGACATATTCCTTGATGCGGAACGTGTCTTCCACGGTGCGCAGCGTGAACAGTGTTTCAAGCCCCGCGCCGGGAATCTCCGGCTGGGTGGGCTTGGCGCCGGGGGAAAGGATCAACTTGTCATAGCTTTCCTCGAATTCTTCGCCGTTTTCCAGGTTTTTGACGGAAACGGCCTTTCTGTCAGGATGGATGGCGGTGACTTCATGCTTTACCTTCATGGTGACCCGGAAACGGGAGAAAAAGCTCTCCGGGGTCTGCAGCGTCAATTCCTCGGGATCCCCGATGACCCCGCCGATATAGTAGGGGAGGCCGCAGTTGGCGTAGGACACGTGGCCGGAACGTTCGAAGACGGTGATTTGCGCCTGTTCATCCAGCCTGCGGATTCGGGCGGCCGCCGTGGCGCCGCCCGCCACCCCGCCTATGATTACGATTTTCATGTCATGCTCCTTTCTGCCGCGCATGGCGGCACGCGATATAGTTTCATACGAATGATGTCGCCACTGTTACTGTTCCAATTCCCCCGAGTAGCCGGTAATGCCGCCCAGGTTCTTGACGTTCGTGTACCCCGTCTTGCCAAGGATGCTTGCGGCCTGACGGCTCCTGCCCCCGCTGTAGCAGTAGACGAAGAGGGGGAGGTCTTTATTTTCCACAAACATGCCGACTTTGTCAAGGGACTGCAATGGTACGTTTTTACTTCCCGGAATGTGACCCTCTTTATATTCCTGGGGGGTACGCACGTCCAGAAGAACCGCATTCGGCGTGGAATCATATTCTTTGATGCCCTGGTTGATGTCGGTTCTTTTAAAAAAATTTGTAAACATAATTTGTTCCTCCTGTTTTTTTGCATTATAGCGGATATTTTTTACGTTTTCCGTGACATTGTCACCAAACCGACAGTTTTCTGGCGGGGACGTCAACATGAATGAAAGTCGATTGTATTTTGTTTAAAACATACTAAAAAAGTAGGAAAAAGACTTGTTATTTTTTTGATGGGATGTTATACTTTGTCCGTCGCAGAAAATGAGGATGCCAATGTCAAAATGTATTTTGACTTAACATCAGAAAATCAAGTACAAACGGGAGGTATTTTAATGGCAAATTTTGAGCAGTGGGATGGATTTGCGGGGAGAAACTGGAGGGATTCCGTGGACGTGCGGGCGTTCATCCAGGAAAATTACACGATGTATGACGGAGACGAGTCCTTCCTGGAGGGGCCTACGAAAGCCACGGACAAGTTGTGGGGCAGGTTGCAGGAACTGCAAAAGGAAGAGCGTGCGAAGGGCGGCGTGCTGGACATGGAGACGGAGGTCGTTTCCGGCCTGACCGCGTACGGCCCGGGATATATTGACGAGGACATGAAGGAACTGGAGAAGGTCGTCGGATTGCAGACGGACAAGCCGTTAAAGCGGGCGTTCATGCCGTACGGCGGCATCAGCATGGCAGAGAAAGCTTGTACCACGTATGGCTACCAGCCGAGCGGGAAGCTGCACGAGATTTTTACAAAATATCACAAGACGCACAACCAGGGCGTGTTCGACATTTACACGCCGGAGATGAAAAAGGCGCGCCACAACAAGATTATCACGGGACTTCCGGATACGTACGGGCGCGGGCGCATCGTTGGCGATTACCGGCGGGTGGCGTTGTACGGCATTGACTTTTTGATTTCCAAAAAGCAGTACGATTTCGAGCGTTATGCAAGGCACGGCATGAAGGGCACCGACTTCCGCCTGCGCGAGGAGGTTGCCGACCAGGTTCGTGCGTTGCAGGAAATGAAGGAGATGGCCTCCGTTTACGGATTTGACATTTCCGTTCCGGCGAAAGACGCGAGGGAGGCGGTACAATGGCTGTATTTCGGTTACCTGGCGGCGATTAAGACGCAGAACGGGGCGGCGATGAGCGTCGGGCGCATCTCCACGTTCCTTGACATTTATATTGAAAGAGATTTGAAAAACGGAAAGCTTACGGAAGAAGAGGCGCAGGAATTGATTGACCATTTGGTGATGAAGTTCCGGATGGTGAAGTTTGCCAGGGTTCCGTCCTACAACGAACTGTTTTCCGGCGACCCGGTGTGGGCGACGCTGGAGATGGGCGGCATCGGCATGGACGGGCGTTCCATGGTCACGAAGAATGACTACCGTTTCCTGCACACGCTGGAGAACATGGGGCCGTCGCCGGAGCCGAACCTGACCGTTTTGTATTCCCCGGCGCTGCCGGAGGCGTTTAAGAGGTATTCGTCCCTCGTGTCGGTCAAGACCAGCTCCGTCCAATATGAAAATGACGACGTGATGCGCCCGATTTGGGGCGACGATTACAGCATTTGCTGCTGCGTGTCCGCCACCCAGACCGGAAAGGAAATCCAGTTCTTCGGGGCGCGTGCGAACCTGGCAAAATGCTTGTTATACGCCATCAACGGAGGAATCGACGTAAAGACCAGGGAGCAGGTGGGACCGGCCTATAAGCCGATTACTTCCGAGTATCTGGATTACGATGAAGTGATGGAGCGTTATGACGACATGATGGAATGGCTCTCCAAGCTGTACGTGGACACCCTGAACATGATTCATTACATGCATGACAAATATAATTACGAGGCGGCCGAAATGGCGTTGATCGACACCGACGTGAGACGTACGTTCGCCACCGGTATCGCGGGCTTCTCGCACGTGGTGGACTCCTTAAGCGCCATCAAGTACGCGAAGGTCAAGGTCATCCGTGACGAGCAGGGGCTGGCCGTGGACTTCGAGACCGAGGGTGAGTTCCCGAGGTATGGCAACGATGACGACCGCGCGGACGACATTGCCATCTGGCTTTTGAAGACGTTCATGCACAAGCTGAGCAAGTGCCACACGTATCGGGATTCCGAGCCGACGACGTCGATTTTGACAATCACGTCCAACGTGGTGTACGGCAAGGCCACCGGTTCCCTGCCGGACGGCAGGAAGGCGGGCGAGCCGCTCTCACCGGGGGCGAACCCGTCCTATGGGGCGGAGAAAAGCGGCCTCCTGGCTTCGCTCAATTCCGTGGCTAAGTTGCCATACGAGCTGGCGCTGGACGGCATTTCCAACACCCAGACCATCAGCCCGGGGGCGCTCGGCCACGACGACGAGGAGCGCGCGAACAACTTGTTCCACGTGATGGACGGGTATTTCAAGAAGGGCGCGCATCATTTGAACGTCAACGTGTTTGGCACGGAAAAATTGATTGACGCGATGGAGCACCCGGAGAAGCCGGAATATGCGAACTTTACGATTCGCGTGTCGGGATACGCGGTGAAGTTCATCGACCTGACGAAGGAGCAGCAGATGGACGTGATCGCTCGGACGTGCCACAAGACGATGTAAAAGGGAGAAATCCCTTATACACTGGCATCGTCATGGAGGTGGATGAAATGGAAGAAGGGAAGGGGAAGGTTGGTTACGTGCATTCTTTGGAAAGCTTTGGCTCGGTGGACGGGCCGGGCGTCCGATATTTGATATTCCTTTCAGGGTGCTCGATGCGCTGCCAGTTTTGCCACAATCCCGACACATGGGAGATGAATGCGGGATGCGCCTATACGGCCGACGGATTGTTGAAAAAGGCATTACGGTTCCGGGAATATTGGGGAACGGAGGGCGGCATCACCGTCAGTGGGGGCGAGCCGCTCTTGCAGATAGAGTTTTTGACGGAACTCTTTCAAAAGGCCAAGGTGAAAGGCGTACACACGGCGATTGACACCAGCGGCAGCCCGTTTAGCAGGAAGGAACCGTTTTTCGGCAAGTTTCAGGAACTGATGAAGTACACGGACTTGCTTTTGCTGGACGTCAAGCAGATGGACGAGGAAAAGCACCGCGTGTTGACGGGAAGGACGAATCAGAACATTTTGGACTTGGCACGGTATTTGTCAGAGATCAAGAAGCCGGTCTGGATTCGCCACGTGCTGGTGCCGGGACGCAGTGACTTTGACGGGGACTTGCAGAAGCTCCATGCGTTTATCCAGACCCTCCATAACGTGGAGCGGGTGGAAGTGCTCCCATACCACACCCTGGGCGCGTACAAGTGGAAGGAACTGGGATACGAGTACCCGTTGGAGGGCGTCGAACCGCCGAGCGCGGAGCGGATACGAAACGCGAATCAAATCTTGCATATAGGAAAATAGAAAACGAAAAAAGCCGGTGTTTTGCAGGGAAACTTGCAAAATGGCGGCTTTTTCCATTTGCGACGCGCGTTTCACGTAGGCCGCGTGGGAATAAAATAAGAAAAAACTGCCCAAAATGTATGGTACAAGGCATCATGGAAAATAAGTCGGAAAGGATGTTCATACATGGATTATCAAAGTATTGCGAAGCAGGAGGAGTCCGTCTGGCAGCAGTCGATTTACGCCCTCGCCCGTCCCGCGCTTCCCGGCAACATGACGGTTGACGTGGCGGTCATCGGCGGTGGACTGACGGGGATTTTGACGGCATACTTTCTACAACAGAGCGGGAGGGAGTGCGTCGTGTTGGAAGCGGATTCGGTCGGGGGCGGGCAGACCGCCCACACGACTGCGAAAATCACCTCCCAACATAACCTGGTTTACCATAAATTGTGCCAGGCGGTGGGCAAGGAGCGGGCCAGGCACTATGCAGAGGCAAATGAAAAGGCAATCCGCAGGTACGAGATTTTGATTGAAAAATATTCCATTTCGTGCGGGCTGCGAAAATGTGACGCGTATCTCTACGCGACGGGCGGCGGCAAAAGTGACCGCTTGTTGCGCGAGGAATGCCGCGTGGCCAAGGAACTGGGGCTCCCGGCCGACCTCACGACGAAGACGGAACTGCCGTTCGAGGTGTCACAGGCTTTGTGCTTCCATAACCAGGCCTGCTTCCATCCGCTGAAGTTTTTATACGCGATGGCTGAGAAAGTGACGGTCTATGAGCAAACGAAAGTCCAGCGGGTCGTGCCGATGAGCCGCGAGGGCGGACGCTTGCATGCCAACGCGGTTATCACCAACCATGGCACCGTGCGGGCGAACCAGGTGGTGTTCGCCTGCCATTATCCTTTTGTCATCCGTCCGGGATACTATTTCTTGCGCATGCACCAGGAACGGAGCTACGTGCTGGGATTAAAAGGTACGG
>Ga0073906_1005888_pt1 | contig 10575 bp, 9 predicted proteins | sample Inofromicrocosms_FD_65485 | JGI IMG/M metagenome (GOLD analysis project Ga0073906, IMG submission 65485) | Mouse cecum microbial communities from Vienna, Austria - Inoculum for glucosamine and mucus D2O microcosms | ecosystem: Host-associated > Mammals > Digestive system > Large intestine > Cecum... | reverse complement strand
CCTGCGTTTCGCCATCCGTGAGGGCGGTCGTACCGTGGGTTCCGGCGTGGTCATCGACGTGACCGAGGAGTAATTTCCAATTACAATCAAAACAAGAAAGCGGACCGCCAAGGCGGTCCGCTTTCTTGTCAAAAAACATAGCTGGAGAGATCATAGAGAAAATGGTAGTCGCCCGAAGCGTAATTCAGCATATTTTCCTCCCGGACATAGCGGGGAATAAGGGGCTCCACTCCGGAACGGCCATATTCGTCCTTGTAGAAGGCGGCAATGGTCAAAGTGCCTCCTTGGGGAATGTCCAGGGCAACCTCCGGCAGCGTATAGATTTGTCCTGAGTCCCCAGGCTCTGTGCTCTCATATGGGGCTTTCTCCAGGTAGCAGATCAGCTTTTGGTCCTGAAACAGAGCTACCTCCAGGGCGGGGCTTGTTCCGCTGGGCACATAGAGCTGAAATGACTCTCCTCCAAAATGGAACAGGCCATCCTCCTCTGCCAGACGCCCCACCAGTTCCACATAGCCGTTCCACTTGGGCCGGCAGCCCTCAAAGCTGTCCCGGTAGAGATTGGTGAAGGTATCCAGCAGCTGGGTCTGGCGGCCTTCGGGGGTGACAAAAGCCGCGGAAATGCTGATTTTGTCGGTCAGTCCACAGGTGATTTCCCGGGAAAAGACGAGATTTCCGTCCCCCGCCACGGGGAACTCTTCCGCTCCATTGCCGTTGTTTGCCAGGAACAGGACCTCCATCCCCTCCGTGTAGGTCTTGGGGACCACTTGGACAGCGAATGTGACCGTATTATCGGCCGGGCTGGTGCGGACCTGCTCCACAGTGTAATCGGCGGTCAAATGGTTTTGGGCCGCCAGGATTTCTTCCATCCGATGGGTCAGTATGTTGGTCTGATTGGATACCTGCATGGATACGCTGTTGTACTGGGCGGTCAGAAAATTGTAGTGGGCCTTAATGTCCTTCACCTGGCCGCTGAGGGAGAACACCGCCGCCAGAGCTGCGGCGCACAGCACGGCCAGCCCGCCTATGGCCCACCCGGCCCAGGGAGATTTCTTCGGGGACGGATACCGGGAGAGAATGTCCTCAATGAGCTGTTCCTGGTTTTCGGAGACCTCCTCCACCCCCAGCAGCCAGCCCACGGGCACGGAAAACAGGCGGCTCAGGGAAATCAGCTTTTCGATTTCAGGCAGGGAGGTGTCGGACTCCCACTTATAAATAGACTGCCGGGATACCCCCAGCTTTTCCCCCAGCGCCTCCTGGGACAGCCCCAGTTCCTTGCGCTTGGCGGCAATGCGCTGTCCGGTTGTTGTCATATCAATCGACCTCCTTCTGCCCTAAATATACCCCCCAGGACGGTGAAGCACCACCATCCTGGGGGTGTTTTTTTGCTAACCGGCGGTTTACATGGCCTGTTTTCAGCTGGGCCCCTCCCTCCTGGTTCAGGTCATTTTCATGTTGGGATAAACCCGCTCAATCCGCTCGTCTGGGAACCGCTGGTCCAGGAACAGCTCCAGAGAGGAGGAGGGGGCCTCTCCCTCCCCGGCCCGCTGGCAGTAGCGGTCCAGAGCCAGGCCGGAAACAATGATGTTGAAAATCATAAAGACCGTCAGCCCCCGGACAAGCCGCTTGCCTATACGGAATGGAATTCGTTCAATCTGCCGGGAGAGCCGGGGATAGATGTGCTTGATCCAGACCACTGCCGCGATGCCCCAGAAGAAGCAGAACAGCAGGTTGATCCGCCCGGCCAGGTTGAAGGGCAGGTGGCTGTAGTCCCAGAAAATGGTCCCGAATACCAGCTCGGTGAACACGGAGCAGATGTACTCATAGGCCCCGCCCACCACGGTGCCGAACAGGAAGATGAAGCTGTCGCTGCGCTCCCGGTAGCGGTAGAGCAGGGCGGTGAGCAGCACGCACCCCAGACCCCACACAATGGAGAAGGGGCCGTACACCACGCTGCTCCGGCTCATGAGCCGCCCGGCGATGAGCAGGCACCAGATGGTTTCGGTGATGTCCCCCAAAAACGCGCCAATCAAAAAGAGGGAAAACAGCTTGTAATAGCCGATGCCGTAGGCAAAGGGGGGCAGATTTTCCCGCTCCTGGGCGATGGAGCGGAGTTTTTCCTTTTCCAGACTGGGGTAGGCGGCGGCCATACGGCGCTGGATGCGGCGGGTAACCGCGTTGTCCAGCCGCTGGGAGAGCCGGTGCCAGAATTTATAGACCTCGTTGGGGCCCTTCAGGCTGGAATGCAGCTGCAGCACCGCCAGCCAGGAGCCGAAAAAGTCGATACCCAGCAGGACGTAGACCACAATCAGCGCCACCCGCCCCAGGGGATAGGGGATCAGGGACAGGACGGCTGCGGCCAGGGGGTTGAGGACCAGCTGCACCAGAAGGGCCATCAGGCCCCAGATTGCGGCGTACCGGGCGCAGATGTAGCCCCCAAAGTTCCACTTGTATTGGGAGTAGTCCCACCATTTTTGGTGAAACAGCTTCTCCAGCAGCCCGCCGGTGACCAGCTCCAGGAAGGTGGCGATCAGGGCGCCGCCCAGGAACAGGAAAAACAAGTCTTCATGCAGGTCGGACAGAAACAGGGTGAACAGCACACCACCCAGTCCGTAGGTGGGGGAGAAGGGGGCGTTCAGAAAGCCCCGGTTAATCAGGCGGTTTTTTCGCACCGCCGCCAGGGCGGTTTCAGACAGCCACCCCAGAAAGGCGTACAGCAGGAAAAACCACAAAAGCTGATAGGAATTATAGACCATGGAAACCTCTTACTGCAAAAAATGCTACAAATTCCGACGGGCCGGCGGACACGCCGCCCTGAACAAAATTGGGCTTGCCCCCGCCCCGGCCGGACAAGTCCCGGTTCAGCTCCTGAGCCAGAGGGCGCACGTCCCCTTCCCGGCAGGCCAGCACGTAGGAGCAGCCCCCCTCCGGCTTGGGGGAGGCGCAGGCACACCGGCCGCCGCAGCTACCGGCCAGCTTGTCCGCCAGCAGGCGCAGGGCACCGGGGGACAGGTCCGGCTCCACCGCCAGCACATCCCCTGTCCCGGCGCACTGGACGGCCAGGGCGTTAAACCGGACCTCCTCCAGCTGGGCCGTCCGGGCCTTGAGGGCGGCGTTTTCCGCCAGCAGCCGCTGTACGCCCTGGGCGGTCTCCAGAGGCTTGGCCGACAGCAGCTGGGAAATTTGCGTGTTTTGTTCCAAAATCTCCCCCAGATAGTCCAAAGCCCTGCCGCCGCACACCAGCTCAATGCGCACACCGGCGCGGAATTTGACACAGGAGAGCAGCTTCACCGGCCCCGCCTGCCCCGCCGTGTTTACGTGGGTGCCGCAGCAGGCGCAGAGATCCGCCCCAGGGAACTCCACCAGACGCACCTGGCCCGTGAGGGCCTTTTTGCTCCGGTAGGGGATTTTTTCCAGCTCCTCCGGCGGGGGGCAGGTCACCCGAACGGGGCGGTCCTGCCAGATATAGCGGTTGACCGCATTCTCCAGCCAGATCAAGTCCTCCGGGGTCAGCTCCGCGTTCAGGTCGATGGTCACCCGCTCCGCCCCCAGGTGGAAGCCCACGTTGTCGCAGCCGAATTTCTGGTGGGCCAGCCCGGAGACGATGTGCTCCCCGGAGTGCTGCTGCATCAGGTCAAAGCGCCGGGGCCAGTCGAGCTCCCCCTCCACGGCGGTCCCCGCCTCCAGGGGCCGGGAACACAGGTGCAGAATCCTGCCCTCTTTGCTATGGACCTCCAGCACGGGCACGCCGTTCAGAGTTCCCGTATCCCAGGGCTGCCCGCCCCCTTCGGGAAAAAAGGCCGTCCGGTCCAGCTCCACCCAGAAGCCCCGCCGGTCCTCCCGGCAGTCCAGTACCCGGGCGGAAAATTGGGCTAAAAATGAGTCCCGCTCATATAATTTCTCTGTCATAGGTCAATCCTCCGGAAATTCCACCAGCATTGTTTCGCAGTCCCGGCAGATGTGGGCGGAGGTGGTCCCCCGCCGGAACAGGCGCTTGTCGTCCCAGTAGGGTGGGAAGAGCACGGCCCCCCGGTCCTCATATTCGTCCCGGTTGAAAAACAGGGGGTCCTTCACCCCGTCGGGCATGAAGCGGATATTCCCGTTGGCGCACAGGGTTCCGTGCTCCATCATCTGGCCGCAGTAAGGGCAGTTCATAGCGCATGACATCCTCTCTCTGTGTGTCTTTAATTATTCAGCAAAATCTGGTCGCTGCTCTGGTAGTCCCTGGCATAGCGCCCAGGGGAAGTGCCGGTCAGATGGCCGAAGGTGCGGATAAAGTGGGAGTTGTCGGAAAAGCCGGACAGCTCCCCGGCCTGCTGAACGCTTACGCCCTCCTGCAAAAGCTGGCGGGCCTTCAGGATGCGGCTGTATATAATGTATTCCATCACCGGAAAACCGGTGGCCGCCTTGAAAATCCGGCACAGGTAGTGCTTGCTGATATAAAATTCCCCGGCGATCTGATCCAGGGTGAGGGGCTTGGTCAGATTTTGCCGGATGTAGTCCAGAATGGGGGATACCCGCAAAAAATCCTTGTTGCAGATGGACTCTCCGGCGGTGGACATACGGAAAATGGGGACCACACAGAGAAGCAGCTCCAGCAGCGCCCAGGTCTGGCGGGTGTCGCTGCCGAAGGAGCCGTCGTTTTTGTTGCGCTCCAGATTTTGGAACAGCTCAGTCAGGTGGTTGAGGGACTGGCCGGACAGGGGGGCCTGCCGGAAGGCGTCGCGGCCCAGGGGGGTCAGGTCCGTCTGAGGGGTGGACAGCTGACCCAGGGTCTTTTGGCTGATGTGGAGCACGTACCGGGCGTGGGCCCCGGTGGCCATGGTCCGGTGAAGGGTGTTTTCCCCGATGAGATAGAGCGTACCCCGGCGCAGGGGATAGATCTGGTCGCTCACGAAGATGTTGCCGGGACTGGTAAGGGGGAGGAGCAGCTCGTTGTAGTCGTGGAAGTGCAGACGGCTCATATTCCAGGAGTCGTTGTGATTGAGTTGAAGATGAAAGTCCACGCTGGTCACGGCCCCGGGCCCCCTTTTGAACAAGATACGCATATTATAGCACGTCAGGAGAACATATGCAAACTTTTTGCCAAATTATAAATAGACATTTTGCAGATATTGTGATAAACTACAAAATATGAAGTCCCAGATTCCTGTTACCCCAATCTTTTTGAGGAGGTTACCCATTATGAACAAAGTGTACTCCCTGCACGACGCGGTCGCAAAATTCGTCGAGGACGGAGACTGCATCTCCTTCGGCGGCTTTACGACCAACCGCAAGCCCTACGCGGCTGTATTTGAGATCCTGCGCCAAGGCCAGGGCAGCTTTACCGTCTGGGCCGGCCCCGCCGGCGGCGACTGGGATATGCTCATTGGAGAGAAGCGGGTGAAGGCTTACATCAACTGCTATACCGCCAACTCCGGCTATACCAACGTCTCCCGCCGGTTCCGCGCCGCCATTGAAAAGGGCGAGCTGATTTACGAGGATTACTCCCAGGACGTGCTGATGCTTCAGCTCCACGCCGCCTCCCTGGGGCTGCCCTACCTGCCCGTGCGCCTGATGAACGGCTCCGGCCTCACCAAATACTGGGGCATCAGCGAGGAGCAGCGCAAGACCCTGGAGAAGGTGGACAACCTGAAGTGCGTGGAGGTGGAGAACCCCTTCAACCCCGGGGAGAAGGTCACCGCCGTCCCCGTGCCCAAGCTGGACACCGCCATCATCCATGTGCAGAAGGCCAGCCCCGACGGCACCTGCATCATTGAGGGCGACGAGTTCCACGATGTGGACATCGCCGTGGCCGCCCGCAAGGTCATCGTAACCTGCGAGGAGCTGGTGAGCAACGAGTACATCCGCCAGGACCCCACTCTGACCCGCGTGTTCGGCCAGTGCGTGGACGCGGTGGTCCACGTCCCCTACGGCGCCTGGCCCTCCCAGTGCTACAACTACTACGACAACGACTCCCACAACCTGAAGGAGTACGACAAGGCCTCCAAGTATCAGGACGCCGCCGACGCCGAGGCCCAGATCGCCAAGGAGAAGGCCAAGGCCGAGAAGAAGGGCCTGCCCTACACCGCTCCCGCCAACCCCGAGACCTTTAAGGACTTCCTGGACAAGTGGGTCTACAGCGTGAAGGATCACGACGAGCTGCTGGACAAAATCGGCGGCGCCCGCCTGATGCGGCTGAAGAACGAGCCCCACCTGGGCTACTCTACCAGACACTAAGAAGCAGGGAGGTATATTGTTATGTCCGAGTATAAGATTACCAAACAGGAGCGTCAGGCTTACGCCATCGCCAAGAACATCAAAGAGAACCAGATCGTCATCGTGGGCACCGGCCTGCCCCTGATCGGCGCGTCCCTGGCCAAGCGGGTGGTCTGCCCCTCCTGCATCCCCATCGTGGAGAGCGGTTTGATGGACTGCGCCCCCGTGGAAGTGCCCCGCTCTGTGGGCGACAACCGGTTTATGGCCCACTGTGCCGTCCAGTGGCCCAACGTGCGCTTCATCGGCTTTGAGGCCAACGAGTGGCTGCACGACTCCGAGCGCCTGATCGCCTTCATCGGCGGCGCCCAGATCGACCCCTACGGAAACGTGAACTCCACCTGCATCTACGGCACCGGCGATTATGTAAAGCCCATGACCCGGTTCACCGGCTCCGGCGGCGCCAACGGCATCGCCACCTTCTGCAACACCATCATCATGATGCAGCACCAGAAGCGCCGCTTCATGGAGAAGATCGACTACATCACCTCCTGCGGCTGGATGGACGGCCCCGGCGGCCGTGAGAAGGTGGGCCTGCCCGGCAACCGCGGCCCCCAGATGGTGGTCACCGACCTGGGCATCATGAAGTTTGACGAGCAGACCAAGCGGATGTACTGCGCCTATATGTTCCCCGGCGTCACCCCCGAGATCGTCCAGGAGAACACCGGCTTTGAGATTGACTGCTCCAAGGCGGAGATTTTCCCCGACCCCGACCAGGAAATCCTGCGCATTATCCGGGAGGAGATCGACCCCGGCCAGGCGTTCATCAAGATTCCCAAGGAGTAACACAACACTGTACACAGAATCATTTTTAGGAGGAAACTAAATTGGGTAATTATTCCATGCCCCGGTATTTCCAGAATATGCCTGTGGTGGGCAAGCCCGTGCGCGCCAATGAGGAAAACGCCAACGAGCTGCGTACCATTGAGGAGGAGATCCACGGTAAGATCGTAGATGTGCTCAGCGCCGGCAAGGCCGACGAGGACATGAACAAAAAGGGCCAGCTGACCGCCATGCAGCGGATTTCCCTGCTGGTGGACCCCGGCACCTGGTGCCCCCTGAACAGCCTGTACAACCCCCAGGACAACAAGAACGGCTCCACCTCCATCGTCAAGGGTCTGGGCCGGGTCAACGGCAAGTGGTGCGTGATTATCGCGTCCGACAACAAGAAGCACGCCGGCACCTGGGTTCCCGGCCAGGCCGACAACCTGCTCCGGGGCAGCGATACCGCCAAGCGGCTGCGCATTCCTCTGATTTACCTGCTGGAGTGCGCCGGCGTGGAGCTGGATCAGCAGGAGCTGGTGTACCCCAACCGCCGGGGCGGCGGCACCCCCTTCTACCGCAACTCCGAGCTCAACCAGCTGGGCATCCCCGTGATTGTGGGCATCCACGGCACCAACCCCGCCGGCGGCGGCTACCACTCCATCTCCCCCACCATCCTGCTGGCCCATGAGAAGGCCAACATGGCCGTGGGCGGCGCGGGCATCGTGGGCGGTATGAACCCCAAGCCCCACGTGGACATGGACGCCGCCCTGGCCCAGATTGAGGCCACCAAGGGCCTCCGGGCCGACCCTCCCGGCAGCGTGGCCATCCATTACGGCCAGACCGGCTTCTTCCGGGAGGTCTACACCGAGCAGGAGGGCGTCATCGCCGCCATCAAGAAGTATGTGGATATGCTCCCCTCCTTCGATCTGGAGTTCTTCCGGGTTGACACCCCCCAGTCCCCCGCCATGGACGACGGCGAGCTGTACGACCTGGTGCTGAACAACAAAAACCGTCCTTACGAGATGTATTCCGTTCTGGGCCGCCTGTTCGACGGCAGCCAGTTCATGGAGTACAAGAAGGGCTACGGCCCCGAAATGATTACCGGCCTTGCCAAGCTGGACGGCCTTCTGGTGGGCGTGGTGGCCAACCAGCAGGGCGTATTCCCCAACTACCCCGAGTATAAGGTGGAGAAATACGGCCAGTCTATGGGTGCGGGCGGCAAGCTGTACCGCCAGGGCCTGATTAAGATGAACGAGTTCGTCACCCTCTGCGCCCGTGACCGTATCCCCATGGTCTGGATTCAGGACACCACCGGCATCGACGTGGGCGACGACGCTGAGGTCGCCGAGCTGCTGGGCCTGGGCCAGTCCCTGATCTACTCCATCCAGTCCTCCGGCCTGCCCATGATGGAGATCACCCTCCGTCGCGGCACCGCCGCCGCCCATTACGTGCTGGGCGGCCCCCAGGGCAACGACAACAACGCCTTCTCCCTGGGCACCGCAGCCACCGAGATCAACGTCATGAACGGCAAGACCGCCGCTAACGCCATGTACACCGGCCGTCTGGCCAAGGACCAGAAGGCGGGCAAGGATTTGCAGCCCACCATTGACAAGATGAACGCCCTGATCGATGATTATGACATGAAGTCCAAGCCCTTCTACTGTGCCAAGGCGGGCCTGGTGGACGAGATCGTGGATATGCCCATGATGCGCAACTACATGGTGGCCTTCGCCGACGCGTGCTACCAGAATCCCGATTCCATCTGCCCCTTCCATCAGATGCTTCTGCCTCGGACCATCAAGGATTTCGAGACGTTTAAGAAATAAGCATCAAGCAGCCGGGCGGCGCAGTGCCGCCGCCCGGAATTTTATTAACCTGGAGAAGTCAAACTATGAGTATCTATACGCTAGGCATCGACATCGGCTCCACTGCCTCCAAGTGCATCATGCTCGCCGACGGCAAGGAAATCGCGGCCAAATCCCTCATTGCGGTGGGGGCGGGCACCAGCGGCCCCCAGCGGGCCATTGAGCAGGTGCTGGCCGAGGCCGGTAAAAACCGGGAGGACATGGCCTATGTGCTGGCCACCGGCTATGGCCGCAACTCCCTGGAGGAGATCGCCGACCACCAGATGAGCGAGCTGAGCTGCCACGGAAGGGGCGCGGGCTTCCTCTTCCCGGAGGTCCGCACGGTTATTGACATCGGCGGCCAGGATGTGAAGGTTATGCGGGTGGAAAACGGCGTGATGACCAATTTCCAGATGAACGACAAGTGCGCCGCCGGCACGGGCCGGTTCCTGGACGTGATGGCCCGGGTGCTGGAGGTGGATGTGGAGCAGCTGGGTGAGCTGGGGTCCAGATCCACCAAATACGTGGGCATCAGCTCCACCTGCACCGTGTTTGCCGAGAGCGAGGTTATCAGCCAGCTTTCCATGGGCACGGACAAGTGCGACATTATCAACGGCATCCACCAGTCAGTGGCGGCCCGGGTGGCGGGCCTGGCCCACCGCATCGGGGTGCAGGACCAGGTGGTAATGACCGGCGGCGTGGCCCAGAATTCCGGCGTGGTGAACGCTCTGGAGCAGGCGCTGGAGAAGAAGATCCACACCTCACCGCTGACCCAGTACAACGGAGCCCTGGGCGCGGCCCTGTTCGCTTATCAGCGCTGGCAGAAGGCGCAGAACTAATTATCTATCAAATTGTTGAGGAGGAAAACTCTTATGGCAAAGCAAGTAAGCCCCGGCGTCCTGGCCCTGCGCAAGGTCGTCGAGGACGTGTACGCGGACGCCCGCGAGGCCAAAAAGGCCGGTAAGCTGGTGGGCTGGTCCAGTTCCAAATTCCCCTGCGAGCTGGCCGCGGCCTTTGACCTGGACGTGATGTATCCCGAGAACCAGGCCGCCGGCATCGCCGCTAACCGGGACGGCGAGATTATGTGCAAGGCCGCAGAGGACCTGGGCTTTGACAACGATATCTGCGGGTATGCCCGTATCTCCCTGGCCTATGCCGCCGGCAAGCGGGCCTCCCGCAAGATCGACCTGGCCACCGGCGAGTACGTCATCAACCCCGCCAGCGGCAAGCCCCTGAAGGACGAGAACGGCAAGGTGGTCATCGACCCCGAGACCGGCAAGCCCAAGAAGGACCCCAAGACCATGCAGCCCTACACCGTCCTGGACGATATCCATGAGATCGAGGCCCTGCCCGACGGCCGGGAGAAGGACCTGCGCCGGGAGGCCATCAAGCCCTACCGCCAGATGCGGATGCCCCAGCCCGATTTCGTGCTGTGCTGCAACAATATCTGCAACTGCATGACCAAGTGGTACGAGAACATCGCCCGTATGTGCAACGTGCCCCTGATTATGATCGACATCCCCTACAACAACACCGTGGCCGTGGACGACACCAACGTGGCCTATGTCCGCGCCCAGTTCGACGCGGCCATCGCCCAGCTGGAGAAGCTCACCGGCAAGAAGTTCGACGAGAAGAAGTTTGAGGCCGCCTGCGCCAACGCCAACCGCACCGCCCAGGCCTGGCTGCGGGTGTGCGACTACCTCCAGTACAAGCC
>Ga0073906_1005887_pt1 | contig 10580 bp, 14 predicted proteins | sample Inofromicrocosms_FD_65485 | JGI IMG/M metagenome (GOLD analysis project Ga0073906, IMG submission 65485) | Mouse cecum microbial communities from Vienna, Austria - Inoculum for glucosamine and mucus D2O microcosms | ecosystem: Host-associated > Mammals > Digestive system > Large intestine >... | reverse complement strand
TTCAACAGAAGCTGAAGATGAAAGTCCTGAACCATTTGGTATATTACCATTTAATAATATATCAAATCCGCAGTCTACTTTGTAACCTTTTTCTCCAAATGCCCATATAACCCCTTTTGGATAATTAGTCCATCCTGCTTCCTTTGCTGGCTTTAAATCATCAAGGCTTGATTCTATTATTCCCAGATGCTCAAAATTCATAGAATAAAAGCGCAGCTTCCTGTCCTCTCTTTTACGCGCAACGGCATAAGTCCCTATTGTAAGTGCACACGGAAAAACATGTCCGCCATTATAATCTGTATGTTCCCCAATAAGATTAACACGTCCTGGTGCAAAAAAAGCCTCTGCACCATCCTCACTGACAAAAATTTCCGCAAACTTTTTAATTATAATATCCTTCATCCAGTCCTCTCTTTCCCAAATATATAGATTTTGATAGATAAATTATTTACTGGCTTTAGTTTTACTCCAGCCTCAGCCTTATGTTTATTATATCATACTATCTGTTATAAACAATTATATTTTTGTAAAAATTGGCACATTTGTTTATAAAATAACTTTAACTTAAGTATATTTGTATATGGTTTTATTTATTCACGTTTGTTTATTCATACTTATTTGTCCAAACCTATTTATGCCTGGATTTATTATAGTACAAATTTATAATTTATCTTCAAGGATAAGATTATGCAAAAGTGCTTCACATCCTTTGCATATATCCTCATATGTTTTATCAAAATTCCCAGTATACCATGGGTCAGCAATATCCCGTGATAACCCTGCAAAATCCAGCAGAAGTGAAACTTTTCCTTCCGGGTCACCACCAGTAATCCTCAAAATATTCTTATAATTCCATGTATCCATTCCTATAATATAATCAAACTTATTATAATCACTTCTGTCCATCTGGGATGCCCTGTGCGCTTCCATTGGGATGCCCTCAGATTTTAACTTATTTCTAGTGCCATAATGCGGACTGTTGCCAAGTTCTTCAGTGCTCGTTGCTTTAGACGCAATAAAAAAATCTTCACTATAACCGCTCTTATTAACTAAATCCTTCATAACAAATTCAGCCATTGGGCTGCGGCAGATGTTGCCGTGGCAGATGAATAATATTTTAATCATATCTCTAAAACCTCCATAAATACTGTATTTACAGGCAATTTCAGCATTTTTCTACTCACTGTTATTGCAGTAAAATTAGAATAAATTGGAATGAAATGGAATAGTTTTGAAGTAATTTGATGTACAAAGTGATGTAAATTCAAAACTCGTACATCAACAGGATTTCGCCAGCCTTTGCATTTCTTCTTGTGCATTGTCAAAATTTGTATGTGTATATGTATTCAGTGTAACTCCTATATCTGAATGACCCATGATGTACTGTAAGTTTTTCGGATTCATACCAGACTTTGCCATATTGCTGCAAAAGGTATGCCTGCACACATGAGGGGTAACTTTCGGCATTTGCACTTTGTAGATTTTATTATACTTCTGGCAGATATGCTTGAAATAATGTTCCCAATGCATAGCCACCATTGGCATATCATTCTTATCCAAATACAGAAACCCAAACTTACCATCAATCATAGGCTCTGTTTTAGGCTTTTTACGATTTGCAATAATACGTTTAAAACACTCGTATACCTCATCAAACATGGGTATCTCCCTTGTTCCACTGGAAGTCTTTGTGTCCTCAATTACATACTGCATATCCCTTGTTCGTTGCAGTTGATGGTCTACGACTATTTTCTTGCCCTTCATATCCAAATCAGATACCGTCAAGCCTACAAATTCAGAAATACGAAGCCCTGTATGGAAAAGAATATATATCCCATCATAATATTTGCAAAAATGTTTATCATTTCTAACAAACTCCAAAAACTGCCTTTCCTGTTTCCTTGTTATGGCTTCTCTCGTAACACTGTCATTCACAACCACGGTAGCAAGCTGGAACTCAAACGGATTCTTATATATCAAATCATCATCAACCGCCATTTGAAATGCAGGACGCACAACACCACGGATAGTATGGATAGAACTGTAACCACGCCCATCTGTCTGCTGCATTTTAATTAACCATTCCTTTGCATCTGACAGCTTCACTTTGTCTATGCGTTTTGCCCCAAACTCTTCCTTTTTAATAATATTGATAACAAAATTATAATTGGCTTGCGTATTGTGCCGGACACCTGTTTTCTGTGATATATATTTCTCGACAAGCTCCAAAACCGTTATATTTCCACATGAAGCAGCACTGTTATTTGCATTATTGATTTCTTTTTCTTTCTCTCTAAGCGATAAATCCTTACGTTTTCCATTTGGCGTTTTATCAGATGGGGTTAATCTCCAACTATATACAGATTTTCTTTTTCCAAATGCATCCGTATACTGGTAACAGTATCTGCCATCTGACCGTTGTATTTCGCCATCATTCAAAACCCTTCCTTTATTGTCCTTTAGTTTTATCATACTGTACCCCTTCCTATGAAAAGGGCATCATAAGCTATAATCAACTATATCACAAATAATACCCCTTTTCAATTTAATAATGATATTCGCTTATATAGCATCTGTCCTTTCCAGAAACTTTTCAAATACTTTTCTCTTTATTAATGTTTTCGTTCCTATTTTTAAAATAAAATCAGGAGTACATTCATTGATAAACCGTCTTAATGTTTTAGAACTTATGTTGCTGTATTGAGCTGCTTCTTCTATAGTCAAATTCATCTTTTCCCATATAGGGATAAATTGACTTACTGCATTTATATTATTGCAATCTTTGTTATCATGCTTTTTCACCACTTCAACTACTTTTATTCTCTTTCCATCCCGAATCTCTGTTCTTGTTTTACATACATTATTCATATTCATAAGCAAATCCTCCCTAAATTCAATTTATAACCTAACTATGCTATCTATCATTCATCTGACTTACTGATTGATTTTCTTTTCAAACAGCCTTGTGATTCTGCCAGAAACATTCAGTCTTTCAGGAACTATAATAGTTTCGCCTGTTATATTGTTTCTCTTTGTTTTAGGTTCTGAATGTTTGCTTTCTATAATCAATCCGTCAAACAGTTTAACCTGTACATCTCTGTCTTGCGAAGCACTGGAAAGAATATCAGATACATTCTTTTCTAAGCAGTTTAAAACAGTGGATATTTGATTGCTAGGAATTGCAGTTACATCACAAATCTTTTCAATTAGTTTTGTCTGGTTTATCTTTTCAATGTTTTTATTACTATTTTTCATAAATTTAATTCTCCTTTTCAGTTTGATAAAACTAACTATAACTACATATCAACTACTTGGGATTGATTTTGTAATTGCACGTTTACAGCCAATCAAGAAGTGCTTATTTTAAGGATAAAATTTCAAAAGAAAACCTTTAAAATAAGTGTTTCTTGATTTTTCAAAAAGTGTAAAAAATTACCACCCTAAATCGTACATAACTTTATCATGCATAATTCCCTCAATCCCTTTATTTTCAATGCCTGTAGCGTTTTCTGCTGCTTGTGGGATTGTAAAAAATTACCACCATTGTATCAAATGTATTATATATGGTGAGGAACGAATCATATACCACACACATTAGTAATTATATCTAAGCATCTACATCCAAGTATCATTATGAATCTGGTAATTCCTTGTCTATGCAAGCAGTTTCAATACAAGCTTATTACTGGATTCTCCATCATTCAACTGTACAGTATCAGGATTAATAACATGATATTTGTTAAACTCCCTGCCTTTTTCATTGTAATCTTTCATCAGCACAATACACCGCTGTCTTTCCAGATTCTTAATTGATTTCCCGATATTAGATTTATCTATCCCTAAATCATCCGATAACTGCTCATAAGAAACGCTTTTTCCTTCGCTTAAATTCCGTATCAAAATAAGATATACTAAATAATCCCTTTGTGTTATCAGTCCGTTTATCAGGCAGTTGGCTATTGAAAAATAGAATTGTATGTATTTGCCGTCTTTGAAATCCTTTAATCGTCTGCTTAACGTAATTTTATATTCATCAAACTTAGCTGTTTTTTTATCATGTGTTAGCACAATCCAGTTTTTTTCTTGCAGATGCAGCAGTTTATTTTTTAATGTCCTGTCATTTATAGCCTGTTTCTTCTGAATGTCAGAATACAGTCTTTCTTTAAGATTCCTGATTCTGAATCCACGTCTGCCATAACTGCTTTTGTATACGTCCAATAATGTTAATATCAGGTAATCATCACCCGTCATTGTCTGCAAATCTCTGTTTTTCAATGCTGAATTGTGTATCTTTGCCCCGTTCCCTTTTTCAATGGATATTACTGCACCATTATGGTATGTGCTGCATTCTGCCTTATCGCATATAGTTTTTACCCATTCTCTATGTGTGGTATCTAAAATTGACTGGTAACACCCTAATAATTTATAATCAGTTTCCATAAATCTTTTTGTATCTGCTTCTATCTCTGCTTCTGATTTCGGAGGTCTGCATCTGCTATTCCAGTCTTTACACATAGAGTAAATTTTAGATGGCTGATACCCTTCTGATTGTAAAGTCTTTACTATCCGCCCATGCCAGAAATTACGCTGCCCCTTGTCTGCCCCTTCATGGAACATACGCCAGTTACAAAGAAACTTTTTATATTCGTTAAGTCCTGTATAATCCCATTCCTGTTTTTTAAGTATCTGCTGCCCTTCATCTTTACGGCAGGCATTTTTTATCAACTGTTCAATATAGTCCAAATTGTATGCTTTAAACAGCTCCCCTTTTTCATAAACGCAATTTACTAAGGTTACAATCTTCCATTTTTCGCTGTTTTCATAGTCATAAGTTCCATCTGGCTGTTTATGGTTATAAGAACATGGCGGTCTGTCAATCTGTGTGGGGCTTGCTGCCTTAATATCCGCACCTATTATAGACGCAAGTTTCTTATTGGCTTCTATTATTTCTGTCAGATTTTTTACAAGCGGTTCAACTGAAATATAAAAATGAAAACCATGCCCTGACATTGTACAGGCGTGTAAGAATAAATTAGGGATTTTCTCTTTTATCATATTTGAAAAGTCTGCTGCGCTTGATGTATCATAACAGGGGTAATCTTTCAAATCAAAATCAAGAAACAGTACCTTGCGTAATCTTTGGTTGCCCATACCGCCACTATAAGCTTCACATCCATCTTTTTGCTTTACTGGTTTTACTGTTGCCAGTTGATTATATATGTCATATTGATAACGGTATTTCAGAATAAAATCCTTGTAATCTGAAAAATTATTTACATACCGTGTTATAGTCGTTGTTTTCTCACTGTTTGCAGCATCCTTATGTATGGCAAGCAAACGGATTCTTTCTTTCTCCTTAAATTTTTTAGGATAGAGCATATTGTAGTATTCATACAAATACTGTATATTTTTATTCCCATTTGTATTCTCATCCATAGGCATATTTCTCCCTTCATTGATTCTTGATTTTCTGTAAATTTGCGCACTCAAATAAAGCTATAAGCATAATATTCTTAAATTTCTGCTTACAAATGAGCGCAATTAATAAGCGTATGCATATCTGATTTTTTGCACACAAATAACAAGTCGTTCCATATTTAATTGTAGTATGATTGATTCATTGGGTTTTTAGCTCAATCAAAGGCTATTCACCGCCATAAATAATAGGGATTTTGATAGATTATAGATTTCTCGAATGAACCAATAAGAATGAGGGAGAAATTTACTTTTGGATAATCCTTTTTTGAATCAAGACAGATTCTAAGGTTGATGTATTCTGTACAATTCTGTATTCATTGTCCTTGAAATTCTTTATTCCCTATGCAGTTTTCTAAGAAATAACATTTGTTTATGTATTCCTTTCTGTTTTTGATTTTTAGCTTTTAACTTTCAGTTTTTCATTTTTAGTGTTTAACCTTATCAGTTATCAATAGCAAGCTGATTGACTTTCCGCAAAAAGCATTTTGTGAAATTCGCTTTTACAACAATATGTGAATCCACATCCAAATCAATGCCAAAACAATTCTTGCTTTTTGCTGGTTCAATTTTACTTGTCAGGTTCAAACCGTAAAACAGTTTTATTTTTTGCGGATGGTTTTCATCTGTTTCAGTTAAATGCTCTGTTATGTGCGATTCAAGAGAATCAAGGATGTTTTTCACACAGTCCTTTGAATAAATCCCCGAATAATCCGAAACAATTTCATCCACCAAATCAGATTGTTTGATTGTGACTAAGCTGTTTTTCATAATGGCTACCTCCTTTTTTTATTTTTGGAATTTACCTGATATATTCAGAACAAATCTTATACAACATCATTTATCCGAGAATCAGGTTCATCCTTGCTATACGAATGATTATACAGCATGATTTTAGATATGTCAAACCCTACAAAATCATGGAAATACGCATGAATATTAGCTTGCTACTCCATATTTTGCACTTAAATTAAGGTTTTTTTGTTTAGCTTACATTGTATAAAATGTGTATATTATAATGGATATTGTGTATAAATATTCACAAAAAATAATTGATAAACTTTTCGCAAGTTTTTCTGATTTTATCTGAATATTTTTCTGTATTTTATATTGTTTTCTTGCAATCTTGATTATTTCTTGCATATGGTATATTATAATTTTTGCCTTTAAATCTGTAAGAAAAGTGCTTATTTCCAGTAAAAGAATGTGTGTGATAAGTGCAGCAGTACACCTAAACTCAACCGCCATACCTTCAAAATTATGCCGACCGAGAATTATAACCAATATACCAGATAACTGCATATATTAGCCATATAATCACATCTAAAGCCAGTGAAATCAATGGTTGCCAGTTCTTTGCCGAAAAATTAATAAAAAGCAACCCTAAATCCTTGCCAGATTCAAGATTGCCTTTCTAATATCTATTTAATTTTGATTCAACTTCTAAATACAATCTGCATTTTTACACATCTTAGACCTCTATATATAACGAATACGCCAGCTCTCTCACTTCAAATTCAAACTCAAATAACCCATTGTCATAGTCTTTAAATAGACAACCCTTAATCTCATCCAAAAGGATATTCATAATAACAGTATCAAACTTATCTCTGCTTCGTTTTCTTTTGAGAATCAGGCGGTTCTCCTGAATAGAATTAATATCTACTGTTACATTCTTCTCCTTTCTACGTGCAAGTAACATACAAGGTTCTATGAAATTTACTGAAATGTTTACCTCTCTGAATTTATTGTGTTTGGTAAATAATTCTGATAATGTTTTGTTCTCTGAATCCTCTGTGAATCCGTGGTTAATAAGAAACTCTCTGTCGATTGTGTTCATTGGTTTGTAACCTCTTTTCCCTGATTTGTTAAATTTTGATTTGCTTATTATTATGATTGTTTCAAATACAAAACGGTTTTCCTTGTTCCGAACCTGATTGAATAACACTCATTATCGCTTATGGTATTGTTAATCAGTTTATGTGAACCTATAAACGCATCAATAACAGGGAATAAACCACGAATTATAGTAAAAAATGCTTTCATTTCCTGTAAGGTTGATATTCTGCCAGTTTCATAGACTTTTCTTTTCATAACATTTTAGTACCTTTCTTTTTGTTTTTCTGCCTGATGTATATTAGCCGAACTATCAGGCAGAAAACTCCTTATGTTAGTATTGCGTTACTGTAATTGCGTTACATATAAGCTATAGCAAACTGTAGGAGGGGAGTTATAGCTTATATTTTTGTTGATACAAGCTGCAATCAACTTTTATCTCTGGTCGGGGAATTGCAACCTGGATTTTTGATATTTTGCATATTGCAGATTCTTATTACGAACACTTAAAGCATTGCGCCTGATATAATCAGATAATCTTTCAAATGATTCAGTATGATTTCCTGTACAAAACTAAGAAGTGAATCCGTATCATACCCAAAATTGTTTAAGTCAAGCGCATCCTGCTCTAATAGTTCTGTAGCGATTGATAATGCTATGTCTGTTCTATTTTTATTCATATTTTCACCGCCTGTTTGTCAGTTGATAACCAATCGTTATCTGTTAGAATCATCCAGTTAAATTAATAACTGCAACATTATCAATGCACCAAACTGAATGCCAGCCTTGAAATATTCGTGGTTTGCTATGCATGAAGCGTCAAGAGCATCGCTTATTCTGTTTTCTACATTTTCTTCAATAGCATCATTTGTCAATTTTAACAGTGTTCCATTTTTGCAATCCTGAATAAGCGCAACCCCGAAATTACGTATTTCTTTTGTGAATGCCTTCTCGTATTCATGAAAATATGATGGAGCTTTCTCTGTCAGTGAAGTAATAGCATATTCTGTGATTGCGTCAAGGCTTGATATTTCTTTGAATCGGTCTTTGAAATTGATTTGTTGATGATAGTTACACTGATTGTATGAGGTTTGTTCTGGTTGTTTTTGCTGTAAATCCATATGTACCGCCTTTCTTTGATTGTATCTGTGTATGATTTTTTTGTTTCAATTTCTGAATTGATTATACTGTATGTGTACACATACTTCAATCGGCAAATTTTATAAATGTGTACGCATATATTTGTGCATATTGTATGTGTACATATGGCTAAATATATGATATTGTATATTTATAAATGGAGAAAGAGGGGGGATAAACTTCATATGTCAATTACAGAAGGACAAAAGCAAAGTTCTTATAAATATAAAGCTAAAAATATAAAGCGCATTCCTCTTGATGTACAAAAAGAAAAATACGAAGAAATAAAATCTCATGCCGATTCACACAAGGAAAGTGTCAATGGATATATCAAAAAAGCTATTGATATGCGCATGGAAAGTGATAACATCAATTTTCAGAATAATACAAGCAATTTAAAAGAGTCAGGCAATATATATACGCCTGATTTTAAATAGTGCATAACTAATAAGGTTAAACACTAAATAATGTGTGATTATGGGTATAATGCCAGACATATGAGTAAATAAACAGCCAGAAAAAAGGCTATTGCAATCAACCCTAAGATATGCTATATTATAGACACAAACAAAAAGCAACCGCCCACAAGGGGTTGACCGATTAATAACGATTAGCAATGCCACCCTATTACCGACCAAAGTACAAGGGTGGCTTTTGCTATGTATGATTACTTACAAAACGTAAACACGAATGTAAGCAATGCCAGAATGAATAAACCAAACGTCATTAAATCTTTAAAATCAAAACCATTTGGACTTCTCATAGCATCACCCCCATTCTTTTTAGAATGAGGTCAACGCACCCTGTAACACGATTGCTCTTTTGAAATTATAGCACATCTTTTGACACGCCACAACAATTTTTTTCATCACATACAAAAGGGATGCCAAAAACATTGACACCCTTTGTATCATGTTTTATATTCATACTGCTGTCATTTCTACATTGCTGCTATGATTCTTTATGATACGGTTTACTGTGCTTCTGGATAGCTCTGTATTGCGTACTATATCAGCTATCTTCATACCGCTGTCATATAATGCCATCACCATTTCTGCCTTCTCATTTTGTTTGCTTGGTCTGCCACCATTGCGCCCTCTTGCCTTTGCAGATACTAACCCTTCTTTGGTTCTTTGACTGATTAAATCACGCTCAAGCTGCGATAAGCCAGACATTACAGTTAATAAGAAATCATTATATGGGTTGGAAGATGTTGTATCTAGCCATGTATCTTTTAAACTTTTTATGTATGCACCTTTATTTTTGATTTTATCAACTATTTCAAGCAAATCTTTTGTGCTTCTGGAAATGCGAGTTAAATCAGCTATAATGACTGTATCTCCTGTTTCTAAATCATTAATCAGCCTGTTTAATTCTGGTCTGTCTGATTTCGTGCCAGTCATTTTCTCACAATACAAATGCTTTTTGGTTACTCCTGCTGCCATAAGAGCATCTATCTGTCTATCTAAATTTTGCCCATCTGTACTCACCCTTGCATATCCCAAAATATCAGCCATATTAAAAACCCCTTTCGTATCTGTTCATTTATTTGATGTTTGAATTGTATCAAAAACGTATCAAAATGTCAATAGATTATGATACGTTTTTTGGAACATTTTTAAGAAACAAGAATGCTGATTTTATGCGGTTTGTTCATGCAAGAAAAAAGTGTATCAAAAACATTCGTTTTTGACACACTAAATTATGAACAGATATCACTTTCTTATACTGCTGCTTGAAAAAAATATTATTATTGCATTCAATAGCAACAAACAATGCATAGGGGGGGGGGACGTATTACAGATTTATTTTGATTTCATTTTTGGGATTGCCTATTGTGGGGTGCATCTCTTCCTAAACGGATTTTTGAAATCTCCCGAAAAGTTGATTGCCGAAAAGTATAATTACAGAAATCAGATTAGCATTCAACTGGATATGCTCCTATTTGACATTCGCTACAATAAAAGACAAAGACATCTTACCATAGTATAGGTAAAATGTCTTTGTTCAAATAATCACTATTTATAATCCTAATTGTTTTAAGTCAATTTCTATTCATATCTGCTCGAATCAAACTTTTTATATATCCTGCTTTATTTGGCATAGAATTAAGATATTCCAACAAATCC
>Ga0073906_1005886_pt1 | contig 10580 bp, 10 predicted proteins | sample Inofromicrocosms_FD_65485 | JGI IMG/M metagenome (GOLD analysis project Ga0073906, IMG submission 65485) | Mouse cecum microbial communities from Vienna, Austria - Inoculum for glucosamine and mucus D2O microcosms | ecosystem: Host-associated > Mammals > Digestive system > Large intestine >... | reverse complement strand
TCATCAACCACACCTCCACGGACCACTACTGGTTCCGCTGGGGCCGGGACAAGACCAGCCCTTACGCCGATTACTACTACTGGTCCCGGGGCGGCGCGGACGGGTCGCTGCCCAACAACTGGACCGGCTTTTTCGGCGGGGACTGCTGGGAGTTCGACCCCGAGCGGTGCGAGTACTACCTCCACCTCTTCGACAAGGGGCAGGCGGACCTCAACTACCACAACCCCGCCGTCCTGGAGGAGGTCAAGAATATTCTCCGCTTCTGGCTGGACAAGGGGGTGGCGGGCTTCCGGTGCGACGTCATCAACCTGCTCTGGAAGGACAGTCTGGAGCGCTCCAAAAAGCGCCCCTTCCTCACCGGCCTGGAGCACTACCACACCCTGGAGGGCACCCACGACATCCTCCGCTCACTCCACGCCGTCCTGGCCGAATACGACGCCTTCACCGTGGGGGAGGCGGTCTTCGTCACCCCCGCCCAGGCCCGGGACCTCACCAGGCCGGACGAGCTGGACCTGGTCTTTCCCTTTGAGCACATGGAGTGCGACCAGTGGAAGGTGAAGTGGCTGAAAAAGAAGTTCCGGCCCAGGGAGCTCTTCACCGCCCTCCTGCGCTGGCAGAAGGAGCTCCCCTGGAACGCCCTGTACCTGGAGAACCACGACCAGCCCCGGTCCGTCTCCCGCTTCGGCAGTGAGAAGTACTGGCGGGAGAGCGCCCAGGTGCTGGGAGCCCTCCTTCTGACCCTGCGGGGCACCCCCTTCCTCTACCAGGGGCAGGAGATCGGCATGACCAACTTCGACTTCAAGCGCATCCGCCAGCTCCAGGACATAGAGAGCAGGAGCATCGACAAGCTCCTCACCCGCCTCCACCTGCCCGCGGCCCTGCGGTGGCGGATCATCTCCCGCACCAGCCGGGACAACGCCCGCACCCCCTTCCAGTGGACCGGGGAGAAGGGGGCCGGGTTCACGCAGGGCCGTCCGTGGCTGGGGATCAACCACAACTGCGAGCGCATCAACCTCGCCGCCCAGGAGGAGGACCCCCGCTCCGTCTGGAGCTGGTACAAGGACCTCGCCGCCCTCCGGCAGGAGCGGGAGGAGCTCCGCCGGGGGGACTTCACCCCCCTTGCGATGACGGAGCAGGTCTTCGCCTACCGCCGGCAGCTGGGGGACAGGGGCCTCACCGTGGCCCTCAACTTCAGCGCCGAGCCCGCCCGGGTGGTGGTCAGGGGGAAGCTGCTCCGCTCCAACTACGACCGCATCCGGTTTGAGGAGATCCTCCAGCCCTGGGAGGCGGTGATCCTGGAATGAGCACTGTCCCCCGCGGAGAGCCCTGCCAGGCGGGGCCTGTCCGCTATGAGCTTCTGCGCTCCTCCCGCCGGACGGCGGCCCTGGAGATCACCTCGGATGGCCGGGTGCTGGTCCGGGCCCCCCGGCGGACCAGCCGGGCGTGGCTGGACAGCTTTGTCCTGGGCCACACCGGCTGGATCGAGACGCATCTGGAGCGCCAGCGCCGCCGTCAGGAGGCCCGCCCCGAGCCCACGGAGGCCCAGCGGGAGGCGCTGATTTGCAGGGCCCGGGAGGTCCTGCCCGCCCGCACCGCCCACTTTGCCGCCCTCATGGGCCTCACCCCCGCCGCCGTGACCATCACCGGGGCGAGAAAGCGCTTTGGCAGCTGCAGCGCATCAAACCGCATCTGCTACTCCTGGCGGCTCATGCAGTACCCGGAGGCGGCGGTGGACTATGTGGTGGTCCACGAGCTTGCCCACATCGTCCACAAGGACCACAGCCGGAATTTCTACGCCTATGTGGAGCGCTTCCTGCCCGATTGGCGGGAGCGCCGGGCGCTTCTCAAGGAATAAAATGTTCCCCCGACCCAAGCAGGATCGGGGGAATCTTTTTTTCTTATCCCTCCGGGGCGTCCAGGTACTCCTCCAGGCAGATGCCCCGGTCATAGATTTCCTTTGCCGCCTCCTTGCCCACGTAGCGGTAGTGCCAGGGCTCGTAGATGATGCCGGTGACATCGCTTTTCCCCGTGGGGAAGCGGAGGATGAAGCCGTACTCCCAGCTGTGCTTCATAAGCCACTGCTGCACGGCGGTATCCTCCTGGGACTCGTCCAGGTTCTGGTTGCTCCGGTCCACGATGTCCAGGGCGAGGCCCAGCTGGTGTTCGCTGGTGCCGGGGACGGCCACGGTCTTAGCCGCCTCCAGCCGGGCGGACTCCCCGCGGTACCCCTGGGCCTCAAGGCGGGAGACCTTGTTCTCAAAGAGCTGCTCCTGCTTCTCCCACGTCCGGTAGGAGGAGCAGATGAGGGGGTCGTTCCCCGCCGCCCGGCAGGCGTCCATCATGTCCTGGAGGTCCGGATAGCACCGCTCATCCACCGCGTGTCCGCCGGTGAGCTGGGTCAAAGCGGGCTCGTAGCCCTCGGGCAGGGCGTTCCAGGGGTTGACCAGGACCAGCCGCCAGTCCTCCGTACCGGCCCCCTTGGGCTTGGGCTCCGCCGCCCTGACCGGCACCGTGCCGTCCTCCGGCGCGCCCTGGAAAGCGGGTAAATTCCCGGCGCTTTTGCTCTGTCCGGGGTCCGTGCGCACGAAAAAGGCCACCAGCACCACGAAAACCAGCGCCGCCAGCACACCGGAGAAGAGGGGGGTGCGGCGTCTGCGGCGCCTCCTGCGCGGGGGACGCCGGCGGGGCGGGGCGGGTCTGGGGGCGCTCTCGCGGCGGAGGCTGAACTCTCTTTCGTACATGGCGGGGACTCCTTCCTTAGATGCAAAATATTGGTTGGCGTCCCTATCATAGAGAGGAAAACACAAGAAACGACATCTTTTTTGCATCCAAGAGGCATCCAATTTTTTAAGATTTTATTTACAATTCCGTGGCAGAGGGCATTAAACGAAAGTTTGACATTTTCCAAATTTCAAGGTATAATAAACTGATTCCCCACAGAAAGGCAGGGCAGTGCCCATTGAATAGAAAAGACGTGGTGATCCCCGCCGGGGATCTGGAAAAGCAAAGAGACTTCACCCGCCGGGCTGCGGGATACCTTGCCCGCCTGGGCCGGGAGCCCCGGGCCTTCGTGGACACCTACGGGTGCCAGCAGAACGTCTCGGACAGCCAGCGCATCATGGGCATGCTCCGGGAGATGGGCTGCGTCCTGGTCCGGGAGGCGGCGGAGGCGGATATCATCGCCGTCAACACCTGCGCCATCCGGGAGAACGCGGAGAAAAAGGTCTTCGGCGTGGTGGGACAGCTGGTCCATGTGAAGGAGAAAAACCCGGACGCGGTCATCTGCCTCTGCGGCTGCATGGCCCAGCGCCGGTTGGTGGCGGAGAAGATCAAAGCCTCCTACCGCCATGTGGACCTGGTCTTCGGCCCCCAGGCCCTCTGGAAATTCCCGGAGCTCCTTTGCAGCGTCCTCTCCCGGCGGCAGCGGGTCTTCTCCATTGAAGAGGAGCACGGCTCTATCGCCGAGGGCATCCCCGTGGTCCGGGAGAGCGGCGTGAAGGCATGGGTCTCCATTATGTACGGCTGCAACAACTTCTGCTCCTACTGCATTGTGCCCTACGTCCGGGGCCGGGAGCGGAGCCGGGAGCCGGAGGCCGTCCTCGCCGAGGTCCGGGAGCTGGCGGAGGCCGGATATAAGGAGATCACCCTCCTGGGGCAGAACGTCAACAGCTACGGCAAGGACCTGGATACGCCCATGGACTTCGCGGACCTCCTCGCGGAGATCGACAGGATTCCGGGGGACTACCTCATCCGCTTTATGACCAGCCACCCCAAGGACGCCGGTGAAAAGCTCTTCCGGACCATGGCCCGGTGCGCCCATGTGGCCCACCAGCTCCACCTGCCGGTACAGTCCGGGAACAGCCGGGTCCTCAAAGCCATGAACCGGGGCTATACCCGGGAGCAGTACCTGGAGAAGGTCCGTCAGGCCCGGGAGGCCATGCCGGACCTGGTCCTCACCAGCGATATTATCATCGGCTTCCCCGGCGAGACGGAGGCCGAGGCCATGGACACCGTCTCCCTCATCGAGGAGGTGCGCTACGACGCCCTCTTCACCTTCCTCTTCTCCCCCCGGCCCGGCACCCCCGCCGCCGTCATGGCGGACCCCGCCTCCCGGGCGGAAAAGCAGGTGTGGTTTGACCGGCTCCTGGACGCCCAGAACCGCATTTCGGCGGAGCTCCACCAGGGGTATGTGGGCAAAACGGTCCGGGTCCTGGTGGACGGGGAGAGCGGCGACGGGGCGTGGCCCCTCTCCAGCCGCACCCACGGCGGACGGCTGGTCCACCTCAGAGGCGGCAGGGAACTCATCGGGCAGTATGTGGATGTGAAGATCACGGACAGCAACACCTGGGCCCTGTTCGGGGAGGTCTAGTCCCCAGGAGGGCCCCCGGCAGGGACAGGCCCTCCATAAATGCCCACTGGGTCTCGTATCCGGCCTGGACGTTGTATTTCTCAATGAAATCCTCCAGGAGCTTCTGCTGGTCCAGGGTCAGCGCGGCCGTCAGCGCCGCCTCGGCCTGGGTGCATTTGTCCTTTACTTTTCGATATTCTTCGTCGTATTTCAACGTTTTGTATTGGGTTTCCATGACGTAGCGGTAGAGGTATTGATGTAAAGCGTCCATGTTGGCCTCCGTCCAATCTCACACGTTCGTGCTAGTCTAAATTCGATTATACCTAGAACGTTCATTCTTGTCAAGAGGCGGGAGGGAAAAAATGAAACTTTCGGAAAATTTACTAAAGTTACGGTTAGAGCATAATTTCACCCAGGATGCCCTAGCAAAAGCGTTGAGTATTTCCCCTCGGGCCTACCAAAATTATGAACGTGGTGCCCGCCTCCCCCTCCTGCCCACCCTCATTGCAATGGCAGACCTGTATGACATCAGCCTGGATGAATTAGTGTGCAGGGAATGGAGGGGGAAGAAAACGGATGGAATTGCATGAAAATTTGATCCGCCTCCGCACAGAGCACGGATTTTCCCAGGAGGCCGTGGCAAAAGCGGTCAATGTGAAGGGGCGGACCTATCAGAATTATGAATATGGGACCCGTATCCCGCTCTTGCCCACCCTCATCGGCTTGGCAGACCTGTATGATATCAGCCTGGATGAACTGGTGTGCAGGGAGTGGAAGGGCAAAAAAAATGGACCTATTTGATAATTTTGCCAAACATTTGATCCGATTGCGGGAAAATCGTAACCTATCACAAAAAGCATTGGCAAAATCCCTTGATATCGGTGTGCATACGTATCAGCGATATGAATATGGAGAGCGGACTCCGCCGCTTCCCACCCTCATCCTGCTGGCAGATTTTTATAATATCAGCCTGGATGAATTAGTGTGCAGGGAGTTCCCCCAACATAAATAGAGAAAGAGGAACGGACATGGCCGACATGACCCCCATGATGAAGCAGTACCACGAGATCAAGGAACAAAACAAGGACGCCATCCTCTTTTTCCGCCTGGGGGACTTCTACGAGATGTTCAGCGACGACGCCATCCTCGCAAGCCGGGAGCTGGACCTGACCCTCACCACCCGGGACCGGGCCAAGCCGGAGGACGAGCGCACCCCCATGTGCGGCGTGCCCTACCACTCCTGCGACGGGTACATCGCCCGGCTCATCGCCAAGGGCTACAAGGTGGCCATCTGCGAGCAGACCGAGGACCCCGCCTCCGCCAAGGGCCTGGTGAAGCGGGACATCATCCGCGTCGTCACCCCCGGCACCGTGGACGCCTCCATGCTGGAGGGGGGGCGGTCCAACTACATCTGCGCCGTCTGCATGGACGATGAATCCGCGGGCCTCGCCTTCTGCGACATCACCACCGGCAAGACCCACGCCACCTCCTTCACCGGGCCCGAGCGGCTCAGCCATGTGGAAAACGAGCTGGGCCGCTTCTCCCCTGTGGAGGCGGTCCTCAATGACGGCGCGTTCCAGCAGACGGGCCTTATCGACCTCCTGCGGGAGAAATTCAACTGCCTGACCCAGAACGGCGGGGAAGCCCGCTTCCGCCTGGAGGCGGCGGCGGAGCAGGTGGAGCGGCAGTTCGGAAAGGACCAGGCGGACCGCCTGCCCAAGTCCAACAGCGCCGCGCTTCTTGCCCTGGGGGGCCTTCTGGGGTACCTCTACGAGACCCAGAAGACGGACCTGAGCCATATCCGGGAGCTGGAGTATTACGAGGAGGGCCGGTTCATGGAGCTGGACCTCACGGCGCGGCGCAACCTGGAGCTCACCGCCACCATGCGGGACAAGGAGAAGCGGGGGAGCCTGCTGTGGGTCCTGGACAGGACCAGGACCGCCATGGGCGGACGGCTTCTGCGCTCCTGGCTGGAGCGGCCCCTCCTGAGCGTGACGGCCATCAACAAGCGCCTGGCCTCCGTGGAGGCCCTGGTGAAGAGCGCCATGGACCGGGAGGAGCTGATCGCCGCCCTCACCGGCATCGGCGACATGGAGCGGCTTATCGGGCGCATTGTCTACGGCAGCGCCGGGGGGCGGGACTTGGCGTCCCTCCGCGCCGCGCTGGGGAAGCTGCCGGAGCTGAAAGAAAAACTCTCCCCCTTCCCCGCCGGACGGCTGGGGGAGCTGGGAGAGTCTTTGGACCTGCTGGAGGACGCATACGCCCTTCTGTCCCGGGCGGTGGTGGACGAGCCGCCCTTCTCCGTCCGGGAGGGGGGCTTCATCCGGGACGGCTTCCACCCGGAGGTGGACCGCCTGCGGGACATCCTCAGCGGCGGCAAGAGCGTCATCGCCGATGTGGAGGCCCGGGAGAGGGAGAAGACCGGCATCAAGAGCCTCAAGGTGGGCTACAACAAGGTTTTCGGCTACTACATCGAGGTCAGCAAGAGCTATTACGACCAGGTGCCGGACGCCTACATCCGCAAGCAGACCCTTGCAGGCTGTGAGCGCTACATCACCCAGGAGCTCAAGGATTTAGAGCACACCGTCCTCACCGCCAGCGACCGGGTGGTGGCGCTGGAGTACGAGATTTTTACGGATTTACGCGCCCAGGTCTCCGCCCGGATGGAGCGCATCCAGGGCACCGCCGCCGCCGTGGCGGAGCTGGACGCGCTGTGCTCCCTGGCCTCGGCGGCGGTGAAGAACAACTACTGCCGCCCGGAGGTGGACGAGGGGGGCGTCATCGAGATCCACGACGGACGCCATCCGGTGGTGGAGCGGATGCTCTCCGGGTCCCTCTTCGTGCCCAACGACACCTATATGGGGGAGCGGGAGGACCGTGTGGCCATCATCACCGGCCCCAACATGGCGGGGAAATCCACTTATATGCGCCAGGTGGCCCTCATCACCCTCATGGCCCAGGTGGGGTCTTTTGTCCCGGCGCGGGCGGCCCGCATCGGCGTGGTGGACCGCATCTTTACCCGCATCGGGGCAAGCGACGACCTGGGGGCCGGGCAGTCCACCTTTATGGTGGAGATGACCGAGGTGGCGGATATCCTCAAGTACGCCACCAGCCGGAGCCTTCTGATTCTGGACGAGATCGGCCGGGGCACCAGCACCTTTGACGGTATGAGCATCGCCCGGGCGGTGCTGGAGCACTGCGCGGACCGGAAGAAGCTGGGGGCCAAGACCCTCTTTGCCACCCACTACCACGAGCTGACCGCCCTGGAGGAGGTCATCCCCGGGGTGAAAAACTACAGCATCGCCATCCGGAGCCGGGGGGAGGAGCTCATCTTCCTGCGCAAGATCATCCCCGGCGGCGCGGACCGGAGCTACGGCATCGAGGTGGCCAAGCTTGCGGGCCTGCCGGAGACGGTGGTGAAAAAGGCGCGGAGCGTCCTCCGGGAGCTGGAGGACGGGAGCGGCCATACGCCCCGGCTTATGGCGGAGCCGAAGCGGGAGCAGGTATCCCTCGCCGCCCTGGGGGAGGCGGAGGTGGTGGACCGCCTGAGAAGGACCCAGCCGGAGACCTTGACGCCCCTGGAGGCCATGAGTTTGCTGTATGAGCTCAAACAGAAGCTGAATTGACCGGGGGATGGATGCTCAGCGGTCCCCCGCGCCGCCGGACACCACCAGGGTACAGTCCTCCAGAAAATGGGCCAATTCTACGGCGGTGAGGGCGTCCCGTTTGCGGATACAGTCGTGGAACGCGGCCCGCTGCTTGCGGGTCAGGGACATCACAAATTCCCGCTCTGATTGGTCTCTCTGCACCTTTGCGGCCTGATAGTCCTCGGTTTTCCGGATTTTTTCGATTAGGCTGTCTCGCAGATACGCTGCGATCAGATTCGTCAGGTCCATTTTGCACCATCCTCTCACTACCGTTTGTAGGTATCATGATAGCATAACCGTTTGGTTGTGTCAAGGGGGATACTATGACATTTCCTGAAAATTTATTGAAGCTCCGGACAGAACGCGGCCTTACCCAGGCAGACGTTGCCAAAGCGATAGATATCCGTACATTGACTTATCAGCGCTACGAATACGGAGAACGGGAACCCCGCCTCTCCAAGTTGATTGCCCTGGCGGATTTCTATCATCTCACCCTGGATGAATTGGCCTGTAGGGAGCTTGAGAAGTGAATCTGGAAAGGAGGTTCAGCCCATGCCCCATATCGAACAGCTCTCGGCCCATGTGGCGGACCTGATTGCCGCCGGTGAGGTGGTGGAGCGTCCGGCAAGTGTGGTTAAGGAGCTGGTGGAAAACGCCGTGGACGCCGGTGCGACGGCGGTAGTGGTGGAGATTCAGCGGGGGGGCATGGCCCTTATCCGGGTGACGGACAACGGGTGCGGCATCGCGCCGGAGGAGCTTCCCACCGCCTTTCTCCGCCATGCCACCAGCAAGCTCCGGAATGCCGGGGACTTGGCCGCAATCGGCACGCTGGGCTTTCGGGGGGAGGCTTTGGCGGCGATTTCCGCCGTCAGCCGCCTGGAGGCCCTCTCCCGGGAGAAGGGGGCGGACATGGGGGCGTCCCTCTCCCTGGAGGGGGGCGTGCCCGGGGCGGTGGAGCCCGCCGGGTGTCCGGAGGGGACCACGTTTTTGGTCCGGGACCTCTTTTTCAACACGCCCGCCCGGCAGAAGTTCATGAAGAGCGACAGCGCGGAGGCGGCCGCTGTGAGCGCCCTGCTCCAGCAGATGGCTCTGAGCCGTCCGGACGTGTCCATCCAGTACATCCGGGACGGGAAGGAGGAGCTCCACACGCCTGGGGACAGCAAGCTGATCTCCGCCATTTACGCCGCCCGGGGGCGGGAGTTCGCCAAGAGTCTGGTCAGTGTGGACGGCGGCGGCGAGAGTGTGACGGTCCGGGGATTTGTCACAGAGCCTTTGGCGGGGCGTGGGTCCCGGGCCATGCAGACGTTTTTCTGCTGCGGGCGGCTCATCAAGTCCCCGCTGCTGACCGCCGCGCTGGAGGAGGCTTATGCCAACCGGCAGATGAAGGGGAAATTTCCGGGGTGTGTGCTCCACATTGACTTGCCGCTCCGGGAGGTGGACGTGAACGTCCATCCGGCCAAGACGGTGGTGAAGTTTGCCGGGGAGCGGGCGGTGTTCTCGGCGGTGCATCATGTGGTGAAGGACGCGCTGGACGGGGCGTCCGGGGCGCTGGCCCCGCCGCCGGTACGGCCTGCCGCGGCGGTGTCGAATCCCAGGGGGGATTTCTTCCAGGCTATGGACGCCAAGACCTTCCGGGAGCAGGGGGCGTCCTCCAAGCCGCCGCAGAGGCAGGGGATGGAGTTTGGGCGTCCAGCGGCTCTGCGGGATGTGGTGCAGACGGAACTGTTTCCAAAACGGGAGGTTTCAAAGCCCTCTGCGGCGGAAAAAGCATTTGCGGTGTCGAAGACCTTTGTGCCGCCTGTCCGGCCCCAGCCGCCGTCTCCGCCGCCGGAGGCGGTGGAGGAGCCGGAGCAGACCGCCTTTCTTCCCAAGAGTACGCCCTGGCGTTTTGCCGGGGAGGTATTGCACACCTATATTATCGCTGAGGATGGGGAGGATGTGTGGCTTATTGACAAGCACGCCGCCCATGAGAGGATCAATTTTGACCGGCTCAAGGCCAGCCCGGAGCCGGTCATGCGTCAGCAACTGCTGACCGGAGTGGCGGTGGACCTGCCTCAGGAGCAGTATGGGGCGCTGCTGGAGAATCTATCTCTGCTGGAGGAATTCGGGTTTGAGGCGGAGGATTTTGGGGCAGGGTGTCTGATGGTGCGGGTGATTCCGTCGGACATTGACACGGGGATGGTTCGGGAGACGCTGGAGATGCTGGCGGAGAAGCTGCTCTCCGGGGCACAGGCGGACCCGGCGTCCGCCCGGGACGCGATGCTTCACACGATGGCCTGTAAGGCGGCCATCAAGGGCGGCTGGGTCAGCGACCCGGCGGAGCTGAAGGCGTTGATCGCCAAGGTGCAGAGTGGAGAGGTGCAATATTGCCCTCACGGGCGTCCGGTGAAGGTAAAATTGTCCAAATATGACATTGAAAAGATGTTCAAAAGGGCGTAGAATAAAGAATCATTCCTCTGAATATCTGCCATCTCCGACGAAGGCCCGGGGCTCCTCGCCCCGGACCCCGGTGACTTTTTGTACGGACAAAAAGTCACCAAAAAGCCGCCAAGGGGGCTTTGCCCCCTCTGGACTCCCCCACTCCT
>Ga0073906_1005882_pt1 | contig 10583 bp, 8 predicted proteins | sample Inofromicrocosms_FD_65485 | JGI IMG/M metagenome (GOLD analysis project Ga0073906, IMG submission 65485) | Mouse cecum microbial communities from Vienna, Austria - Inoculum for glucosamine and mucus D2O microcosms | ecosystem: Host-associated > Mammals > Digestive system > Large intestine > Cecum... | reverse complement strand
ATATTCAGAGCCGCGGAGGTCTATCTGAACTATGCCGAGGCTATGGCGGAAAGAACGGATGTCTCCATCACCCAGGATGACATTGATAAAAGCATCAATCCTTTGAGGACGCGTGCCGGAATGCCGGGGCTTGATCTCAAGAAGGCGAATGCCGACCCCTGTCCTTTTATGTCTTCTTCCCTGTATGGATACAGCAATGTGAGCGGAGAAAATAAAGGTGTGATTCTGGAGATCCGCCGTGAAAGGACCATAGAACTTACTCAGGAAGGTGATTTCAGATGGTATGACCTTATGAGGTGGAAGGAGGGGAAATGTATAGAGCAGGGACTTTATGGAATGTATTTTCCCGGTACGGGTGAATATGACCTTGACAGGGACGGTAAAGCCGATGTCTGCATATATGAAGGAGATGAAATCCCTGAAACGGAAGCAGGCAATATACTTAAGCTCGGAAATACAGTAATCCTTTCTGGGGATTCAGATGGAGGATATGTGGATCCTCACCGTAAGACCCAGCATATATTCGATGAGGCCAGAGATTATCTGTTCCCTATCCCTTCGGAAGATCTGGCCATCAACGGAAACCTTGTACAGAATCCGGGCTGGACTAAGAAGTAACCCATTTTAATATGGTCACATATTATTAACATAATTAAAACATCAAAAAATGAAAAAGCAGTTAAAATTTTTCGCGGCAGCTTTGCTTATGATAGGAGCTGTTGCCTCTTGCGGCAAACCGGACAACGGCAAAAACGGAAATGACGATGGTGACAACAATGGCCCTTCGGAGGAAGGAGCCATAGTTATTGACGGCAAATGGGACGATTGGAATGCGATTCCGGAAGATGAACTCGTTGCCTCAAAGCTGGATCCTGATTCTGACAAGACCGCTATCAGAGTCATCAAGTTCTTCAATACGGAGCAATATCTTTATGTATATGCGGAACTTGATCCGGCAAAGGTGGGAACAGCATTCACGGAAGCTGAGAAATGGGATTCTGATAAAGGACAGCCGCGTTCTCTGAGATTTATGATAGATGAAGACAACAGCGATACTACAGGCGGTTCCGATCTTGATTTTCCTGAGGCTGAATGGGGGATTGATGTCCTTGTGGATGCGTATATCTGGGCTGATGCCGGCAATATAAAGCTCGGCTGGAGCGAGTGCTGGAATTTCAAGCAGGATGCAGAGGTAGGATTTCCGTTTATCGGCCTGATTGAGCAGAATACGGCCCTTGACAATATGGTTGTGACTCCGAATAATGTCGCCGGAAATATGGTCAAAGGATTCTATGCCGTAGAACTTGCAATAGACAAGACTCTACTGGATCTTGAAAAGACAATCAAGGTCGGTGTCTTTCTTGTCGATGATGCATGGGCTTATGCCGGAATGATGCCATCTGATGGTATTCCTTTCACACTGAATCTGTAATTTTTTCTGCAATAAACTGATTTTAATATGAAAAGAATCATTGAAATTTCGCTGTCGCTTCTTGTGGTATGGGGGGCGGCGTCCTGTAATCCTGATGACAATAACAGTAAAGAGCCCGATGTTCCGGATACTCCTTCTGAAACTATTGTGATTGACGGGAATTTCTCTGACTGGGATACCGTGGAGGGAGTTGTCGGCTGTACTCTTCCTGCTGATGCCAATCCGGAAAGGCTTGGATTGAAGGCGATAAAGTTCTTCGCTGATGCTGATTATATCTATGGGTATGCCGAATATGAAAACGCTGTAATGTCACTGGAGGGAGTCGATCCGAGCTGGGACGGGAACGGAGCCTGGACCACAGGTGTTCCTACTCCTTTGCGGATTTTCCTTGATCTTGACGGTAATCCGAAAACGGGTATGACCTGCAAACCGGCTTTTCCTTCAATCGGGGCTGAAATAGGACTGGAACTGTATCAGTATATGGCAGTGGAGACAGGTGCCGTCACTCTCGGCTGGAGCCAGTGCAATACGCTCAATGTCAAAGAGGGTGCTGAGGACGGTGATGATTTCAATGCTCTTGGTGTCCAGTACTGGTCTTCAGAGCGTGACAATTATATTGTGAACCGTGACAATTTCAGATCAAAGATATCAGGCAACAGTATCAGGACCGAGTTTGCTATAGGACTGGACTATTGTGATGAACTCAAGGGCAGGACTGTAAATGTCAGCGTACAGTTTATGGCTGAGGGATGGTCTGAAAAAGGCTATCTTCCTCAGGATGAAAAGGGTTACATTACAATCCAGCTTCCATAACGGTGATGGTGCAGGCTTTTGGACTTTAAATAGGGCCTGCCGTCATCAATGAAAACAGATGGGGAATCCTTGAAGATTTTGGGGATTCCTCATTTTTAACTATATTGTCTTTATGTACGGTAGAATAAGGCTTTGTGCCATAGGTTTCGGCAACAGGACAGGCAAATATCTTAAATATGTTGAGCAGCACCCTGAGGAGGCTGTCCTCTGTGCTGTTGTTGATACTGATATGCTGAGGCTGAAAGAGGCTTCTGAGCTGTATTCCATTCCGGAAGACAGGTGCTTTCCCTCTGTGGATGAATTGCTGGCGTCCGGCATTGCGGCGGATGCTGCCATTGTGGCTACTGCCGATGACTCACACTATGATATCGCCCTCAAGGTATTGGAACGGGGATGGCATCTTCTGCTTGAAAAGCCTATGGCAAGGACTTCAGGCCAATGCGTTGAACTTGCAGATGCTTCAGAAAGGTCAGGCGTCGTTTCGGGACTGTGCTATGTGATGCGGTATCATCCGTATTACAGAAGGATCAAGGAGATTGCGGATTCTGGAAATTATGGGAAAATCCTTTCGGTCAGTCACAGGGAGAGCGTCGGTATAGACCGTATGACACATACTTTCGTCAGGGGGCACTGGTCCAGAGAGGAGGAAACTTCTCCTATATTCATCTCAAAGTGTTGCCATGATGTGGATTTTCTTCTGTGGATGGCAGGAGACCGTGTGTGCTGCGATTACAGCGTTACTTCAAAAGGAAGCCTGTCAAAGTATTGTGCCGTTAATTTTCCGGAGAGGGCCGCATCGAGATGTATGGACTGTCCTTTGGAAGAGGGATGCAGATATTCTGCTGTTGATCTTTACCGCAGGAGGAAAGAGTGGACAGGAAATTTCGGACGCGGAAAAAATCTCGACGAAGCAATAGAAGAGGAACTCAGATATGGGAAATATGGCAGGTGCGTGTACTGTTGCGACAATGATGTGATGGATTCTCAGGAAACTGTATTTGAATTCGTAGACGGAGTGAAGATCGGGATTGTCCTTGACGGGATTTCGGACAAGGATGGAAGAGATACCGTCATCTGTTTTGAGCGGGGCAGTCTGGTTGCAAAAGATGGTGTGATCAGTGTCTTTGTGGACGGTAATCTTTCATCTGAGGAAGATTTTACCGGAATTTTGTCAAGACCTTTCCACGGCGGTGCGGACCTGGCAATAGTTGAGGATTTCTTCAGGGCGATAAGGACAGGTATTCCTATGGAGTGTTCTCTGTCTGACTCGCTGGCAGGCTGTATTGCCTGTTTCGCTGCTGAACGCAGCCGAAAAGCCGGGGGCAAGGTGATAAATCAAAAAAGCGTGTGACCAAGATGGCCGCACGCTTTTGGAAAATTAAAGATTGTCTTTTTCTATGTCCTTGAAATATCTGTAGGTATTGACTTTAAGTTCACCGGCTGCAAGTTCGTCGCAGACGATGATGCCGTGCTGGTGTGCCTGGAGGGCTGAAAGGGTGCAACTCTGTGAATATGCTCCCTCGACGGCCTGCTGGAGTGCACGTGCCTTTTTGTGTCCGAAAGCGAGTACAAGCACTTCTTTTGCTGAAAGTACCGTGCCTACTCCTACAGTGAGCGCAAGCGCAGGGACTTTGTTTATGTCATTGTCGAAGAACCTGGAATTGACAACCCTTGTGTCGTATGTGAGGGTCTTGACTCTTGTACGCGATACAAGTGAAGAGAACGGCTCGTTGAATGCAAGGTGACCGTCTTCTCCGACTCCGCCCAGGAACAGGTCTATTCCGCCTGCAGCCTGTATCCTTGCCTCGTAGCCTGCACATTCAGCCTCAAGGTCAGCGGCATTTCCGTTGAGGATATTGATGTTCTCTTTCGGAACGTCCACGTGGTCAAAGAAATTCTTGGCCATAAATGAATGGTAGCTTTCCGGATGTGATTCAGGAAGTCCTACATATTCATCCATATTGAACGTTATGACGTTTTTGAAGGAAATCTCTCCTGCCTTATAAAGTCTTATAAGTTCATTGTATGTCCCTATAGGGGTGGATCCTGTAGGGAGTCCGAGCACAAACGGTTTGTCTGTTACCGCTGCTTTTGCCTTTATTCTGGAAACAATATAATTTGCGGCCCATACGGAACCTTTTTTATCTCCGTTTTCAATAATAAGTCTCATTCGTGTCTATATTAGAATAATTTAACAAATACTTCTATAGCCTGATACTCAGCCATTCCAAGCTCGTTGTACAGGCGTGCGGTGTTCTGTGTCCTTTCTTCTGCCCTCTGCCAGAATTCCCTGCTGTCGTCTCCAGGGAAAGGAACGATGTCTTTCTGTGACAGGTGGCGGTATATGGCGTGACGTTTCTTGATCAGCTCATCCGGGCTCAAAGGCACGGCCATATCGACTTTTCCAAGTTCCCATTCCATCCATGCGCCTCTGTACAGCCATACGTGGCAGTTCTTGAGCCATTCCTCACCCTCAAGCTGGTTGAGTGCCTCAAGTACGGCCTCTGTGCAGACTCTGTGCGTTCCGTGAGGGTCTGCAAGGTCACCGGCTACATAGATCTGGTGAGGCTGGACTTTCTGGAGCAGGTCTATTATTATATCAATGTCGGCTTGGGTCCTTTTGCCTTTTTTGATTCCTCCGGTCTCATAGAACGGAAGGTTGAGGAAATGTGCGTTCGTATTGTCGTTCAGTCCGAATGAACGCACTGCCGCACGTGCCTCTGCACGTCTGATGGCGGCTTTGAGATTGAGGAGCTCACGCGGTTCAGGCTCGCCTGGACGTTTGCTCTCTATAATCTTTTTCACCTTGTCGAATTCATCCGCGAATCCGAGCTCGTGTGCCGTGTCCATGTGCTGAAGGACCACATCATCGTGTACGGCTACATTTCCGGATGTCTCGTATGCTACGTGCACGTCATGTCCCTGTTCTACCAGACGAATGAACGTACCTCCCATCGAAATCACATCATCATCAGGATGCGGAGAGAAGACAACGACTTTTTTCGGGAACGGAGTTGAAGACACCGGTCTCGTGCTGTCATCCGCATTCGGCTTTCCGCCTGGCCATCCGGTGATTGTATGCTGGAGGTCATTGAACACGTCTATGTTGATCTTGTCGTATGGGCCTTTCTGCTCGAGAAGCCCTCCGAGAGAATGCTCTATGTAATCCTGATATGTCAGTTTGAGGATAGGCTTGCGGACCTGTTCGCAAAGCCATACCACGGCTTTCCTTGTAAATTTTGGAGTCCAGTCGCAAGGGCCTACAAGCCACGGTGCCACGACTCTTGAAAGCAGGCTTCCGGCATTGTCATCCGCATAGAAGGATATGTTCTCGTGCTTCTGCAGGAATGATGCTGGGCATAAGGAGGACGGTGCGCCTTCCACTATGTTGTGTACGGCGTTTGCCTTGTCTTCCCCCCAGGCCATAAGGATGATCTGTTTCGCGCTCATCATAGTGGCGATGCCGATGGTGATTGCGGCACGCGGTGTTGCATCTATGTTTCCGTTGAAGTTCTTCGCCTGGACTTTTCTGCTTTTATGCGAGAGAAGCACTGTCCTTGTCCTGCTCTTTTCCGACGAACCGGCTTCATTGAAGCCGATCTGACCCTCAGTTCCTATACCTATTACAAGGAGGTCAAGTCCTGAGATCTTTTTGTCGAACTCGGCACAGTATTCTGTGATTTCAGATTTTTTTACAGTGCCGTCAGGTATGTATATGTTCTCCTCTTTTGCGTCTACCTGATTGATGAACTCTTCGTGCAGACGGTGGTTTCTTCTCTGTGTCTGGTTGGCTTCGATAGGATAGTATTCATCAATGCTGAATATTTCCACATCGGCAAATGAAACATCTCCTGCCTTGTTTCTTCTGATAAGTTCATTGTATAGTGATATCGGTGAAGAACCTGTGGTAAGACCGAGTTTGAATTTATCTCCTTTGTGCCCGTTGATCGCTTCTATAATCTTGTCCGCAATGCGGATGCTGGCATCACGTGATTCCTCGAACAGTTCGGTAGGAATCTTTTCATAACTGTGAAGAATGTCCTTGGGGAGGTCTTTTTCTATAAGCCCTCCGTCTTTAGGCAAAGAAAAATGTTTCATTATATTATGTAATTAGAATGAATGACAAAATTAAGAATAAAAACAGATTTTGGAACAAAAACATCAGATTTTAAGAAATAATCAATAAGTTTGTAGAATAAACACTAAACTGACCAGTATGAATTATTTGTTTTTTCTTGTGCCGGCCGCTGCTGTCCTGGCCCTTCTGTTTGCATATATCTTTTTCAGACAGATGATGAAAGAAAGTGAAGGAACCGTAACGATGAAGGAGATTGCCCGCTTTGTAAGGGAAGGGGCAATGGCTTACCTGAAGCAGCAGTATAAGGTCGTGACAATAGTCTTTGTTGTTCTCGCGTTGTTTTTCGCCGTTCTTGCATACGGCTTCGGAGTGCAGAACCCGTGGGTTCCATTCGCGTTCCTGACAGGAGGATTCTTCTCCGGACTTGCAGGATTCATCGGGATGAAAACAGCCACATACGCTTCTGCAAGGACTGCAAATGCAGCTATGCGTTCTTTGAATTCAGGGCTTAAGCTTGCTTTCCGCTCAGGGGCTGTTATGGGGCTTACCGTTGTGGGACTTGGGCTTCTGGACATAGCTTTATGGTGGCTTGTCCTTTCCGGATTCTATCCGACTACGGATCCTCAGAATCTTGTTATAATCACCACCACTATGCTTACTTTCGGGATGGGTGCCTCTACACAGGCTCTTTTTGCTCGTGTAGGAGGAGGAATCTATACCAAGGCCGCCGATGTGGGTGCGGATCTTGTCGGAAAGGTTGAGGCAGGAATCCCTGAGGATGATCCTCGCAACCCTGCAACCATTGCTGACAATGTCGGCGACAATGTCGGTGATGTCGCAGGAATGGGTGCGGACCTTTATGAATCATATTGCGGTTCCGTGCTTGCTACCTGTGCCCTCGGTGCGTCCGCCTATTATATGGGAGGAACCGATCTGCAGCTGAAGGCTATTTTTGCACCTATGCTTATTGCCGCTGTAGGGGTGGTTCTCTCTATCATAGGCATTTTTGCCGTAAAGACAAAAGAAGGCGCCGGAATGAAACAGCTTCTCAAGTCGCTTAATATAGGAACGAATCTGAGTTCGGTACTTATCGCCGCGGCGACTTTCGGGATCATGTATCTGCTCGGTATGGAAAACTGGGTCGGAGTTTCTTTCTCTGTGGTTGTCGGACTTGTCGCTGGTGTGATCATCGGCCATGCTACTGAATATTATACTTCGCATTCCTACCGTCCTACCCAGAAGCTTGCGGAAAGTGCGGAGACAGGACCTGCGACCGTCATCATTTCCGGTGTCGGGCTCGGTATGCTTTCTACGGCTGTCCCTGTCATCACTATAGCTGTCGCAATTATGCTTGCTTTCCTTTGCGCCAATGGTTTTGACCTGTCTTTTTCCGCAAACAGCCTGAGCCTTGGGCTTTACGGTATCGGTATAGCTGCTGTCGGTATGCTTTCAACTCTCGGAATCACGCTTGCCACTGATGCTTATGGCCCTATTGCTGACAATGCCGGAGGCAATGCCCAGATGAGCGAGCTTGACCCTGAGGTTCGCAAAAGGACTGATGTCCTTGATGCTCTCGGCAATACTACGGCTGCGACCGGAAAAGGCTTTGCCATAGGTTCTGCCGCGTTGACAGGACTTGCTTTGCTCGCTTCATATATAGAGGAGATAAAGATAGGGCTGTCTCATATAGGAAAACAGATTACGAATGTTGCAGGGGAGGTCATAGATTCTGCCCAGGCGACAATTCCTGATATTATGGCATATTATCACGTGGATCTGATGAACCCTACAGTGCTTGTGGGCGTGTTCATCGGTGCGATGATGTCGTTCCTTTTCTGCGGACTGACTATGAATGCGGTAGGACGTGCAGCCCAGAAAATGGTTGCTGAGGTGCGCCGCCAGTTCCGTGAGATCAAAGGTATCTTGACAAAGGAGGCTGTCCCTGATTATGCGAGGTGTGTTGAAATTTCTACAAAAGGTGCTCAGCGGGAAATGCTTCTCCCGTCGCTTATTGCTATAATAGTTCCTGTGGTTGTCGGACTTTGCCTTGGCGTGGCTGGTGTTATGGGGCTTCTGATAGGAGGTCTCGGATCAGGTTTCGTGCTTGCAATATTTATGGCCAATTCAGGAGGGGCCTGGGACAATGCCAAGAAATATGTCGAGGAAGGCAATCTTGGAGGAAAGAACTCGGATTCCCATAAGGCTACTGTTGTAGGTGATACGGTAGGTGATCCTTTCAAGGACACTTCAGGACCGTCACTCAATATACTTATCAAACTTATGAGTATGGTCTCCATCGTTATGGCCGGTCTTACGGTCTGGATGCACTGAGAATAATTTTATAATAGAAGAAGCCTGCTTTGCTCCTGCCGTAATGGAGAGTTAAAGCAGGCTTTTGCTATTGTATGTCAAGCAGCAGGAAATCTTTGACTGTTGAAAGATATTGCGGAGTGTATTGTCCTCCGTCCTGGATTGTGATATATCCTTTTGCTGCCGGTATTCTGCTGCGTGAGAACTCCGTTATGATTCTTGAGACGGCACGTTTCGGGGTAGTGCGTATATATAATATATTGAACGGATATAGCCCGAATGATGCCGCCTGACGGATGATGTCGCGTTCCTGGTCTGCAGGAAGAATCAAAGAAAGGCGGCCGCTGCTTCTGAGATGTCTTGATGCGGCCTCAAGGATGTCCTTGTATGAAAGAGTGTCCGTATGCCTGGCATTTCGCCGTCTTTCGTCGGGGGCCTTGAGGGAACTTTCGAAATATGGCGGATTGGAAAAGATCAGGTCGAACAGCATTTCAAGCTCTGGATCTGTCATCCGGTCTCCGTATACTGCCGTTGAGGTAAACTCAAAAAGTGACTTGTGTGCAGAGTGAAGGTTTGAAGCCCAGGGAGAAGCCTTGAAGTTGATTCCTGCCTCGTCGGCTGAATCTTTGTCTATATCTATTCCTGTTATATGGAAACAACGTTCATGCTCGTTTTCTATCGCCTCTTTCATATCGTTGAGACGTTGTGCGGCCATAAGGGCTATAGTGCCTGTCCCTGTGCCTATATCCAGCAGACAACGGTCTTCCGGCAATATCGTCATAGCGGCTCCGAGCAGCACCCCGTCCGTATTTACGCGCATTGCCGCCTTGTCGTTTTGTACGGTGAATCTCTTGAATCTGAATTCTCCCATATTCTTGATTTTTTCCGCTGTTATTCCTCGACAAAAAGACCGTCTCTCATAAACAGTGACCTGTCGCACATTGCTGCCAGTTCCGGATCGTGGGTGACGATGACTATGGTCTGGCCATATTTGTCCCTGAGAGAGAACAGCAGCTTATGCAATTCCTCCTTGTTCCTGCTGTCAAGGTTTCCGGACGGCTCGTCAGCGAAAAGTACGGACGGATTGTTTACCAACGCCCTCGCTATCGCAACCCTCTGCTGTTCTCCTCCGGATAGCTGTGACGGCTTGTGGGAAAGCCTTGCTGAAAGTCCAAGATCCGCAAGAAGGTCGGCTGATGCTGATTTCGCCTCTTTGGCCGGGCGTCCGGCGATAAGTGCCGGGATCATTACGTTTTCAAGCGACGTGAATTCCGGAAGCAGATGATGGAACTGGAAGACGAAGCCTATTTTCCTGTTTCTGAAGTCTGAAAGACCTTTGCCCGAGAGTGAGAGGACATCCGTCCCGTCGATGGAAAGTGTTCCTTTGTCAGGCGTGGAAAGTGTTCCGAGGATATGAAGAAGCGTTGATTTGCCTGCTCCTGAAGCTCCCATTATGGAAACGACTTCTGATTTCTCCGCTGAAAAATCTATTCCTTTCAGTACTTTGAGGTTTCCATAGGATTTCTCAATGCCTTTTGCTTCAATCATAATATCCGTTTTTTTTGATGCGAAATTTGGTGCAAATGTGTTTCTTTCGATGAAACCTGTCAAAGTTAGACAAAATATTCCGAAAAATTTTGCAGTTTCAAAAAAGAGATATATCTTTGCAGTCCAATTCAACGGAATTGAAAAATATTCGGGGTGTGGCGCAGTTGGCTAGCGCATCTGGTTTGGGACCAGAGGGTCCTGTGTTCGAGTCACAGTACCCCGACTTTAAATGGGTTTGAATAATATTTTTATTCAAACCCATTTTTCTTGTTTTTCGGTGAGGTCAACCTCGACCTTATTGGTATAATTGCCAAAAGTGGTTGGTAAAATCGTTGTATCTTGTTAATATCCTGCGACATATAGAAATTAGATGAAAAGCATTTCATCTAATGAGTGATAGTA
>Ga0073906_1005881_pt1 | contig 10588 bp, 10 predicted proteins | sample Inofromicrocosms_FD_65485 | JGI IMG/M metagenome (GOLD analysis project Ga0073906, IMG submission 65485) | Mouse cecum microbial communities from Vienna, Austria - Inoculum for glucosamine and mucus D2O microcosms | ecosystem: Host-associated > Mammals > Digestive system > Large intestine >... | reverse complement strand
TACCCCGGCGGACCAGACCAGAAAGCTCGCAAAATGCGCCCGGAGCTCCTTTTTAAACACCGTCATGTTGTGATCCTCCCCTCGTAGTAGTCGAAGAACTTATTTTCAATGTCCAGCTCCGCGGTGGCGCCCTCCGCCACCAGGCGGCCCTCCCGGATGATGGCGGCCCGGTCGCAGTAGCGCTGGACCTCGTAGAGTACGTGGGAGGAGAGGAACACCGCCGCCCCCTCCCGCCGCCGCTCCTCCAGCAGGGACCAGAAGGCCCGCTGGACCAGGGGGTCCAGGCCGCTGGTGGGCTCGTCCAGGACGTAGAGGGCGGGCCGGTGCTGCATGGCGCAGACGATGGACACCTTCTTCCGGTTGCCGAGGCTCAGCTCCCGGATCTTCTTCCGGGGATCCAGGTCCAGGGCCTCCAGGAGCCCGGCGGCTTCCCTGCGGCAGTCCTTTTTCCGCAGGTCCGCCGACAGGCGGATGACCTCCCCCGAGCGCATCTCCGGATAGAACATGGCCTCCGAGGGCATATAGCCCACCTGGGCTAAGATGGCGGTCCGGTCCCGGACGCAGTCCAGGCCCAGCACCTCCGCACGGCCCGCCGTGGGGGCGATGAGGCCCAGCAGGGTGCGGATGGTGGTGGATTTCCCCGCGCCGTTGGGGCCGATGAAGCCGAAGCAGCTCCCCGCTGGGACGTGGAGGGTCAGGTCTGTGATGCCCCGGGCTCTGCCGTAGGACTTTGTCAGATTTGTTGTTTTTATCATAGATATTCCTCCTTGTATAGGAACTGCCGGAGCATGTCCGCGCTTTTCTTGTACTCGGCGAAGAGGGCGTTGATCTCGGCGGCGGTCATGGCCCCGGTCTCGGCAAGCATCCCCTCGCTGACCAGGGTGAGCATACGGATGACCTGCCGGGGGTCCGCGCCGGACTTGAACTTGTAGAGGTCCATCCGGGCGAGGAAGTCCTCCGTGGTGCGCTCCAGGACGCTGTCCAGCTTCTCCCGGAGCTTGGGGGTGAGGACGCTGTCGCGCTCGTAGTAGGCCCGCATGACGAACCGGAACAGCCCCGGATAGCGCCGCACCAGGTCCATCTTGATCTTGTGCCCCTTCTCCAGGGCGAGGAAGAAGTCTGTCTCCTTGAAGTAGTCCACCCAGTAATCGTATTTCCCGATGCAGACGTCCAGTGCGTACTGGAAGAGGTACAAATACAGCTCCCGCTTGTCCTTGAAGTAGTGGAACAGGAGGCCCTTGGAGATGTCCGCCCGCTTTGCGATGGCGTCGGCGGAGGTCTTTTTGAAGGTGTTGTCCCCGAACTCGATCATGGCACTGCTGCGGATAAGGTCCTGCCGCTCCTCGGGAAGGGAAAAGAATCTCTCGTTCACGCGCCTCCCTCCTTTCCCTCCCACCATACCGCCGTTGACCAAATCGGTCAACCCCCTAAATGCAAAAAGATCCCCGCAGGAGGCTCCCTGCGGGGAATTTTTGTACGGTCATCACGCCCCTGCGGATTGTGGGGATTCTGGTCATTCCCCCGCCGCCAGATGCACAGCCCAGTTCTCCACCCCGAAGAACGTGGAGGACACCGACGGCCCCATCCCCTCCACCACGCCGGGGTGAGTGAGGACGGTGTAGGACTTGAAGCACACCGGCGCAATGGGGGCGCTGCTCAAAAGCTGGGAGGCCAGCACCCGGAAGGCGGCAGTCTGGTCCCCGGCGGCGGCGAAGGTCAGAAGCAGGGCGTCCATGGCCGGGTCGGTGAAGCCGCCGTAGTTGAGGGCCCCGGCGGTCCCCAGCAGGTCCGTGAGGTCCCAGTTGGCGGTGAGGCGGACCTCGCCGAAGTAGAGGTCAAAGTCCCCTGCCGCGAGGGCGGCGAGGTACTCCTCCCAGGGCAGGGCGGTGACGGTGACGCGCCAGTCCAGCTTCGTAAGGCTCTCAGCGATGAAGCGGGCGCTGGTGAGGTGGAAGCTGTCCTCGGCGCTGACCAGGAAGCGGAGCTCCCTGATCTCCCCGGTATCCTGCCCGGCGGCGCGGAGGGCGGCGAGGGTGTCCTCCGGCACATAGGGCCGCTCCAGGTCCCTGGGGTAGAGACTGCTGAGGGGCGACACCGGGAACTGGGCCGGGAGGGCGAGGCCCGCCAGCTGGGCGCTGACCAGCTTCTCCCTGGGGATGCCATTGCTGAAAGCGGCCCGGGCCGCCGGGTCTGCGAAGACGCCGGAGACGGTGTTGAACCCCACGAACTGCATGAGCGTCGTGGGCCGGTCGGTGTTCTCCGACTGTCCGGTGACGGCGGAGCGGTCATCGGTGGGGTCCACCGTCACCAGCTCCACCTGCCGGGTGGAGAAGAGATACATGGCCGTGTCCCGGTCCTTGGCGTTGACCAGGGGGATGGTCTGGACGGGCAGGGGCTTTTGCTGCCACCAGTCCGGGTCCGCCTCCAGCCGGGCCCCGTCCCCGTCAGAGACAAAGCGGTAGGGCCCGGACCCCATGGGGACGGTGCGCTCCTGGGTGCCGTTTTTCACCACGGGGATGTCCAGCAGGGCCGGGAGGCCCCGGTCGGGCGCGGAGAGGGTCACGACGAGCTCCCCCCGGCGGTTCGCCGCCGCCGAGGCCATGCCCCGCAGGCGGTAGCCGTAGCGCTCCGAGGCCGCGGCGCGGTTGAGGGCCGCGGCGGCGTCCTTGGCCGTCACCCGGGACCCGTCCTGGAAGCAGGCGTCCTCCCGGAGGCGGAGGGTGCAGACAAGCCCCGCATCGTCCCACTCACAGCTCTCGCAGAGCACTGGCACGGGCTCAAAATTTCCGTCCAGCCGGAACAGGGGCTCGTAGATGAGGGACGCCAGGTCCTGCTGAATGCCTTCGCCGCAGGTGACGGGGTCCAGGGAGTGGTCCCTGTGGTAGGGCAGGGCGAAGGCGGCGGGGAGCTCCGGGGGCTCCTCCTGGTCCCCGCTCTCCTCCGGGAGCTCCTGCTGGTAGGCCCCCCAGTCCACCTCCGGCTCCTCCTCCGGAGCGGCGCAGGCGGTCAGGAGGAGGAGCGCAAGCGCCAGCGCCCACAGCCGCCTCACTGGGCTTCCTCCCTCCGCAGGCCGATGAGGGCCCCCTGGATGCCCCGTTTGTCCCCGGTGACGCGGTGGCTCCAGTAGAGGTCCGTCCGGCAGGCGGTGCAGAGGGGGCAGATGTCGATGTGCTCCACCCCCGCCTCCCGGAGGCGCCAGGCGTTGAGCTCTTTGAGGTCCACGGTCCACTTCTCCCCACGGGGGGCGATGTACGCCTCCGCGCCGGGGCCGAAAGCGGCCCGCATGGCGTCTGGAACGTCGTCGTGGGTCTCGAAGCAGCAGGGGCCGATGCCCGCGCCGATGGCGGCGCGGATGTCCTCGGGCCTTGCGCCGAAGAGGCGGCCCATCTCCCGGACCGTCTTGGCGGGGAGGTCCAGGGCCGTGCCCCGCCACCCGGCATGGACCGCGCCGATGGAGCGGGTTACCGGGTCGTGGAGCAGGAGGATGATGCAGTCCGCCGAGAAGACCATCAGGTCCAGCCCCGGCTCGTCCGTCACCAGGGCGTCGGCGGTATAATCCCGGGGGGCAAAAAGGCCCTTCCCACGGTCCGCCGCCGTCACATGCCGCACCGTATCCTTGTGGACCTGCTTGGACCGGACCACGTCCCGGACATCCGTCCCAAGGGCCGCGCAAAAACGCCGGTAGTTCTCCAGAACGTTCTCCCAATCATCCGGCTCCGGGCCGTTCTTTTGGAAATTCAGGGAGGCAAAGCGCCCCTCGCTGACACCTCCCAGGCGGGTGGAGAAGCCGTGGACAGTCTGCCCGTGCTCCAAAACCGTGGAGGTGTGGTATGTGATGCCAGAGGTGGTTTGGATGAGAAATGACATGGGTGTCCTCCTGAATGTGGGATCAGATCCGCTCCTACTGGGTCCCTGCAAAATGGAGGGACGCGGGGACCGTCATTGCGCCTCCGGCGCAACGGCCGGTCCCGGACGCGAAAGGGCGTCCGCCCTTACGCGTCCTTCCCGCAGCAGTGCTTATACTTCTTCCCGCTCCCGCAGGGGCAGGGCTCGTTGCGGCCCACCTTCTGGACCTTGCGGGGCTGTTTTTTCACAGTGCCGTCCCCCCGGCCCTCGGTGATGCCGGTGGCGACCCGCTCCCGCTTGACCTCCTCGTTGGTCTTCAGCCGCACGGAGAAGAGCCGCCGGATGGTCTCCTCCTGGATGGCGGCGATCATCTCCTCAAACATATGCAGGCTCTCGTTCTTGTAGGCGTCCACGGGGTTGGTCTGGGCGTAAGCCCGCAGGCGGATGCCCTGGCGCAGGTCCTGCATGGCGTCGATGTGGTCCATCCAGTACTCGTCCACCACCCGCAGCATGATGACCCGCTCCAGCTCCCGCATGATGGGGGGGGTGATCTCCTGCTCCTTGGCGGCGTAGGCGGCCATGGCCTTCTCGGTGAAGAGGACGCGCAGGTCCTCCTCCGTCTTCCGGGGGGCCTCCTCGGCGGCGAGGCCCGCCGCGCCCTTGGGGAAGAAGGCCCCCTCCAGGGACCCCAGCAGGGCCATATAGCCCTCGGCGTCCAGGTGCTTCTGCTCGCCAAAGGCGCCGCGCACGGTGTTGGTGATGATGGAGGAGATCATGCCCGCCACCACGTCCCGGATGTCCATGCCGTCCAGGACCTGCTTGCGCTGGCTGTAGATGATCTCCCGCTGCTTGTTCATCACGTCGTCGTACTCCAGGGTGTTCTTCCGGGTCTGGAAGTTCCGGCTCTCCACGCTGGTCTGGGCGTTCTCAATGGCCTTGGTGAGCATCTTGTTCTCAATGGGCATATCCTCGTCGATGTCCAGGCGCTCCATGAGCCCCGTGATGCGGTCCCCGCCGAAAAGGCGCATGAGGTCGTCGTCCAGGCTCAGGTAGAACCGGCTCTCGCCGGGGTCCCCCTGCCGTCCGGAGCGGCCCCGGAGCTGGTTGTCGATCCGGCGGGAGTCGTGGCGCTCGGTGCCGATGATGAAGAGGCCCCCGGCCTGACGGACCTTGTCCGTCTCCCCGGAGATGTCCTGCTTGTGCTTGTCCATGCGCTCCAGGAAGAGCTTGCGGGCGTCAAGGATCTCCTGGTTGTCCGTCTCGGCGAAGCCGGTGGCCTCGGCGATGATCTCGTCGGTGAGGCCGGCCCGGCGCAGGTCGTCCTTGGCCAAAAACTCCGCGTTGCCCCCCAGCATGATGTCCGTGCCGCGGCCGGCCATGTTGGTGGCCACGGTGACGCTCCCCAGCTTGCCCGCCTGGGCGACGATCTCCGCCTCCTTCTCGTGGTTTTTGGCGTTGAGGACGTTGTGCCTGATGCCCTCCCGCTGGAGGAGCTTTGAGAGATGCTCGCTCTTCTCAATGGACACCGTGCCCACCAGCACCGGCTGTCCCTTGGCGTGGCACTCCTTGATCTGCTCGATGACAGCCCGGTACTTGCCGGCCTCGGTCTTGTAGACCACGTCGTGGTGGTCGTGGCGGATCATGGGCTTGTTGGTGGGGATCTCGACGATGTCAAGCTTGTAGATGGTGCCGAACTCCTCCTCCTCGGTCAGGGCCGTGCCGGTCATGCCGGAGAGCTTGTTGTAGAGGCGGAAATAGTTCTGGAAGGTGATGGTGGCCAAGGTCTTGCTCTCCCGCTCCACCTTCACCCGCTCCTTGGCCTCGATGGCCTGGTGGAGGCCCTCGCTGTACCGGCGGCCGAACATGAGGCGGCCGGTGAATTCGTCGACAATGACCACCTGACCGTCTTTAATCACATAGTCGATGTCCCGCTTCATCACACCGTGGGCCCGGATGGCCTGGTTGATGTGGTGGGAGAGGGTGGAGTTCTCCGGGTCAGAGAGGTTCTCCACATGGAAGAACTCCTCTGCCTTGGCGATGCCCCGGGCGGTGAGGGTGGCGTTGCGGGCCTTCTCGTCGACGATATAGTCGGCGTCCACGGTCTCGTCCTCCTCGGCCTTGTCATCGGTCTCGGTGATGACCATCTTCTTCAGGCTCCGGACGAACATCTCCGCCATGTCGTACATCTGGGTGGATTTCTCCCCCATGCCGGAGATGATGAGGGGGGTGCGGGCCTCGTCGATGAGGATGGAGTCCACCTCGTCGACGATGGCGAAGTGGTGGCCCCGCTGGACCAGCTCCCCGGCGTAGAGGGCCATGTTGTCCCGGAGGTAGTCGAAGCCCAGCTCGTTGTTGGTGCCGTAGGTGATGTCGGCGTTGTAGGCGGCCTGCCGCTGGGCCTTGTCCAGGCCGTGGATGATCATACCCACGGTGAGGCCCAAAAAGCGGAAGACCTTGCCCACCCACTCGCTGCCGTACTTGACCAGGTAGTCGTTGACGGTGACGATGTGGACGCCCTTGCCGGTCAGGGCGTTGAGGTAGGCGGGGAGGGTGGCGGTCAGGGTCTTGCCCTCGCCGGTCTTCATCTCGGCGATGCGGCCCTGGTGGAGCACGATGCCGCCCACCAGCTGCACCCGGAAGATGCGCTGCCCCAGCACACGCACCGCCGCTTCCCGGACGGCGGCAAAGGCCTCGGGCAGGATGTCGTCCAGGGTCTCGCCCTTGGCGAGGCGCTCTTTAAACTCCGTTGTCTTGGCGGTGAGCTGGGCGTCGGTCATGGCCTGGTACTGGGGCTCCATGGCCTCGATCCTGTCCACGACAGGGTAGATCTGCTTGAGTTCGCGGTCGCTGTAGGTTCCAAACAGTTTTGTGAAAAGTCCCATTATGAAAACACTCCTCTTTTGTGAGAGTAAAATGCACACACATACATTCTTTTAGTATAACACAAGTCTGCCCGTTTGGAAAGAGGAAAAGGGGGTTTTTCGCGGAAATGGGGAAATCTATTTTCCGGGGTCAGCCGGTCTTCAGGATGAGCTCCAGCACCCTGCGGGCGCGGACCTCCAGGCCGGCCCGGGTGACGAGGCCCAGCGCCATGGCCTCCCGGGCGAGGGCGCGGTGGGCAGGGCCCGCCGTCACATACCCATTCCCGTCCAGGGGCAGGTTGGGCTGGAACCGTGCGCGTGTCCATTTTTTCATAGCCGCAGAAAACTCCTTTCGCTCAACAGGTGCGCACCATTATAACACAGATGGGGGAAAATGCGATGCCCTTTTTTCGCACGCCCCCCCTTTTTGCGGGGCCCCTTGCGCCGCCGGTGTTTTTGTGCTATCATGCAGAAAGCCCATCCCAAGGAGTGCTGAGACAACATGGCAAAGATACTGATCGCTGAAGATGAAACCGTCATGCAGGACATCATCGCGGACTACATGCGCAGGGGCGGGCACACCTGCTTTACCGCCGGCGACGGCGAAGACGCCCTGATGCTCCTGAAAACCACCCCCATGGACCTGATGATCCTGGACGTGATGATGCCCCGTCTGGACGGGTTTACCGTGTGCAAAATGGCCCGGGAGATGGGCGGGATGCCCATCATCCTCCTCACCGCCCGGAGCGGGGAGGAGGACAAGCTCCGGGGCTACGGCTGCGGTGCGGACGACTATATGACAAAGCCCTTCAGCCCCAGGGTGCTGCTTGCAAAGGTGAACGCCCTCCTGCGCCGGTCTTCTCCCGCTGCTGCCGGAGCAATTACCGCCGGGAAAATCATGCTCCACCCCAATGCCCATACGGTCTGCCTTGATGGACAAGAGATCGCCTTGACCCACAAGGAATACGAGCTGCTCTCTTTTCTGATGGCAAACCCCGGACAGATTTTCAGCCGGGAGCAGCTTCTGAACCGTGTCTGGGGCTTTGACTTCGCGGGCTCCACCCGGACCGTGGACACCCACATCAAGACCTTGCGGCAGAAGCTGGGGGACGAGGGCAGGCATATCGTCACGCTCATCCGCTCCGGCTATAAATTTGAGGTAACGCCATGAAAGAGCTGTTTTCCCTGCGCACCGTGCGGAAAAAGATTGTAATGCTCTCCAAGTTGGCGGGAGTTGCGTTGATATTTTCCTATATCCTGTCCACTGGACTGCCTGTCAGCGAGGACGTTTCTTTCTTGATCTGGCTGGGGTTTGTTTTTCTGCTGGTGCTTGGAATCGACTTTTTAATGGGCCGCTTCATCACAAAGCCGATTTCCAAGCTGAACACCTCTGCGAAGCGTATGGCCGGACTGGACTTTTCTTCCCCCTGCGACCTTGCTTCAACCGATGAATTTGGGGAACTGTCTGCCAGCCTGAATACGATGGCGGACAACCTTCAGCAGACCCTCGCCCGCCTGGAAAACTCGCTGGCCGAACGCAAAGAGCTGGTGGACAGTCTATCCCACGAGATGAAAACTCCGCTGGGCATCATCCGGGCCTATGCCGAGGGCTTGCAGGACGAGGCGGATGAGGCCAAGAAGCAGAAATACGCCCAGGTAATCGTCTCCGAAGCGGAGCGCATGAATGATCTGATCGTGACCCTGCTGGACCTGTCGGCGCTGGAAAGCGGGGCCGCAAACCTGAATGTCACCCGGTTCGACTTTGTGGAGCTGGTGGAAACGGTGGCCGGGCGGCTTTTGACCGACGCCCCGGACGCCGATTTTGAACTGCAATATGAACTGCCGGAGCAGAGGGGGTTTGTGAAAACAGACCGGCGGCGCATGGAGCAGGTCCTGGGCAACCTGATAGTCAATGCCAAAAAGAACGTGCGCCCCGGCGGCGTTCTGCGGGTGGAACTGACGGCGGACGGCGGGGCGCTGCACTTCTCTGTCTTCAATCAAGGCCGGACCATTCCGGAAAATGAGCTGCCCAAAATCTGGATGAAATTCTACCGGGACAGCGGCGCGGCCTACAGCGGCTCCGGGCTGGGGCTGTCCATCGCGGCGCAGATCCTGTCCATGCAGAATCTTCCCTATGGCGCGGAAAACCGGGCGGACGGGGTGCGGTTCTGGTTTTCCATCCCCGCCGCAGAATGATTTCACACGGATTTCACACCGGCCTCACTCCGATTTCACACCGGCCCGCTAAGCTCTCCCTATCTCAACATAGGGAGGGCTTTTTATGTTCTTAGGTTTGCAGTGGTACTGGTGGCTGGGGATCGCGGCGGTGCTGGCCGTGTCCATCCCGCTCAAGATCAGGTTTGTGAAATGGCAGAGCAGGCGCCGGCAGGAGCAGGACCGGCGCGGAAAGTGGGGTGACGGCGAATGATCGAGATCAAGAACCTGACGTTCTCCTACGGAAAGGACAAGCAGGCCCTCCACGGGCTGAACTTCACCGTGGAGGACGGGGAAATCTTCGGCTTCCTGGGGCCCAACGGCTCCGGAAAGTCTACCACCCAGAAAATCCTGACCGGGATTTTGAAGGGCCACGGCGGCAGGGTCTCCCTCTTCGGACAGGACCCCTCCGCCGTCCGCGGACCGGAATTCTTCCGCAAAATCGGCGTGCTCTTCGAGTTCCCCTACCTGTACGCCAACCTGAGCGCTGTGGAGAATCTGGAGTATTTCGCCTCTTTCTATCCCGGGGAGCAGCGGCGGGATGTGGGGGAACTGCTGGATATGCTGGAATTTAAACGGGATTTCCTGAAAAAGCCGGTGTCCTCCTACTCCAAGGGGATGCGGCAGCGGGTGAGCATGGCCCGGGCCCTGGTGAGCAGTCCCCGGCTGCTGTTCCTGGACGAACCCACCAGCGGCCTGGACCCCTCCGGCGCGGTGCTGTTCCGAAAGATCATCGAGCAGGAGCGCAAAAAGGGCACCACGGTTTTTGTCACCACCCACAACATGGTGGACGCCGACCTGCTGTGCGACCGGGTGGCGTTCATTTCCAATGGAAATTTGGTAGCCCTGGATACGCCCAAGCGTCTGAAAGAGAAAAACAGCAATCACCGGGTCGTGATCGACTATCTGTATCAGGGGCAGCGGGAAACGAAAACCGTAGAGGCCCCGGAGCTGGAGGCAGGCATCCCCTTTGCCCATGACGGGATCATCAGCATCCACTCCCAGGAACCGACTTTGGAGGATATGTTTATCCAGTACACGGGGAGGGGGCTGTCCTGATGGGAAAGGGATTTTGCGCCCTGTTCAAAAAAGATTGCCGGATGCTGGTATCAGGGAAATTTTTCTTGATGGCAATAGGGTTTCTTATCCTCTATACGGCCTATGTGAACCTGGGCTATATCCGCTTCATGCAGATGGAGCCTTACAATGTATATCTGTACGACCCGGCGGGGATACAGACAGAAAAATCGCCCCTGGTGCAGATTGTTTCCTCTATGGAGGATATGGACACCGCCCTGCTCTCCGACGCCAACGGCGTGGGGCTGGATTCCAGCACCGGGGACGTGCGGGTGGTACTCTATAAGGGAGCGGAACACGTTGACCGCCACCGGGCCGACTATGCCCTGTCCCTGCTGGAACCCTCGGCCAGCCCTGCCCCGGAGGTGCTTGGTACCAACACGCCGGAACAAAAGGCGAGGAAAGAGATCACCTGTGAACTGCTGTTTTTTGAGCTGGCCGCTGTGGGATTTTTGGGCATCGCCGCCGTACTGTTCAAGGAAAAGGGCATGGGGGTCATTCGTGTCCACGCCATTCTCCCGGTGCGAAAAGATTTGTTTCTCCTGTCCAAGCTGGCGGTGTTCCTGCTCTCTGATCTGGCCTTTGCGGTG
>Ga0073906_1005875_pt1 | contig 10609 bp, 10 predicted proteins | sample Inofromicrocosms_FD_65485 | JGI IMG/M metagenome (GOLD analysis project Ga0073906, IMG submission 65485) | Mouse cecum microbial communities from Vienna, Austria - Inoculum for glucosamine and mucus D2O microcosms | ecosystem: Host-associated > Mammals > Digestive system > Large intestine >... | reverse complement strand
AAGTTCCACTAAGGCGGTAAAGGACACCGCCTAAGTAAAACTAAGCCATTCTTAGAAAAATGCAAAAGCGGCATTTTTCATTTATTGTGAAAGAGAGAGGCAAAGGGATATGGCAGCAAAGAAAATGACACTTGAACAGTCATTTGAAAGCCTTGATAATATTATAGGACAGCTCCAGGGCGGGGAACTTACGCTGGAGGAGTCTTTTAAAATGTATGAAGAAGGCATGAAACTGGTAAAAAACTGTAATGATGCACTGGACAAGGTTGAGAAAAAGTTAATTACTATTGGGAAATGTGAAGATTAAAGATTGTTTGTTATACTGCACAGGAAGGGTGGCTGTGGATATAAACATAAGATTTGCTGGAAAGGTATGGTTTATTTTATATGGATAAAGAGGCTTTTAACAGGCAGCTTAAGGAAGAAACGGAGTGGATTGGAAAAATAACCAGGGAATTCCTGCCAAAGGACATTGTATACCAGAAGACAATAGCTGATGCAATGGAATACAGCCTTATGGCAGGCGGCAAGAGGCTGCGTCCTATGATTATGTGGGAAACATACAAGATGGCGGGAGGGAGCGGGGAAAGCCTTGTGCTTCCATTTATGGCGGCTATAGAGATGATACACACGTATTCGCTTGTGCATGATGACCTGCCAGCAATGGATAATGATGAGTACAGGCGCGGCAGGAAAACAACGCATATAGTATTTGGTGAGGATATGGGAATACTTGCAGGGGATGTGCTGCTTAATTACGCGTTTGAAACTGCAATGTCAGACTTTGAGGACGGGCATAAGATTTTATTAAAGGCAAAAGCACTGAAAATCCTTGCACACAAGGCAGGGATTTATGGCATGGCTGGCGGCCAGGTTGTGGATGTTGAAAAGACAGGGGAGGCTCTTAATGAAGAGGAGCTTTCTTTTATATATAGTTTAAAGACAGGTGCACTTATTGAAGCTGCATTTATGGCAGGTGCTGTCCTTGCAGGTGCAGATAACGGGACTGTAGCAGAGCTTGAAAAGGCAGGGCATTATACCGGGATGGCGTTCCAGATACAGGATGATATACTTGATATTACAAGCACACCAGAAGAACTTGGCAAACCAGTCCACAGTGATGAAAGAAATGCAAAGTCAACGTATGTATCTGTTTACGGTATGGAACAGGCGGAACAGGCAGTCAGGGATTATTCGGAAAAGGCACTGGGAATACTTGGCAATATGCCAGTACAGAATGAGTTCCTGTATACATTAGTTGAAATGCTTATCAATCGCAAAAAGTGAGGAGAAATTAATAGTGTATGGATTACTTGAAAGGATAAACCAGCCAAATGATATAAAAAATATAGATGCATGTGATTATAAGAAGCTTGCATGGGAGATAAGGCGTTTTATTGTAAAAAATGTCAGCCGTACAGGGGGGCATCTGGCTTCAAACCTTGGTGTTGTGGAGCTGTGCATGGCAATACACCTGTGCTGTGAACTGCCATATGACCAGATTATATGGGATGTAGGCCACCAGAGTTATACACATAAGATACTTACAGGCAGGAAAGAGGAATTTGCAAACCTCAGGCAGTATGGCGGGATAAGCGGCTTTCCCAAGAGGGCAGAAAACCCCTGTGATGTATTTGACACAGGACACAGTTCTACATCCATAAGTGCAGCAGTTGGCTTTGCCAAGGCAAGGGATATAAGGGATGGTGTACAGAAGATTTTTGCAGTTATTGGTGACGGTGCGCTTTCTGGCGGCATGGCATATGAAGCTTTAAATAATGCAGCGCGGCTTAAATCAAACCTTATAATTGTATTAAATGATAACCAGATGTCTATTGCCAAAAATGTAGGCGGTATGGCAGGGTATCTTGGAAATATAAGGACAAATACTAATTATATGGGCTTAAAAGAGGATGTGGAGAAAATCCTTAAAAAGATGCCACATATAGGGGAGAGGATTACAACAAGCATAAGAGGGTTTAAGGATGTTTTAAAAAGGGTATTTATTCCTGGTATGCTCTTTGAGGATATGGGCATTAAGTATATCGGGCCTATAGACGGGCATGATGTTAAAAAGATGGTCTCTGCATTTGACGGGGCGTCAAAGGTAAAAGGTGCTGTCCTTGTACATGTCTGTACTAAGAAGGGCAAAGGCTATCCGCCAGCAGAAAAAGACCCTTCTTCATTTCATGGCGTTGCACCGTTTTTTGTGCGTGACGGCTCTGCAAGGAAGAGTGAAGGCTTAAAAGAAACATATACGGATGTATTTAGCAGGAAGATAACAGAACTTGCCAGTAAGGATAAAAGGATTACAGCAGTAACAGCAGCAATGCCCGCTGGTACAGGGCTGTCTGCATTTTCTGAAAAATTCCCGGACAGGTTTTTTGATGTGGGCATAGCAGAAGAACATGCTGTAACATTTGCTGCAGGAATGGCAGCAGGCGGGCTTAAGCCGGTAGTTGCAATATATTCAACATTCTTACAGCGTGCATATGACCAGATACTGCATGATGTATGTATTTGCAGGCTTCCAGTTGTATTTATGGCTGACAGGGCTGGCATAGTTGGCAGCGATGGTGAAACACACCAGGGAATTTTTGATATAGCCTTTATGATGCCTATGCCTGGTTTAACAGTTTTAGCGCCTAAAAATTCATGGGAGCTTGGGGAAATGCTTGAATTTGCATTAAAACAGGACGCTCCTGTTGCAATACGCTATCCAAGAGGGGAGTCATATACAGGGCTTAGTGGATATAAGCAGCCATTAGAACATGGAAAAGGTGAGTGGATTAAAAAAGGGCATGGCATAGTGCTGCTTGCAGCAGGAAGCATGGTACAGGCTGCTATGGAAGTACATGGCATATTAAAGGAAAAAGGGCTTGATATATCTGTTGCCAATATGCGCTTTTTAAAACCATTTGATACAGGGCTTTTAGAAGAGGCATTAAAAGGGCACAGCCTTCTTGTAACTTTAGAAGAAGGCGTTGTTACAGGAGGTTTTGGGCAGGCTGTTGCAGGATGGGTTAATGAAAGGGATAAAAGTTCCAGAACCATTTGCATCGGGCTTCCAGACAGGTTTTTAGAGCATGGCTCTGTAAGTATTTTAAAGAAAAAATACGGAATTAGTGCAGACAGGATTGCTGGAAGGGTGCTAGAAGCATATGAAGAAGAAAAAGGAAAGGCTTGATGTACTTCTTGTCAGAAGATGCCTTGCAGAGTCAAGGGAAAAGGCGAAAGCAGTAATAATGGCAGGAGATGTTTTTGTAAACGGGCAGCGTGAGGACAAGGCAGGCAGTACATTTGAAGAAGATGCAGACATACAGGTAAAAGCAGCAGCAATGAAGTATGTGAGCAGGGGCGGTTTTAAACTTGAAAAGGCAGTTTCCTTATGGGATATTAACCTTGAAGGGCTTGTCTGCCTTGATGCAGGTTCTTCAACGGGCGGTTTTACTGACTGCATGTTACAGAACGGGGCAGCAAAGGTTTATGCTGTAGATGTTGGCACAAACCAGCTTGCATGGAAGCTGCGCCAGGATGCGCGTGTAATATCCCTTGAGAAAACTAATATAAGGTATATAACACATAATGAAATCCCGGATAAAATAAGCTTTGTTTCAGTAGATGTTGCATTTATATCACTTACAAAGGTGCTGCTTCCTATACGCAGCCTTATGGCAGATGGCGGAAGGGCAGTATGCCTTGTAAAACCACAGTTTGAAGCAGGGCGTGAAAAAGTCGGCAAGAAGGGTGTAGTGCGTGATAAGACAGTACACCTTGAAGTTGTGGAAAATATTATGGTATATGTACTGGCAGCAGGCTTTAATATTATAAGTTTAAGCTATTCACCAATAAAAGGACCAGAAGGGAATATAGAATACCTGCTGTATATTGAAAAAGCAGGTGGTATTACAGGCAGTCTGGAAAATGGCGGCACAGAGGCAGATAAAGCAAAAGAGGAATTTGAAAACAGTTACAGGCAGCTTGCAGAAGATATTGTGGAACAGGCACATACAGACCTGGATAAGTGAGGATTGGCTATAATGGAACAGTTTTGCATAATTACAAACAGTGACAAAAAGGCAAACCATGATATGGTACAGCATATTATGGAGTATATGGGAAAATGTGGGAAAAAATGCATTATACTTGAGAACAAGATGTCAGCCTCAGCAGGCATACGGCATTTTACAGATGTGTCCCAGATACCAGATGGTACAGAATGTGCAATAGTCCTGGGTGGTGACGGTACGATGATACAAGCCGCAATAGACCTTGTACATAAGGAACTTCCGGTTATTGGCGTAAATACAGGAAACCTTGGCTTCCTTACAGAAGTAGAACGCAATAATGTTGATGCTGCACTTGAGCGCCTGTTTAATAATGATTTTACAATTGAAAACCGTATAATGCTTAAAGAGATTTTACATTTTAAACAGCCAGACAGCCGTTCTTCATGTTATGCATTAAATGATATTGTTGTAAGCAAAAGAGGCGGGGCAAGGCTTATTACTATAAAAGTATATTTAAATAATGAACTTGCAGATATTTACAGGGCAGACGGGATAATAATATCGACGCCTACAGGTTCAACAGGCTATAACCTTTCAGCAGGCGGGCCTGTTTTAGTACCACATCTTAAGGCTATAATTGTTACCCCGGTCTGTCCCCATGCACTTAATAAGAGAAGCCTTATAGTGGATGCATCTGACAGGATAACACTTGAAATAGGACAGACAAAAGATACAGGTGCAGACCTTGCAGTAGTGGCAGCAGATGGAAGGAATGTAGGGGAACTTTCTACAGGGGACAGGCTTGTAATTGAAGTACCACATGCCGTAACACAGATAATAAAGCTTTCTGGCATAGGTTTTTATGAAAGGATGCGTGAAAAGCTTAACCAGGCATAGAATATGTAAAACGTTATTATCTGCTGCCAGCAAACAGATTTTACCAGGACAGGAACGGGGGAATTATGAAAATAGAAAGACGTGCTAAGATACTTGAACTTATTGGGAAATACCAGATTGAAACACAGGAGGAACTTGGCGAACGTCTTGAGAGGGCTGGTTTTCCAGTTACCCAGGCAACTATATCAAGGGATATACGGGAGCTTAAGCTTACTAAAGTTACTGTAGACGGTGTGCACCAGAAATATACACAGCTCCAGGAGAAAGAAACAAATCTTTACAGCAAATATGTAAGTGTGTTAAGGGATGGTTTTTTATGGATGGAACAGGCAGAAAATATTCTTGTAATAAGGACGCTTTCAGGTATGGCAATGGCAGTAGCAGCAGCTATTGATAATATTGAGATACCAGGAGTGGCAGGGACTATTGCAGGAGATGACACGGTTATGTGTGCTATACGTTCAACAGGGGAAGTTGCCAGTGTTATGGAGAAGATTTCAAAGTTTATGAAAGAAGAAACATAAAATGAGGGATGCGCCTGGTGTTATGGTGCATCCCTCTGGTGCTGTATTGGCTACAGCCTGAATTTATCTGTTGCTTCATTAAGCCTGCCAGCGATTTTATTTGAGCCGTGTAATGCGTTATTAACTGACTCAGATGTGCTGACTATACTGGTAATGCGGTCTGCAATATTTGCAGTACCTGTTGCGCTTTCACTGGCAGCCTGTGAAATCCCGTCTATGGATTCTGTAATATTACTAATGGATGCCAGGAGTTCTTCTGAAATTGCACTAAAGTCTGCTACAAGTAAATCAATTTCCCTTGCATCTTCATTGTAATCATTTGAAATAGAGTCAAATAAGCGTACACTGTCCATAACCTGGTCATCAATAAATGACAGCAGTGCTTCTGAGTCTTTTGCAAGGCTTTTAACAGATTCGTTTACCTGTTCAGTTACTTTCTTTATATTTTCAGTGCTTTCCTGTGAGGCTTCTGCAAGCTGCCTTATTTCATCTGCCACTACGGCAAATCCCTTTCCGGCATCACCTGCCCTTGCTGCTTCAATGCTTGCATTAAGTGATAAAAGGTTTGTCTGTGCAGTTATTTGCATAATTGATTCTGCTAATGTGGAAATTTCAGAAACTATTTTTACTTTCTCAAGTGCAGCATTAAGATTATTTTTTATAAATTCTTTTTGCTCCATCAGGCTGTTTTTGGTTTCATTAGTGGAATTTTTGGCATTAGCGGCTTTTTTATAAATATCCTGTGCACGTTCTGCCCCTTCCTGTGCACGCTCTGCCACATTTCTTGCAGCAGACTCTATTTCCCTTGTCATACTGGTAATATCACCAGATGCGGCAGAAGTTTCCTCCATGGAAGCAGAAAGCTGTATTGTTGTTGAAGACACATCATCAATCTCATTATTCAGGTTGTCCATATCAGCCCTTATGCCATCCACGCTTTCTGTAATCATCTTTGTTTCCTTTTTAACACCATTTATAAGCGTTCCAATGTCAGTGCGCATCTTTTCTGTGATATTTAAAAGAATTCCAAAATCATCTTTGCGTTTTAAGAGTGCTTTATCTGCCTGTATTGAAAAATTGCCTTCTGACATATTTTTCATGTCTTTTCCTACTGCTTTAAGAGGTTTTGTAATATTGGCAATCATATATACCAGGAATAATATAATAGCACCTGCGAATACAATACATACAGAAAGAAAAAGCTTTGTTTTTGAATTAGTGAATTTATCAGCTTTTGCTACAGAAACGGCGATTTGCTCATCAATATGGTCTATGTAATTACCTGTCCCTATTACCCAGTCAAATGGTTCATAATACTGTGTATAAGCCCTTTTGGGTTTTGGCTCTGTTTCACCCTCTTTAGGATACTGGTAGTCACAGAAATAGCTTCCGTTCTTAACAGAATTTGTTATAAAATCTTCAACCATCTTATAACCTGTTGCGTCTTTTGTGTCCATACGGTTTGTTCCTTCAGTGCTGCCTCCAAGCAGTACAACATTAGTGCCATCTGACTGGTCTGCCCAGAAATAGCCGTCTGTGCCATACCTTAAAGCCCTGATTTTACCAGCAGCAAGCTTCATGCCTTCTTCTTTTGAATATATTCCAGCCTGTATATCTGAATTATAACTGTCAAGAAGTGTTATTACAATCTGGACTTCGTTTTTAATACTGTTGTCATAATCTGTCCTGATACTTTCTTCTTCACCCTTTATAGTCTGCTGTTCAATTGAATTCATGCTGTTGATAGAGAACAGTATGCTAAAAATTGTGAAAGCAAGTACAGTGACGCCTATAAGTGCCATCTTTGTAATTACTTTAAGATTTTTCATAAAACAAGACTCCCTCCATTTGTTTTATATTTTGCTGGTTTATAAGTTTCTACATATTATTTTATCACTTATGGCAGGAATGTACAATGTAGTTTTTTAAATAAGCATTGCTGTTTCGTTACACATATCATGATTTGTATTATTTTATTTGCACTTGTGCCATGTAAAAAGCAGTGGTATAATATTTGACCAGGTATACAATTACAAGATAACATACCTGTACCAGAAAACGTTCTGGCAGGTCTTGCAAATAATAAGGAGGCAGTTATGAGTGATTATAGTTTAAAAACAATGATGGACAAACCTGAGCGCCTTGCGCCGGGACACCGTATGTGTGCCGGCTGTGGTTCTACAATAGCAGTACGTGCAGTACTGCGTTCACTGCATGAGGGCGACAGGGCTGTTATAGGAAATGCAACAGGCTGTCTGGAAGTTTCCTCTTTTATGTATCCATATACATCATGGGAGGACAGCTATATACATAATGCATTTGAAAATGCAGGCGCTACATTAAGTGGTGTGGAAACAGCATATAAGGCATTAAAGAAGCGTGGTAAACTGCCAGCAGATGAAACATTCAAGTTTATAACATTTGGCGGTGACGGCGGCACATATGACATAGGTTTCCAGTCACTTTCTGGTGCAATGGAGCGTGGGCATGACATAGTATATGTGTGTTATGATAACGGCGCATATATGAATACAGGAATACAGCGTTCTTCTGCAACACCTATGTATGCAGATACAACAACTACACCAGTTGGCAGGGAGTCTGATGGCAAAATGCAGAACCGTAAGGATTTAACAAGCATTATTGCAGACCATTACGTTCCTTACGTTGCACAGACTACACTTACTAAGGACTTTAAAGATATACATATGAAATCTGAAAAGGCAATATATACAGAGGGTGCATCATTCCTTAATATAATGACACCATGCCCACGCGGCTGGAGGTATGAAACCTCTGAAATTATGGAAATATGCAGGCTCGCTGTTGAAACATGTTACTGGCCTCTTTTCGAGGTTGACCATGGCAAATGGATATTGTCATACCAGCCAAAGAATAAACTTCCAATAGAAGACTTCTTGAAGGTGCAGGGAAGATTTAAACATTTATTTAAAAAAGGCAATGAAGGGCTTATAGAGCAGTTCCAGGCAGAGGTTGACAGGCGCTGGGAAGACCTGCTTTATAAATGCGCCAGGGCAGCATAAATATGACTTTACTAACATACCAGGTATTTAAAACAGTAGCAGAGCAGGGGAGTTTCAGGAAAGCGGCAGATATACTGGGGCTTACTCCTTCAGCGATAAGCCATGCGGTATCATCTATGGAGAATGAGCTTGGTTTTTCGCTGTTAATAAGAAGCAAGATGGGAGTTACCCTTACTAATTATGGAAGCCACCTGCTGCCCTATGTCAATGCTGTATTAAACAGTGATGAAAGCTTACAGCAGGCAGTTGCAGAGTTTAACGGGCTTAAACAGGGCAAGGTTAAGGTGGGCTGTTTTTCAAGTGTATGTACTAACTGGATGCCAGATATAATGAATTCATTTAAACAGTTATATCCAGATATAACAATAGAAGTATTCCAGGGTACATATGATGATGTAGCATACTGGATAAAAAACGGCGCAACAGAGCTTGGGTTTCTGTCAGTTTCAAGTGCAGCAGATATTCCTATACAGCCATTATATAAAGACAGGCTTCTGTGTGTAATGCCAAAAGGCACAGCCAGGACAGGCAGCAAAGACTATATGGGAATCAGTGAAATGAGAAACCACCAGTTTGTCACACAAAGGGAGTCAACAGATGCAGATATACAGAACTTCCTTAAAGAAAATTCGCTTGATATACAGTCAAATTACCATGTAGTAGATGATTTATCAACAATAGCAATGGTTGCAAATGGATTTGGGATATGTATTATGCCAGAAATGGTTATGAATGATATACCATATGAAACGGACTGTTACCCGGTAGAACCAGAAACATACAGGATAATTGGCATTGCCACACTAAATCCCGGGTTTATGGCTCCTGCTGCAAGGACTCTGTATAAACATATATTAAAAGAATACCAGCAGGAAGAATTTAAGGGAATTATATAGTATTTAACTATATTGCAATACATAGAAGCTTTTTAAAACGCTTCCATGTATTGCATAAATAGTAATGGTTATATCAGAACAGCTTTTTTAATTTATCCAAATCAAGTTCCATTCCAGGGTTAAAACTGTCCGATGACACATAATCTGTAATTGATTTTATAAATTGTTTAATCTCAGGATAAGAGGAGATTTCAGAAAGCCTGCTTGTACATATAAGCAGTTTCCCATTTCCTGCTTTTCCTTCAAATAAAATGCCAAGTTTATGGTTTCTTTCAAAATTATCAATCATCTGTACTATAGGTGTATATCCTTGTTCTGTCACATCTTCAAGTATTGCACATGAGGCATGTGATACTATTTTATACCACTGTGGTGTTGCATATTTATGTGATGGGAACTGTGCAAGCGCCTTATGTCCGTTTTGTATAAGCAGTCCCATTGTACCAACTGCAACAGGCTTTTTCATCCACTCACATATATCCCGGAACATAGGATAGCACCAGAAATCGGTACAATAAAAGCCTTCAATGCTTTCCTTTGTTTCTGCTGGAAGAAAAAGCACACGTAATCCTTTATCCAGCATATTGTATGCTTCCTGGAAATTATTTGTAATATAAAATTTATTTGTGCCTGTATCATTTATCCTGCCTGTACTGCCAGTTATGCTAAGTGTTTCTGTATTTTCATTAACAGGATAACAATATACCTCATAACTGTTATGGATATTTGTCCCTGGCACTGAAAGACGGAGTGTATATATTTCCGGCTTTGTAACAGCAGGCAGGTCAAATGAAATATTCCCAAGTTCTGCAAGTCCTTTTATTCCTTCAGGGATTTCTGTTTCTATTGTGCCAATTATATTTACCATGCCAGTTTCATTGTCTTTTTATGAAAGCTCTGTTTCCAGTATTTTGCCATCCAGGCTTTCAGGGTTATAATAACGCATTGCAAGCTTTATATTAAATTTCTCACCTGCTGTATATATATATTTGCCAAATTCTGCAAGAAGAATTGCATCTGAACAGTACCCTGCCCATTCTTCTGGGGTTACAAGACCTTTGGAGTCCATAAAGGCATCAAGAATACCAACAAGTGCAGTACCCTGGCCTGTAAAATCCTGGAGGTCAAGTATCTGGTAACCTGCTACCAGGCTGCTTCTTGCAGCGGCTTCCAGCTCTTCTTTATAACACTGTACTGCAAGCTTGCCACTGGCATAGAAGAAGTCATAAGCCTGGGCA
>Ga0073906_1005871_pt1 | contig 10614 bp, 10 predicted proteins | sample Inofromicrocosms_FD_65485 | JGI IMG/M metagenome (GOLD analysis project Ga0073906, IMG submission 65485) | Mouse cecum microbial communities from Vienna, Austria - Inoculum for glucosamine and mucus D2O microcosms | ecosystem: Host-associated > Mammals > Digestive system > Large intestine >... | reverse complement strand
AGACAGACACAGAATATTACCCGATTCACAATGAACCGGGTAGGGGAAGTCATGCTTTTTATTTTAGTTTAAATGAAAGAGCCGTGTACAAAACCTTGATTTTTACGCCGATTGATTGCCTGAACCGGATTTTTTTGCTAACTTTGCCGCGTCTTAACGGCGATTTTACGTAAACACCATCCAACAAACTGGATGAATGACAATTACGCATCGCCCAAAAGACAATGAGAACCAATTTTTATTTATTAACCCTTAATTCATTTTCCGGGCAGTCGGAGCAGGGAGTCCCCCTGCCAAGTCCGCAACGGCCGGAAATTGAGCAAAATCTTTAATGAGCGATTTAAAAGTTCAGACCCCGATCGAAGATTTCGATTGGAACGCCTACGCAAGTGGCGAAACAGCCGGTGCGATGAGCCGCGAGGAACTGATGAAGACCTACGACGAGTCTCTCAACACGGTAAAAGAAAATGAAGTGGCCATCGGCCGCGTGAAAGCCATCTCCAAGCGCGACGTGCGCGTGGACATAGGCATGAAGTCCGATGCCATCATCCCCATCAGCGAATTCCGCTACAACCCCGACCTCAAGGAAGGCGATGAAGTAGAGGTATTCGTAGAGACTCTTGAGGACAAGAACGGCCAGCTCCGCCTCTCCCACAAGAAGGCATGCCAGACCCGCAGCTGGGACCGCGTCAACAAGGCTCTCGAAAACGACGAAGTCATCAAAGGCTATGTCAAGAGCCGCACCAAAGGCGGCATGATCGTGGACGTGTTCGGCATCGAGGCGTTCCTCCCCGGCTCGCAGATCGACGTCCGTCCTATCCGCGACTACGATGTATTCGTCGACAAGACAATGGAATTCAAGGTTGTCAAAATCAACCAGGAATACAAAAACGTGGTTGTCAGCCACAAAGCGCTCATCGAGGCTGAGCTTGAAGCCCAGAAGCGCGAAATCATCTCCAAGCTTGAAAAGGGCCAGGTGCTCGAAGGCAAGGTCAAGAACATCACCGCATACGGCGTATTCGTCGATCTCGGCGGCGTGGACGGCCTTGTCCACATCACCGACCTCAGCTGGGGCCGCGTGAGCGATCCTCGCGAAGTTGTGGAGCTCGACCAGGACATCAAGGTCGTAATCATCGACTTCGACGACGAGAAGAAGCGCATCGCCCTCGGTCTCAAACAGCTGCAGCCCCATCCATGGGACAGCCTCAGCCAGGAGATCAAAGTCGGCGACCACATCAACGGCCGCGTAGTAGTAATGACCGACTACGGCGCATTCGTTGAGGTTCAGCCCGGCGTGGAAGGACTCATCCACGTGAGCGAGATGAGCTGGAGCCAGCACCTCCGCAGCGCACAGGACTTCCTGAAAGTAGGCGACGAAGTGGAGGCCGTGGTGCTTACCCTCGACCGTGAGGAACGCAAGATGAGCCTTGGCATCAAGCAGCTCAAGAACGATCCTTGGGAGAACATCGAAGAGAAGTATGCCATCGGCAGCCGCCACACGGCCAAGGTGCGCAACTTCACCAACTTCGGCGTGTTTGTCGAGATTGAAGAGGGCGTTGACGGCCTCATCCACATCTCCGACCTTTCATGGACCAAGAAAATCAAGCACCCCAGCGAGTTCACTCAGGTGGGCAACGACATCGAGGTGCAGGTTCTCGAAATCGACAAGGACAACCGCCGCCTCAGCCTCGGACACAAGCAGCTTGAGGAGAATCCCTGGGACGTGTTCGAGACCATCTTCACTGTCGGCTCAATCCACGAAGGCACAGTCATCGAAGTCATGGACAAGGGTGCTGTCATCGCGCTTGAATACGGCGTGGAAGGTTTCGCCACTCCGAAGCATCTCGTGAAAGAGGACGGCTCGCAGGCCAAACTCGACGACAAGCTCAACTTCAAGGTGATCGAGTTCAACAAAGACAGCAAACGCATCATCCTCAGCCACAGCCGCATCGCCGAAGACGCCAACCGCGCAGAGGCTCGTGCAGCAAAGGCCGCCAAGCGTGGACCGCGCCGCGAACGCAGCGAAGAAAGCGCTCCGGCTGCTCCCCAGCAGATCGAGAAGACCACTCTCGGAGACCTCGGTGCACTCCAGGCTCTGAAAGAGCAGATGCAGAAAGAGGAAAACAAAGGCTGACCAGCCCTGAAACCCTGAAAATACGTGAATCTCCGGAAAGACATCCTTTCCGGAGATTTTTTTAGCATAATGCACACAGGAACCGCAACGACACCTGAATTTGGCAGTTAGCACGAAATTGCTTAAATTTGCAGGAGAAAGACATTGACAATGATCGAAGACAACATAATCACCGATGAGTCCAATGAGCGCACCGTGCTCGTCGGACTCATAACTCAGCAACAAAACGAGACAAAGGCCAACGAATATCTCGACGAGCTCGCATTCCTGGCACGCACCGCAGGGGCCGAACCGGAAAAACGGTTCCTGCAGAAACTCGACTACCCGAATCCGCGCACTTACGTCGGGACGGGGAAGCTTGAGGAAATACGCGTCTATGTGGAAGACAACGAAATCGGACTTGTGATCTTTGACGACGACCTAAGCCCCAAGCAGGTGAGCAACATCGAGAAGGAGCTGAAAGTGAAGATACTCGACCGCACGAGCCTCATACTCGACATATTCGCCAAGCGTGCGCAGACGGCGACGGCACGCACGCAGGTGGAACTCGCACAATACCAATATCTTCTTCCACGCCTGACCCGCATGTGGACCCATCTTGAGCGGCAACGCGGCGGCATAGGCATGCGCGGCCCGGGTGAGACTCAGATCGAGACCGACCGCCGAATCATCCTCGACAAAATCTCCAGGCTCAAGAACGACCTCAAAGACATCGACAAGCAGAAAAGCATACAGCGGAAAAACAGGGGCAAACTGACACGCGTGGCCCTCGTCGGGTATACCAACGTCGGGAAATCCACACTGATGAACCTTCTGAGCAAGAGCGAGGTGTTTGCCGAGAACAAGCTCTTCGCGACACTCGACACTACCGTGCGGAAAGTCGTGATCGACAATCTGCCGTTCCTGCTCACCGACACCGTGGGGTTCATACGCAAGCTGCCGACCCATCTCGTGGATTCGTTCAAGTCTACGCTCGACGAGGTGCGGGAAGCCGACGTGCTTGTCCATGTGGTCGATGTGAGCCATCCCCAGTTTGAGGAACAGATTGAGGTGGTCAACCGCACGCTTCAGGAGGTATGCGGCGCAAGCGACAAACCGATGATATTGGTCTTCAACAAAATAGACGCATTCACATATACTCCGAAAGACCCCGACGATCTTACGCCGCGTACACGCGAGAACATTCCGCTCGAAGAGTTCAGACAGACATGGATGGCGCGCATGAACAACGACTGCGTGTTCATTTCCGCAAAAGAGAAGGTCAACATCGACGAGCTGAAGGCGATGCTCTACCAAAAGGCCAAGGAGATACATACCGAGCGTTTCCCCTACAACGACTTCCTTTTCCAGAAATACGACGAGGATGGAGAACTACAGTAACCCGCTCCGCCGCCAGCTCGAATGGTGGGAGATACAGAAGCTGCAGGCACAGGAATGCACCTGCGACGACTGGCAACGCGTACGCATCTCAGACCGCACCGACCTATCCCGAATCCGCAACGTAGAGTTCAAAGGCGACATAGAGATAGGCAAGATGCTTTCGTGCAACTCCGAAATACGCAACGCGATGATCGACAACTGCCGGATAGGCGACAACGTCAGAATCGTCAACGTAGGGGTGGCCATAAGGAACTATGAGATAGACAACGACGCGGAAATCCAGAACGTCGGGCTGATGGAATATGAGGACGAGGCAAGGTGCGGACTAGGCGTGCAGGTCAACGTGCTCGACGAGACGGGTTCCTGTCCCGTAACAATATTCCCCGGGCTTTCCGCCCAGTTGGCCGAGCTTATGGCGCGGTTGCCGAAGTGGGCCGAAAACACTCTCAAGCCAATCCTTGAAGACCATATGGAACGGCATCCCCTGCCGGGGAAAATAGGCAAGAACGCCAAGGTATTCAACACGCGTCAGATAATCAACGTCTTCATCGACCGTGAAGTGGTGGTAGACGGGGCTTCCGCGCTCATCGACGGGGCGATAATCAACAATGCTGCCCCGGGACGTGCGCTCGCCCATGTTGGCTCAGACGTGAAAGGCAACCATTTCATAATCGAAGACGGATGCGCCTACGACGGAGCGATAATGGAAAACGCATATATCGGCCAAGGCGCACGCATAGGCAAGGGGTTCACTGCCCACGACTCGCTTTTCTTTGCCAATTCCAACTGCGAGAACGGCGAAGGATGCGCCCTCTTCGCCGGGCCATACACCACCACCGTGCACAAAGCCACGCTCCTCATCAGCGCGCTCACGCAGTTCATGAACGCCGGAAGCGGCTCCAACCAGAGCAACCACCTCTACAAGATGGGTCCCGTGCACTGGGGCATAATGCAGCGAGGAGTGAAAAGCTCAAGCGGAAGCTATGTGATGTGGGGCGCAAAAATAGGGGCCTTCTCGCTCCTTGTCGGCGACCACAAGATGCACCCTGACAGCTCCGATTTCCCTTTCTCCTACCTGTTCGGCGACGAACGCGGAGGCACCATAGTGGTGCCGGGCATCATGCTCCGGAGCAGCGGGCTGTTGCGCGACGAGAAGAAATGGCCTCTGCGCGAACGCAGGAAGAAACGCGGGCTGCCGCTCCATGACCGCATCAACTTTGAAGTGCTGAACACGGCCACTGTCGGTGCCATGGCCCGAGCTTTGCCGCTCATCGACGAGCTGCGCAGGCTAAAGGCCGACGACGACCGCTTCGTCCGCTACAAAGGCATGAAATTCCGCGTCAGCAACCTCGAGCGCGCCCACAGGTTATATTCCCTCGGCATCTGCAAATACCTGCATACCAAGCTTAAGGGCAACCCGTTCCCGCCAAAGACAGAAGAAGCACCCGGCGAATGGTTCGACCTTTCCGGGCAGTTCGTAACGCGCCAATGCATCGACGAAGTCCTCAAAGCCGAATCCATCGAAGAGATGGAGCGACTTCTAACGGAATGCTACGAGAATTATCAGGAACTTGAGATGAAATGGATAGGCAGCGCGCTTGCCGACTGGGGAAAAAGAAACCCGGCAATCATCGAAGCGGCTGCCGATGAATTCGACCGCATGATGGAGGAAGACCGTAAAGCCTACCTCCAAAGCCTGAACGAAGAAAACGCCATGCTTTCGTTGTTATGAATGTAAAACCGCACATTCCAACAAACGACAATATGCCGCATCCCTATGCGGCCTGACCATACAACCGGATGGACAATACCGTAAGAAAAGCAATCAAGGCACTCACCCCCTCGCTCGGCGCAGGAGAAGCCCGCGCCGTGGCAGAGAACATTTTCCACTGGCTGAAAGGCTGGAGCCGGACGGACATGCTGATCCATGACGACACCGCACTGTCGCCATTCATCCGTGAGAAGGTTGAAGAAGCGGTGGCCAGAATACTCAAGGGTGAGCCGGTGCAGTACGTTACCGGAGAAGCGTATTTCTACGGGATGTGGCTCCACGTCGATTCCCGGGTGCTCATCCCACGTCCGGAGACAGCCGAACTCGTAGACATGATCGCCGACTGGGCAGACGGACGCGCCGACCTCCGCGCCCTCGACATAGGCACAGGCTCAGGATGCATCGCCATCGCACTCGCGCGCACCCTCAGGTTCCCGGTCATCAAGGCCATCGACATCTCGCAAGGCGCACTGCATATTGCTGAAAAGAATGCCAAGGAGCTAAAAGCCGACATAACATTGGAAGAGGCCGATATGCTCTCATATTCGCCCGAACCGGATTCGCTCGACATTGTGGTGAGCAACCCGCCATACATCGATGAAAGCGAACGCTCCGACATGGAACCGACGGTCAAGGATTTCGAGCCGGAAACCGCCCTTTTCGTGCCTGATTCCGACCCGCTGAAGTTCTACCGCCCGATTGCGGAGACAGCACGCAAAGGCCTAAGGCCCGGAGGCAAGCTTTTCCTTGAAATCAATCCTCGACACGCCGAAAGCATGCTCAGTCTTCTTTCCGAGGCAGGGTTTTCCGAGGCCGAAACCCATCTTGACATTCACGGCAAAAAGCGTTTCGCCACTGCCATACAGCCGACACGCACGCCATGATTCCACGAAAGCCAGTCTCACCTGAAGCAATGCTCCTGAAGATGATGGACCTATGCGCACGTTCGGAGCAGTCGAGCGGCGAGATACGCCAGAAACTATACCGCAAAGGCATCACAGGCCACGAAGCCCGGAAAATCATCGACCGTCTGATCGACGACAGTTTCATCGACGATTCAAGGTTCGCCCGCGCGTTCGCCAACGACAAGGCCCGGTTTGCGCTTTGGGGACGGCGCAAGATACGTGCGGGACTTGCAGCCAAAGGGATAACCGGAAAGGAGGCCGCCGATGCTTTGGCTCAGATAGACGAGGATGAATATGCAGAAGCCGCACTCAAAGCCGCGCGGGCAAAGGCCCGCAACCTCGACCTCAACGATTACGGCGAACGCATGAAGCTTTTCCGCCATCTCGCCTCACGAGGCTACGAACCGGAAGCCATATCATCGGCAATCAGCCGTTTGTCTGAATGAAAAGCATATTAAGCGGCCTGCGGTCCATAGGCGGAGGATTGGCGGAGGTCTTGGCTCCGGATTACTGCATGCTTTGCGGAGGCAGGCTTTCCAAAGCGGAACACCGCATATGCGCCCTCTGCCGCATAAAGCTGCCGGCCACCGACTTCCACCGCATTCCCGGCAACGCCATGCAGCAACGTTTCGCAGGCTACGGCACAATAGAGAACGCCGGAGCGGTGTTCTATTACGTCCGTTCAACGCCTCTCGCCACGGCAATACACGATTTCAAATACAACAAGTTTCCTTCTTTGGCCGTGGAGTTCGGACGGGAAATGGCGCGGCGGCTTCTTACCACCGGCTTTTTCTACGGGATAGACCTGCTTATGCCTGTGCCTATACATTTCACCAAAAGGATGCGTCGCGGCTACAACCAGTCGGAACGCATCTGCCGGGGACTCACCGAAATGAGCGGCATCCCTACGGCAGACAACCTTTATGCACGCCGTCCACACAAGACGCAGACCGGACGCACGCCCGAAGGACGCAGGGCAAACACACGCGGGGTGTTCTCAGTGCGCCGGCCGTACGAACTCCTCGACAGGCATGTCCTGATTGTGGATGACGTATGCACCACAGGCGCAACCCTGCTGGCCTGCGCCGAGACACTTCATTCAGCCGTCCCCGGCATAAGATGTTCAGTCCTTACCCTTGCCGCCACGACAACAACATAAAAAACAAAAATATAAGCCCTCGGCTATTGAATATTTCCGCTCCCACAACAAAATCCCAACGAAAAATTGCATATCCAGAAATTATTTCATAAATTTGTGGCCTGATGTGAACCAAGACAAAAGAATATGACTTCATTCCTGATTTGGGCAACATTATCCGCAATCCTCGCCATTATCGAGGTGCTTACGCTATGGATATGGAGCATATGCCTCGCTGCCGGAGCATTGGCCGCCGGAGTGGCCTCGCTCTGCGGCGCGTCGCTCGCCATTCAGACCGTCTGCGCCGCCTTAGGGGCATTGGCATTCTTCCTTGCCTTCGGAAAGACGTTCCAACGTATGCACGAACGCCGCCACCGCCGCCAAGGTTCTTTCGACACAAATATGGATGAACTCAAGGGACGGCGTGCAATCGTAATCGAATCCACCACCCCACGCGCCCCTGCCCGCGTACGCATAGACGGCGACAACTGGCAGGTGCGCCTGCAGGACGGCCGGCCTCTACGCGAAGGGGACGAAGTGGAAATCATCGGCTATGAAAGCATCGTGCTCGTAGCCGTTCCGATAAAAGGCTAATGCGACTTCCCTTTCCTCCATCTGCTTTGCAAACAAAACTTTAAATACTCAACATATGTCTACCAGCGCAATGATTCTGTCCATAGTCATCCTGCTTCTCGCCGTAGTGGTCATAGCAGCCTCGGTGAAAGTGGTTCCCCAGTCCGAAACCAAAGTCATCGAACGCCTCGGACGCTTCCACAGCGTGCTGAAGCCAGGATTGAACATCATCTTCCCTTTCATAGACCGTCCCAAGATGATCTACCGCCGCGAGGAAGTGGGTGCCGGCGAACACAAATATGCCAAGATGACAACCACATCAAGCATCGACCTACGCGAACAGGTATACGATTTCCCGTCGCAGCAAGTGATTACACGCGACAACGTTACCACCGAAATCAACGCGCTCCTCTACTTTCAGATAGTAGATCCAAAGAAGTCGGTCTATCAAATCGACAACCTGCCCAATGCAATAGAAAAGCTGACGCAGACCTCGCTCCGCAACGTCATCGGCGAACTTGAACTCGACGAGACGCTGACATCCCGCGACACCATAAACACCAAACTCCAGACCATCCTCGACGATGCCACCAACAAATGGGGCGTAAAAGTGAACCGTGTGGAGCTTCAAGACATCAAGCCGCCGCAATCTGTGCGAATGGCGATGGAAAAGCAGATGCAGGCCGAACGCAACCGACGTGCCGAAATCCTCAACGCCGAAGGCGAAAAACAGTCGGCTATACTGCGCTCGGAAGGAGAGAAGCAGTCGGCGATCAACCGCGCTGAGGCTTCACGACAGGCTGAGATATTGCGTGCAGAAGGAGAAGCGAAAGCCAGAATCCTGCAGGCCGAAGCCGAAGCCGAGGCCATACGCAACGTGAGCGAAGCGGTGCGCCAGACAGCCACTGACCCGGCCACGTATCTCCTCGCCACCAAATACATAGAGACTCTGCAGACAATGACCGCAGGCAACGACACACGAACCGTATTCATGCCGTTTGAAGCCTCCTCGGTGCTTGCAAGCATCGGCTCGATACGAAGCCTCTTCCCCACGCCTCCGCTAAAATACTGAGCAGGGCATAGTTTTTATTCAAGCTTTTTTTATGGAATATCTGAGACTTGCAGTCGTATGCGCAATAGCCACCTCTATACTGACGCCCATAGACAAACGCATTAAAAGGCACTTCAAGAAACCGACACGTGCTACAGTCGCTTTGCGGTATGCCGCATCATTGTCCATCGCGTTCTTGCTGATGTTCGGACTCAACATATTCTTTTCATATCTGCTCAACAAGATATGAAACGCCTCGCCCTGCACTTGACCTGCATTGTCGTCTCCGCAGCCTGCCTTGCCGCGAATCCAGAGAAATTCAATTGGGCAAACAGTCTTACCAATACCAAGGAAAAGGTCTGTGATGAGAACCTGGACACCGATTTCCGCGACTACAGATGGCAGGCCGGACTCGCCGGAGGTCTCAAAAGCGGCCAGGCATGGGAGATGGAGCCTTTCGGAATCTGGCACTTCCACAGAACACTCGGAGTGAAACTCGGCATCAACATCACTTCGCAGTACAATCAGCCAACCCGCGCATTCGAGCATGACGGCAAAAACTGGAACCTCGACAGGGATTATCAGGATATAGACTGGCTGCTTTTCAAGCCAGCACTGGCCATCCGCACTCCATACCTGTTCCACCGGGACGACTATGCCCTGCGTCTGTGGCTTCAGGCCGAACCGGGAATCACTCTCGGAGTCCCGTTCAGGAATTCCCTGCTTTACCTTCCTGAAGGAAACGGGCTGGAAACATCCGCGCAGCCGATGAAGGTCAGCAACACACATATCCGCTGGTTTTATTGGGACATCAGGGCATCGATAAATTTCGGCTACAACCGGTGGATATGGACTCTCGGCTACGGCTTCTCGGATTTCGACATATACGCCTGCCGCCGTCATATCACGCTTCCGTCCGGAACACGTTTCTACGTGCCGTCTCGCGAATTTTCCCACACTGTCTACATATCGCTGTCTTACCAATTGTAAAGTTGCAAAGGCTCTCCGCGAGGATCCTGCCTGTTTCAGCCGAAACCTGGACACGAGCCGGATATACAATAAAGGACAAACAACAACGGTTGCCGAATCACTCCGGCAACCGTTCTTAACTCATTTCATTATTCATTATTCACTTTTCACTATTCATCATTTCTTTTACTTTAGCTCTATGATAGTCTGTAGACTCGAAGCAGATTCATCCACTCCACAATCCTTATTGAACTGCACTGCAAAGTTAGGCAATAACCTGCGTTCACACCAATTTTAACGATATGAAAATTTTCCTCACCCACGTCCATAAAACATTAATCATCAACAATTTACAAAGTGAGGAAAATCATAATTTTTCCTCACTTTTCCTTCGTTTCATAAATGTTTGATTTCAAACACCTTACAAACACCGACTTTTTCTATGTGAGGAAAATTTTTATAAACCATTAACAATCAACAAAATAAAACCGCGGTTTCGTTAAACTCTGTTTATGAAGCTGTTTTTAGCCATATTTTATCCCCGTTTTCAATATCATTTATGGATTATTTTGACTTTGACACACTCCTGTGGCGTCCTGAAAAATATTGACGGGTCAGAGGGTTTGAGATTATGAATGAATGTTAAACAGTCCGAAGACTGTGGAGACATGCAGGTATGAGCCTGAGATCCCC
>Ga0073906_1005870_pt1 | contig 10618 bp, 11 predicted proteins | sample Inofromicrocosms_FD_65485 | JGI IMG/M metagenome (GOLD analysis project Ga0073906, IMG submission 65485) | Mouse cecum microbial communities from Vienna, Austria - Inoculum for glucosamine and mucus D2O microcosms | ecosystem: Host-associated > Mammals > Digestive system > Large intestine >... | reverse complement strand
TCGTGGGGGTTGGGGATGACCACGTACGCGGCGGGCTTCTTAATCCCGCCCGTCGCCGCGGCCTCAATGGCCTCCGTCACCGCGGACACGTCTCCCCGGACGATGACCGTCACGAGCCTTCCACCCAGCTTTTTCTCCCATGTGACGAGTTCCACTCCGGCGGTCTTGCACATAATGTCAATTGCCACCACCGCCGCCGTCACACTCGGGATTTCAAAAAATCCATACGCCTGTCCCATGAGGCACTACCTCCCTTAGACGGTCGGGAGAATCTTCTCCACATCGTTGTGCGGTCTCGGAATGACATGGGTCGCAACCAGCTCGCCAAGCCTGCCGGCGGCATCCGCGCCCGTCTCAACCGCCGCCTTCACGGCTCCCACGTCTCCGCGTACCATGACCGTCACGAGACCGGAACCAATCTTCTCCGTTCCCACCAGCGTGACCTCCGCCGCCTTCGTCATCGCGTCAGCCGCCTCGATTGCAGCCGTAAGTCCTCTTGTCTCCACCATTCCCAATGCTAACTGTGCCATTTTCTTGTCCTCCCTAAACTTCTTTTATGAATTTTTTATTTGGTTTTCCTTTATCCAAGCCGCTTAGCTTCAACATCTTTTCCGTATCCCCGGTCGGTCTCGCGATTTCGTATTCATTCACGACTCCCGCAAGCTCGTTCGCCCTCGTCCTCGCCGCCTCCAAGGCAGCCGTCACGTCCGCGACGTCCCCGCGGAACTTGATCATCACGATGACCGGGACGGGTAACGCGTCCGCATTCGCCGGCTTGTTTTTGTCGAAGGTCTCAAGCCTTACGTTTCCCGCCTTGCACCCGGCATCCGCCGCCGCAAACGCGGTCGCCAGCCCAAACACCTCCAACATGCCTACCGCTTCTTTCATAATACGTCACCTACTTATTTACGATGGCAATCTTTAAGCCTTCCTGTTTCAAGTTCGTCACGTGTGCCTCGTTAATTTGCTCCAACGGGAACTCATGCGTAATCAAATCATCCATCGGAAGCCCGATTGCCTTGGCTCTTTTCAAGAAATCGAAAGTGGTCGCGTAGTCCCTCAAGGTGTATACCCAGGAACCGACCGTCGTGATTTCCTTCGAACAGATGTCAAAGTGTGGATTGATGGTCGCGTCCCCGCCGTTAATAAAGAATCCCAGTTCGCAAAGCCCGCCGCCGTTGCGGATGAACTTATAAATGTTCGCGTGGGCGATTGGCGAACCGGTGCACTGGAACGCAAAATCGGCCAAATATCCGCCGAACGCGTCCTTCACCGCTCCTGAAAGCGCCTCGATGCCTTTGTGCTCCATGAAATTCACGGACTTCTCCGCGCCCATCTTCTTGGCAAAATCAAGTCTCTGCTGGTTTCCATCCACCGCCACGATGTTCTCGATGCCCATCGTGCGCAGAACCGCGATACAAATCAGGCCAATCGGTCCGCAGCCTTGCACGACCACGCGGCTGTTGAACCTTAAGATGCCCGTCGTCTTCGCCCGCTCCACCGCGTGAATCAAAACCGCGCATGGCTCAATCAGGATGCGGGACTTCAAGTCCAAGTCACTTACGTTGAATATCGTGGAGCCTTCCCTGACCAGTATGTAGTCGGAAAACCAACCGTTCAAATGAATGTCGTCATCCGGCAGAAGCCCGTACACGTCCGCGCCGCCGACATTCTTCTTATTTAAATCAAACATCTCGATGTCCGGGTCGTCCTTGAAAATCATGCAGGTAACGACTTTGTCACCGACCTTCAACGGCTTTCCGGCGCTGTCCTTCTTTACGTTCTTGCCCATCTTGACGATTTCGCCGGTTCCCTCGTGTCCCAGGGCGACCGGTATTAATCCGAACGGGTCACGCTTGAACTCGTGCGCGTCCGTTCCGCAGACTCCGCAACCCTCTACCTTGACCAAGACGTCCCCGTCCCCAAGCTCCGGTATCGGGAACTCCTTGATGTCATAATGCTCCAAAGCCGTCAGCATGGCGACACGTGCCGTCTTCGGAACCGCCTGGCTTTCCGCCCTGGCCGCCGCCGGAGCCGCCGTCTGCGAGCCGAGCATCTGCTCCAAGACTTGCTTTACGACAGCTTCCACATTTGCTGAATTCATTTCCATTTTAATATTCCTCCCTTACTTACCGTATGCATAGACTTTCAGTCATTACACAGCGTCTTCTCTTCGTGAAGGTGCTTGCGCTCGTCAGACCCTCGCCGGTACGGCTGGCTATCGTAAAGGTACAAAAACCTTCGCCGCCAAAACCGAGTGCCGCATAGGATGGCCCGTTCTTCACCAAGATTGCCGTGTCAATCGCCTTGGCGTACTTCGTGATGTTGTCAATGTTTTTGGAATGAATGTGCGCGGAATGACGGTTGCCATGTTCCAGCCACACTGCCTGCTCCACCGCGTCGTCAAAGTCTTTCGCCCTCACGACGCCAAGAATCGGCATCATCAATTCCGTGGTAATCAACGGGTGCTCCTTCGGCCCTTCGAAAGTGATGCAACGGACGTTGTCCGGTACCGTCACTCCTATCATGGACAACAAGGTCTTGGCATCCCTTCCGACACACTTCCGATTCAGTCTTCCGTCTTTTAAAACAACCGCCGTCAACTTATCCTGCTCCTCCTTCGAAGCCAGGTAGCAGCCCTGTTCGCTTACCATGTAGTGCATCAGCTCGTCCACCACGGAGTCCACCGCCACGATTTCCTTCTCGGCAATGCACGGAAGGTTATTGTCAAACGTACAACCATTGACGATGTCCTGCGCCGCCTTGCGAATGTCCGCGGTCTCGTCCACCAATGCCGGCGGATTGCCCGCTCCCGCGCCGATTCCCCTTCTTCCTGAAGAAAGAACCGCCGTCACGACTCCTGGTCCTCCGGTCGCCGCAATCAGTTGAATCGCCTTATGCTTCATCATCACGTTACTGCTCTCCAGCGTCGGCTTCTCGACCGTACAAGCAATGTTGTCCGGCCCGCCCGCCTCCAACGAAGCCTCGTTCAGCAAATTGATGGCATAAATGGACGTCTTGATGGCCGCCGGATGCGGGTTGAACACGACCGTGTTGCCGCCGGCCAGCATCCCGATGGTATTGCAAAGCACCGTCTCGCTCGGGTTCGTACACGGGGTGATTGCCCCGATGACCCCGAACGGCCCCATCTCGATCAAAGTCAGTCCTTTGTCTCCCGACCAGGCGGTGGTCGTGATGTCCTCCGTGCCCGGAGTCTTCTCCGCCACCAGTTGATGCTTCAAAATCTTATGTCCGACATTTCCCATGCCGGTCTCCTGTACTCCCATCCGCGCGAGAATCTCCGCATGTTCCTTGATTTTTGCGCGAATGTTGGAAATAATCTGTTCTCTCTGATCCATGGACATGCGGCATACGATTTTCTGCGCCTTCCGTGCCGCCGCGATGGCATCGTTCATATCCCTGAACACGCCGTGACCATCGGTGACGTCCGAAGAAATCTGCAGCTTCGCCATAACTTCCTGCACGATGTCCTGAACCATCTGTTCATTTACAGACACGATTTGTTACCTCCTTACTATGAGCACTTAGTGCCTGTGTTTCAGGCACTTACGTGCGAGTGTACTCCGCGTACCTTGGCGAGGTTTCCCACGAGCTAGTTACGCGGAGTTTCCTCTTGCCATGAGGTGTCTTCAAAACATTTTTTTCCATAGGCCGCGAGATGGGTATCCTCATCGGCACTTCCCCCGCTTACGCCTATCGCCCCGACAATCCGTCCTTCCACCTCCAGCGTTTCCCCGCCACCAAATATCACGATTTTTCCTCCGTTCGTGAACTGGATGCCATATAACGACCCTCCCGGCTGACAAAGCGTCCCCAACCTTTGTGTTGACATCTTGAGGCTCGCCGAAGTAAACGACTTATTTAACGCGATATCGAAACTTGCAATATAGGCCCCGTCCATGCTCTGCACCGACACCGGCCGGCCAGCCGCGTCCGCCACGGCGACCACGACGGACAATCCCATCTGCTCCGCCTGGCCCTGCACCTTTTCAATCAGCGCGTTGGCTTTGGCCAAAGTCATTTTCCCGTCCTTGCATTTACAAACATGACCCGGCTCCTTCTGCAGGCGCTTACCATGTTCCGCCCCCTGGCCTTGCCCCGGAGTCTGGCGCTCGTCCAGCACCGCGCGCACGATTTTCGCAATTTCTTGTTCGTTCATCGCCTTACATTCCCAACTGCTCCATGACCTTCTTGGTGATGGACGCTACCAAGTCGGCATCGTCGGCCGCCGGAGCGGACGCGCTCTTGCCACAAGAACCGCTGCAGGAATGGCAGCTCGGCTTTCCCGCTTTCGCGTTCGGGCAAAGGTTCGCCGGATGCTTACCTTTCATGCCGAACTGTCTCCTGATTTCGTACAAGTCCTCGACCTGCTGCGGGGAGAACTTCTGCGGCTCGCCGAGCATCTTGGACTGATAAAGCAACTGTGCGTAAAACTCGACGGATTCCATCTTGTGGTACGCGTTTAACAAAGAGTCGGAATAGGAAAGTGCCCCGTGGTTTTCAAGCAAAACGGCATCGAAGTACTGAAGGTACTCGCTTACCGCGTCCGGAATCTCCATCGTGGACGGACGGCCATACTTGGCAATCGGAACACACCCAAGCGCGATGACGGCTTCCGGCATGATTGGCTCCGTCAGCGGAATGCCGCAGATGGCGAACGTCGTCGCGTACAGTGGATGTGCGTGCACGACCGCGTTCACGTCCGGCCTTTCCTTATAGACGCGCATGTGCATCTTGATTTCGGATGACGGCTTGAAACCCTTGTTGGCCTGAATCACGTCGCCGTTCTCGTCTACCTTGCAGATGTACTCCGGCGTCATGAATCCTTTGCTGACGCCGGTCGGCGTGCACAAAAACTCGTGGTCATTGAGCTTTACGGAAAAGTTTCCGTCATTTGCCGCGACCATTCCGCGCATATACACGCGCTTGCCGATTTCGCACATTTCTTTTTTGATTTCGTACTCGTTTTGCATGTTCTTTTCCTCCTGAATATTGCAAAATTTTGTTCTCGGTTCGGCATCATGGCCTTTTCGCCCCTTTTTGCCCAAAACCTTTTAGTTATACTCGCGGCAGATTAATCTGACGCTCAATATACCTTTATGATGGCACCTTTTCGTCATTCTTCTCCCACGGCAGGACGTCCCCTTCTTCCTTCAGGTGCCTCAGAATCTCGGGAATCCCCTCATATGTCTTGGAATCCACATGGAAAATCTTTTTGCATCCCGCCAGCCGAAGCCACCGCTCGGCACGCGAAACGTCCGCCTTCTCATCATGAATCTTGGTGACAATTCCGATGACTTCCCGGTTACACATCGCCGTGCAGCACGGCGGATACAGCGAATACGGTTCGGTCGCCGACAAAAGCAGCCCGACCACGTCCGCCTCATAAGAATACAGCGCCAACGCGTAACCCAAATGTTTCGTCTGCGCGTATTCTCCCGGCGTGTCGATAATGACGTCGAAGTGATTCACATACTGTGTCTTGTGATACTGGATTTTTTCTCCTTTTAATGCCTGGGTCAGCGTCGTCTTGCCACACTCGCTCCTGCCCATCAATACTATTTTCCTCATACCGTCAGGTCCTTGTAATCTCGCACACGGAGAATCCCATCTTGTCCTTCGCATATTCGAGCACCGCCCTCGTGGCGGCCTCGACCTCGGAAATGGAACCGGTCACAATCAGTGTCCCGCTGAAGCGGTCTACGAATCCAAGTTCGATTCCCGCCGACTTGATGGCAATGTCCCCCGCGATAATGGCCGTTTCCGCCGGACTGATGGTCAGTACGCCGATGGCCGACTTACTGTATTCCACCCTCGGGTCAAGCCCCAGCTTTTCATACAGCGTGATGTCCGGACTGGCAATCAAGTGAGCAATGGTAATCTCTTTGCCCGGCACCAGTTCCTGCACGATACGGCTCGGCATCAATTCCTCTCCCACTTGTCGTCACCCTCCTATCTGGCACTCCACGCCGGAAACTTCTTTTGCGGCTTTGAGCAATTCCCTCATTTTTTCATTGGCCGGCGGCTCCACGTCCCCCATCAGGTATTCTCTCCCAAGGCCGGTATATTTATCCTGCCCGAGCCTGTGGTAGGGAAGCAGGTGCAGCCTTCGGACGTTCACAAGCTTTTTCGTGTATGCCGCGATGTCCCTGATTTCCTCCGGCGTGTCGTTGAATCCCGGAATGACCGGCACGCGGATGCTAAGCTCCGTCTCATGGGAAGCCGCGATTTTCACCGCGTTCTCAAGCATCAGCTCGTTCGACCTGCCGGTAAACTCTTTGTGTTTCGCGGGATCCATGTGCTTGATATCCAGCAAATACTGATCCAGATACGGGAGAATGCCCTCTATCGTCTCCCATTTCGCACATCCCATGCTCTCCATCGACGTGTTGATTCCCCGATCCTTCGCCGCCCGAAGAAGTGCCTTCGCGAACTGCGGCTGGCATAGGCTCTCGCCGCCCGAAAGCGTCATCCCGCCCCCGGTTCTACGGTAATACGGCCTGTCCCTCTCGACCGTCTCCATCACCTCGGCCACCGTCACGTCACGTCCGATCACCTTCGGCTTTCCCTGCACCATCATCGTCTGGATGGCATATTCCTGGGACTCCGGATTGCAGCACCACCGGCACCGCAGCACGCACCCTTTCAAAAACACGATGGTGCGGATGCCGTTTCCGTCATGGATGGAATACCTCTGAATGTCAAAGATACGTCCCTTTGTGTTCAAATATTCTTCCATATTAAAAGCCCTGCTCCGTCCTGCGGATGATGTCGTCCTGCAAGGACTTGGACAATGTCGTAAACAATGCACTGTATCCCGCCACACGTACGACTAAATGCCGGTACTGCTCCGGATGTGCCTGCGCGTCCAAAAGCGTCTCCCTGTCTACGACGTTAAACTGCATGTGACTGCCCTTCTGGTCAAAGTAGGAACGAATCAATCCGACAAAATTCTCCAAACCGTCCTTGCCGCTAAGTGCTGACGGATGGAACTTCTGATTAAACAGCGTTCCGTTGGATGCAATGTAATGATCCAATTTGGAAACCGAATTGGCCGCCGCGGTCGGGCCGTTCACGTCCTTTCCTGATGTCGGGGAAACCCCGTCCGCCACCGGCGTGTGGGCCAGCCTTCCGTCCGGCGTCGCTCCGGTCTGCCCTCCTAACGGAACGTTTGCCGATACCGGATAAAGTCCGGCCTGGAAGCGTCCGCCCCTCGGATTGTAGTAGCGCTCCACCGGCTTCGTGTAAGTATAGGCCGCCTCTCTGGCAAACTCGTCAATCTCGTCCACGTCGTTACCAAACTTCGGCACGTTCTCGATCAATTCCAAAATCCGCTCGCCCTCGGCCTTCACCTTCGGAGACTCGCTCGCCTCCTTCACGGATTTGAAAATCGCCGCGATTTCATTCTCGCCGACTTCGCGTCCGCCCTCCTGCATCGCCCTGGCAATCCGGGTCACCATGTAGGCCGCGTCCTCCGCCGCCAGGCCTTTGCCATAATTCAGGGCCAACATGCCCTTAAGTTCCTTCATGGTCACTTTCTTTTCTTCGTAGACCAGCTTCTTGACCGCATACAGCGAATCCGTCACGTTGGCGATGCCAAATCCCTGAGGCCCGCTGAAGTTGTACACCGCCCCGCCCTCCTCGAAGGTCTTGCCGGACTTCATGCAGTCGTCCACCATCGCCGACAAGAACGGAAGCGGACACCTCTCGGCATGCGCCATGTCAATCGCGTTGTCCGCGTTGACCATCAGCTTGATGGCATATTCCATCTGAATCTTGTAAGCGCGATAGAACTCTTCGAAGGTCGCCATCTTTTCCACGTCTCCGGTCTGCGGTCCTACCTGCGCCCCCTTGTCCATGCCATTGGAAAATACCAGTTCCAACGGACGGCACATATTGAAGAACGCCGCATCATGCCAGCCGCAAGTCTTTCCTGCCTTCTGCGGTTCCACGCAGCCGATGATATTGTACTCACGCGCGTCTGCAAGCGTCAACCCGCGGCTCATCAAGGACGGAATGATGACCTCGTCGTTGTAATAAGCCGGCAATCCGATACCCGTGCGGGTCAATTCGGCCGCCTTGACCAAGAACTCATGCGGCGAGCCGTTCCAAACGCGAACGGAGAACGACGGCTGCGGCAAGAACACGTGGTGGCAGGCTTGAATACACATGAACGACAAATCATTCGTCACGTCGATGCCCTCCGCATTCTGTCCGCCTGCAATCAAATTCTGGAACAGGCCATAACCGGCAAAGCCTTCCGCCGACGCGGCATCACGGCATTTGCTCAAATCGTTCATCTTGACCCAGATGCAGTCCATAAGCTCTTGTGCGAACTCCCTCGTAATCTTCCCTGCATCAATATCCTTCTTATAATAAGGATACATGTACTGGTCAAATCGTCCCGGTGAAATTGAATGTCCGCTGGACTCAATCTGTAAAAGCTGCTGTACGAACCAGAATGACTGGCAAGCCTCATAAAAGCCCGTCGCTCCTTTTTCCGGGACATTGGCGCAATTCTGCGCGATTTGCAAAAGTTCCCGCTTCCTCGTCGAATCCGTGCACTTCTCCGCTTCCTCAAGTGCCAGTCTGGCGTAACGCCTCGCATATGTAATTGCCGCGTCACAGCTCATCATCATGGCCTGAAGGAGCCTTGATTTCTTCTGGTAATTGGCATCCGTGATACTGCACTTCGCCAACTCTTCCCCGGCTTTCGCCTTGATGCCGCCGAAGCCAATCTCCAGCACTTCCCAGTACTTGACAGTCACATGGCCGACACCGTTGTAAAAATAGTTGCCTGGCGTGAACATGTTGTGTTCCATCGCCAGCAGGGTCTCCGGTTCCATGTAGGCAGTCGCCAGCTCGCTGCTCGTCTTCCCCTTCCAATACTTGTCCGCCTCAAGAAGTTCCTTCTTCGCCCGCTCGGAAATATGGAACGGGTCGGCACTGCGCGTCTCCAGCGTCTCGAATTCGCCCTCAAGCCACTCATAAGAGAACTCCGGATATGTCTGGCAACTGTGCGGCGCAATCGTCGTGCTGCCGACAATCAATTCCAATGGCCGGATCACGATTGGAATGTTCTCCAAAATGTGGGCAAATGCCTTCGCCCTGCGGATGACCATCGGCTCGTTCTCCGTCTGCTTATACGACTCGGTAATCAAAACCGCACGGGCGGACTCGACTTCCGGGGTCTTCTCAAACAGATGCGCCACCAGCTGCGGAATCCGGTCTGACTTTGGAATGTCTGTACTGTCATAGGTGTATAATCCCATCTTCATTGTCTCCTTTCTATATGCACACGTCACGATACGCATATAAATTCCCCCGGTGAGTCGGCACGCCCCGTCCAAAAAACCCCAAAAGCTCCAAGTTTCCTAAAAGCAAGTCGAAATGCCCCTTGTCGCGAATTCGAATCCGCACGACGGGGCACGAGGTTCAACGACGGCAATCCCATCCCACCTAGTTACCGTTATTATACTTCATGCAGTCATGAAAGTCAACATGATTCAACATATTTTTTATTGCTTTCACAAACAAATCCCACGCAAATCCACATTTCTAATGTTGGTTTTTATTGTTGTTTGTTTTTTACCCGATTCGTACTCCTATCACGCCCTTTGGAACCCGCCCTCTTTTTAAATTTCATTTCCCCCACATCATTTTTTAGTTGACAAATTCACAAATGCATAGCATACTAAAGCCATCGCATGGAATTTATACAATTTATATTAAGGATATTATGATGATGCCAGGTTCGAAAGGTCATGCATGGCTTTGCATTCCTCATGAAAGGTTGGATATACTTATGACACAGATAAAATTTGACATACACACCCATACGATTGCCAGCGGACACGCCACCACCGCCACGATTACCGACATGGCGAAAGCGGCGGCGGCCCGGAACTTGAAGCTGCTCGGCATTTCCGACCACGGCCCGGCGACCGCCGGCGGCGGACGCGCTTCATACTTTCGCTCCCTCCACCTGTCACAAAAAAAACGCCTCGGGGTGGAGATGCTTTATGGCGCGGAAGCCAATATTTTAGATATGGACGGGCATTTAGATTTAGACGACGACATACTGGCCACGCTCGATTACGTCATTGCCAGCATGCACCGGCCGGTCATCAGGCCAGGCACCATCGAAGAAAACACGCGTGCCTACGTCGCGGCAATGAAAAATCCGCATGTAAGTATCCTCGGGCATTGTGACGACGTCAAGTTCCCGGTTGACTATGAAGCCATCGTCAAGGCAGCGGCGGAACACCACGTGCTACTCGAAATCAACGAAAGCTCCTTGAAGCCGGACGGCTATCGCGGCGATACCCGTTTCAACAATTTGATGATTTTGAACTTGTGCAAACATTTTCAATATCCAATCCTGCTGTCGAGCGACAGCCATGGACCGAAACGGTTAGGAGATTTCACGTATTCGCTGGAATTGTTAAAAAAGGCGGAGTTTCCAGACTCGCTGGTGTTAAATTACTCCATGGATAAGTTGAAGAAATGGATTGGAAAGTGAAACGGGAGCCACCCGACAAGTGGCTCCCTTCCTTTATTTCCTATACTTCTATTTCCGTTTTGCCTACATGGGACA
>Ga0073906_1005866_pt1 | contig 10625 bp, 8 predicted proteins | sample Inofromicrocosms_FD_65485 | JGI IMG/M metagenome (GOLD analysis project Ga0073906, IMG submission 65485) | Mouse cecum microbial communities from Vienna, Austria - Inoculum for glucosamine and mucus D2O microcosms | ecosystem: Host-associated > Mammals > Digestive system > Large intestine > Cecum... | reverse complement strand
TTTCGTGTTGCACCCGCCGGCAGTTCACGACCGGGTTCTTTTTTGGAAAACCGGACGGGCGCACGCAGATTTATGACAACAGCACGTATTTGAAGGAATATATCTATCTGGGAATCGTCGGGGAAAAGCGGGACGGCTTGTACAAAATCGAGCAGCGCAACAAGTTCTCGGTCGGGGAAGAAATTGAAATCATGAAGCCAGATGGACGAAACGTGAAGGTAACCGTCACCCGTATCGTGAACGAGGGCGGAGCGGAGCAGGAAAGCGCGCCGCACGCAAGGCAGGTGGTTTACGTTGACTTGCAGGGACAGGCGGAAGAGTACGACGTCTTGCGTAAGCCGGCATGAGGCCAGTACACCAGGAGCGTCCCAAATATCTTGCACGAATGGGCCTGGCATGGGAGATTCACGGGAGAAAGGCTTTTGGGGCATGTACAATCAAAGGATAAAGGAAGTGGGGGGACATCATGATTCAGGAAATCGCACCACATCGTTTTGACAACTCGTATAGGCCGGCGCCACCAAAGGGGGACGATTGCGTTCTTTATTTTGAGAACCGCTCGTGCCTGTTAAGGGAAGCCGACGGGAGAATCTATTTCCCGACCGTGGCCGAGGTGGAGGAACGTTGCTTTTCCGGGACGGAACGGAAAGGGGAGGCGGCGTACATTTATTTGTTTCGCATTGATGAGACGAACTATTACCTGATGATGGAACTGGATGCCGGCAAATTGGACGGATATAGGCTTGAGGGCAAGGAAATTTTTCGCCTGGCCGAGCCGCGGCACGTCGCGTTTGCCGGATTTACCGGGTTGCACCTTTACGGCTGGTACAAGGCCAGGCGTTATTGTGGTGGATGTGGGGCGGAGATGGTGCCGGACGGGAAGGAGCGGATGATGCGTTGCCCGCAGTGCAAAACCATGGAGTTCCCGAGAATTTGTCCGGCGGCAATTATCGCCGTGACGGATAAAAACCGCATTTTGTTGTCAAAATATGCAGGGAGGACGTACAAACGTTACGCCTTGCTGGCCGGGTACACGGAAATCGGGGAGACGATGGAGGAAACCGTGCGGCGCGAGGTGATGGAGGAGGTCGGGCTGCGGGTGAAAAACATCCGTTACTATAAAAGCCAGCCATGGGGACTTACCGAAACCTTGCTGATGGGATTTTATTGTGAACTGGACGGCTCGGACGAGATTTGCCTGGACAGGGAGGAGCTTGCCCTGGCCGAGTGGTTCGAAAGGGAAGACATTCCGGTGGAACCGATGCGTGACAGCCTGACCAATGAGATGATCATGAAATTTAAGAACAAAGAGGTATGAGACATGCAGCGTGTGAAGAAGGTTGGATATGACATATTCGTGGACATTCTGGGCGGCATTTTGGCCGGTGTCGGCATATACAGTTTTGCGGCCAGTGCCGGGTTCCCGCTGGCGGGCATTTCCGGTATCGCCTTGATTTTTTACCGTTTGTTCGGGGTGCCAATCGGCCTTGGCACGATTTTGTTAAACATTCCGATTGTCTTGTTCAGCTACAAGGTGCTTGGGAGACGGTTCTTGTTAAGGTCGTTGCAGTCCATCGTCATCTCGTCCTTGATTTTGGACTACGTGGTGCCGCTTTTTCCGGTATATGACGGGAACCGGATGCTGGCGGCCGTCTGCACGGGGGTGTTTTCCGGGCTTGGCTACGCGGTGATATTCATGAACCATTCGTCCACGGGAGGCATGGACTTTGTCTCGGTGGCAATTCGGAAGAAACATCCGTATTTGTCCCTCGGGCGAATCGTATTCGTGTTGGACGTCTTGGTGGTATTACTTGGCGGACTGGTGTTCAAGGACGTGGATGCCACGATTTATGGCCTGATTATCACGTATCTGTTGTCGGCGGTCATTGACAAGATGATGTACGGAATCGACGCCGGGAAGATGACCTTGATCGTGACGGACAAGGGCCGGGACGTGGCGGCGTGCATAGACCAGTACGCGGGGCGCGGTTCCACGATATGGAAGGGAAGCGGCGCGTATTCCGGCCAGGAGAAGGATGTCGTGATGTGCGCCTGCAATAACAAGCAGATGTACGAGATCCGTAAGAAGGTGAAGGAAATTGACGGGAAAGCCTTCACCATTATCATGGAATCCAATGAGGTGGTGGGGGAAGGATTTAAAAAAGAATAATGGAAGCGGCGTCCGCATACGATATAAAAAGCCATGCTGAAAGACCGCATGGTGCGCGAGGTGAAAAAGGGGTATGCGGACAATCCGAAAATTATGGGGACGGCTGGGGGCGGAAGCCCTGCTGTTTTGTGTCATTTTGGGAATATGGAGTTATGCCGGCGCAAATGGGGCCGCCGGTGGGAAGAGCGCGGAAACGTCCGGCGCGCCGGTCATGAATGAAATGTCCGATGCTGACGGACCGGATTCGGAATCTTCGGCTGCCGCCGGGCAAGGGGCGGCCGGCGGGGCCGCGGGTTCCGGGAAAGACGGTTCCGGGGAGGAGAACTCTGAGGAGGAAAACTCTGAGGAGGAAAACTCCGGGGAGGAAAATTCCGGGAAGAAGGATTACATTCATTGGGTTGATTTTGACATTTGCCTGGAGGCCATGTCCCAGGCGCTGCAGTGTGACATAGATACCTACGGGCAGGACGTACATATCAATTGGGTGGAACTGCTTGCATATTTGGCCGCGGGTTACGGCGGTGACTTCAGCCATTATAAAAGTGCGGACATGGTGGCCGCCGTGGAGAAGATAAAGGCGGAGGGAATCGAGAGCCTGACCGCGGACATGAAGTATTATTCCTATTACGAGGAGGCGTACGATGCCGTGCTGGGCGGCATGGTCGGAGAGTTTGAAACCGCGGATCAGGAAAATGGCGAGCTGGTGGAAACTTACGGGCTGAAGGCATTTTCCCCGATTGCCAAGGGATTTCCCTATTCGCATTATGATGATTTCGGGGTGTCGAGAAGCTACGGCTACCGCAGGCAGCATTTGGGACATGACTTGATGGGGCAGGTGGGGACGCCGGTAATCGCCATCGAGTCCGGCCGGGTGTCGGCGATGGGGTGGAACCAATATGGAGGCTGGCGCATCGGCATTGACAGCTTTGACGGAAAGCGTTACTATTATTACGCGCATTTGCGGCAGAACCGTCCTTATGCGGAAGGCCTCAAGGAAGGCGACATCGTGCAGGCGGGCGACGTGATCGGCTACATGGGGCGCACCGGGTACAGTAAAAAGGAAAACGTGAACAATATTGACGAATATCATTTGCATCTGGGACTTCAGCTGATTTTCGACGAGTCGCAGAGGGAGGGGGCGAACGAGATTTGGATTGACTTGTACCCGCTGACCCAGTTTTTGAGCCGCCACCAGTCGGAGGCCGTAAGGAATGATGAGACGAAGGAATGGGTGCGCATGTATCCGTTCAAGGATCCGGTGGCGGAGGAAGTGAAGGAAAAGGAACCGACCGAGGAGGAAGATTCGGCAACGAGGGAGGCAAAAGAAAAGGGGGCGGCGGAAGACAAGAACCCGGACGCGGATGCGGCCGTTGGAGAAATACAAGGAGAAAAGAAAAGATGATTTATGAACCGTTGTTCAAGCTGGAGCGGACCGGCGTGCAGATACAGTATTACACGAGCCGCAGGAGAAGGTACAATCCGGTGCACTGGCATTCGGCCGTCGAGCTCATTTACATTTTGAACGGGAGCGGGACGATCATGATCGAGGGCAAGGATTACCCGGTCGTGGCGGGCGAATTTTTGGTGGTGGATTCCAACCAGATGCACGAGACGAAGTGTGCCAGGGCATCCATGATGGTGATGATTCATTTTTCGCGTAACAGCATGAAAAATTTTATTCCGGAACTGGAGCGGTATCATTTCCACTGTACGAAAGAGACGCTGAAAAAAGAGCAGCTTGACGGATATCTGGCGATTTGCGACATGTTGAAAAAACTGCCGCCGCTCTACGTGATGCAGCCCGTCGGCTACAAGCTGAAAAGCCAGGCGGTGGCAATGGAAGTGTTTTTTGAACTGTTGAACCATTTTTCTTCGCGGGAAAGCCAGGTGCAGGCGACGGGGAAGACGGAAATCCTGGAACGGCTTGGCGAGATTACGGAGTATATCGAGCTGCACCACCGGGAGCCGATTTCGCTGGAAAGCATTTCCTCCCATTTTTATCTGAGCAGGGAATATTTCAGCCGCTTTTTCAAACAGAACATGGGCGTGACATTTTCCAAGTACGTAAGCCAGGTGCGGCTGATGCATATTTACCAGGACATTTGCAACACGTCGGACGGGATACTGGAACTGGCGGAGGGGCACGGGTTTACGAATTACAAGTTGTTCAACAAGATGTTTCATGAAACGTATGGCTGCGCGCCGCGCGACGTGCGTAAAAAGGCGCGGGGATGACGTGCGAGGGAAGGCGCGGGGATGACGTGCGAGGGAAGGCGCGGGGATGACGTGCGAGGGAAGACGCGGGGATGACGTGCGAGGGAAGGCGCGAGGGATGATACGTGCGGGAACGCGTGTAAGAAACATGGCAGGAGGAAGAAGATGAGCATATACGACACGTTAAACGAACGGCAAAGGGAGGCCGTATTTCACACGGAAGGGCCGCTTCTGATTTTGGCGGGGGCGGGTTCCGGCAAGACAAGGGTGCTGACGCACCGAATCGCCTATTTGATAGAGGAACTGGGGGTGAACCCGTGGAACATCCTGGCCATCACGTTTACGAACAAGGCGGCCGGGGAAATGCGTGAGCGCGTGGACAACCTGGTAGGCCACGGGGCCGAAAGCGTCTGGGTGAGCACGTTCCATTCGATGTGTGTACGGATTCTGCGCCGCCACATTGACCTGATCGGATATGACAACTCGTTCACGATTTACGACGTGGACGACCAGCGTACCTTGATGAAGGACGTTTGCAGAAAGCTGGACATTGACACGAAAAAATATAACGAGCGGATGATGCTATCGGCGATTTCTTCGGCGAAGAACGAGATGGTCACGCCGGCGGAATATGAGACGAACGCGGCGGGGGACTTCGGGCGGCAGAAAATCGCCAAGGCGTACCGGGAGTACGAGGGGCAGATGAAAATGAACAACGCCCTGGACTTTGACGACTTGCTGATGAAGACGGTGCAGCTCTTGCAGACGCAGCCAGACGTGCTGGATTATTACCAGGAACGTTTTCGCTATATCATGGTGGACGAGTACCAGGACACGAACACGGTGCAGTTCAAGCTGGTGAGCGTCCTGGCTTCGAAATACCACAACCTATGCGTGGTGGGGGATGATGACCAGTCGATTTATAAGTTCCGGGGGGCGGACATTCGGAACATTTTGGATTTCGAGAGCACGTTTTCGGACGCGAAGGTCATCAAGTTGGAGCAAAATTACCGTTCCACGTCGAATATCTTGAACGCGGCAAACGCGGTCATCCGAAATAACCGCGGCAGGAAGGACAAGACCTTGTGGACGGATCAGGGCGACGGGGACTTGATTCGCCTTTGTCAGTTTGACACGGCTTACGACGAGGCGGAGTTCGCGGCCGACGACATCCAAAGCCGGGTGGAGAACGGGGCGGCCTACAAGGATTTCGCGGTCTTGTACCGGACGAACGCGCAGTCCCGCTTGTTTGAGGAAAAATTCGTGGCGATGAGCATTCCTTACAAAATCGTGGGCGGCGTGAATTTCTATGCGAGACGGGAAATCAAGGACTTGCTGGCCTATTTGAAGACGATTGACAATGGACGGGACGATTTGGCGGTGCGCCGTATCATCAACGTGCCGAAACGGGGCATCGGCCTGACGACGATTGGCCGCGTGCAGGAGTCGGCGGACGCGCGCGGCATCGGGTTTTACGAGGCGTTGAAAGGCCTGGACCTGATACCGGGCATTGGCCGGGCCGGCTCCAAGCTGGATTCCTTCGTGTCGTTGATTGAATATTTCAAGGGCAGGACGGAACAGGCAAGCATTTCCGACTTGATGAAGGAGATCATCGAGATGACGACCTACGTGGAATCTTTGGAAGCGGAAGGAGAAGAAGAGGCAAAGGCCCGGATAGAAAACATCGAGGAATTGCAGAATAAGATTGCCACTTACGAGGAGGATTGCTCGGATAGGGGAGAACCCGCCACGCTTGGTGGATTTTTGGAGGAGGTTGCGTTGGTCGCCGACATCGACAGCCTGGACGAGAGCCAGGATTACGTGGTCCTGATGACTCTGCATAGCGCGAAGGGGCTGGAATTTCCCCAGGTCTACCTGGCGGGGATGGAGGACGGGCTGTTTCCCAGTTACCTTTCCACGGAAGACGCGGAAAGCCTGGAGGAGGAGCGCAGGCTCTGTTACGTCGGCATCACGCGGGCGATGGAACGCCTCACCTTGAGTTGCGCGCGCAGGAGGATGGTCCGCGGGGAGACGCAGTATAACCGGATGTCGCGGTTCGTGCAGGAGGTTCCGCAGGAATTGATGACGACGGGGGGATTTCGGTCGGGTAGCATGTACGGACAGGGCGCGGGAGGCGCGTATGGCCGGGGCATTGGTGTAAGTGGACAAGGCTCGTACGGCGCGAGCGCGAGTGGTGGATATGGACAAGGTTCGTACGGCGCGGGTGCGGGTGGTCGAGGTACGGGCGCGGGTGGCGTGGATGGTTCGGACTCAGGTGATACATATGGTCAGGGCGGGAGCGGCACATACTGGCAGAGCCAGCGCAGTTCCTACCGCCAGGCCCAGCAGAGCTTCCAGAAGCAGCCGTTCCAGAGCGTGGCGTTGCAAAAGGGGGCGCAGCAATTCGCCGCGTCCAAGGAAAAAGGTCTGGATTACGCGGTGGGTGACCGGGTGAGCCACGTGAAGTTCGGGGAAGGCACGGTGCAGGCGATTACCGATGGAAAACGGGACTACGAGGTGACAATCGAGTTCGACTCGGTGGGCGTGCGCAAGATGTTCGCGGCGTTCGCGAAATTGGAGAAGGTGTGAAAAAATGTTACTATTCGCGGCTGGATTGGATTTGGCAAGTTGGCTCACAAGTTTGCTTGCATGAAGCCGCTTGTCAAGTCCAATTCGGTTGAAATCAGTCATTTCGTTCACATAGACAACTTTAGCACCATAAGGGGCGTGAGGACGTAAGGCGCGACGGGCGCGCATATGTGCGAAGTGGCGGCGAATAGTTGGAAAAAATTGGTTTATGAAAATTTATGAAATTTTGGTAAGAAAATTTGCAACAAAAGATAGTAATCTAAATCAGAACGTGTTATACTAATTCAAAGACGAATGTCTGCGCAATGGGAAATGCGTCGCTAAGGCGGCCGCGCTTGGCGCGAAAGCTAAACAAGCGAAGCTCGATGGTCTGAAAAATGGCAGGACTTGTCCATGCCAAGAGACGATTGCGGGATTGATAAAAAAGAAAGGACGTGGAAGGTATGTGCTGTAAAAAAGGATGTTGCAAGGATGGAGAGAAGAAGGGGCTGCTTGTCAAGGTGCTGGCCGTTATCGGGATTATCGTGGCGGTTGCCGCTATCGCGTACGCGGTGTACAAGTTCGTGACACCGGATTACCTGGAGGACTTTGACGAGGACTTCGATGACGACTTCGATGATTATTTCAGCGAGGAAGACCAAGTTTGACGATGCATGCGTGAGGAGTACGCATGTGGGCGAAGTAGCTGTGAAAGCGTTCGGCGGATGACAGGCACACAAAGATGTATTTTGTCAGCATAGCTGACTTGTGCGCCGCCGCAAGAATCTTGAACGGCAGGTCATGAAACATATGGAAAAGCAAAGGAAGGACGGGGTGTGGTATGCATTGCACGCCGTCTTTTTCTGGTAGTGTGAGGGAGTGTAAGGATGAAGAAGGGACAAGTGTTTGAGGGCGTAGTGGAACGTGTGGAATTTCCCAATAAGGGGGTAGTGTTCGTTTTTGATGCGGGAAAGGGGAATCCCGAGAACGGCTCGTACATGATTGCGGATGCGGAAAATGGCAGAAATTCGAATGGCGTGCCTATAGGCGGCGAGCAATGCGTGATGGTGAAAAACGCGATTCCCGGCCAGAGGGTGCGCGTCCAGATTCATAAAAAGAGAAACGGCAAGGCCGAGGGGCGGATACTGGAAGTGCTGGAAAAGTCCCCGCTGGAGACGAGGGAGCCGGTTTGCGGCATATTTCCGCAGTGCGGCGGCTGCATGTACCAGACGATGCCGTACGAAGAACAATTGAAAATGAAGGAGTCCCAGATAAAAACGTTGATTGAAGCGGCCATCTCGCCGGGGCGAAGCTACGAGTTTGAAGGAATCAAGGGGAGCCCGAAGGAATTTGCCTACCGCAACAAGATGGAGTTTTCTTTCGGCGACGCGTGCAAGGGCGGGCCGTTGACGTTGGGGCTACATAAGAAAGGAAGCTCGTACGACGTTTTGACGGCGGCGGATTGCAAGCTGGTACACGCGGACATGACGGAAATCTTGCAATGCGTCCTCACATTTTTCCAGGAAAGAGACGTGTCGTATTATCAAAAAATACAGCACGTCGGTTATTTGCGCCATCTTTTATTGCGGCGTGGGGATGCGACCGGGGAAATCCTTGTCAACCTGGTCACGACCACCCAGCAGGAACATGATTTGCAACCGTTGGTGGAAGCCCTGCTCGCGTTGGAGGCAAAGGGAAGATTGGAGGGGAGAATCGTGGGGATTCTCCACATTCTCAATGACTCTCTGGCCGACGTGGTGCAAAGTGACGAGACGCGAATTCTGTATGGACAAGATTATTTTTATGAAAATCTTTTGGAAATGGAATTCAAGATTACGCCATTTTCCTTCTTCCAGCCTAATTCGCGGGCGGCGGAGGTGCTTTACCGCACGGTGCGGGAATACGCGGGGGACTTGCGGGACAAGACGGTGTTCGACTTGTTTAGCGGAACCGGAACGATAGCGCAGGTGCTGGCTCCCGTCGCCAAGCAGGTAATCGGGGTGGAAATCGTGGAGGAGGCCGTGGCGGCGGCACGGGAAAATGCCGCGCACAACGGGCTGACGAACTGCCGGTTCATCGCGGGGGACGTGTTCCGGGTGCTTGATGAAATCAAGGAAAAGCCGGACGTGATAGTGCTCGACCCGCCAAGGGACGGAATCCATCCCAAGGCGTTGCCAAAGATTATAGATTACCAGGTGGAAACAATCGTGTATATCTCGTGCAAGGCGACAAGTTTGGCGAGGGATTTGGAGATGTTCCAGGGAAGAGGGTATGAGGTGAAACGGTGCATGGCGGTGGATCAATTCTGCCAGACGGTGCATGTGGAGTGCGTTTGTTTGCTCACCCGAAACAGGTAGAAAAAGTGCCGAAAAAGCCGATAAACTGGGCATTTTTCGGAAGTTGGCTTGCAGCGTGAGTGAGTGGGAAATTTGAAAAATAGGGCGTGGTTTCAATAATGTCTTGATGGAATTTTGAAATCTGCCCTATGACTTATTATTCGGTTTGGGCTTGGTGAGTGCTTAGGACTGCTGGCATAGTGCGAGTGTGTAGGACTATTGACAGCAATCGGAGACACTGAAAGGTAATCGAAGCGACTGTTGTATGATAATGATGTCAAAATGGGCATGGAGGGATTTGAAGTGATAAATTTAGGACAGCTTAAAGAAATAAAAGATTTAAGAAGAGTGTGGCCTCACGAGGCATTGGATTTTACACCTTGGCTGGCAGAAGAAGAGAATCTTATGATGCTGTCAGATGCTGTGGGCTTGGAAATTACCGTGGATGAAACCGAGTCGAGTGTCGGTGATTTTAATGTAGATATTTATGCGACCGAGACCGGAACAGACAGAAAAATAATAATCGAAAATCAGCTTGAGGATACAAATCATGACCACTTAGGTAAGTTGATTACATATGCATCAGGAAAAGCGGCAGATATTGTGATTTGGATTGTAAAGCGCGCTCGTGAAGAACATAGGGCGGCAATTGAATGGCTGAATAACCATACGGATGAAAATATTGCATTCTTCCTTTTGGAGATCAAGCTGTATCAAATAGGAGATTCCGATATTGCCGTGAAATTTGAGACCATTGAAAAACCAAATGACTGGACAAAAGAGATTAAACGTCAAACCAGCAGTTCTCCTACGTTGCAGGCGAGATATGATTATTGGGTTGCTTTTAATGAATATGCTTTTAATAATGCGGCGTTTGCTAAGGTCTTTAGCAGAAGAAAAGCCAGCACTGACCATTGGATGTCTTTAAGTGTGGGATCTTCTGCCTGCCATATCGACTTGTCGCAAGTTAGGAAGGACAATAATATTACTGTTGAATGGTATGTCACAGATGATAAAGAGCTATATCGGAAATTTTATTCGCACAAGACAGACATTGAATCAGATATGGGAATGCCGCTGGACTGGAGAGAATTACCGGAAAAGAAAGCAAGCAGGATTCTTGTGATTCATGATGCGGATTTTGATAATAAGGATAAATGGTCGGAGCAGTTTGATTGGGCGATGGATACTGCGATGAAGATGAAGAAAGCATTTAGGAAGTATTTATAGACTATGCTTGGAATATAAATAGTAATCACATAAAAATAAAAGGACCGTGGCTTTAGCATTGGGGAGGATTGTACATCTTACCCCAAGAAAAGAGTTGCGGTCTTTTT